>Ga0126311_10001847_pt1 | contig 10417 bp, 10 predicted proteins | sample Plot61_FD_92539 | JGI IMG/M metagenome (GOLD analysis project Ga0126311, IMG submission 92539) | Serpentine soil microbial communities from UC McLaughlin Reserve, CA, USA - Plot61 | ecosystem: Environmental > Terrestrial > Soil > Grasslands | place: USA: UC McLaughlin Reserve, Lake County... | reverse complement strand
TTTGTCTGCTTGACAAGTCTGAAGAGGACATAACCTTAGCAGCGTTTGAAGATTAGGTACGGGTGAGCGGCTAGCATCCTGAAGTCGTCATGGTTGAGGAGGGAGGTTTTCATCCCTTGGCAGTTGGCGAAACATATAAGGATAGGATGAATAAGCATAGTCGGCAGTTGATCAAATATTATTTGGAGTTTACTGGCTGGAATAAAACCAACACAGCGAGCTTGTTGGATATGAGTCGGCAGGGTTTGAGTGATCTTATTAGAAGTCGAGGAATTGTTGAAGGGAAGAGTTAGAGCGTTTGTGACGGAAGGTTGCTGTTGTGAGCATTCTCTTCAAGTTGAGACACAAAGCAGCGATCAGAATTGTGGCGTTTCTTATTATGCTCGAAAGGAAGAGTGAAACAGGCTTATGAGCCAGGAAAACAAAGGTGAGAATCTATACATCACAATTCATCGGCTGCTTGCTTTAGAGCAGTATGCGGACGCTGAACAAATGCTTGAAGAACATCTTTCACGCGATCCGTTCTCAAGAGAAGCAATTCTTTCATGGACGGAACTAAAGCTTGTTCAAGAGCAATCCAGTAAGGCACTCGAGAGACTTGGACCATTGACGATTCGTTTTCCAAGAGACCCTTATTACACGCTCGCTTCGGCAGAGATAGTGTTGCAGGAAACCTACGTCACACCAACGGGTGTTACAGGTTGTTGGATGGTGTAGCAGCATGCGCCGGTGATTCTGCCGACGTGTTTGCAAAGATTGGTTTCGCCGCAGCGATGCGAGGGTGTTGGTCCTATGGCATGCGGTTTTTTATTAAGGCGATGAAAGCGAAAGAAACGGTTAAGACTACGGGCTCTGAAGATTTGATATTGCTTTGGAAAAAGAACGAGGCCTCATTGGATGATTATTTGCGGAGTCTTGTGAGACTAGACGGGCGTGGATTGGAGGATGGAGAGTCACTTGATGACGTACCGCTCGAAGTGCTCGTTCGCACGGTTTGTATTCTTTTAGTCGCGACTACAGAAGCAGGAATTTTAGAAGCGTGGCCTGTTGCTGTCAGAGTTGGATGCAATCATCGAGAACTATCGGAGGCTTGGAGTAAACAGAATGTGGCTCCGCTCCTTAGTAGATTCTGCTCTCAATGGATAGGAATAGAAACCATTGCCGGTGGAAAACTCGGACCATGGAGCGCTAATTGACGCTCAGTTACCTACAGTCATTTCTTGGCAGGGCTTCCCCAGAGTATCAATTGCCAATGATAGGCCGTCCCGCTCAAAAGTCCGCTAGTTAGATGTAAAGTCCGTGACTTAGATGTAATTGCACAGTTGTGTATGCCGTGGCTTCGATTACGACTTTGTTGTTTTCTTTAGGGGTGGCTCTCAGTTTGTGGGTTTAGAAAAATGATTTGTTGAAGGGTTAGGCAGCCAAGTCCCAGAATGTTAGCTGTGGCGAATGTGGTGCATAAAAGACTTCATGTGGCTGAGCATCGCCTTCGTTGGAATGGAGCAGTTGTTTGACTAACGTGTCATCGGTTTCGTGGGACGGGACCAGTTGCGTGACCACGTTTTTATCGGTTTCGTTGGACTGAGCCAGTTGCGTGACTAGGGTTGTTGCGGGCGTTTGGAGTAAATCGAAGATGTTTGTTGACTGAGCCTGTGCCAAAGCGCGGAATTCAGTCGTTGGAAGTGGTATTTCTTGAGGGTGTTCGATCTCGGGTGTCACGAGTGGATAGAGCTTGAGCAGTTCGTTAAGAACGTCGATAGCCTGGTCGGGGTCATCAACGGGAAGGAAAAAGCGCTGGCGAAAGTCGATTGACATGTTGATTAAACCGACCTCTCGCAATTGAGTGAATTTGTGATGACTTACGCCGCGCAGCTCGACGTATTGCGTTCCGTAAATCTTTGAGCGGGAGAGAGACAAACCTTCCACCAAAGCTATCTGGTCGTCGTTGGTCAGAATGGCATCGATGATTTCTGAAGGATCTGAAATCGTGGACGCAATGCCAAGAGATCGCAGAATCTGTTGTACGCGGTTGGCGGGAATTCTGACGCCGACGATGCGTTGGCTATCCTCAGTGACGACGCGAACGACTTTCAATTGAGCGTCCTGCGTGGTCTTTAATCTTTGCCAGAGCGGTAGTACAGCACCAGCGATCAGATGTAGTTCTTTTGTGGTTGTTTCGGGTACAGTCTGGCAGTAAAGCTTCCACCAAGCTATCGCGGAATCGGGTTGGACCTTGTGGTATTTGCCAAGTTCCGTGTCGTTGATGTAGTAAGAGCGGGCTTCTTCCGGTTTGGTAACGGCGTAGGTTTCGTAGGTCTTTCCTGATTCGTGATCTGTGTGGTTTCCGGATTTAGTAACGAGAATGATGTTTGCGTTTGTCTGGCGATAGAATCCTCCCGCGCTGGTTTCGAGTAGTGAAGCTGCTTCTTCGGCGGTTACGCGTGTCGATCGCGTTTCTACAGACAAGGTGTAATGCAGAGTCTCAGCGGCGGTGGTATCGTCCACGTATATAAGTTCTGGTTCTCGGGCGAGCGTGATTGAAAGAGCTTTGATGTCTTGTACGCCTTCGTCAAAAGTTCCGGAAGCCTTGGCGTGAGCCATACACTGATCGAAGAGATTTGCGTAGTAAGCAAACAGTGCGTTTTGTCGATCGCAATCGAGACTGAGGAGACGATTTAGGAAGCGTGGAATGTGGTAACGATCGCGGTTGTTGATTTCTCCATCTTCGTTCAACAGTCCCATGTCGGTTAAAGCCTCGAGCGGGTTATTGAGACCTAGAAGATCTGCGCCGTCAAAGATTCTTCGATACAGTAAATTGAGTGCTCCTCGCCCAAGGGAACTCTCGAAGGAATAGCGTGAGAGTTGAGTGCCACCGTCTGCAGCATTGCGATCTCCCTTGCACAATGCACCGAGTGACGCGAGCCGGCGAGCAATCGTTGCGGAGAATCGTCTTTCCCCTCCGAGATCGGTGGCGAGAATGATGTACTTGGGTGGATATTTCTGAAAACTACGGTGCGTCCTACCAAAGCTTTGCATTTGTAGGACGGCAGACCATGCAAGCTCCAATACAATTTGGCAACGTCTCTGTTGATTGATGGCACTGAGGGATGAGTGTAGCGAAATGCCCGTTGATCCTGCGGCGGTTATGATTGCGATACGCTTGGCGCCATTCTGGAATTGTTCATTTTCGTGAGTATTGACTCTGTTCATCGGCACGCCTTTGGGTGCCCGCGAAGCGTAACGAACCTCATTGGTCCTCGGATCGCGGATTAGTCGTTTGCGACGTCCCGAGATTTCAGCGACCTGATTTGGTCCAAAGTAGTTGACTATTTGATCGAGAGGATTTTCAGGCAGGACTAAGTCTGAGAGTTTTTCTAGTAGCTCGGACCGGAGTCGGAGAGCTTCCTTACTTTGAACCGGTCTTCCGTGTTCATCCGTTACCTGTACCCTAATCTTGTTTCCGCTAACAGGATCTTCTTTTTCTTGGTAGAGGTTTACCGGAAACGCTCTTTCAACGAGGCCACAGAGAATTGCGCGTGGCGAAAAATCCAGATCTTCGAGTCGACTGCCTTCGGCCGCAGCTTGCGCAACGAGTACTTTGCTTTTTGCTTCGCCGGTACCGATTATTGAGATGACTACGCTTTCGTCACGTGTAAGTGCGGCCTGGATTTGTCGGATGCATTCGGGAACCTTGAATGCCGTTATTAATTGACGAAAAAACGCTTGGTGTTGCGCCCAGAAGTGAGAAAGAGCGAAGGCACGTTTTCGCGTTCCCGCATCGGTTATGTCGATGGCTGTTTCAATGTTTTGGAGAACGACCTGCCAGGCTGCGGCAGCGTTGTTGTAGATCTCGCGTTGCTGGTCCGTTAGCTCATGGAATACTTCTGTATATTCGACAGCAAGACCTGACTTTGGATCACGACCGTAACTCAAGGTGCTGGCGTGAGACATTCCAAAAGCCTTCATGGACCGGGTAACCATTTCGAGAGCGCCAAGCCCGCCAGCCTCTATTTCGCTCATAAACTCTTCGAAGCCTGACGGGAAGCTGGTCCCCGGTCCCCAGAGGCCGAGGCGGTCCATGTAGCACATGTGAGCTACTTCAACGACTGAGGTCGCTGATGAATAAACAAAGCGAAGGCCAGGGTGTGCGCAGTGATCCTGTAATTCGAGTACTGCTTTTCCTGTCTGTGTTGCTTCTCCCTGTGCAGTAGCTAAAGCATGTTGTGCTCTTTGGCATTCATCCAAATTCACCAGCGCTTCCTCGCCAAGCCATTCGATGAGTTGCTGCAGACGCGTTTTGTCGCTGATCTTGCTTTTTGCGATGAGAGTGCTGTAACTGCAGAAAATCACTCCGTCGCCGAAAGTGAGGGGTTCGTTAACGTCCCACTCGTTCAGTTGGTGTAAAGCGATATGAGATGCATTTAGATCGTTGAGGTCTCGGCGTGTTGACTCAAGCAGTTGGTTGCTGATGCTGAGCCAGAGTGTGCGTTTACGTCCCTGGTTGTAGTTGTCAATGATCATGCCGGCGAGGCATCGGCCCTTGCCAAATCCCGTACCGTCACCCAAGAGGTAAGCAGCTCGCGCGCCAGTTTGGAGACGCTGCGAATGTCTCTGGCCGGCATAGCAGATTCTTTCGAGTTGAATGTTGGAGAGTGCGCCATCAATAGCGAGTTGAGAATCGAGGTGTGGGGGATAGGTTATTGGTGGAGGGATTACCGCGGCCATGGCTGCGGTTTCGACGAGTGGTGCCGGATGTTCGATTCCTCCATGTAAACGTTGTGAGATGTAGGGAACGAAGCTGTCGCCTGTCTCGTGTGCGTTATCGACGTCGGTGTCCTGAGTCTCAGTTGTATAGAGTGGCTGACCTTCATGGATTCGAGTTACGGTTGCTGCCGCATCGGTGGGTGTAGTTACAGGTTGCGTAGTGAAGGTGAGAATGGGTGTGTCAGGAAAGAGCTTGCCTTGCTTGAGTAGGGTGAGTATCTCCAGGAGGCTCGCTGAACCATGACGGATATTCTGGACTTGCTCACTCCAAGTGGCCCCAGGTGTCGGTCCTGTTTTGTCTATTACAATTAATTGTGTTTCCCAGGTTGTGCCGAATTTGGCAAATGTTGGACCTGGTAAGGACAGGTTGAGCTGAATGCGGTAGTGGCCGGCTATTCGTTGCCAGAATTCGGTTATCCGAGCGCGGTTGAGAGCCATGCCGCAGCCCGTGATTGCGACAAGGCGGCCATTGTCGTTGAGCCTGTAGAGAGCAGATTCCAGATGTTGTGCGCCGTGTTCGTTGTCGTTGGTTGAGAGCCTGCCCGCTGTCGCACTAAACGGAGGATTCATGAGCACGATATCTGGTTGACACTCTTCTGGCAGAAGGTCATTTAGGTATTCGGCATCGATGTTGTAGACCTTGAAATTTAGATAGGTGAGAAATGCGCGACGGCTCGGAGAAAGATCGTTGGCAAATACTGTACAACCGAAAGCGCGTGCAATTGAAGCAAGCGCAGCGGTGCCTGCAGAAGGTTCGAGCAAGGTGGGGGTGGTCTGGTTGTTTTCTGGAATTGCGAGGCAAGCAGCAACGAAAGCGAGCGGTGCGGGAGAGGAGAATTGTTGAAACTGATTCTGTTCGGTGGTGCGAATTCGTTGAGTGGGCAGTAGGGCCATCAACTTGTCGAGATGTTCGAGAGCGATGGTGGGTTCCAACGAGCGAAGTCTAAGGACTTGCTCTTCGATTAACTGATGGAGTGCTACTTCGAGGGCGTCATATAGGTAGCGAAAATCGTAGTGACCGGAGCCGATCGGAGAGCCAAGGTAGTGGGTTGCTCTGGTGAGGAGGCTACTGTTAGATATCGAGGTGCCGGAGTTTAGGGTGGCCGTCAGATTACTAATGAGTGCGGAGGTGCCGGGCAGAAGTTGAAATGACTTGTCTTGTTTGGCGGATGCTTTGGCGCACATTGGGCTCTTCCCTCGGCTGAAGGATTGTTAAACTGTGGTGTTGTGTTGGGCGTAGGTGAGGCTTTAGGCGGTCTTCTTTTTTCGTGCTTCGACGCGGGTTGACGGTAAGAGAGTGAGTGTAGGTGAGTTGGGCGCTACTGCGGGCTTTTGGTCCTTGCGGCCTGAGGCCTGCAAACTCTGCTTGAGCGCGCTTATAAGATCAAGTCTCGGAACTTCTTCAACTTGCTGAAACTCGGCAGCCGCGCCGCCTTTGATCTTTGAATCGACGAGGGTTCTGAGTGCGTTGAAGTAATTGTCTTCGGTATCGATCTCTGAAAGCGTCGTCGCCATCTGCTGCACCAGAGTGGTGGCAAGTTCTAGTTCGTTCTTGCTGAGTTTGTTCGCGTCGAGCTTTTGCACGTTCTGGAGATCAGGTACATCTGCCATCTTCCGAAGCTCGTGGGGGTAGCGGAGCTTTTGCAGCAGCAGGCCATCGTCGTGAGGAAACACTGCGACAAGATCTTCACGATCGCGCAGCACGACTTTGCCTACCGCAATCTTGCCCGTTTGCTTCATCACTTCACGCAGCAGCGCGTATGGGTTCTCTGAAACTCCACCATCTGGTCCGACAAAGTAAGGAGCGTCGTAAAACGTGCTCGGGATTTCTTCTGGAGCGACAAATCCGATAATCTCCACAGCTTTGGTGGTCTTGATTTTTATCTTAGCGATGTCGTCAGGTTCCAGGATCGCGTAACGATCTGGCTCGTATTGATAGCCCTTCGCGATCTGATCGTTTGTGACAACCTCATTGCACTTCTTACAGCGCTTGTCATAACCGATGGGACCGAAATCGTCGCGGTGCAACTGGTTGAACGGAATCTTTTCGCTGGTCTCAATGGCGTTATAGATTCTGACTGGTATAGAGACTAAGCTGAACCTTATAGTGCCTTTCCAAATACTACGCATAATCGCGGCGGCTCCTTAGACAATTGGATATTGGTTAGACTGCGATTGGATTAACCGCCTTATATTTGAGCTGTGAGAGTAAGCAACTCTCACGCTGAAGATCATCGCGTTTGGATTCATCGAGTTTCCGGACTTAAGTCGGTAAAGAGCAGTGCGGGTTTTTGCCCGACTATAAGGCGGTCATCTGTGACGACACTTTTAAGAAGCATCTGCCCGGCTGTATTGGCGGTTAATTGAGCGTGAGGGTGAGCTTCTCTAATCCGCCGTAGCGCACAATTAAGTGTCGATCCTTGGGTACAGACATCATCCAAGAGCAGAATGCGCGCATATTTCGTGACGCTTGCGTCGACTCGTAGGAGTTGGTGATAGTGGTACTCGAACTCAGCCTGGGTCCAGCCGGCCGATAAAAACTGCCGCTTCGAGATCGGCGCACTCAAAGAGAGCAGGTCGGCGACTCTTACTCCCAGGAGTGCGGCAAGTTCGTTAGCAAGAATTCGTGTTCGATTGAAGTGACCACGCTCTTGTTTATCGGGAGACAGCGGAATGGGTACAACACAATCAAAGCCTAAGGATTGCTGTTGCTTCAACGCTTCGTACATAGCCAAGGCTAGTGGGAATGCGAGTGAAGACTGTCCAGTTTTGAACCGATAAAATAGTTGCGAGCCTCGGTGAATAGGCTCCGAGATCTCTGCTTGACGCCAGTAACATCGTGGTGGAATAACCCACAATCCGGGCGAAAATCTCTCAAAGCGACGGGACAAACGAGCTGGCCAAGCGCAATGGTTATTTCCAATTTTGGGTAGGTTTTGCCAAGCGGGACATGAACGACATCGATGTTGGGGACCATCGGTGGCATCTTTTGCTGTGCTCCAGTTCAAGGGCGCACCGCGTCGGCAGCAGAACGACGAGTTGTACATGTTCGCTTTTAAGGAAGGCCGGTTTTCTATCCTGGCTAGATTGCGGGCAGGGTTAAACCATCCAAGGTCATCAGGTTGTGAAGTCGTGTCGAAGCCAGTAGCGCGCTGGCTGCATGTTACCTTGTGAGTGTTTTAAAGAATTGGTGGCTTCTTCAGATTGGAGAGTATGTCAAATGGATCGTGTTTGATCTCTTTTTCATGATCAATGTCCAGTTCACCAGGGGTAAGTGAACGACAGGTTTCACAATCCGGGTGCGTGCAGATTGTGTAATGGTCGTCGTTGATCTTCTCTGGCCAGCGCCCAAGGCGTAGGCCAAAGAGCCACGGTGTCCACCGCTTTGGAAATAATTTCGATTTCCAACAACGATTAGAAATAACGCCAATCGGTAGCCAAAACAAATCCCATAGCCGGGTGTAAGCATCGGCTACGATCTGCCTCAGACTCCGTTCTCTTTCCGCACTGTTGAATCTATCTGGGCTGAACATTCCGCTTTCTCAAATGAATTACCAAGCGAAAATCGCGCCGGTGCTTTCGGCGCATATCACTTGGTGGTTCGCGACGAATTGCGGCGCAGAGTATTACGGACTTGGGCCGAACACTTCGACCGTGGAGTAAAAGGGTTTATCAGGATACTCGGAAAAGTGTTTCCAGTGCTCGGTGCCGTCTTTCAGGCGCGTCAGATGTACGTCCCAGCCGCCCTGGTGGTTGGTTCCGAGACTACCGACTTGCCAGTCTTCAGCATGGTCTAGGCGGAACTTGGCCGCGCGCTGAAGTGCGGGGGCGAGAGTGTGGTTATGAGTGATGGCGGTCCAGACACGCAGCCAAGGACCATCAGAACCTTGCTGGTAACCGGCGATGGCGCGAATACTCTGTTCGGCAAAAAACACATCTTGATCGGAAAACTCCGCGGCGAAGATGATCAGTACCAACGCGGCGTCACAATCTTCTTCAAACCACGGATCGCCAGCCAGAAGCTTGTAATCGGGAAAGAACTGGCGAAAGGTGGCGAAACGGTCAGGCGACAAGTGGTAACCGCCATGACTTGCAGTCGAATAGAAGCAAATGCCTGGGGCGATCTCATCGGTCGTTTGCGGCGCTCCCCAAGGGGTGGAAGTAAGTGGCATGAAGATGTTTTTCCTTATCGGTTTCGTTAGCGACTAGCGCTCGATCGATTTGCACTGACATGACTCTTCCGGCGTTTTCAAGGCTGGATGGAGAATTGTTTCTTGATTTCGGAGATTACATGTAAGCGTGCTTGCAGAGAGGGCATCTCTCTGGTGCCGTTGTTTAGCTGCTCGGAAGCTTTGGAGTTGCGAATGATTTTTTCTAATGCGTCGGAGTACTTATTGGGATTCATTTCCAGCTTGAGCATGGTTATCGTGGTTAAGGCATCGCACATCAATTCAATGATGCGAAGCTTCTCGTAATCACGAGCGTTTCGCGCTTGGAGATATTGCATTGCGAAGTATTCATGTGAGAGTTCATGAGCAATGATTCCGGAAAAAGCTGCGTCGTCTTTTGCTATTTTCAGGGCACGGTTTGAAATGGCAATAAAGGCGCCAGCCTTTGTCATAAGTACAGGGTCGCGGTTCTTGAACAGGAGATATTCAACAATTCCGGCGCGATGGTGGAACTCGAGTACTGGCTGAGTTTTTTGATATAGCTCATTGAGAAAGGCCGGGTCGTCGATTTCCGTGTCCTTGTTTATCAAGTCGAAGCCATAAGCCTTCAGGATCTTTTTTTCTTCGGCTGTAAGAGCCTGTGGCCGCAGTCGATCCATGTATTGCACACAATCTTCTAGCGTCTTATCGTGGAACTGACTGAGAACGAATGTGGTCTCGCTAGTTTCCTCGAATGTGGGCGTGTGTCCGTGTGGCAATCCAGTTATAGATGAGAGAAGGCATATCGCGATCGCTGCGAGAATTGAGTGGCGAAATGGAGCTGTAGATTTCATACACACCTCAAGCGCTTCACCGATTGGTGAATTTGTGTTTGGAGTCCGCTAAGTTTTTGGGCTAGTTAAAGGTCGTGTCTTGATTGACGGAGGCGGCCCGTCGTTGGTGCTCTAGGGCAAAGTGCCTCCGTTGGTGAACGTATTTGTTGTTAGATCCCAAGTGCCTGTGTAGTTGCCGACAACGGCATGGTCGATTACCAACTCGCAGTCATTTGAGAATCGATCGAGTTGGTAGCGATTCATATAGAAGGTGGTTGTGAACCTCACATACGCTGGTGGTTGGCTAAGAATGTTGGTGCCAGTCCAAGTTAGCGTAACGCCCTCGTAGGCTGGCCGATCGAATGTGAAGCTGTCGAGAGGGGTTCCATCAGCGGCAAGGATTGATAAGGTCCAAGGCACTCCGTCGTCTCCGACAAACGTTTGCGTGCCGAAACAACTGTTACCAACTATCCCTGCGCTATAGGGGGCGAATTGAATGTTCACGGTCGCAGCCTGTCCGGCCGAAGCGGTGACTGAGTAGTCTCCGGGAAAGGTGAATACTGAAGGATCAAGTGGGTTTGCGAAAATTGCCCCTGGGCCGGCAGTGACGAAGAATGGGAGCGCGATGCGCAATGTTGCTGCGGTTGGAGGATTGGCGACAACGGTTGTTTG
>Ga0126311_10001846_pt1 | contig 10418 bp, 15 predicted proteins | sample Plot61_FD_92539 | JGI IMG/M metagenome (GOLD analysis project Ga0126311, IMG submission 92539) | Serpentine soil microbial communities from UC McLaughlin Reserve, CA, USA - Plot61 | ecosystem: Environmental > Terrestrial > Soil > Grasslands | place: USA: UC McLaughlin Reserve, Lake County... | reverse complement strand
CTGGAGGCGCTGGTGGATCAGAGCACTGTCGTGTTGGAGCGAGAGAAGCACCGCCTGATCCACGAGGGAGACTGGCGCAGGTGGGGCGCTAGGGGTGGTAGGGAGACCTTGAGGCGCTACGGCCCAGCCTGGTTCGTGCTGCTTGCTCGCAGGAGGTGGGGCCGCATCAGCTCGGAGGAACTCGAGGCTGCGAGGATGCCCCAGTGAGGCCTGTATCGCGGGGAGGCCTTGAGGTTGCCGGCCCGAACGTTGCTTCAAAGCCCTGCAAAATCGCCTTCAACGCGAGGAGGGGCCGATGAGGGCGCCGCTCCCCCTAGGAAGGGTTGTAGCCACTCCTGGGGCCTTGAGATTGCTCAAGGAAACAGGGGGACGTCCCTTGGATTTCCTGGCTCGCCATGCGACCGGTGACTGGGGAGACCTCTGTGCCTTCGATCGCCGTCAAAACGAGATCGCACTGCGTGAAGGTTTGAGGGTCCTCAGCTCCTACGAGATCTCGGCGGGGAGGGTCTGGATCATCACCGAAGCCGACCGCTCTGTAACCACCATCTTGCTACCGGAGGAGTACTGATGAGCTGCGAGCTGTGCGGCGGGGGAGACGCGTGGATCAAGACCTGCCGCACTACCGAGGGATCGCGCCTACTGGTCTGCGACGAGTGCTACGAGGAGCACGCCTCCGTCCTGGTGATCGTCCCAGGCGACAGGGTGGTGATGGCAAGGTGTGGCCAATGCTGGCGCTACGGCAACCCGCGTGACTTCGTGGAGATCAGTCCAGGAGGCCGCAAGAACGCCTACTCGGGGACGTGCGCGAAGTGCACAGAGGAGGAGTCGTGACGGATCGAGAGGAGCTGCGCCTGCCTCCAGGCTACCGGCTGGACCGGAGCGATCCCGACGTTTGGGCATTGTGCCGGCAAGCAGGGTGGGTAGTGGCCCACTTCAGCGCACGTGGCGTTACCAGAGAGGCCATAGAGCAGGTTGCGTGGAAGGACCACGCAGACGTCGGAGAGGAGGAGTATCCGTGAAGAAGACCCACGACTACATCCACTACTATCGTGGGTACTGGTCCGATGGGGGTAGGTGCCGCATATGAATCTACTGGGGGAGTACAGTGGAGCATGACTTGGCCTCGCCCCTGACTTGGATAGAGCACGATCCCGAGCGCGCAGCAACATGGTCACACCGAAGAACGCACATTTGGCCGACTCAGCGGTGCGTCGTCCTCGCAGGTGGTTCCCCTGTAGTATAGAAATACAGGCGTGAACTCCGACGTCGTCACCTTGACCGTGCCAGATGCTTTGGGCGGCGGGGTGGGCGACGTCGAAGCCCTGCATGCGCTCGTGGACGGCCGCCGACCGGCGGAGCGGTTCGTTCTGGACATGCGTCGGGTGGGCTTCGTCAAGCCCTACGGGGTCGTAGCGTTGTTCCTCGCCGCTCGGCGGCTGGCCGGCCTCTCCGGACGGCGGGTAGAGCTCGCGAATGTTGACCACCAGGTCCGTTCGTATCTCGAGCGCATGGACCTCTTTGAGGTGGGCGGGGACTGGGTCGCGCCGGCAGAGGGCTTGGACGCGGGTTGGGACCGCAACCCGCAGACGCCCAACCTGCTTGAGCTCACGGCCATCGAGGGACCGCAGGATGTTGTCACGGCGATCACAAGGGCCGAGCGCGTCTTCTCCCGCTGGCTCGATGTTCCGGACCTCAACGGCCTACTGCGTGTCCTAAGCGAGCTCTGCGCGAACGTTCACCAGCACAGCGGGGACCCGCTAGGATGCGTCATGATACAGAAGTACGAGGAGGGCGCGAGCGGGCGGACCATCGTCTGTGTCGCGGTAGGGGACCTGGGCTGCGGGGTACGCGCCAGCCTCGCCGCCCGCCACGGGGAGATAGGCCGCGAGCCGCTCGATTACCTCCACGCGGCCATGGCCGGGCGGACCTCACGCGAGAGCGGCCGCGGCGGCCTTGGGTTACGGTTAGTCGAGGAGGTAGCGAAGGGAGCGGGGGGACGCTTGTGGCTGCGATCGGAGACAGCTGCCGTCTTGGGACGGGCTTCCGGTGAGTCCCGTAGCCACCGCGGCCTCCGCCACGCGCCGGGCACTCAGGTGGCTGTGGACCTGCGCTCACCCTTTCCCAGTTGACGATCACAACCAGCCGCGGTACCATCTTCGCATGAGTTCATATAACTTCAGTGAACCATCACAAACATCGCGTGAAACATCGGGCGCGGGGAAGGCAGCACGTTACGAGATGGCCGGGTTGTCGTCATCGCTCGGCCTTCCTGAACGCTATTTCCTGACCCGGGAGAAGGGCGACCAGGCGTACCGGTTTCTAGAGGGGCATCTCGGGCAAATACCCGAGAGGCGTGCGCTAATCCTCTCCTTCCCGCCCGAGCAGGTGGTGGATGCCTCCTTCGCCGATGAGTTCGTGATACGCCTCGGGGAGAAGCTCGTAGCGGGCGAATTCGGGGAGCGCACTGCCCTGCTGGAGGGGCTGACGGAAGATTCAATCCATAATTTGGAGGCCGTGATCAGGCTACGCCGCACGAAGTTGGTCTTTCTGCTGGTCGATCCGGAGGGCGGGTGGCGTCACGCCGGCCCGTTGGAGCCCAGCCTATCAGAGGCTCTCGTGCTGACGGCCAGTAGGGGCACGATCACGGCACCTGAACTCGCGCGGGACCTGCGGCTCGCGCTGAATACTGCCAACAACCGTCTGAAGAGGCTGCACGCCCTCCGGCTCCTGTGGCGCGAGCACGAGGTTTCCGAAAAGGGTCTCAGGTACATCTATCACTTCTGGGAATGGTTGGGAGGCGATGATAACAACGTAGACAACAAGGTATCGAATAGCGGCGAAGTCCGAGACCAGGAGGGGAAGCATGGCTAGCCAGGATCTGTTCAAGACGTTTCTCGGCAACATCGAGCCGAGCAGCACTAAATGAACGCGCAGAAGGCCCACACGTATTTGGGCTATTTCCTGTGGGAGCACGAGATTAACCTAAGAGTGCGCGCTTGAGCGGCCACATACCGCCCAAAGAGGTCAAGATACTGTGCCTCATGTCCGGGAACGTCTGCGCTTTCCCCGGGTGCGACAGGCGCCTGGTGGAACCGGGCACGAACACCGACGATCCGGCGGTGCTCGGCGAGATGGCGCACATCGTCGGCGAGAAGCGCCGGGGTCCACGGGGGGCGGACGAGATGCCCCCTTCGGAGCGCAACAGCCATGCGAACCTAGTGCTCCTGTGCGGCGACCACCACAAGCTCATCGACTCTCAGCCAAACGCCTACAGCGTGCCGGTCCTGCGCGCGATGAAGTCCGACCACGAGGCGCGGATCGCAGCGGGCAACGGCCGGGCCCAGGGCCGTCCAGCACGGTCTCTCACGGCTGGTCTCTCCGGCTCCCGAGAGACCATACACAGCACGTTGTTGCCCGTAACGCACCTCCCGGCCGCGGTGTTCGCCGCCCCCTGCGAGATACCCGAGAGCCGCATTGAGGAGGTCAGGGCCCGCATCGTCTACCCTCCCAGGCGGGAGGAGCTCCTGCCCTTCATACTGCGGGAAGGTAAATTGTTCGCCTTCCAGGACCTCCGCAAGGAGGATGGCCCCTTCGCCAAGGCGGTAGATCCCGCGAGGACCGAGGTGCTGCGGTCCACCGACATGTGGGAGGACCCCGAGAGCAGGCGCCGCTACGTCACGCTCGTGAACCGGTCGTTATTCAAGTACGCTGCACGGTTCGGCGTCCGATACGATCCACTACACCGCCGCTTCTATTTCCCGGCCGGGCAGGACGGAACTGAGAAGTCGGTACATTACAAGTCCCTGAGTGGCAGACGCACCAAGCGGCAAGTGGCGTGGCAGCCCAAGCGTAAGAGCACGGGAGAAGGGCGCGACTTCTGGTGGCACGTAGCGGTAGGGCTCAAGTTCCATCAGTTTTCCGAGCGCCAATGGTGCCTGAGCGTCAGGCCCGAGCGGCACCTGACGGCGGACGGTGAGACCCCGCTGCCACCGATGAGAATCGGCCGCAGGGTCACCCGCCTGAAGGCGAGGATGTACAACGACCTCTACCTGGGCGAAGTCAACTTCTGGAGAGAGTACCTCTCCGGGGGGCAGCCGCGGTTCTTCCTGGACTTCGGCGAGCAGTCTGCGGTCATCAAGGCCAGGCTGTTGACAGTGGACGTGCGTTGGCCCGGCATACCCGGAGACGACAAGCCTTTTGAGAATCAAGTCTACGAGGAAGATCTCTACACGCTTGCCGACCTGGAAGAGGCCACGTTTGGCGGCGAGGTTGATTGGGACGCGTTGGAAGAGGTGGAAGATTTCGATGAGTGACGGACGTCCGCGCGGGCGCATAGCCCCCCTGGAGCTGGACGCCCCCGAGACCATGGCCGAGTGGTTCGAGGAACCCGAGCTGTCCTTCGCCGGTGGGAGGAGGCACGTCGATCCCAAGGTGGGCATCTCGCTCTACGGTCCCCGGTCGCTGGGCACGGTACGCCATAAGAGCGAGCTCCATGTCGGGTTCATAGGAACGGCCGAGCCCCTCGCGTACGCCAGGGCCATGTACGAGCGGTTCGCGGAAGGGATAGACGGCGACGAGTCGCACGTGCCCTTTCCGGGTTTCAGGGCCGACAGGGGATTCCGCTGCGACCTCAGGACCGGTGATGCCATCGTGGAGCACATCTCCCGCAAGGAGAGCGTCGCCATCGACGGCATCAAGAGCGGTCACGAGCGCTTCGAGGAGATGGTCGGGCTCTTGAGGTCCAAGATGGAGCTCTTGACCCAGAGGGACTACCCGCCGGACTACGTGGTCCTGGCCCTTCCCCAAGATCTGTTCAAACGATGCCGAGTGGCCAAATACAAGGTGAAAGGCGCCGGAACCGTGCATCGCGACCTGCGCCGCGCCTTCAAGGCGATGGCCATGGAGTTTAGGGTGCCAACCCAGATCTTGCTCCCTACCACCACGGGGCTCGCGCGCACCAACCGGAAGCTCGACCACGAGTCCATGATCGCCTGGAACCTTCTCACAGGCGCGTACTTCAAGGCCGGCGGCCTACCGTGGGGCCCGGTCGGGCTGCCGGCCGCGAGCTGCATCGTAGGCGTGAGCTTCTTTAGGCCCTTAGGATCCGCCTCCACCTTGCGGACGAGCGTGGTTCAGGCCTTCGACGAAAACGGGGAGGGGCTTGTCTTGAGGGGCCACGACTTCCACTGGGACGAGGCCAAGCAGGGGCGGTCCCCGCACCTTACGGGGGAAATGGCCGAAAAGTTAATCGCGATGGTCTTGAGGCGGTATCAGGCAGAGCGCGGTCAGAGCCCACGCCGCGTGGTGGTGCACAAGACCTCGCGTTTCGAGCCCGCCGAGAGGGACGGTTTCGAGCAGGCGCTTTCCGGCGTCGATCGCCACGACTTGCTCGCCCTGAGGGCTACCAGCGAGAGCAGGCTCGTGCGGGCCGGTCGATATCCGCCCTTGCGCGGGACCTCGTTCACCCTCGGAGACATCTCGTACCTGTACACCACGGGCTACGTAACCTCCTTCGGCGGCTACCCGCACGGCCACGTGCCCTCTCCGATGCGGGTGGCCGACCACGTCGGTGACACCTTCCGCGCGAACCTGCTACGTGAGGTCCTCCTGCTGACGAAGATGAACTGGAACTCCGCCAACATGTCGGCTCTCATGCCCATAACGCTGAGCTTCTCGCGCGTTGTCGGCGACGTCTTGCGCGAAGTTCCATCAGACAGAACACCGCAGCCGCAGTACCGGTACTACATGTGAACGCGCACACGGGATCGTGGCGAGCATGGATGGCCGCTCTGTTGCAGCGCCGCAACGAGGAGGTTCGCAAGAGTCGCCCAGGGGTGACAGTATGGAGGTGCCATGGATAAGGGATCGGAAAGGGCGAAGCGCGTGACAGTCGAAATTCCCGAGAGGGTGTGGGAAGCCGCCGCTACGTTCGTCCCTGAGGGGGCCGAGCCCGAAGACCGCCTGCCTATACTCCTCACGGTGGCCTTCGAGGAATGGGTGCGCTGGATGGAGGGATCATTCCGCCCAACGTCGATTTCGGAACTGGAGACGAGCAGGGCCTACGAGCTATACGAGCGGCTCTATTTGGAAGAGATGCCATCTGCGGATCACCTCGGCGGTCTGCTCGAGCTCCCGATGGGCGGAGCACGGTATCTGATGCAGACCTTGGCTTATCGTCACGGGCGCTTGCTGCGAGAGAGGCGGGCTGAGCATATCCGACACGCTTTGGAGGTAGCTGAAGAGGACGAGCAAGGACAACCGTTCGTCGTCATCGACCCTGCATGCCGCGACGTCTTCGACCGCACAGCGCGTGCCCTCCACGTCGATAACAAGATTTCGTCAGGCCTCAAGGGCGAGGTGGTCCTCGAGGGTGTGCGTTACGAGATGGGAGAGGGTCACTTAGAAGCCCTCAGGGAGGCGTTTGCGGCAAAGGAGGACGGCACCGGTCGTGGGTGAGACTATGACTCTCATCGCCTTCTACTTCGCGGTGATCTCGTTGGCGAGCAGCCTGTTCTTCAATCAAGTCGAGGCATGGCACGGCCCGGTGAGATCCTTCGAAACCTCCTTAAAGGCACTCAAGGATGTGGAGCAATGGCGGCGGGCCAGCGAGCAGCGAGAGCCCCTTAAGGCCGCAGCGCCCGATCTCTTCGCCGTGCTCGTCGGCCTCTTGGTGGCCGGTCTCGCCATTCTCGCGTTTCTCGTTCCAACACCAGCCCGACCATCTTTCGACCCTCTCCTATTCCTGCGCTTGCCTCTCTTGCTCGTCGTAGTCCTGTTTTGGGGTCTGGGTCTGGCGCGGTTGTTTGACGGGCACCGTCGCCTCGCAACGGCGGAGGAAGAGATTGAGAAGGGAATTGAGGGCTGACTGCAGGCGTCGTCCTTTGATACCATCGCGAACGCAATACGGTGCAACACAGGGCGAGGCAGAGAAAAGGAACCGGCCTAGGAATGCGGCGTCTGCAACCCCCTGTACACCCCTGCAACGCCTGACTGATCACTGGTAATCGGGGGAGGTCAGCGGTTCGAGTTCGCTCGTCGGCTCCTTTTTCGGCTTACCTAAGGGGAATACTCGGAATAAGAGACTCCAGTTCATCAGGAGCCTTTGACACCACTCACGAAACCATCAGGTGGATCGTACGCAACCAGAGAGGGTGCGTGATCAGCCGCACCTGCGAGGGACAGAACGCTCCCGGAACCGCTCAGCTACTCTAGACGGTACCCGAAGAACTCCAGGAGCCTTACCACGTTCTCATGCCTTATAAACACCGTCATGCGGCGCAGGAACCCGCTACCCTTCCTCTTTGCCAGCTTTCTGTAGATCCGCCTGATCCTGAACGCATCCCTGAGGCTGACCTGAACCGTCTCCCAACGAACGGGGAGGACTTCCTCGTTCCAGATTCCCCAGATTCTGCCGGTCTGTAGTCCCTCGGGGAACTCCTCAGGCTTGGCCACGTAGCGCTCCACGTAGCTCGTCGCCTGTTTCCATCTCCGGATGGTTTCGACGCGGGTACCGGCGCGGAGGTGCCCCTCGGAGACTTTTCCCGTAACCTCGTACCAAGAAGAAGAGATGAAGCGGCGCAGCTCGCCTACCGGTCCAATAGATGGTCCCACGAACAGGAGCAAGTGGAAGTGCCATGCCCCTCTCCTCTGTATACCAAGCCTCCAGAAAGCAGCGAATGAGCCGTACTCCCTCTGAAGGCGCTTACGGAAGGCTCTTAGGTGTCTCTTGCAGACCTCTGTGTCCTCTGGCCATTCCCCAGGGTAGGTCAACGTGACGAAGATCATCCTCCCCGTAAAGGCCTTGAACGCGTCTCTGTTGATGCTCGCGAGGCGTCTGAGGAGGTTTGTGCGGCTTTCCCTGGAGAAACCCCTTACCCTATCTCTTATGCCTCTACCGTGACGCAAAGGAGGACTAGGAGGACTGAGCCGGTTACTAGTCTTAGGGGTTTCGAAGGAGAGTGTAGATACAGACCCTCCTACAGCAGAGGAGATATAGACACTCGGTTGATGTGAGCTCTTCAGAGAAGGCTTCTCTACGTGGGTTTCTGTCTGTGCGGCCCGATATGTGGGGTAGATAAACCCAGTAGGGTCGGTAGAAGGCGCGCAGAGGTTGTCAGATCCAGGCCTTCCTGACCGAGAGGATGTCGTAGAAGTGCTCATAGCGAGTCCTTAGGCTCCACCCTCAGCGCGATGGCGAGCTTGCGTAAGGTCTGTGGATACGCTCCTCTTCTGAGGGACTCAAGCCGCTGGACAGTGGTGTGGGCAACGCCTGCGAGCTCACCGAGCCGCCTCTGGGTGAGGCCTCGTCGACGACGATGTGCAGCAAGAGCAGGCAGCGGTGTGCTTCTGGATCTGTCGATCATCCTTACTCCTTGATGTGGGTAGCTCCTTCACTAACGAGGTGCCAAAGCGGGCTGAAGAGGTCTATCCTCAGAGCACTCGTGACTGGTAGCTACCAGAAGGCATGGGCATCACCCCAAGAAGGTCTCCGGAGCAACGCCTCTCCTTAGAGAGGCGGAGACGATCTGCTTCTGCAAGGACCATCCGCACTAACGAACAAAGCTCCTAATCGAGTTAAGTCGCGTCGCTCTCGTACGGACCCATCACGAAAGAAGCGTAGATAAGCGTCGAACCCTGATCCAGACGAAGAGTAAGTCGACTTAAGTCGCTCAATAAAAACTCTCTCATCTTCCTATGCCGATCCCAGAGGGTCCATCCATGTTCTCGAGGACGCGACCGGGAGGGGTGTCAGGAGTTAACACCCCCGGTCTGATAGAGGGAGCCTGCTCGTCCAGACCTCGATGTGTAGGAGAAGGCGGTTTGAGCCGTTGTCTCAGCGGTTAGGTACCTTGGTCGTCGAGAGTCTGCCCCTCGACTACAAAGACGTTTTAGGCGGCTTTGAGGAGCTATGGACATCTGGGGCGGGATCGGCAGAGGAACCGGGGATTCTTCAGCAGCATGATCAGGGGTGTGTCGGACCCCCACGAGGGCTCGAAGATCCTATCCTTCCTCTTTCGGCCCCGAGTGGTGTGAAGCTCGCTCCTACGTCTCCGAAGCTCGTGAAAGGTTATTTCTGCGAACTTCGCCCTGAAACTGTGTGAAAAGTCCCTGAAGCAACCGAAAGGCGTCCTCGCAGGACAGCCAAGCGGCACTTTATGGCCTGTTTGGTCCCGGTATACGGGCCAAATTCACGCTCGGAGCGTTACCCGAACCCCTTTTCAGACAGTTTCATGACGGAGTTCTCGGAAGTACGCAAAGAAAGTTTCAAAGATAGCCCATTTGAGTGATGCGCTCACCCCGATAGAGGAGTATGCTGCAACCGCTACGTGCGTAGAGGCGCAGGTCTGCTACCTGCCCTCCTTCTAGACCAGGGCTCGCTACCTTAAGGCCACCAGGCTGCAACTAGCAGTAACGGCCCACCGAAGCATGGGAGCGGGCGTACGGTGTCCCCTCGTGCAGAAGCCCTTCCAAGGGAGGAGAGAGCGTGCAACAAGATCAGAGCGTCTCAGAGATGGTCGAGGAAGTCCTTGAGCGCCAGGCAAGGGGTGTGCTCGAGCGCAGCGGGTGCTCACCACAGGAGGCACTCGAAGCTGTAATCCAAACCGACGCCGGACGACAGCTTGGCGGCTTGAGGGACGGGCCTCGTGCTCAGGAGGAGGCACGCGACTGGCAAGAGGGGCTCCTGTGGGAGCGGGCCTTCGAACGGTTGGAGGGCATGGTGAGGTTGGACGCTGGGTCGCGCTTTGCCACCTTTGCCACCGAAGGCCACTACTCGTGGTTGGAGGGCTACTGGGAGCAGCTTGAGGGCAAGGAGGCACGTGCCGAGTACTACGGGCTCCTGGAAGCAGCGCAGCTCGCCAGCCTGAGCGGATGAGCTCATCAGGCTGGGGGCCGCACCTTCGGGTCTAACCGGCGAGGTATCCAGCCCACAGTCAAAAGAAGGAGCGTGCTTTCGTGTCCCACGAAGAAGCTCACGGATACACTCATGAGTACGATGAGTACACTGACCTTGCCTCGCGGCACCGCTGCGAGTGTGGCAAGACCCTTTTGGAAGGAGAGTGCCAGAGGCCGGGCGAAGTTCGCTATGGAGTGAGACTCCTTTGTGTCCCACATGCCAGGCTGCTCAAGTTAAGGGACCATGCCGACGCCCTGCTAGACAGGGTGTTCCGGGCGGATGAGTGGTTGGAAACCGCTGAGAACCTGGCAAACCAGGAAGGGACAGAACACGTGCGGCGCGAGCGAGAGGAAGCTATAGTGCAACTCCGACGCACCCGGATAGAACTCATGGCGGCCAGCGAAGGGTTGGATTAACCATATGTATCCTTCGCACGAAGATCAAGAGGTAGAGCTACTCTCCAGGGTGGACCTCTTCGAGTCGCTCTCCAAGGAGGAGATAAGAGAACTTCTGCGTCAAAACT
>Ga0126311_10001845_pt1 | contig 10419 bp, 12 predicted proteins | sample Plot61_FD_92539 | JGI IMG/M metagenome (GOLD analysis project Ga0126311, IMG submission 92539) | Serpentine soil microbial communities from UC McLaughlin Reserve, CA, USA - Plot61 | ecosystem: Environmental > Terrestrial > Soil > Grasslands | place: USA: UC McLaughlin Reserve, Lake County... | reverse complement strand
TCGTTGCTTCTTCATTGACATCACTTCTTACGCCTCTTCGGGGCCACGGTTGCACGTACTTCAGAGCCGCGGTGCACCAATCCTAAGTCTATTCCTTATTCACCGGAGTGCGTGGAAGAAGAATTCTCGGAAGTTGCGGAGCTAGGTGCGCATCAGGCAGCGCACCATCCCTACCATCAACTCCAGGGCCCGACCTTGGCTCAGCTCCTGCTGGCGTACCAGCGTGCGCCACGTCTGGAGGTCCAGGGCTAAGGCTACAGCTGCAAGCAGCGCTTCATGTCGCTCGTTGCTTGCCCCGAACGCATCCGCGAGGGCGTCCCGCATCGCCTCCCAGTACTGGTAGAAGGACGCCATGTTCTCTTGCGCCACGGGGTCTAGCGGCGCGTCGCGCAGCACGTTGGACAACATCGCCTCGTTGCCCGCGTAGTAGGCGTAGACCTCACGGAGCGTGACCCTAAGGCGCTCTTCGGCATCTGCAACGTCGGATTAACCGAGTGCAGACCGATCAGATGAGGATGGATCTGTTACAGCAAGAGGAGCTGCCCAAACAGTACGCCGTAGCGGTCCCGCGAAGGCATGCGCTGCTTGGCGATCTCAAGAGGCTTGCGACAAACTTAGACAAGTGGAGGAGCGAGGATTCAGCCGTACTCCCCCGTTTGTATTTGGACCCGAAGCTGCGTATCGTGGCACTGGCTCAGCCGCTAATCTACGATATCAGCGGAACTCCGTTACCGAAAGGATTGCGGGTGTCTCCCGCACCCCTCAACCAGAGCGAAAGCGCCTTTAGTCAAAGCGCTTCGGGAGTTTTGGATGGCGTGCTTGGACGAGTACCCAGAGACGACCCTCTATTTGCTACGTAACGCCTCCAGAAGTGGCCTCGCCTTCCACAATAGGGGGAGCTTCTATCCCGACTTCGTTCTTTGGGTGGAGCGGCCTTCGGGTTGGCGTGTAGTATTCGTGGAGCCTCACAGCATGAGGAACGAATCCATCATCGACAACCCGAAGATCGAAGCCTTCACGCAGATGCTGCCGAAGCTCAATGACCGGGCAGAATTTAGGGAAGCGAGGATTTTCCTAGATGGATACATACTTCCTGCTCCCACTACCCCTGCCTCTTACATCCCAGGCGTTGAGGAGCATTACGGGACCGACTGGGAGAGACTCGCCTATGAACAGCACCTACTGGTGGAAGAACGGGGTGCGTATAAGAACCTGAAGACGGTGCTCCAAGGTCTCTAAAAGAGAAAAGGTGCGAGACGGAATACGTCAAGCTCATTATCACTCTGGCTACGTTGCTGCACGGTTGCTGCACAAAGGCCCCGGAGTGCGTACCGGACCTTGTTCTTACCTTGCCGTTTTACCTGCAAAACGAAGGATTCAGAGAGTGGGCGATGCTGGGATCGAACCAGCGACCTCTGCCGTGTGAAGGCAGATCCATAATGTCGTGGTTGTTCGCCGCTGTTCAAAAATACCTGCAAAACAGCCAATTCGCCTCTATGGTGCTTCACGGTTGTTCGCCGTCGTTCGTGCGGGTTGGTGTACTACTGGTGTATTTAGTGCACTGGGATTAACTACGAGTCGCCATTGCGAGTCTTTCTTCAATGCATGAGACGGCTTTTAGCAATCCAGATCCTGAAGTAGGGTTCGACGCCTCCGCCGGAAGTATAAGGGCAGGTTTACTGCGCTGCCCGAACTATTTGCGCAACCATCCTATCGCTTCCACCGTCAAGGCGGTTGCAACGTCCGGTCGCTGCCATCGCCGCACCAGCAGCTCAGCCACACCACGATTATTTCTGCTGTGCCTAAGGGAGGGGTTACGACGGAAAGAAAGCGCTGGTCTGGGGGCACCCGTACGCTTCGCTTGGCTCAGGAAGAGCCGGAGGGCGCCAGGAATTGACGCTTACAAACACGCAGAAAATCTGCGTAATTCATTCAGAATTCATTGGAAATTCATCGCTCTCTGCTAGAGGGTACATGATGAGATAGGCAGGTGAGCTTTACCGCTGCACTTGGTGTGGACGCCAACAGGAAAAATCATAACCTGTCGCGGAGATCATGGGGAAAAGGGTATGAACCAAGCAAACGCCCAGCATAGGAATGATGCGAAAGAATCTGCAACTGATCCTGACTCAGGGCCCGAGAAAGACATTGTCGAAGCGGTGAAGGCCGCTCCCGTCGAGGCCAAGAAGGTCGCTGCCGTAGAAGCGGTAACAGCTCTTCCTGACGAAGCCAAGAAGGATGTCGTTGTAGAGGCAGTTGACAAGGCCTCCAGCGGGAGCAAGAAGGACGTAGCTACCGCAGCGGTAAATGCCGTCTCTGACGAAGCCAAGCAAGATGTCGTGTCCGCAGCGGTGCACGACGCTGCTGGCGAAGCTAAGGTGGACATTGCTACTGCAGCGGTAACAGCCCTTCCTGACGAAGCCAAGAAGGACGTCGTCGCAGCCGGGATGCGCGATGCTTCTGATGAAGCCAAGAAGGACGTAGCTACCGCAGCGGTAAATGCCGTCTCTGACGAAGCCAAGCAAGATGTCGTGTCCGCAGCGGTGCACGATGCTTCCGACGGAGGTGAGACGGAAATCGCTAACGCAGCAGTGAAAGCCTTATCTTCTAACGAATCCATAAGTGAAGTGACTAAAGAAACGCTCAAGGGTCTTCCTGCATCACTACATGAGTATCTGGCTGCGGACATGCAGTTGACACGAAAGAGCATGAGTAACACACTTTTACAAACAGTCCTCGGAGCCATCGCGTTTGTCGTTGTACTAGCCGTCGGCGCCCTTGTTGGAGGCTTTCTCTGGAAGGACTCAGACCAGACTCAGGATCTGCTTAGAGTGATCATACCTATTGCGACCCTCCTCATAGGCTATTTCGTAGGAAGGATACGAGGCGACGTGTAATGAATAGGAATAGCAGCACCGGGCTGGAGAAGGAAAACGCTCAGTGGAATTAGGCATTGCAGAAATAGCCGCACTTATTACGATATTAGCGGCGGCGATCTATATTCTAGGTATGTTTGCACTAGTCTATCCTATATACAGAGATGTCGCTAAGAATAGCCCTACCACTTTGTACGTAGTATCTCTGGTTCCGAGAACGGTGGTTGCGGGCCATGGCGTAAGACTTTTAGTGGGGATCCCGCTGATATGGGCAATTCTTTTCGCAGCTTCTCTGTCGGTGCCACTGCTGATGTACGAAGTTGCCAATGCAAGTATAAGAGACACAGGCTCAATACTGAGCAGGGTGGTTTCAGCAGTTGTATATGAACTTCCAGTCGTTGCCTCCATTACAATAGTGCTGCTTCTGCTTGGTTTCCACGAAGTGATACGTGCTTCAGGCCTCTACGACTTTCTTTATCCTTCCTATAGTCGTCGTCTAGCTCGGAAGCGGTTCGCTGTTGATGACTTCAGCCTTAGCCTTATTGCTGCAAATTTCATCGGTTGTGCAGGAGGAGCTCTAGGCGGGCTCATTCTAGCCAGCAGAATTCTAGCCAGCAGAGGAGTGACCTGGGAAGCGGTCATCATTCCGCTGGCGGTCATCATCTTTGCAGTTGTTGTAGCCAATTTCCTAGCCGTGATGGCAATCAAGCCACTGATGCCTAGAGTTACCGCCACCATAGATAGCGCGGATGCGGGCAGTCCGAGCGAGGAAGGCAAAGTCACGAACAAAGGAGAAGAAGTAACAGGCTTTCTGGTAGCGCATTCTGACGGGTACTGGTATATTTTTGAGGATACAAGTCTTAACCCCGCAGTCAACGCTGTTCCCGATAATAGAGCGCAGACAGTTATCCTTCGCCAAACAGACGGGATCTAGCCTGTCTTTCCCAACTGGACTTACCCCGCTTCGGTTAGACACATCTGTGTCACGCAGCGTCCTCTTCTCTACTGGTGTATAAGAGACTGACATTTCTCTCGACCGTTCAACTCGACGCTGCGTTTAGCCTGCAAAACACCGGTTTTTAAGAGTGGGCGATGCTGGGATCGAACCAGCGTCCTCTGCCGTGTGAAAGCAGATCTATAACGTCGTGGTTGTTCGCCGTGTGCAGAAATAGCTGCAAAATGGCGTATTCTATCTGAAAATATCTCGTGTTTGTTCGCCGTTGTTCGTGTGGGTTGGTGTACTACTGGTGTACACGAACCTCGGGAAGCTCGCTCCTATAGCGCTATGTAAACCATGTTGAGCCATCCGACATGATGAGCGCATGGCTCTTTGCAGCTATGAAGACTCGCTTTCCTCTGTGTGCCTCAGAGTAGGGTGCACAGAGGAAGGTGCTCGTTCCCACTAGCATCGGGTGGGTCAGGCGTACCTTTAGGTACTGTCCGCTCTCAAGGCCGGTGTGGGCCGCGCGTCGAGGGCCGCGGCAAGCTCGGTTTTGACGCGAGGGATGGTCGGATGCAGGGGTGCCTGGGTGGGCACCCCTCTGCGAACCGCAGCACAACTTTGGCCGGTAGTTACGGTCAAGGTGTGCGACGTTCCCGTCGAAGTCTTGACGTGCACCTCCCGGCCTCGGGTGGTGTCCACTACATCGTAGTGGTGGACTTACCGGCTACGGTAACCGACTGGATCGTCGCCCCCGCAGGGAGCGTGTGCCCGATAGTCAGCGTCCAGCCGGCCGGCGCTGAGACTTGGGTAGTGTACTGTTTGCCCTTCCGTGAGGCGGACGCTGTAATGGTGCCGCTGCCCACCTTGAGGTTCTGCACGGAGAGCCCCGGCCAGGAGTTTGGGGCGTCCGGCACGACCGAAAGGCTACCGGCGGGTACGTTGGGATCGATACTCAGGAAGCTTTGGATCACCGGCCACTGGACCCCATATGAAGACCAGGCCTGCATGAACATCGCCCGCTCCCGGAAGTCCACGAACGGATCGTACTCGGGGAGGAGCCGGAGAGGGCGGAGCCCCGGTCCGATGCCCCTGGCCCTTCCGAGAGCGAACAATGCCCTTGGTGGAGGAGGGCGTTCGGGGGATGAGTCCCGACACCATTACTCTTGGGGTGTTCTGCATCGCTGGCACGCTGATTGGCCTTCCGCTTTCTCAAACAGGCTTTGGGATGGACCACACCTCGGGTCAGGCACCCTGAGCAGGCCGACCGGTGGACGTGGCTGGTGGTGGTTGCTTTCATCCAGCTCAGGCTGGCGCGGGCGCACGTGGCGGATCTGAGGCTACCCTGAGAACGTCACTGCGAGACTGCTCGCCTGACACCGGCGCGGGTCCATCGCGTGGTTTCGGCGCTCTTGGCCGAACTCGGCACGTCCCCGAAGACGCCGACCCTCTGTGAGCGCTCTCCGGGTCGGCCCAAAGGACGGCTCTCGGGACGGGTCAAGCGCTACCCGGCCCTCAAGAAGGGCGCCTAAATTGTGACTAAGACAGGGAGAGCGGGAGTATTGCGAGGGTATATAGTCCCTCGCAATACTCTTGTGCGTAAAACGTAAGCTTAATCGCAATGTCGCCACCCTCATCGTACTAGGGCAATACAGAATGCTAGCTTCAAACGGCGGCGATCTGTGTCTCCGCCCATCTCCAGGGTGGTCTCGGCATTGGCTCTTATTCGCCTTCCCACTTCACGCTGTCTACTACCTTCTGAGCCTTAGGCAAGAAATCGTCGAACTCGATGTCTGGGCTATCGAACTCGATGACTACAGTGTCGCCCTTTACGTCCTTCAAGATGACGATGTGTGCCGTAAATGCCTCGTAGAGAAAGGTAAGACGCTCATTGCTGGTCCCGAAGAGGTCCACACAGTTCTTCCCGCACGCAGCGGCGAAGTTTTTCGGCAAGGGCCTGTCGACTGCTACGTCGAACTGCACGCCGTTGACTCCTCCGACGGTGATCGGTTCTGGTTGCCCGGCTTGTAGGTAAGGATGCCGATGGAACCACGCTACTAGGTCCTTAGGCGCGGGCACCTGTTTACTATACACATAATCGGACTTTCCCAGCTTATACCACTCATAGACCTTGCTAACGTTAATAATGCCAAGCGACCTGATGTAGTATGACTTCTCTGGATCCCCCTGCGCGATCCAGATGGAGTCAGACTGCTCCCCGCCACTTTTCCAGCCCTCGCCGACGTTGAAGGAGATCGAGGGTTTGAACTCCTCGGAGGAGTATGTGCCAGGGTGTATGGTTGGATAGATCTCCGGCAATTGGTGCGCCTTGTCTGTTTGCTGCTCACTTTGACAACTTCCGAAGGCGCTCACAACAAGGGTTATGAACACCACCAAGAATCGTAGATCAGAGATGCCTTTCGCTACTACCATCATCCGTCCCTCTGCGCTTTCCTCAGATGTTTTTTAGCAGGGAACAGCATAAATCGCAGCGATGAATCGGCGATGAATCGGCGATGCGCTGTCTCTACGGCTTATTCACCCGAGTGTGTAGAAGGTGCATTCCTGGAAGTTCGCCTTTTTAAGAGTTCTCCGAAGTTCTCCAAGATTTCATCGCGGATTCATCGCTGCCTGCCACTATAAGACCATAGGACAGCAGAACAGACGCAAATGCCGGAAGGTAACGAAGTGGAGCTTAGTATGTCAACCGAACGACCTACTTCATCTACGAGGCCGGCTACTGGGCGCCCTACCTGAGCGAAGAAGAGGTAGACACGTTCGACGGCGTCCTGTACTGATAGACCGGGAAAGCGAAGGGGAAGGAGAAGACCAGGGATGGACGATCAGGAAGGGCGAGCTTGGCGCGCGTAGTCTCTTGGACTATCGTCGTCTTGGCCTTCGTGGGCATTGCCTCGTTGGTGAGCCTCCCGCTGCTAGCTAAGGGGGCGACCGAGCACATCGATATTGCGCGCCCGGAGAAGTTACCACCGAAGCCGCAGATCCCCGAGGAGCGCGAGGAACCACTCGTGCCCGTCTCCGAGATGCACGAGGCGCTCAGACTACCGAGAGTAGATACGACCCTGACCGACGAGCACAGCCGGGCCTCCCTGGAGGCCTACCGTGGCGAGGGCTACGAAACGGCCTTCGAAGAATCCGTGCTTGCCCTGGATCCTACTCCACTCGGTGAGAACAAGCTTTACCGTACCCTGACGACCCTGAACAAAGAGGACCTGTTGCAAACGACGAAAAAACCAAATGGGCGTCCGGCGATCCGGGCTATAGACGAAGTGCTGCAGCCCATAGTGCAGAGCGGAGGTCCACGACTTGCCCGCCGACTGAACAACGCGGCTTCCATGTTCATCCTGTACCTTCGCAGCGCGGACCCCACCACACTCCCGCAGGACCCGAGCATGGCTTTCGCGGCCGAAGAGCTAGCGTACCAGGCGGCCGACGCGGAGCCGTCTTACTGTCCGGTGCTGCTCAACCTCACGCTCTTCAACGCGATGATGAACCTCACAACCGATTTGGCCCCTCCAGGCTCCTCCTTCCAGGGGGGAGGTAGCAACGCCTGGACGCAATACTATCCGCCCGAGGGCTGCAACGCCCGGGCGTTGCTCTACCACAGGGCCCAAACCTCGATTTCCCGAATCAACCCAGCTACCGGCGGTGTTGTGAATGAGGAGCATCTCGGTCAGACGATGGAGCTAACAGATGAGCTACGTGGAATCCCGAGTGGGCTGGGTTGGCGCACGCGGTGCGTGGCGATGCATACTATTGGTACGGCATCTTCAACGGGGGCGTGCAGTTGGCCAGTAAAGACCGACCGTTCACGGCTCGGCGCTATTTCGAGCTCGCCTTGCAAGAGTACGACTCGGCCCTGGCGCTGCAACCGGACGATACCGCCATCCGGAACGGCAAAGCGTTGGTCTACCTGGAACTTGGTGAGGCCAACAGCGCCGTCAGGGAAGCGAGAGCGGCATTGGAGGCGGCACCGGATTCGTACCGGTTCCAGCGAACACTCATCGACGCCTATGAGGCGAAAAGGGAGTTTGCCGCTGCTGCTCGACTTACCCGCGACACTCTCTCGTCACGACCACCGGTTGCGTTGGCGTCTCCGCTGGCGCTGGTACCTTACACCCCTCTGTCGCACGGCGCCGACGCTTATTCAGATCTCCTCGTAACGCCGCCGTTTGCGGGCGGCGCTGGAGGTGCGCTGTTCGACGAAGACGTGATCACACCGTTCTTTCCGAGGAGCTACAACTCGTCGGTCTCGAACATCTACGCGCCTGGTGGGATCGATCAGGACCGCACCGAGCGTCTGCACTACGATTTGCTGCGCTATGACTTCTTGAGCGGCAAGTTGACCGATCTGAACGAAGATCTGAAGAGCACTCCCGAACCGGTACTGCAGAACGACAGCACGCTGCTCCTGATAGCGACATACCACCTGCTGAACCCGGAGAAGAGCACTACCGCCCCAGAGGTTCAGAAAGCCACGGACGCTTACTTTCACACCCATAGCGAGTTCGATTACTAGGAGGCTGGCAACTTCTTCCGTGAGTACGCACAGTACGAAAAAGCGATCCAGGTGTACAGCGTCTGGAAATCTGAACTGGAACGCACCCAGGCAGATGGCAAGACGCAAGCCGAGACGGAGAACATGCTGGGTGAGGCGTACTACCTGAACGGGCAGAACGAGAAGGCCCTCGCCGCCTTCGAGAGGGCGCAATCGCTGTACCAGCAGACCTATCCTCCCGAAGCGAGGGAGGGGGAACACCCTGTGGTGTCGCCAGAGTACCTGGTGCGCGAGGCTTTTATCCACGAACAGCTAGGAGATTACGACGGAGCGGCCGAACTCTATCGCCGAGCGCTCGACGCCACACGGCGACCGCAAGGGGCAACGGATCTCTACGGCGCCTCGGCCTCGTACTTCGGTCCGGACTATTACCACGCAGCCAAGCATCTTGGCGATGTGCTGCTTAGGCGAGCGAGGAGCTTCGAGGCGGCCCAGGGCGAAGGGGAGAACATTGACGATGTCCGTGCTAGATACCAGGAGGCGGCCAGAGCTTACAGCGAAGCCCTGGAACGATCGTACGACCAGCCGCCCGAGACGGCATCAGCGGCCAATAACCTGGGCATAGCCCTGATAAAGGCGCGAGAGTACCAGGACGCCATCGAGGTACTCAGTACCCTGGTTGAGCCTTCTTCCGATCCTCCCGCTACCTGGAAGACTCCCCCGGTGCCGGACGAGAATAACCCCATCTTCCACCTTAACCTGGGCTGGGCCTACGAGTTGAACGGCCAGCCGGAGAAGGCCAAAGAACAATACCTAGCCGCCGTCAGGGGCGATCCTACCTTCCATCCTGCGTTGAATGACTTGGGCGTTCTGGCTGCGAAAGGCAACGAGTTGAGCGAGGCTCAGGGGTATTTCAATGCCGCCCTGGAAGCCAAGCCCGACTACGACTTCGCCGCCTACAACCTCGGCGTGGCATTGCTCCGCTCTGGACCGCAGAACTTTCTCGCCGCGCAATATTACCTCGGCCGCGCCGTGAGCCAGAACGATTCGTTGAGCGAGACGAGCTACGACTACGTATTCGACAACGAGCTCTACTTCCTGAACCTGAGCCTGGGTTCCAGCGTGCCTCCTGATTGGGAGTTCGCCGCCCAAGCCGAGCGCAGCACCTTCGTCGTATCTCTGGGGGCCGTAGCGCTGCTATTGTGGGGGGTACTGCGCAGGTTCGCCTACCAGAAGGGTCGCGAAACCTTTATCGGGAAGTTCTTCGACTTCTTGAAAAGGAGATACGGTGTCGAGGTGTCGAGACTCTGGTCTCCCATCGTCGAGTGGTGGTTGCGCTTTTCCCGCTTGGGTCGGCCGAGCGTCGGGCGATGGTGGGTGACGCCGCTCGCGCTTCTGGTGACCGCCGTGGCGGTGACCGTAGTGCAGGGCTGGTCGCTGCTGTGGTCAGGTTCGCCGGTCGAGCTTCTGGTAGTGGCCACCTTGCTCTACGTTTCTTTCGTATCGTTGCTGGTCCATCACGCCGGTCACGCCGTAGTGGCGCTGCGAAGCCACCTACGGGCCACTGATGCGCCGTGGCCCGCAGGCATAGCCCAAGCCATAGTCCTGGTGGCGGTGGGCGGGCCATTCGTGGCACCGATGCCTGCCACCAGCGTCGAAGGAGAGGCCGAGGAGCGCAGGCGCCAACTGGTACTTCTGGCAGGACCCTTGGCAACTATCTTGCTCGCTGTGCTACTTTATGCTCTTTACATCTTCAGCCGCGTGCCGTTGTTCAGGTTTGGCGTCGTGCTGAACCTGGGTCTCGCGGCGGCCAGTCTACTCTCGTTACCGCCCCTCGAGGGGGCGATAATAGGGGAGGGCTACTACCGCCGCTGGGCGTTTTGGGCGGCAACCTTCGTGGCCATCATGTCGACGCTGATATTCGTAATCAGCTTCTTCTAAGCGGTGGTGTTGACAGCTGCGTGAGGATTCAAACCTAACGGCGATCTTAATAGTGGCGACCTTGACGGGTCCAAGCTCAGCACGACCAACCTAGGTGGTGCCGTGATACGTGACGCTAACCAAGCGGCGCAGAGCTTGATGGCACC
>Ga0126311_10001844_pt1 | contig 10419 bp, 3 predicted proteins | sample Plot61_FD_92539 | JGI IMG/M metagenome (GOLD analysis project Ga0126311, IMG submission 92539) | Serpentine soil microbial communities from UC McLaughlin Reserve, CA, USA - Plot61 | ecosystem: Environmental > Terrestrial > Soil > Grasslands | place: USA: UC McLaughlin Reserve, Lake County... | reverse complement strand
GGTCGGCGACCCGGACAGCCGCGACCACAGCCGCAGCGCGCGGACGCCGCCGATGCCCAGCAGCATCTCCTGCTGCAGCCGGTGCTCGCCGGACCCGCCGTAGAGGCGGTCCGTGACGCCGCGTGCGCCCTCGTCGTTGGCCTCGACGTCGGAGTCGAGCAGCAGCAGGGGCACCCGGCCGACCTGCGCCTTCCACACGTGCGCGACCAGCCGTCGCCCGCCGGGCAGCCCCACGACCACCTCGGCCGGGGTCCCGTCGGCCTCGCGGAGCATCGCCAGCGGGAGGCCGTCCGGGTCGAGCACGGGGTACTGCTCCTGCTGCCACCCCTCCCGGGACAGCGACTGCTTGAAGTAGCCGGTCTTGTAGAACAGCCCCACGCCGACGATCGGCACGCCGAGGTCGGAGGCCGCCTTGAGGTGGTCACCGGCCAGGATGCCCAGGCCGCCGGAGTACTGCGGCAGGACCGCGGTGATCCCGAACTCCGCGGAGAAGTACGCGATGGCCGAGGGGACGCCCTGAGCGCCCTCGCGCTCGGCGTACCGCTGGAACCAGCGCGGCTCCTGCAGGTACCGGTTCAGGTCGGCGGCCGCGTCCTTGACGCGCGTCACGAAGGTGGGGTCCGCCGCCAGCGCCTCGAGCCGCTCGGGACCGAGGTCGCCGAGCAGCGCCACCGGGTCGTGGCGGACGGCCTGCCAGCGGGCCGGGTCGATCTCGGCGAACAGGTCACGCGTCGGGTGGTGCCACGACCAACGCAGGTTGCTGGCAAGGTCGCCCAGCGCCGCGATGGGGGCCGGCAGGACGGTTCGAACGCTGAAGCGTCGGATGGCTCTCACAGGCGGACACCCTAGTGGGCGGCCTTTGGCACAGGGGACGTGGCGCCGCAACTCTGCGCGGTTCTGCAACTTCTTCCAGCCATTCGTCGCAACCGGCCGGGCCTTCCCCCACAGCCCGGCACCGGCCGGCGTGCACTCCCCACCCGGGTGTCGGTAGCGTCGCCCGGGTGATCGGACGCATCCCTGTCCTCGACGTCTCTCCCAGCGTCGGCTGCGACCGCTGGCCGGCGCGAGCGGTGGTCGGCGAGTCCGTCCCCGTGCGCGCGACCGTGTTTCGCGAGGGGCATGACGCCGTCGCCGCCACCGTGGTCGTCACCGACCCCTCGGGCGCAGAACGCACCCGGGCCCGGATGACCCTGCTCGAACCGGGCCTCGACCAGTGGGGGGCCGACATCATGGTCGACACGGAGGGCTGCTGGACCTTCCGGGTCGAGGGCTGGTCCGACCCGTACGGCACCTGGGAGCACGATGCGGTGCTCAAGGTCGCGGCCGACGTCGACACCGAGCTGATGCTGACCGAGGGTGCCCTGCTGCTGGAGGGGGCGGCGCAGTCCCCCGGCCGCGGGACCCACGAGGTGGGCGTCCTGCGCGACGCCGTCACCGGACTGCGCGACACCAGTCGCCCGGCCCAGGCCCGGCTCGCCGCGGGCACCTCCGCGGCCGTGCACGCCGCGCTCGAGGCCGATCCCGTCCGCGAGATGGTGACACCGTCCGTCGAGCACCCCATCCTCGTGCAGCGCGAGCTCGCGCTCTTCGGCTCCTGGTACGAGTTCTTCCCGCGCTCCGAGGGCGCCCGGTACGACCCCGCGACGGAGACCTGGAAGTCCGGCACGCTGCGGACCGCCGCCGAGCGGCTGGACGCCGTGGCCGCGATGGGCTTCGACGTCGCCTACCTCACGCCGATCCACCCGATCGGCAAGACCAACCGCAAGGGCCGCAACAACACCCTCAACCCCGAGCCGGGCGACCCGGGGTCGCCGTACGCCATCGGTTCCGAGGACGGCGGCCACGACGCGATCGAGCCGTCCCTGGGCACCTTCGAGGACTTCGACTTCTTCGTCGCGCGGGCCCGCCAGCTCGGCCTGGAGGTGGCCCTCGACCTCGCGCTGCAGTGCGCGCCGGACCACCCGTGGGTCAAGACCCACCCGGAGTGGTTCACCACCCGCGCGGACGGCACGATCGCCTACGCCGAGAACCCGCCGAAGAAGTACCAGGACATCTACCCGGTCAACTTCGACAACGACCCGGACGGCATCTACGCCGAGGTGCTCCGCGTGATCCTGCTCTGGGTCGAGCACGGCGTCACGCTGTTCCGGGTCGACAACCCGCACACGAAGCCGGTGGAGTTCTGGGAGTGGCTGATCGCGGAGGTGAACCGCGAGCACCCGGAGGTGATCTTCCTGGCCGAGGCGTTCACGCGGCCGGCGATGATGCACACCCTGGCCAAGGTCGGCTTCCACCAGTCGTACACGTACTTCGCCTGGCGCAACACCAAGGACGAGCTCACCGAGTACCTGACCGAGCTGTCCGGCCGCGCCGCCGACTACATGCGGCCCAGCTTCTGGCCCACCACGCACGACATCCTCACGCCGTACATGCAGTACGGCGGGCGGCCGGCGTTCCGGCTGCGCGCGGTCCTCGCGGCGACGATGGTCCCGACCTACGGGATCTACACGGGCTACGAACTGGTGGAGAACGTCGCGCGGCCCGGAGTCGAGGAGCAGCTCGACAACGAGAAGTACGAGTTCAAGCCGCGGGACTGGGCGGCCGCCGAGGCGTCCGGCACCAGCCTGGCGCCGCTGTTGACGCGGCTGAACCAGATCCGCCGCCTGCACCCGTCGCTGCAGCGACTGCGGAACATCACCTTCCACAGCACCAACAGCGACGCGGTGTTGTGCTACAGCAAGCGGCTGACCGCCGCCCAGTCGCCGTCCGGGCGCGAAGACACCATCATCGTGGTGGTCAACCTCGACCCCCACGGCACCCGTGAGGCGACGGTCAAGCTCGACATGCCGGCACTCGGCATGGACTGGCACGACGGCTTCGTCGCCCACGACCTGCTGAGCGGTCAGACCTGGCACTGGGGCGAGTACGTCTACGTCCGCCTCGACCCGCACGCCGAACCAGTGCACGTGATCCACGTGAGAGGAGTCTGAGTGGAAGGCCTCAACCTGACCGCCCCCGGCCTGCGCCACGACACCAACTGGCACAAGAAGGCGGTCTTCTACGAGGTCCTGGTGCGGGCCTTCTCGGACTCCAACGGGTCGGGGTCCGGCGACTTCACCGGGTTGATCAGCAAGCTGGACTACCTGCAGTGGCTGGGCGTCGACTGCCTCTGGCTGCCACCGTTCTACGCCTCGCCGCTGCGGGACGGCGGCTACGACGTCTCGGACTACAACTCGGTGCTGCCCGAGTTCGGCACGCTGCCGGACTTCACCGAGCTGGTCAACCAGGCCCACGCCCGCGGGCTGCGGGTCATCGTCGACCTGGTCATGAACCACACGAGCGACCAGCACCCCTGGTTCCAGGCCAGCCGCTCCGACCCGACCGGGCCCTACGGCGACTACTACGTGTGGAGCGACACCGACGAGCGCTACCAGGACGCGCGGATCATCTTCGTCGACACCGAGCAGAGCAACTGGACCTTCGACCCGGTCCGGCGCCAGTTCTTCTGGCACCGGTTCTTCAGCCACCAGCCGGACCTCAACTTTGAGAACGAGGCCGTGCAGGAGGCCATGTTCGACACCGTCCGGTTCTGGATGGACCTCGGCGTCGACGGCTTCCGGCTGGACGCGATCCCCTACCTGTTCGAGGCGGAGGGGACCAACTGCGAGAACCTCCCGGCCACGCACGACTTCCTGCGCAAGCTGCGCAAGATGGTGGACGACGAGTACCCGGGCCGGATCATGCTGGCCGAGGCGAACCAGTGGCCGCACGAAGTCGTCGAGTACTTCGGCACCGACGACCAGCCGGAGTGCCACATGGCGTTCCACTTCCCGGTCATGCCGCGCATCTTCTACGCCATGCGGGAGGAGTCGGCGCGCCCGATCGTCGACATCCTGGCCGACACGCCGGACCTGCCTCGGCACGGGCAGTGGGGCACGTTCCTGCGCAACCACGACGAGCTGACGCTCGAGATGGTGACCACGGAGGAGCGCGCCGCCATGTACGGCTGGTACGCGCCCGACCCCCGGATGCGCGCCAACATCGGCATCCGCCGGCGGCTGGCCACGCTGCTCGACAACTCCCGCGCCGAGATCGAGCTGATCAGCGCGCTGCTGCTGTCGCTGCCGGGCAGCCCATGCTTGTACTACGGCGACGAGATCGGGATGGGCGACAACATCTGGCTGGACGACCGTGACGCGGTCCGGACGCCGATGCAGTGGAACCCTGACCGCAACGCCGGCTTCTCCAGCGCCGACCCGGGCAAGCTGTACCTCCCGACGATCCAGTCCCTGTTGCACCACTACAACAGCGTGAACGTCGAGGCGCAGCTGGCGTCCCGCTCCTCGCTGCTGCACTGGACCCGCGGCATGCTCGCGATCCGCAAGCGGCATCCCGTCTTCGGACTGGGCCGCTACGTCAGCGTCGAGACCGACAACGAGGCGGTGCTGGCCTTCCTGCGCATCCTGCAGGACGGCGACGAGTCCGGGGAGGAGCCGGAGACGGTCCTCTGCGTCAACAACCTGGCGCACACGCCGCAGGCCGCGAGGCTGCGGCTGCCGTCGCACGGCGGTGCGCGGATCGTCGACCTCTTCGGCGGCGCGGGGTTCCCCGACGTGCCGGCGGACGGTCGGCTGACTCTGTCGCTCGGCTCGCGCGACTTCTTCTGGCTGCGCCTCAGCGGCGAGAACGCCCCATGAACCGCTCCCCTCGACCGCAACGGGTGCGCTCCTGCCGCGGGGGCCCGGCATGACCAACCTCCGCGAGCTGCTGGCCCAGTGGCTGCCCGAGCAGCGCTGGTTCGCCGCGAAGGGCCGGCAGGTGCGGCTGCTCGCCGACACGGCCGTGCACCTGACCGAGGCCGAGGACGTCGTCGTCGCGGTGCACCTTCTCGACGTCGAGGTCGACGCCGGACGCCGACAGACCTACCAGGTGCCGCTGGTCCTGCGCAGCGCAGCGGCCGACGCAGGTAGCGACGCAGCGTCCGGTAGCTCCCAGCGACCTGGCTTCATCGGGACGGTCGACGGCCCGGACGGCGGCCGCTGGCACGTCCACGACGGTCCCCACGACCCGGCCTTCGTGTCCGCGCTGGTCGCCGTCGTGGACGGCGAGCGCGACCGGCCCGGCCCGCGGCTGTCGCTGCGCGGCCAGCGGTCGACGGGCGCACCCGCGGCGCTGTCGGTGACCGGCAGCCGCGTGCTCTCCGGCGAGCAGTCGAACACGTCGATCATCCTCGACGGGCCGGAACCCTTGATCTGCAAGGTGTTCCGTGTCGTGGCACCAGGCGACAACCCCGACGTCGTGGTCCAGTCCGCGCTGACCGCGATGGGGTCGACCGCGGTGCCGCGCGTCACCGGCTGGGTCAGCGGCACCTGGGAGGAGGACGGCAAGCCGGAGTACGGACACCTCGCGTTCGTGCAGGAGTTCCTGCCGGGCACGCGCGACGCCTGGCGGGTCGCGCTCGACGCCGTAAGCGCGGACCAGGACTTCACGGCCGCAGCGGAGGGCCTCGGTCGCGCGACGGCCAGCGTGCACCTCGACCTCGCCGCGGCGTTCGACCGCACCCCGGTCGACGATGCGCGGCGCGACGCGCTGGTCGACGGCTTGCTGGCCCGTCTGGACTGGGCGGCCGGGCAGGTGCCGCAGCTCGGTCCACACGCGGATGCGGCCCGCAAGGCCCTGGAGGAGGTCCGGTCCGTCGACCGGATCCCCGCCCTGCAGCGCGTCCACGGCGACTACCACCTCGGGCAGGTGCTCGAGGGTGGGGAGCGCCGCGGCTGGGTGCTGCTCGACTTCGAGGGCGAGCCACTGCGCCCGCTCGCCGAGCGCAGCGCGCCCGACCTGGCCCTGCGCGACGTCGCCGGCATGCTCCGCTCCTTCGACTACGCGGCCGGCCACCTCGTGGTCAACGGCCCTGCCGACGACCCCGTGCTCGCCGCGCGCGCCCGGGCCTGGGCCGACTCCTGCCGCGACGCGTTCTGCCGCGGGTACGCCGCGGCCAGCGGGCGCGACCCCCGCGAGGACGCCGTGCTGCTGCGCGCCCTGGAGCTCGACAAGGCCCTGTACGAGGTGGTCTACGAGTCGGGCAACCGCCCGCCGTGGCTGCCGATCCCGCTCGCCGCCGTCGAGCGGCTGCTCGCCGAGCCGTCCGCTGCGGGCACCTCACTACCCGCCGTCCACTCTGAGAGGCAGGTCTCCATGCCCAGCCCGTCCCCCGACGTCAGCCCTGACGGCACCCCCGACGGCACCCCCGACGCTGGTACCAGCGGCACCAGCGCCGACGTCGGCGGCACGCCCGCCCCCACGACCGGCACGGCAGCCGACGCCGGCACCGAGGCCGGCCTACCGCCAGCCACCGCGAAGAAGGCCGCCGCCAAGAAGACCGGCACCAAGAGGGCGACGACGAAGACCGCCAAGGCCACCAAGTCGGCGACCAAGACCCCCAGCAAGACGACCAAGACGGCGACCAAGGTGGCCAAGACGGCCACCCAGGCCGCCACCAAGGCGGCCGGAGCCGCGAAGACGGCCACGAAGACCGCGGCCCAGACCGCCACCACGGCCGTGAGCGAGGCCGTCGGCGGCGCGGCGGGCGAGCCCGCGCCCGAGATCGGGGGCGCGGCCGTCACGACGCCGACGCTGCGACCGGTTCCCCGCGAGGAGCTCGACCGGATCGTCCGCGGCGACCACGGCGACCCGCACGGGGTCCTGGGCCTGCACCCGTACCAGGGCTCGCTGACCTTGCGCACGCTGCGCCCGCACGCCCGCCGGGTCGTCGCCGTCCTGCCGGACGGCAGCCAGGCCGAGCTCGAGCACGAGCACGAGGGCATCTTCGCCGGCCTCGTGCCGGGCACCCAGGTCACCGACTACCGGCTCGACGTCACCTACGACGGCCCGGACGGCACGCCGGAGAGCCAGACCACGCACCGGTTCGACGACCCCTACCGCTTCCTCCCGACGATCGGCGAGGTCGACCTGCACCTGATCGGCGAGGGCCGGCACGAGCAGCTGTGGCAGGTGCTCGGCGCGCAGGTGCGCCGCTACCCCGGCGTCATGGGCGACGTCACCGGGACGTCGTTCGCGGTGTGGGCCCCGCACGCCCGCGGCATCCGCCTGGTCGGTGACATGAACCACTGGGACGGCACGTCGAACCCCATGCGCGCGCTCGGCTCCACCGGCGTCTGGGAGCTGTTCGTCCCCGGCGTCGGGCCCGGCACCCGGTACAAGTTCGAGATCACCGGGGCGGACGGCCACCGCCGGATGAAGGCCGACCCGATGGCCCGCGCCACCGAGGTCCCGCCGTCCACCGCCTCCGTGGTCACCGACAGCGCCTACGAGTGGCGCGACCAGGAGTGGCTCGCCAAGCGTGCCGCCACCGACCCGCACCAGAGTCCGATGACGACGTACGAGGTGCACCTGGGGTCCTGGCGCGAGGGCCTGGGCTACCGCGAGCTCGCCGAGCAGCTGGTCGACTACGTGGTCGAGACGGGCTTCACGCACGTGGAGCTCCTGCCGGTCATGGAGCACCCGTACGGGCCGTCCTGGGGGTACCAGGTCACCGGCTACTACGCGCCCACGTCGCGCTTCGGCTCGCCGGATGAGTTCCGGCACCTGGTCGACGCGCTGCACGCCGCCGGCATCGGGGTGATCCTGGACTGGGTTCCGGCCCACTTCCCGCGGGACGCCTTCGCGCTGGCCCGTTTCGACGGCCAGCCGCTGTACGAGCACCCGGACCCTCGCCGCGGCGACCAGCCGGACTGGGGCACGCACATCTTCGACCTGGGCCGCCCGCAGGTCCGCAACTTCCTGGTGGCCAACGCGCTCTACTGGTGCGAGGAGTTCCACATCGACGGGCTGCGGGTCGACGCCGTCGCCTCGATGCTGTACCTCGACTACTCGCGCAAGGACGGCGAGTGGCTGCCCAACGAGTACGGCGGCCGCGAGAACCTGCAGGCGGTGCAGCTGCTGCAGGAGACGAACGCGACCATCTACCGGCGGGTGCCCGGCGTCGTGACCATCGCCGAGGAGTCCACGGCGTGGCCGGGCGTCACCCGCCCCACGCACCTGGGCGGGCTGGGCTTCGGGCTGAAGTGGAACATGGGCTGGATGCACGACTCGCTCGAGTACATCGAGCACGACCCCATCCACCGGCAGTGGCACCACCACCAGATGACCTTCTCGCTGATGTACGCGTGGACCGAGAACTTCATCCTGCCGATCAGCCACGACGAGGTCGTCTACGGCAAGGGTTCGCTGCTGCGGAAGATGCCGGGTGACCGGTGGCAGCAGCTGGCGAACGTGCGCGCCTACCTCACCTCGATGTGGGCGCACCCCGGCAAGAAGCTGCTGTTCATGGGGACCGAGTTCGCCCAGGAGGCCGAGTGGGCCCATGGCCACTCCCTCGACTGGTGGCTGCTCGACCAGCCGTGGCACCGCGGCGTCCTGAACCTCGTCACGGACCTGAACCGCCAGTACCGCGACCTGCCCGCCCTGTGGTCGCTGGACCTGTCCCCGGACGGCTTCCGCTGGATCGACGCCAACGACGCCGCCGGCAACGTGTTCTCCTGGTTGCGTTATGGCAAGCCGTCGCCCGGCGAGCCGCAGGACGTGCTGGCCTGCATCGTGAACTTCTCGCCGGTCCCGCGACACCGCTACCGGATCGGGCTGCCCTCCGCCGGCCAGTGGGACGAGATCCTGAACACCGACTCCGAGCGCTACGGCGGGTCGGGCGTGGGAAACCTCGGCGCGGTGCAGGCGGTCGACCAGGAGTGGCACGGCCTGCCGGCGTCCGCGGAGATCACCCTCCCGCCGCTGGGTGCGGTGTGGTTCCGTCCGGCGCGGGCCGCGGTCACCGAGGCGGGCACGAGCGCGGCCGACGCGCTGGAGTAGCTACCGCGGGAGCACCGGGTGGGCCCGGCGCCGATCCGACCGAGGGCCTCCTCCCGTCCGGGAGGAGGCCCTCGGTCGGTGGGTGGTCCGCCGGGTGACGAGGGGGACGATCTCGGACAGGATGGGGCCATGAGCTCCCCACGCGCCGGTCAGCCCGCCCAGCCCGAAGACCTCGTCGACCTCGACGCCCTGCTCTCGGCCTACGAGGACATCGTGCCGGACCCGCAGGACCCGGCCCAGCAGGTCTCGTTCGGCACCTCGGGGCACCGGGGGTCGAGCCTGGACGGCGCCTTCAACGAGCACCACATCCTGGCCACGACGCAGGCCATCGTCGAGTACCGCAAGGCGCAGGGCGTCACCGGCCCGCTGCTCATCGGCCGCGACACGCACGCGCTGTCGGAGCCGGCCTGGCGCAGCGCGCTGGAGGTGCTCGTAGCGAACGACGTCACGGTCCTGGTCGACGATCGCGACTCCTGGACGCCGACCCCGGCGGTATCGCACGCGATCCTGCGGCTGAACCGGGAGGGCGGCCAGGGCCAGGTCGACGGCATCGTCGTGACGCCGTCGCACAACCCGCCGCGCGACGGCGGCTTCAAGTACAACCCGCCGCACGGCGGCCCCGCCGACAGCGACGCCACCGGCTGGATCCAGGACCGGGCCAACGAGCTGCTGCTGGAGCGTCGCGCCGGGTGGGACCGGGTGCCGTTCGAGCGCGCCCGGGCGGCCTGTCAGGGCTACGACTTCCTCGGCAGCTACGTCGACGACCTGACGACGGTGCTGGACCTGGACGCCATCCGCTCGGCCGGCGTGCGGATCGGCGCCGACCCGATGGGCGGTGCCAGCGCCGAGTACTGGGGCGCGATCGGCGAGCGGCACGGCCTGGACCTCACCGTCATCAACCCGCAGGTCGACCCCCAATGGCCGTTCATGACGCTGGACTGGGACGGCAAGATCCGGATGGACTGCTCCTCGCCGTTCGCCATGGCCTCGCTCATCGGCAACCGCGACGCCTACGACATCTCGACCGGTAACGACGCCGACAGCGACCGGCACGGGATCGTCACGCCCGACGCCGGCCTGATGAACCCGAACCACTTCCTCGCGGTGGCGATCGGCTACCTGTTCCGCGCCCGGGAGGGCTGGGGCCCGGACGCCGCGGTCGGCAAGACGCTGGTGTCCTCCTCGATGATCGACCGGGTGGCCGCCGACCTCGGGCGTCGGCTGGTCGAGGTGCCGGTCGGGTTCAAGTGGTTCGTCCCCGGGCTGCTGGACGGCTCGGTGGGCTTCGGCGGCGAGGAGAGCGCGGGGGCGTCCTTCCTGCGCCGCGACGGCAGCGTCTGGACGACCGACAAGGACGGCATCCTGCTTGCGCTGCTCGCCTCGGAGATCCAGGCGGTCACCGGGCGCTCGCCGTCCCAGCAGTACGCCGAGCTGACCGAGCGCTTCGGCGCACCGGCGTACGCCCGCGTGGATGCGCCGGCCACCCGCGACCAGAAGGCCGCGCTCGGCAAGCTGTCGCCGGAGGCTGTCACGGCC
>Ga0126311_10001843_pt1 | contig 10421 bp, 10 predicted proteins | sample Plot61_FD_92539 | JGI IMG/M metagenome (GOLD analysis project Ga0126311, IMG submission 92539) | Serpentine soil microbial communities from UC McLaughlin Reserve, CA, USA - Plot61 | ecosystem: Environmental > Terrestrial > Soil > Grasslands | place: USA: UC McLaughlin Reserve, Lake County... | reverse complement strand
GAACCAGAAATAATAGAAGACAAAGAAATAGAGATAACAATAGCGTTAGGAGTAGGATTATTGATACTAATTTTAGATAGAAGAGCTGACCGTAATATTCATGAAATAATTCATCAACAACACGTATTGGTTAATCAAATGCATAAAAAGATTGATGAACAAAATGGGTTAATTAAGAATTTACATAAAATATCATCATCATCATCAAGCCATAAAGACCACGAAAGTAATAAAGATTCCTAGTAAAATTATTAAATTTATGATGATAAAGACACTTTATCTTGCTATGGATAAAGATAGCCATAGAAAGATTATTTATATAATATTAAATCATTTAGTTACATAAAAAGCTTAATCTTAGGCATATATTTCTATAATATTAGAATCTTTTGTATCACTATCGGTATTACTATTGATATATTCTCGACTTTTAGAATTCACACTAATTAATGACTATAACAGGTCATTATATTCATATTATTGTAATTTATTCATAAAATCTACTATCATAACTTTATATTCAAAGAATCTTTATTCATCGTTCGGATTTCAGATATAACTAAGAACGACTAATCAATCAGTTATCTAAGTACATTGTATATTGTTATAGAATGATAGTGCCTAAATATTTATCAATTATAGAATAACAAGTAGAATTATTTATTAACTTCAATAGTAATAGCTAATGCAATGAAATCATCTATCAATAACAATAAAGATTCTTATATCTTGTTGGTAGACGATGAGAAAGATATTCTTGATTTATTTAGTGAATATTTATCATCCAATGGATTCAATACAATATCATTTCAAAATCCTATTGAAGCGTTGAATTATTTTTATAAAAATATTAGCAATTGTTCTATGGTTATTGCAGATTATAAAATGCCTCAAATGTCTGGAATAGATTTTATAAAAAAAATAAGGGAGAAAGATACTGCTGATTGCAAAATAAAAACAATGATTATTAGTGCCTATATAAAAGACAATATTCCTTACGATAAATCATATGTTACTCTGGTTGATAGAATATTAGAAAAGCCTGTTTATCTTGATAGATTGAAAAAAGAAGTACAAGAATTAACTTCAATCAAGGTTCAGCAAAAAAATGATGGTAAAAAATAAAAGATAGTAATGACTAATTTAAAATGTCAATTCAACTATTGTAATGATAGATGACATTATAATAACATCTATATTAATAAAGAATATTGTTTATTAACCTATTATGAGGTGGCACATATATCACTACTAAGGCAAAAATATTGATAATAGATAATGATAAGGATATAAGTAATCTATTTAAAATATATCTAGAACATGATGATTTTGACGTAGACGCTTATACAAACCCAATAGATGCGTTATACTATTTTAAAAAGGGTAAATATGATCTGATTCTTCTTGATTTGAAAATGCCACAAATAAATGGTATATCAATGTTTCAAGCATTAAAGAAAATTGACGAGAAAGTTAGTGTCTGCTTGATTACTGCAGGTATATCATATTTAGAACAACTAAAAGGTAAATTCCCTATATTGAGAAATATGTAATACACAAACCAATATTATTGAGAAATCTGAAAGATAAAATTAATGAATTGGTTTTGGAAAGAAGAGTGACATCTTATTAATTTAAAGATACTAATTTAGCCTGGTTTTTTAGCATAGTGAGAGAATTTTTCATACCATACATTCTATTTAGTAGGACAAGAATTAGAGAGACATGGAAGTGAATTACTAGGAATTAAATTACAATATCTTAAAAAGCCAGAAGAAAATATACGAGAAGAAATCTAGCCTATAATTAATTAAACCATTTGGTATATTATTTCAACATTCAATTTCTTAAAATAATTATCTATATTATAACTAAAATGAAAAGATTATTTTATTTTACAATTCCAATAGTCCTTATTATAAGTTATATTTTCTTTATGCAATCTAATAATACCTATTATATTGTAAACGCTCAGACTATAGAAAATCAAATAATTCAAAATTTATTTGAAATAGCAGAGAAGGCTAATTCGGATGTTCCACAAATAGCAGAAGTAAAAAATTCTTCAGAATTAATTGCAATGTCTATAGAAAATGATACAAAATCCATAGCTAATAATCCTACTCTACAGGCTTTACATATAGAAGATATTGCAAACTTTGGTTCTGTTGAATCTTCGGGTGTTTAAAAACGTTGTTGGTAAACTGTTAGTGTTTTGAAATGTGGGTGTAAGATTTGATTTGCCTAGTTATTATAACACCCACATGATGAACTGTTCAAGCAGATTGATTTAGGTATTTAAGTACATTATGACAAGAGAAGGTAGAATAAAAGAGTGTTGATTTTCAGGTGTCAGAAGATGCTACAGACTTCTAACACCCATATCCCTTGATAAATCCACAAATTCGGTTTGTGGTAACTGTAATACAATAATGTAAAATAAAAAAATATTGATTCTAAAATCCGACGATTTTTAACAGGGTTAGAAATCCGACGTAAAGCTTACAGAACTGCGAAGATTATTCTTTATATTATTTCAGACCTTTTACTAGCTTTTGCTGAATCTAAAGGTGTTGTAATTGGATGTTAAAAAATGGATGTTAGATTTGCCGCATAACACCCACGAAGATGAACAGATATGTGAGTTTTATATTTACTAATCTTAATTGTTTGAACACTGAAACTATGTTTATTTAACTTAAGTATAGAGTTTTTATTTTTTATAAGAATTATAAAATAAGCTTCTAATAATAAAAGCTATATACAAGATTATAATATATATACAATAGTAGACTCTTGTTTTAGAACCGCTATCTATATTTATTTATCCAAATTTATGTTTAGTAATTATAAAATTCTTGAATTATCTTATTGTAGTTATATCTAAAAAAATCAAATATTACAACAATATATTCAAAGAATCTTTATTCATCCATCATATTTCAGATAACTTATATTTTGTTAATAATAACTATTGAATAAATTAGCATCAAATAAAACTAGTGCAATATTTTTATCGATTGTATTAGTAGCAGGAACAATTGCTCTATTCTCACCATTGTTTATGAATCGTGCACAAGCACAAGTTGAATCTGAATATTATGGAATCGACAATAACTACGAAAAATCATACAGACATGATAATTATGAATCAACAGAATATCCATTTTATAAACCAGCTTACAAGTCAGAATACCAATCATATAGTGAAAAAGACAATTACAAATCTTCTAAAGATAGTAGTAATAGTGTCAGTATAAACAAATTAAAAGAGTATGTCTATTACTAGATTACAAGAATTCATTTCTAAATCTGAAGGACAGGCTAACGAGCTAATAAGATGCGGATCATGCCAAAATATTCTATTGTATTGTGGAAAATATGAAATCGTTCAGGTAGGAGAAGGAGAAGAAAAAGAAGAGGGTATTTTGTGTGAAGTATGCAGGGCAAATAATAGAAAGTTGGAAATAGTTACAATAATTTCTCCTTCTGCTATTGATGATGATGATAAAGACAATAATCACCACAACATTTATCAAATTCCCCTTTCACTATTAGGTTTACAATTATTATTCGAAAAAGCAGAAGAAATAGAAGAATAATCATCTTCTCATAGTTTATTTAAAAATTATTAGTTGTTTAGGTTATTAAACACTGAAACCATGACTATTCAACTCCCTTAGATAATAGCATTTATCAATGTTCAATGATTTTAAATAATCTCTAATTATATAATATTAATTTCATTATCGCAACACTTTCTGAAGTTAGCCATGATGTCATTTATAGTAACTAGAAGTATAGTCACTAGAAATAAAAAAACATAAGCCTATTGTCATGGCATATCTAATTATTATACTATATTGATTCCTATTGAGACTATATGATATTATTACTAAAATTATAAAGCAAATAGAAAACAACAATTAGTAAAGGAACCAATAATATTAATATCTAATACAATTATTATTTTAATAATAAAGTAGCTCATTTATCAAAAGGATAGAGGAAAATGCCCAAATAGATCTTTCCATATGTATAGTCATGTTAGAGTATTCTGCGGACGCTTTCAAATTCTTACGTTCTAAATTAGGCAGAAGAATAGGAATATTAGTTTTTATTCAAATTTTTTTTATTATTATTAGTTTAGTTATACTTTCTTATTATCAATCACAAATGACATATTTGGGAAACTCAATAAATATTGCAGGAAAGAATCGGTTTCTTACATCAAATCTTATGCTTAGTACAACAGAATATTTTGCAGAAAATAGTGGTAATATTTCCAATGTTGATACTGCTATTGATCAACTCGAATCAAACATATTAATATTGAAGAATGGTGGAAAGACATCAGATATCAATCTAAAACCATTACCTTCTGAATTCTCTAAAGATTGGGATGATATATATCAAAAATGGATTTTATTAAAAACAATATTATCAAATAATGTTTTAAAAGAAAGTCAAATAAATAATCCAGTAGGAGGAGTAGTAACTATTTCTTCTTCTTTCTCATCATCATCATCAACACCACTAGACAAAAATATAAAAACAATACTAGAAGCAGAAGCATTATCCTTAGTAAATTCATCAAATGTATTGGTTACAAAATTAGGAGAATATACTAAAAATAGCTCACAAAACACAATATTTCTACAAATACTTTTTGCTGTATTGAATATTGGAGTTATTACTGCTTTTATACTTTACATTATAAGAAAAATATTAAAACCAATAACTGCTTTAACTACTGCAACATCTGAAGTAAAAAGAGGAAATCTTGAAGTAGTAGTTAGAAGCAAATTGAACGGCGATGAACTTTCATTTCTAATAGAATCATTCAATTCTATGATATCTGTTATAAAAAATTACATCAAAAAACAAAATCAATTAACACGAGAACTTGAAAAGGCAAATAATGAATTAAAATACAGAGATCAATTAAAGGATGAATTTATTAATATAGCTGCACATGAACTGCGAAATCCTATACAGCCAATACTTGGACTTTCTGAATTACTTCGAACTAAAGAAATAGAAAATATTAAAAATAGTGGAGAAATAGATATAGAAAAAATAGAAAATATTCTAGATATTATTATTAGGAATTCAAAAAGATTGATGCAACTTGAGGAAGAAATATTAGATATCACAAGAATTGAAAGTGGAACTCTAACTCTAAACAAAGAAAAAATCAATCTTAACGAAATGATAACAGAGAGTTTGAGAGATTATGAACAAAAGATGATACATAATAAAAAGAATCTAAAATTGTCTTATAAATTCTATAATAACGATGAAATAATTATAGAGGCTGATAGATCAAGATTCTATCAGATTATTTGTAATTTATTAAACAATGCATTCAAGTTTACTAATGAAGGTAGCATTACTATTATTGTTGAAAGAAAAAAAGATAATAGTGACAATAATGAAGTTGTTGTTAGCATAAAAGATACAGGAACAGGTATAGATTTAGAGATATTGCCAAAACTTTTTGAAAAATTTGCAACTAAATCTAAAGCAGAAGGTGGTACAGGTTTAGGATTATTTATTTCCAAGAATATAATCGAAAGACATGGAGGAAGAATGTGGGCTATTAATAATACTATTATCAATGGTAATGGGAAAGGATCAACATTTTCGTTTAGTCTGCCTATTTCTAAGTAATTCATATAAAAAAGATTACGGTAACTTTTCGGCGCCGAAAAGGTTTTGTGATGATTATTTTTCTATTCTTCTAGAAATATGAATATTTAAAAACAATATAAAATTTTAACCAATGTAAAAGTAAACATTTTATTCTTCATATAATTTTATATTATATAGATATATTAGATTAGCAAGATATAATGCATTTCAATTACTAACATAGCTAAGTGATCCTATTTACACTTTAAACAAATCCTTTTTATATCATCATGATGGCGATTATAATGAAAGAATAAATGAATTACCTTATAAAACATATTTTTGTTATTAATATTTTTAAACATAATTCATATTATTCAATAATATAGGAGATGTTTTCCTTATAATAAAATCATCTTCTGAAGGGATACAATTTTCAGGTACTTCAATAAAAAGTTGTGTAGGTTTTATTGACCTAGTAGATTCAACTAAAAATATTGCTACAATGGATGGATTAGAAAGTATTAGAAAATATTATTCTACATTTATAAATTCTATGTCTGACCTAATTAAAAGTAACAATGGAAAAGTCATAAAAAACATCGGAGATCGTCTATTATTTTACTTTCCCAAAACAGCTAGTCATAATAAAAATGAAGATGCCTTTAGAGAAGTTATTGATTGTGTATCTAATATTTTAAGTGAGAGATATAAGGTTAATAAAGAACTTTGTAATCAAAATTTACCGCCATTTAGTTATAGGATTAGTATGGATTATGGTGTATTGGATTTAGCATTAGTAGGTGATTATAGTCAAATAGATTTATTTGGTTCAACTATAAACCTTTGTTCAAAGATAAACTCTTCATTATCTATTCCAAATCAAATAATTATTGGTGACAATCTCTATAGAGTTTTGAAATCATTTCAATTAATTTCTAATGATTTCAATTTCATAGAAAATGGTGAATACAAGATTACTAATAATTCTACAGGATATTCTACATATTTGATAAAAAGAAAAAATATATCTATAATTAGGTTTACAAATTTTAATAATAAAAGTTCTCTTTCTGCTAAACAATTAAAATTATCTTCTCTTTCGTATGATCAGGATAATGATTGTTATAGTAGAACTAAAATTGATTTGTCTTCTAATAAGAAAAATAATAATAAAAAGAAAATAATTTTAGTAGATGATGAACAAGATATACTTTTTACCTATCAGTTATTGCTAGAAAATTATGATTATCATGTTACTTCTTTTATAGATCCTTCTATTGCACTCAATTATATTAAAGATCTTCCAGATTTTGATGATCTATTAATAATACTTGATATACGAATGAAAAACTTGAACGGTTTTCAATTACATCAACAAATAAAAACAATAGATCCAACAATCAAGATTTTTTTTATAACAGCTTTGGATATATTGGATGAATTGTTAAGTATATTTCCAGGTATCTCTGAAGAACAAATTATGAGAAAGCCTGTTGATAATAAGGCATTTATCAATGCCATAAAAAAATTGATAAATAAATGAAAATTGTTCCAATATCTAGATACAATCCTGCTATATTTAAAAGATATATTTCTAATTTAGAATTAATATATTATTATAAAAGATTATCAAAACAAGATAGCAATCATAATTATTTCATAAAGATATCTTTTTTATACAATTTAAAATATAAAGGAGCAAATCAATCTATTGCTACTTAATAATCTTCATTTAATGATTAATGATAAAAGAATTAATTTATTAAAATATGTTATAATCCCTTCTATTTTTCTTTCAGTAATTGCTATAATATCTACTTATCAAAACTTTTGGACAACATCAGCCATAGACCATTATTATATCGAATTATATGGTACATTGCTAGCTGGCGTACTTGCACTCTATTATCTTTCTCGTAGTCACAGTTTAAATGATAAATTTAGTCTATTTATTGGCATTGGTTTTCTAGTCAATGCTTTAATTGATTTATTGCATGTTATAGTTTCGCTTTATCATATTCAAGATGATTTATTCTTAAAATATTTTATTCCACAGACATGGTATTCAGGAAGATTATTTCTTAGTGCTATGTTAGTTATAGCAATAGTTAAATATACTTCATTTTCACCTATTGTTTCAAATATCCAAGAAAAACAACAACAAGTACCTTTAGGAGGAAATAATAATACTCAAAATAATAAATTACCAAAATCACTTTTATATTACTTGATAGTACTTGTTATATATTCTTCTATTCTAGCCACAAGTTCCCTGTTTGTTGTTTTTCCATTTTCAGTAATTGATAATATTCCTATACATAGACCATATGAAATTTTTCCATTAGCATTATTTTTAATATCATTATATTATTTCTACAAAAATGGAATTTATAAAAATAAAGATATTTTCTATTCAAGTTTAGTTGTTTCCATTGTATTTGATATATTTGGACAAATGATAATGTCTTATTCTGCACATTATTTTGATACTGCTCATAGCATAGCGCATGTTTTAAAAGATACAGGTTATTTTATCAACATAGTTGGGCTTGCATTATCAAGTATACAATATAATAGAGAATTAAGAGAAAGTAATAGAAAATTAAGAAAAAGTAATGAGATATTAAGTCAACAAAATAAAAAAATAAAGGAATCAGAGAAGATGAAAGAAGAATTTATCAATATAGCTGCACATGAATTGAGAACTCCTATTCAACCAATAATTGGATTAGTTGATAACATATATTCTAATAGTAAAGATAAAGAACAAAAAGAAGTATTAGAAATTATTATGAGAAATGCAGAAAGATTGAAGAGACTTTCTGATAATCTGTTGGATGTTACAAAAATAGAAAGTCGATCATTAATGCTTAAAAAAGAAAAATTAAATCTTAATATTTTGATAATGGAAGTTTTAAAGGATTACTATACAAATAAAAAGATAAAACAACATAAGATAAAAATTGTTCATGATTTCAAATATAAACATGATATTATTATTGAAGCAGATAGAGATAGGTTGGATCAAGTTATTCGCAATCTTCTTGATAATGCTCTAAAATTTACTAAATCAGGTCAAATAATATTTGTCTTTATAGATAAAAAAAAGGGTAAAGAAGAAGAAAAAGAAAAAGAAGTTATTATAAGTGTGATGGATAGGGGAGAAGGTATACCAGAAAAAATATTGCCTAAATTATTTACAAAATTAATGATTGGATCATCTAGTTCTGGAACAGGATTAGGATTGTACATATCTAAGAACATCATAGAGGCTCATGATGGTAAAATATGGGCAGAGAATAATCCAGATGATGATGGAGCAATATTTAGATTTACATTACCTATTGCAGATTAAATAATACTAAAGATTAAATTGCTTATTTTGAATTTTTAATGATATATTATTAGAGTAGAAAAATTATCATTATTATCATAAAATTTGAACTATGTTAATAACTATAATCTAACTGGTTCTAATTTTATGTACAATAATATATCTCATCATCATTATTCAAATTCCTTAAATTGTTATAAAATCATCTTTAAAGAATCTTTTAAATTTGAATACTGGTTGATTAATGGCCTTATTTTAGAACCGCTATCGGTATTACTCATCGTTGGAGTATTTTAAATTCTTTTAGAATATTTGCTTGAAAGAGCTCATGAATTTGGGAACAGAGGTAATTACTCACACAGGATCATTTGATGGTTGGAATTCATTTATGGAATTTATTAATTCAAAGCAAATTGGAGTAATATTACTTTGCAGTTATGATTCTGATGATGCAAATATGAGTAATCTTGGATTTGTTTTGTTAAATCTATCAGGAATAGAAATTTTAGATAAAGATATGAAGTCATACATGCAATCATCTTCTATTCCTCCTTTATCATCTGATCACTTTAAAACATGAAAAGATATTCTCTTTTTTATATTTGTATAATTAATCAATTACACTAGCGATATTTCTTCTACCAATTAAACTGTTGTTATTGAACACTGAAACTATGACTATTCAACTCCCGACGGGCCCGTAGTTTTCTCGGGACCACTATATCCTAGAAAATTTAATTTAGTTTTATTGATTCGAAAATAAAAGTGATGTTGTAATTGAATGTTGAAAAAAGTGAATGTATTATAAATTTGTCTAATAACCTTTTTAACATCTATTTTACTACAATGAATTGCTAAAGCAGTTGGGTTGGTTTAGGTGTATCATGAATGATACAAGAAGGTTGATAAAAGATTAGTGGTTTTTGGTTTGTTTGGAGAGTTATAGATTTATCTTAGAGAGATAGAAGAGATAGACTAAAACCATAAATTTATAATTGAAAGAAATAACATTTTTCACGCAAGAAACTTTGGAGATGAATTGATAAAATAAAAACACTAGTTTAAATATAGTTATATTAAGTTTATCAAATAGAATTCTAGTATTTTTTAATTTGTTGTCTATATCAATAATAAATGACTATAATGATTCACTATATTTATCTTATCGTAACTTTTTTAAAAAATAAACTATTATAACATTATATTCAATAAATCTTTATTCATCTATCGCATTTCAAATATTACTTTCATATTAGTAAATATTGAATAATAAAATAGTATTAAGAAAAACAACTAGTGCAATATTTTTAGCAATTGTACTAGTTGCTGGAACAATTACTCTCATATCACCATCATTTATCAGATGAATCATCCGATGAAGAAAAAGACAATGACGATAAGAAATCATACGGAAAAGATAGAGATAGAGATGATAAATCAAGAGACCATG
>Ga0126311_10001842_pt1 | contig 10424 bp, 9 predicted proteins | sample Plot61_FD_92539 | JGI IMG/M metagenome (GOLD analysis project Ga0126311, IMG submission 92539) | Serpentine soil microbial communities from UC McLaughlin Reserve, CA, USA - Plot61 | ecosystem: Environmental > Terrestrial > Soil > Grasslands | place: USA: UC McLaughlin Reserve, Lake County... | reverse complement strand
GGCTTGTCTACGTCTCCAGTCTCAGCGGCAAAAGAGATCTGTGGTCCATTAACGCCTCCGGCTCGAGTCTCAGGCAACTGACCGACGGCGTACACAAAGACAACAATCCGATCGTGACGCCGGACGGGCGCTTCATCGTTTTCGAGTCAACGCGCGACGGCGCGCACAGCATCTGGCGTGTCGATGCTGACGGGCGTAACCCTACGCGGCTGACGCGCGGCCGTTACGACTCCGAGCCGGCGTGTTCGCCGGATGGGAAGTCGGTAGTTTACGTAGCCGACGATGATGGTGGTCTGCCGAAGCTGCGCAAAGTCCCGGTCGAAGGTGGCGAATCGATGGCGCTAACAGAAGAATTCTCACAGCACCCGACGTTCTCGCCCGATGGAAAAGTGATCGCTTATTACCGTATGGACAAGGAGCGGCGAGAGCGGCGCGATATCGTCTTAATCCCCGGGCAGGGTGGCGCGCCGATCAAGACGCTGCCTGCTCCAAAGAACTACGGCTCAGTCATGCAATGGGGCCCGGCGGGCGACTCGCTCACGTACCGTGATAGCACCCTCACCAGTCTCTGGCGTTTGCCACTCGACGGCACACCTCCGAGCCCGCTTCTCAGTCTGCACGGCGAACGCTTACTCTACTTCAGCTACTCGCAAGATGGTCAATGGCTCGCTTACGCGAGTGGCCCGAGCCTGAGCGACGTCGTCCTGATCACGCGGTTCAACTAACTCCCTCACTCCGGCACTTAGCAATCATTAGCACCCTTTAGGAACTCCTTAAGGACGAGCTAGCCAACACTCAACTAGCATCGGTGGCTTGAACATGAGTCATCGTCGCTACCTGATCAAGCTAAACCGTCGTTTCAGGGATTCCGCGTGCGTTGTTTGTGGGAAGACTTCGGAGCTGGATGTTGGTCCCGATCTTTTCACTTCGGACGGCGAGCACGTCTGTTCGGACTGCGGCCGCCAAGCCGCGCCAGAGTTGACCGCCCTGCTGGGACTCGCGAAAGCGGCCGAGCACTACATAGCCGTCATCTTCGAGTTGGGTGATCGTCCTGCTACTGAGGACCTTGAGTAGGCGTTCACGCTCAATGAGGATCTTGCAGGTATGTTCCGTGACCACGTTCGGCGGCGGCGAACGACACTTAGCAGACCTCTCGCACGCCCTGGCGGATCTTGGACACGAAGTCTATGCAGCCTTGGTCCCCGGCTCCCCACTGTCGGCTGAGTTGTCATTCGTTGCCAAGGGACGAACCCTGTCCTTGACCCGGCTCAACTACCTGAAGAACGTCGCAATCCTCGCCGCGTTCATACGTGCACACGCGATTGAGATCGTCCACGCACACGCAGCAAGGGATTACCACCTCGCGGCACTCGCCGTGAGACTCGCGTCACGCAGTCGTCTCGTGCTCACTCGTCACGCACTCTTCCCCTTGCGAAGAATTAACAGACCACTTCTGAAGAGCGCTGGCCGGGTGATAGCCGTCTCGGAAGCTGTGGCGAAAAGCCTGCGACGGAATGGCGTCATCGAGTCCTCAAAAATAACGGTGGTCCACAACGGAATTAACACGGATCGTTTCGTGCACCAATGCGGCAGCGACGGCGCGGTCGTAGTGGGCACGGTGGGACACCTCGCACCTATCAAGGGTCAGGATGTCTTTGTACGCGCCGCCGCGCTGATCTCCGCACAACGCGGCGACGTGCGGTTCGTTGTCATAGGTGAGGACAAGTCTTCTCAGATGGTCTACCGGAAATCTCTGGAGCGGTTAGTAGACGAACTCGGCCTGAGCGCGATCATCAACATGCCGGGCTGGTGCGACGACATCCCCGCCGTGCTCTCGTCACTGACCTTGTTTGTCTCCGCTGCTCGCTCCGAGCCCTTCGGTCTCGCCATTGTTGAGGCCATGGCAGCCGGGCTGCCGGTCATTGCAACTGCGTCTGAGGGCGCACTGGAAATAATAGAGGACGGGCTCACCGGAAAAATCGTGCCCGCAGGCGACCCTGAGGCCCTGGCCCAGGCCATCAACGATCTACTCGACAATCCTCTCGAGTGCTCACGCCTCGGGCGCAACGCCCAGCTTGCGGCAGGCCAGCGCTACTCCCTTCAGCGGATGGCGAGCGACACAGAGCAGGTTTATCGCGAAGTGCTGGGCGGTCTATAACGCGCGGCGCTGTCGAATGAAATCAGGAAGGTTGCGTCACGATGTCGGGAGTGAAGTTTTCCGTCGCTTCCGAACAGCAGTACCCAATCCGGCCAGTCCCGCGCTAAGCATCAGTAATGTCGCCGGTTCTGGAACTTCCGATGGAACAACAGTGGCTTCGATATTCACCGTCTGTCCCGGTTGAAGGGTGATGTCGTCAACGACAAGCCTAAACGTACTGACCACGATTCCATCAACAGTCACCGTGAAGACGGACGGAGCGTTGTTAAAGTCAATCGTCACACTGCCGTCTGCTGAACTTTGAACTGTGCCAATCAAGGAAGATGGAAATGACGGTTGCGAACCGCCTATGATGTCGAGGTTCGGTGCGTTTGAATATGAGAAGGTTAACTGTAGGGTGAACGTATTGCCGGTGTAAGTCGCAGGGGCTCCAGTGAGCGTAAAGGAGCCGAGAGTGTAGCTTGATGCCAGCAATGAAAAGCTGGGAACGCTTGTATCGGCAACTGCGACAGGATTTGGAAAACTGGTGCCCGTAAACGTCAAACCAAACAGTGAAGTGTTATTACTGCCAAAAATTGAACCGTTAAAGGCGCCCACCGAGAGCCCATGGATCACTGTGTCTGCGCGTGCGACCTGTTGATTAAGTGTAAAGAAGACGACGATGGCAAAACCAAAAACAAGGGACTTGGCTCCCGCTGTGAAGACGCTCTTCATGCTTTTAATCCTCCCTGACTCGTTTGCGGGTAAGAGTATCTTACCCGTCGTCTAAATAACAACACGATTTTGACGTTGATCGAAGGCCGTCGGCGGAGAACACTTCAGAGCGTCACGTGGTCGTTCTTCGCTGTCCTTCATGGGCGTCCTCATCGAGAGTTATCCTTTCGCCGCGCTGCTCGCTCGCCTTCACGATCTCACTGATGTCCGCCGCTGGACGTATCTCGAAAATGTTGCCATACGTCAGTGCCGGATGCTGGCCGATGAGCTGCACAGCGTGATTCATGTCCCGTGCCTCAAGGACGAGAATGCCGCCGAGTTGTTCCTTGGTCTCCGCATAGGGACCATCTGTCGTTGCCACTTTGCCGTTCTTCCAGGACAGGTTCAGGGCGGTCTCCGGGCCCTGAAGCGCTTCTCCACCGGCCCAGTGCCCGCTGGCGCGAAGATGGTCATCGTATGCAAGGCATGTGTCGAACATGGCGTTTCGCTCGAGCTCAGTCATGCCATCGAATTTGCCTTTGTCGTAATAGCCAAAACAGAGGTATTTCACTGTCTCCTCTTCCTTCCGGGTGGGAGCCAGCGGGTGCAGCTTCCCGCGCTGGCTCGTTCTTCCCATAATCAAGACGGTGCATCTTCCGAAGTCGCGGCGGTCAGACTATTCCGTTGCTCCGTTCGGAGCCGGGTAGAAAAGAAGCTCGCGCACCTCGCCGGGCACATCGCAGGTAATGGCAGCCTTCTTCGCCCATGTAAGTGCCTCATTCAGATCGGCTGCTTCCAGTATCCAGAATCCGCCCATGTGCTCCTTGGTCTCGGTGTACGGTCCGTCGGTGACGAGCACCTTGCCGTCGGGCTGCTTCCGTACCGTCTTCGCGTTGGCGGCCGGGGAAATGCCGCAGGCGAACTTCCTGGCGCCGGCAGCAATCAATTCGCGGTTGAGCGCGTGGATCTCTTCCATCATCGCTTCGGTTACGGTGGACGGGTCGAAGTCGTCGGGGATGTAGTTACAAACGAGATACTGTGGCATGACTTTCTCTCCTTGAATCTTGTGGCTTATTTCCGATGACTCGGCTGCTGTTCACTCAGGAACCGTAGCTCATCGTTCTTTTGTCCTATAGTCGTTGGGGAGACGGAAAATCGACAGCCACTCCAAATTTTATTTCAACTGCCGAATTCGCTCCTGCAGGAATTGCCGCTCCGGTTCCTGTTGGGTCAGCGCCAGAGCTTTCTCATAAGAGGACCGGGCCTCAGCCGTCCTGCCCAGCCTGCGGTACATCTCGGCACGGGCTGAATGAGCCAGGTAGTAATTTGCCAAGTCGCCATGTTCCAACACCGCGTCGATATGCTTCAGGCCGGCCTCTGGACCATCGCGCATGGCAATTGCCACGGCACGATTCAGTTGAACAACCGGCGAAGGCTGAATTCTTAGCAATTGATTGTAAAGCGCAACAATCTGCTGCCAATCGGTCGCAGCGGACGATTCCGCTTCAGCATGAACGGCCGCGATCGCAGCCTGCAGTGTGTAAGCACCGAAGCGGCGGGACTTCAGGGCTTTCTCCACCAATGCTACTCCCTCCGCGATCTGCTCCCGGTTCCAGAGCGAGCGATCCTGGTTCTCCAGCAAGATCAACTCTCCGGTCGGAGAGGATCTCGCGGCGCGACGGGATTCCTGTAGCAACATCAAGGAAAGCAGTCCAATGACTTCCGGCTCTGGCTGAAGTTCAATGAGCAACCGGCACAATCGAATCGCCTCGCCCGTTAGATCGGCCCGCGTTACTTCCGCTCCCGCCGCGGCCGAGTAACCCTCGTTAAAGACGAGATAGATGACCTGAAGCACCGCGTCCAATCGCTCTGGCAATTCATGCGGCGCCGGCACCTCGTAGGGAATCGGTGTCTCCCGAATCTTTGCCTTTGCGCGCACGATGCGTTGGGCCAGCGTTGCCGGCGTAACGAGAAATGCCCGGGCGATCTCTTCCGTGGTCAAACCGCAGAGTTCGCGCAGGGTGAGCGCGACCTGTCCTTCCGGAGGCAATGCGGGATGGCAGCAGGTGAAGATCAGACGGAGGCGATCATCTTCGATCTCCTCATCATCGAGAGGAGTTTCGTTGACGCGCGCTTCCATGTAGAGCACAAGATCTTTTTGTGTTGCGTCAAAGCGGGCGCGGCGGCGTATCCCATCTATGGCCTTGAAGCGTGCGGTTGAAATCAGCCATGGGCGCGGCTTGTCTGGAATACCAGTTTGGGGCCAGGACTCGAGCGCGGCGGCGAATGCCTCGTGCATCACCTCTTCGGCGAGATCCAGATCCGAGGAGTCGCACGAGCGTCGCCAAAACCCGGCCCGATTCTGATCGGTAAAGAGTCTCAATGGTCCTGCTGAATTGTTCGGGCCCAGGCGGCGGCATCACGCCAAACTAGCAAACGGACTGGCTCGACAACAACTGCGGCGCGGGGTTCGGCTGCACCACAATACATTCTTCTTTCATCGGGAACGCCACATTTTTATTTGAGAGATGCCACGATTTCGCAACCCACCACGAGGTGGAAAAGCAGAAGAATGTTGCTCCCCACCCCCATCCCTGGACCCCAAGCTTTTCCGACAAACCTGGAGGTCTGTGAAGATGAATCCGTCTCGCCTGCTCGCCATCGCAATCGTTTCTTCAGTTCTACTCGCGCTGCTTGCGCTGCTGCCCGCAGCTCCCGGCAAGGTCTTAGCCGATAACAACGCGTTCACGTTTCAGGGGCAGTACACGGCTCCCGCTTGCGGACCTCGATACGACTTCGTGATTGGGCCTAACACCCGAACGATCGACGTGGTGGCCTCGACCGTTCCCGTGAACGACATCGTCCTGAAGTTGTACTACGGAGGACAGGTCGTCTCTGAGCAGGATACTGCCACAAGCCCGGAACCCATTCACTACGGAACCGGCAGTAATCTTGCGACCGGCACGTATCAGGTAGAGGTCTGTCCCTTCGGAGGGCAAGCTGTGCTAACGCCCTCGGATTATGCTGGTGTGGTCATCGTTACTGAGGCCCCTGCGCCGGGAACTACTCCTCCACCGACCAACCCGATAGTCCTGCCGCCCGCACCGATTGACTCCGGACCCGCGCCGCGTTACCAGAGCCACACGCCCACCGCTGATCAGATCGAAGCCGGTATGACGAAGAACTCGCAGGACGAACCAAACATCGGCGTAAACTGGAGTAGCGGGAACGTGATGTTCCAGGCACTAATGCAAACACTGCGAGTGCAGTTTGACGATCAGGCATGCGCGCAGACGCCGCCCTCGACTTGGAAGGACGTAACACCCGTCACCTCGCAAGAAGGGTTCGACCCGATTCTTTTCACGGACCACGAGACGAACCGGACGTTCGTCACGCATCTGCTGCTGGATCCCGCTGCAAATGCTTCGTCTTTTACTGACAATGACGGGACCAACTGGATCCCAAGCCAGGGTGCCGGCTTCGGATCGGGTTTCGACCACCAGACACTGGGGGGCGGACCATTCCGTTCCCCCGTTCCTCCGCTTCCGGGCTACAAGAACGCGGTCTATTACTGCGCACAGGACGTCGCGTTTGCCAACTGCGCTCTGAGTGTCGACGGTGGGCTGACATTCGGGCCGGCGGTGCCGATGTATGCACTTGTGTCTCCGGATACGGCGACGCTGGGCCAATGCGAAGGTCTTCACGGACACGTTAAAGTCGGCCCTGACGGCACAGTCTATGTTCCTAACGCCGCCTGTGTTGGACCAGTCAACCCGAAAGAAAACGGCTTCGCTCTTTCCGAAGACAATGGAACCACGTGGAAAGTGCGGACGATTCCCGGAACTGCGGGCGGGGGCAGCGATCCTTCCGTGGCGGTCGACGACGGCGGTCTCCTCTACCTCGGGTTTATGAACGAGGACAAATTTCCGGCGGTCGCGGTATCGGCGGACAAAGGGAAAACCTGGACGAACATGTACGACGTGGGCGCGATGGTAGGCGTGAAGAACGCAGTATTCCCAGCCATCGTAGCCGGCAGTGCGGGCCGCGCTGCCATGGCCTTCTATGGCACCACGCAGGCGGGTTCTGTAAATGATTTCAACTCCGAAGCTGTCTGGTACCTCTACGTCGCGCACACCTACGACGGTGGAGCGCATTGGATCACAGTCAACGCTACGCCCAACGATCCGATTCAACGAGGCGGAATTTTTCTCGGAGGAGGCTCTCAGATCCATCGCAACCTGCTCGACTTCTTCGGTGCGGACGTCGATCGGTTTGGTCGGATGACGATCGGTTATGCAGATGGCTGCGTTGGCGCCTGCGTCCAGTCGACCGACGACGCTCGGGGAAACTCTTATACTGCTTATGGCAGTATCGCTCGTCAGACTGGTGGTCGGCGACTCTTCTTCGGTTCGGATTCGACGAGCGCGACAGTTCCCGGTGCTCCACGTCTCACCGTCACGCGTAACGGATCGCTCAGCACTCTCACCTGGTCACAATCGGAGAATGGCGGGTCATCGATCACGGGTTACAACGTGTATCGCAGCGCGGGCGGGCCCGAGCAGCTAATCGCGACGTTGGGAGGCGACGCACGGCGGTACGTCGATAACTCCGGCGATGCAACCACAAATTACACATATCGGGTGAGCGCGACGAATGCCGTCGGCATGTCGTGTGGCACCAACGCCGTTCTCGCAAAGCCGGTGGGCAGCTCGTGCGACCCGAATGGTCTACGAGTTATCAATGACGCACCGGGAGATCAGATTGGTGCACCGCTGGAAGGCGATATGGATATCCAGTGGGTGTCGATTGGCGAGCCAGTTTTTGCCGACGGATCACGCAAGCTGGTCTTCAAGCTAAAAGTAGCGGACCTGACATTGCTCAAGCCGAATCGCATGTGGCGTATCCTCTGGAGCTATCCGGATGCGCCGGTGGCGCCGAACCCAACTTCCACTTCGTTCGTTGGCCGTTACTACATCGGTATGAACGTGAACAGCGATGGAGTTGCTACGTTCGAGTACGGCATCGCGCAAACTCTGAGCGCAGTGGTGGCCAATGCCTCGCCGGCGGAGCGCTTTGGGCCGGCTGATGCGGAAAGCAATTTCAACGCTGACGGCACTATCACTTTGGTGATCTCAGCGGACAAGGTGGGTGGACCAACGCCCGGCGACTTGATTGGCGCGCTCGTCGCGCGAAGTTATCCGGTGGCCCAGGACGTCACGCTGCGCGGTGACAGTGCCTCCGACGTGGCCACCCTCGGCAGTACTTACGCCCTCGTCGGCAACGCCTTCTGCGGGGCAACCACCACATGCTTCGAAGACGATGCAACGCAGGTTGCGTACTCGTCAGGTTGGCACCAGGTCGCGGATTCGGACGCGAGCGGTGGCCACTTCCGCGTCAACCCTAACAAGAACGGCAGCGGCTCGCTGAAGCTCACGTTCGACGTGGCGACCGGACGGACCGGAGCGGTGGTTTATCACTTCGCGAAGAGTACGAAGGGAGGGACGGTGGACGTCTACATCGACGGCGTGTTCAAGTCGCAGATCGCTTTCAATGCAAGCACGGGATCGCTCAATGACCCGGTCTTCGGTTTCAACACTCGCTTCGGAGGTCTATCAGCCGGACCACATACGTTCGAGCTGCGCAATGTCAAAGGAGCTGCTTACGTGGACAGACTATGTCTCGAGAGCGCAGCTTCCACCAGCACGCCAACGACGGGACCACAATCGACCACCAGCGCGATCTCTGGTCTCGCTGCGCTTGGCTCAATGGTCCAGTCTGTCAACGCTGCCGCCGGTACACAGTCCGTCTCGGTTGTGGCCAGTGGCGATGGGTTGCTCCGAGTGATTCTTATCGATCCGGCTGGTCTAACTCTGGCGACTGCGGATGCGGTGAACGGCGTCGCGGTTCTCGATACGACGGCGTCTCGAACCGGAGTGTACCAGGTGAAGGTAATCAACTTGGGAACCAACCTCACACAGACATGGGTGGCGGCAACGCCATACGGTGTGCGCTGATGTGCGGCTTGGTCCAAAGGCTCGCATTTGTTGTTCTCGGAACGCTTCTGTTGCTCGCGTCCGCGCCACGCACGGACGCGCAGCGCCACCGCGATCCATGCCAGTTGCTCACGGATGCCGAGGTGCGCGCAGTTCAGGGCCACGCGCCGGCACAGAAAATCCCGAGCGAACAGCCGGCGGGATCGTTCCGGTTCACGCAGTGTTTGTACAGAACACTGGAGTTCTCCAGTTCAGTGAGCGTTGCAGTGGGCATTCCACTAACCGATAGCAAACGTTCTGGACCACGGGATTACTGGCAAGCGCAGTTTAAGCGCGATGAGCGCGATGAGCGCGATGAGCGCGAAGAGTCTGACGAGAAGAAGCAGGAGCCAAGGCGTCTGGCGGGATTGGGTGATGAGGCGTTCTGGGTCGGAGATCCCGTGACCGGGGCGGTATATGTTTTGAAAGGCGAGGTATTTCTTCGGCTGAGTGTTGGTGGTCCACCCAATCAGGCTGAGAAGATCAAGCGCGCGAAAACTCTAGTCCTGTACGCTCTCAAGCGCCTCGATACTGGCGTCAAAACCCGAAGCCGGTAGCAAAGCAGTTACAGATACTTAGGCGCTCAACAACTTTCATGACTCGGCCGGAATATATTCTGGGTGCGAAATATATCCTGTATTTGACATACAGGGTGCCTTAGCGTAAGGTGGTCATCGAACCGAGTCCAGCTTACTCCGCTCTCAGATCTTCTGGGATCTTCCAGACCACCTGATAATCCAACAGCTCAATCACTAAGAAGGCCCTGACCAGATAGTTTCCGGACTAGCATTGTGGCGATTTTGTATCGCAACCGGAGACCAGAGTGGTGACAGGTCCATAAAGGAAGATAACCAGACATGACGAACATCACACCACTACATGATCGCGTGATTGTGAAACGCATTGACGAAGGCGAGCAGATTCGCGGAGGCATCATTATCCCTGACAGCGCGAAGGAAAAACCGCAGGAAGGTGAAGTAATCGCGGCCGGACTGGGAAAGTACAAAGATGACGGAACGCGCCAGCCATTGGACGTTAAAAAGGGCGACCGGGTTCTTTTTGGCAAGTACAGCAACTCGGAAATCAAGATTGATGGTGAGGAACTGCTGATCATGCGCGAGGATGAAATTCTAGGAGTTGTTACGCGCGCAGGCGCCGCAGCGGGTGGCAAGCACAAGAGCCACGGATAAAACGGAAACACATTTGGATCCGATATGTTCCGGCATTAACTGACAGTCTTGATTAGGAGAAGGAAGAAAGTTATGGCAAAGCAAATAGTTCATGGTGAAGAGTCTCGAGCAGCAATTCTGCGTGGCGTCAATCAACTCGCCGACGCGGTGAAAATCACGCTTGGTCCAAAGGGACGCAATGTCGTCCTTGGTAAAGCGTACGGCAGCCCGACAATCACCAAAGACGGTGTGACCGTCGCAAAAGAGATTGACCTCAAAGACTCACTCGAAAACATGGGTGCACAAATGGTGCGCGAGGTAGCGTCGAAGACCAGCGACGTTGCCGGTGATGGTACAACCACCGCCACCGTG
>Ga0126311_10001841_pt1 | contig 10424 bp, 7 predicted proteins | sample Plot61_FD_92539 | JGI IMG/M metagenome (GOLD analysis project Ga0126311, IMG submission 92539) | Serpentine soil microbial communities from UC McLaughlin Reserve, CA, USA - Plot61 | ecosystem: Environmental > Terrestrial > Soil > Grasslands | place: USA: UC McLaughlin Reserve, Lake County... | reverse complement strand
CCGAAGCTGATGGCGCTCGAGCTCTTCAAGCCGTTCATCATGAGCCGGCTCGTCGAGCGGAAGTCGGTCCAGAACATCAAGGCGGCGAAGAAGCACGTCGATTCGATGGTTCCGGAGGTCTGGGACGTGCTCGAAGAGGTGATCGCGGAGCATCCGGTTCTGCTGAACCGCGCTCCGACGCTGCACCGCCTCGGCATCCAGGCGTTCGAGCCGCTGCTGGTCGAGGGCAAGGCGATCCAGGTTCACCCGCTCGTGTGCCACGCCTTCAACGCGGACTTCGACGGCGACCAGATGGCCGTCCACCTGCCGCTGTCGGCAGAGGCGCAGGCCGAGGCGCGAATCCTGATGCTGTCCTCGAACAACATCCTCTCTCCGGCCAATTCGCGGCCCCTCGCCACGCCGTCGAAGGACATGGTCCTCGGGGGCTACTTCCTCACCTACGCCGACCGGGACCTCGACGCGCTCAAGGCCGAGGACCTGGATCCGCGGCCGCAGCGCTTCGCGTCCGAGGAGGAGGTCGAGTTCGCGCTTGGCGCAAGCCAGGTCGGGTTGCAGGATCCGATCGAGTTCCGGCGCAACGGCAACGCCTTCCTGACCACTCCCGGCCGCGTGATCTTCAACATCGAGGTCGAGCGGGCACTCGAGGCATCGCTCGGGCGTGACGAGGAGCACGAGGTGAGGCATCCGTTCATCAACCGGGCGCTCACGAAGCGCGAGATGGACGACTTCATCATGGGCTTGGTCGAGAAGTACGGCGCCACGCGGATCTCGAGCGTGCTCGACACGCTCAAGGCGCTCGGGTTCAAGTACGCGACGAGCGGCGGGATCACCATCTCCAAGAACGACATCGTCGTTCCGGAGGAGAAGGAGGAGATCCTCGAGAGCTTCGAGGGCGAGGTGCAGAAGGTCGAGCAGCAGTACGAGTCCGGCCTCATCACCCCCGACGAGCGGCACGAGAAGATCGTCGAGATCTGGACGGAGGCGACCGAGAGCGTTGCCGACGCGATGGACGCGAACTTCAAGGAGCTGAACCCGATCAAGATGATGGCCAACTCCGGCGCCCGCGGATCGAAGAACCAGATCCGCCAGCTCGCCGGGATGCGCGGCCTCATGGCGAACCCGAAGGGCGAGATCCTCGAGCGGCCGATCAAGGCCAACTTCATGGAGGGCCTGTCGGTGCTCGAGTACTTCATCTCCACTCACGGCGCCCGCAAGGGCGGCGCGGACACCGCGCTGCGAACGGCCGACTCCGGCTACCTGACTCGGCGCCTCGTCGACGTCGCACAGGACGTGATCATCCGCGAGCACGACTGCGGAACGTCGGATGCGATCGTGCTTCCGCTGATCACCCGCGACGGACCGAACAAGAGCATCCAGGGCCGCACCGTCGCCGAGGACGTCTACAAGCCGCTCGCGAGTGGCAAGCCCGGCAAGACGATGGTCGCCGCGAAGGGTGACGAGGTCACGTCGAACCTGCTCGCGGAGATGGTCGAGGCGCTTGGCGAAAGCGCAGCCGAAGCGACGGTGTCGGTGCGCTCGGTCCTCAAGTGCCGAAGTGAGTTCGGAGTCTGCCAGGCGTGCTACGGGACGTTCCTCGCCACCGGCTCGATGTGCGAGATCGGCGACGCGGTCGGCATCATCGCCGCGCAGTCGATCGGTGAGCCGGGGACGCAGCTGACGATGAGGACGTTCCACAGCGGCGGCGTCGCGGGTGCGGACATCACGCACGGCCTACCGCGAGTCGTCGAGATCTTCGAGGCGCGGAACCCCAAGGGAGTCGCGAAACTGTCAGAGGTCAGCGGCCGCGTCGAGATCGAGGAAGGCGAGCGGGGCGCGAAGGTGATCGTCCATCGCGACGGCCTCGACGAGGCCGGCGAACCGCTGGAGCCGGTTGCGTACCAGCTCCCGCGCAGGACGCGGCTGCTCGTCGGCGACGGCGAGATGGTCGACCCCGGCGATGCGCTCCACGAGGGCTCGTTGAACCCGTCAGAGCTGCTGGCCCTCAAGGGGGCGACGCCGACCGAGCTGTACCTCGTCGCGGAGGTGCAGAAGGTCTACAAGTCACAGGGCGTCGATATCCACGACAAGCACATCGAGCTGATCGTGCGCCAGATGCTGAAGAAGGTGCGCGTCGACAAGTCGGGCGACACCGAGCTCCTGCCTGGGCAGCTGATCGACCGGGTCGCGCTCGAGCGCGAGAACGCCCGCGTCGGAGAGAAGAAGAAGGAGGAGGCGTCGCACGAGCCACTGATCCTCGGGATCACGAAGGCATCGCTCGCAACCGAGTCCTTCCTTTCGGCCGCTTCGTTCCAGGAGACGACGAAGGTGCTGACCGATGCCTCGATCGAGGGCAAGGTCGACAACCTGCTCGGACTCAAGGAGAACGTGATCATCGGCAAGCTGATCCCCGCGGCGACCGGTCTGAAGAAGTACCGCACGATCGACATCGGCCCGTCCGAGAAGGTGCCGGTCGAGGCGTACACGCGCCCGCCGACGGAGGAGCAGCTGCTGGCCGCGCTCGAGGAGATCGGGACTGACGGTGACGTCGACATCTCGCTCGGCGGGCTCGGCATGACCTTCGGCGGCGAACCGGAGACGAACGGCGAATCCGCTCCGCGCGAGTCGACCGAGGCCGAGGAAGTGCCCGAGGTCGACACTCCGCTCGACGGGGAATAACCGAGAAGCAAGACTTGCAGAGGGGCGGCGGCTGCGATTGCGCCGCCCCTTCTGCTACATAGGTGTCCGTGAAGAAGCCCCTCCTCGCACTCGCAACCGCTGCTGTGCTTCTCGTCGGATTGTTGCAGGCCGCTGAGGCTGCGCAGACGCGGCCGGCCCAGTCCGCGGGCAAGGGTGAGTGCGGCCTACCCGCCAAACGACCACTCTGGATCGACTTCGGGGACGGCTCGGTTCCGTTCTGGGAGATGTTCGCGAAGCCCGGGCTCGTATCCGCCACGGCGAACTTCGTCTACCCGCCGAGGATCAGGGCTATGGGCGGCAACACCGTCTACTTCGACCTCAACTTCCACCGGCGTCTCGGGAGTCCTGCGAAGCCCGTGGCCGAGGCGTCCATAATCGATAGCGCCCATCGCCTCTTCTACTACGCGTCTGCGTCGAGCGGCTGCGACCGCCCCTGGATCGCGCTGAACGAACTGTTCGGGGCCAGCCTACCGACACCCTGGTCTGGGACGAACACCGTCTACCGCGCGAACGTACTGACCTTCATCAAGATCCTGGCCGGCCACGGCGCGCACGTCTTCCTCCTCGTGAACAGCAAGCCCTACGCGGCCGACGAGGCCGGCGACTGGTGGCGGGAAGTCGCGAAATACTCGGACTTCGTGCGGGAGGTGTACTTCCCGGCGCCGCTGATCTACAAGCAGGGGCCGGTGCTCGGGAGCCGCACCCTGCGTGAGGGATTCCGGGAGGGGATCCTCGACTTCACCGAAATGGGGATCCCGGTGACGAAGGTCGGGCTCTTTCTCGGCTTCCAGACGGAGAAGGGCAACGGCGGACGGGAGGGCCTGAAGCCGAGGCAGAAGTGGTTCAGCACGATCAAGTGGCAGGCGTTCGCCGCGCAAGACGTGGCGCGCGAGCTCAAGTTCGCCACGATCTGGTCGTGGGGCTGGGGCGTGTGGGGCGGTGGCAGCGTCGACGCGGACAAGCCTGACGCTGCCTGCGTTTACCTGTGGGCGCGAAACCCGCGCCTCTGCGACGGACCGAAGGTCGCCGGTCGCGGCTTCGAGACCTCGCGCAGCGAGGGGCGGATCAACCTGCCGAAGGGCGTGCAGTGCGTCGTCGGCGGGAAACGAATGGCAGAGGGGACGATCTCGAAGATCGCAGCCCTCGTCGACGACCGGCAAGTCGCCTACAGCGCCGCGTTCCAGCGAATCGTCGAGAGCGGCTACGCAGAAGCGCCGCTGAGCGACGTGAAGGCGCTCGAGCGCGCAGTCGTCGCGGTTCGGTTCGGCGGAAGCTATCGCGCATACCGCGCCGCTTTGGCAAAGGCTGGAGCGAGCACGTCTGTCGCGCGCGCCGTCTTGGCGGACGAGCTTCGGCAGGCGAGGATCGAGTCACGCATACGCGCGGGCTCTCCCGGCGCCGGCGCAATCGCGTCTTATTACCGCGACTACGGCGAGCTGGCGGCGAGGTTGGTGGCAGCCAAGCCGGCGCCGTGGTGGCTCGGCGGGAAGAAGCTCGGCCTGGCGATCTCGTCGGTCGCGCCCGACCAGGTCTTGCGCGCCCGTTCAGCTCGGTGGACGACCGTCTTTGCACCGTCCGGGAGGTGGCGGGTGCGGCCAGTGGGATCAGCTGCGCCGCTCGCGTCATTCCCGTTTGCGACCGCACGTTCGGCGATTGCCGCGGCACTTCAGCATGCCGCGCGCGCCAACGCGTACCAGAGCTGGACGGCGGCGCGACAACGCGCTGCGCTCAAGCAGACGGTCTGCCGACGCGACTCACTTCCGACGGTCGGCGCCGTCGACCTGACGTCGTACCTGCCGTTTCTCGCGCTTTAGCGGTCGGCGCGGAGCAGGAACCCGCTCCAGCCGGGGAAGATCGTCACCGAGCCGAAGTCCCGGAACAGCTCGCGCAGCTGCGGCTCCGTGTAGTCGAAGATCGGAACCTTGTTCTTGACCTCGTACCGGAGCTTGCGGATCGGGCCCTTCGTCCACGTCCAGCGCGGGAAGCTCGCGACCACCGAGCCGCTGCAGAGCTCGCTCATTCGCCGCACGTGCGACTCCGCGTCCTCGATGTAGTCGAAGTAGCCGAGCCCGAGCACGACGTCGAACTGACCCTCGATCGGTGTCGTGAGGAAGTCGCCTTGCACCAGCTCGACCTTTTCGCCGAACCTCGCCAGCCGTTCGCGCGCGAGGTCGAGCATCGTGTCCGAGAGATCGATGTCGACGTATCGGGCGGCGCCGGCCTCGAGTGTCAGCTCGCCGACCCGTCCGGAGCCGCCGCCGACGTCGAGCACCGACGGCTCCTCGCATTCCCCTACGACCGAGACTGCGAGCTCGCGCCGGTTGAAAAGACCCGGCCTCAGCAGTCGCTGGAGGGCGTGCTCCTCGTCATACAGGTGGTCAAACGAGAACGCCTTCCGGCGAAAGTGCTCTCGAACTTGCGCCGTGGTCTCGCTCGATCTCGTCATGCGCCTCCTCGAAGCTCGTCAGTCGAAAGTCTTCTGCGACCTTCCGGAGCCGGGCTGCGATCAAGCCGCGCCCGGGGTTGCGGAGCAGGCGGCGCGAAGCAGCGAACAGTCGCTGCTTTGCCCCGAGCCCGTCCGGAAGCTCAGCGCGCAAGGGTAGCGGGTCGAACTCGTACGGATGGAAGTAGAGCACCGGCCAGGGAAAGGCGGAGAGCGCGCGGACGATCGCCGACCCAGGGAGGAGCCGCCAGTACGCGCCGCCGCCGACGGGAACGCGCCGAACCGAGGGGATCGGCAGCTCCCACAGCGACGTTCCTGCAGGAAGCTCGATCCGGTACGGCGCTGTCGGTACCGGATCGATCCGGTTCGGGATCCGTCTGTTGTCGTGCTGGCTCGAGTCGTAGCGGAACCCGAGCTCGGCCAGCACCTCATAGGCCCAAGGTGTGTCGCGGGTGATCGAGAACTCGGGCGCGCGGTAGCCGGTCGGCCGCGTTCCTGTCGCTTCACCGATGACGTCGATGCTCCGCCGGACGTCGGCCCGAAACTCGTCCTTGCTCTGCGTGTAGACGCGCCGGTGCGCGTGGCCATGGGATGCAATCTCGTAGCCCCGCTCTGCGATCGCACGAGCGACGGAGGGGTAGCGCTCCACCGTCATCCCGAGGAGGAACACCGTTGGTCGCGCTTGCAGCTCATCCAGCAGGCCGAACAGCGCATGCGCCTGCCGTTCGAATGCCGGCCCCGGCCGGTCCCAGTCGACGAGTCCCAGCCGCCGGTGGACGAGTTGGTGCCAGTCCTCTAGATCGATCGTGAGGATGGCCGGTTTCATTTCGGGCGCCCGTTGGCTGCGAGCGAGCCCCCGGTATAGCGGAGGTCTGCGGAGACCTCCCGGACGGCGAAATCCGGGAGCGGGTGGGCCTCCATCTCCTCTTCCGACGTGAACTCCATCTCGGCGAGCAGGAGGCCCGCGAGGTCGGCCTCGAATACGTCGATCGAATAGCCGTCGAGGTGATACCGGCGCTTGCGTAGCTCATGCGCCGGCAGTCCCGAAAGCACCTCGTACTCCGCTTCTGAAAGGTAAACGCTCGTGATCGTCATGACGCCGTAATTTGGCGGAAACGGGCTCGCCTTCTGATTCAGCTTGTACTCGACCCGGCCGCCCGGGTGCTCGACCCAGCGGAGCCGCAGGCTCGTGCGCTCGATGTACCTGTCGTAAATCTGCGCATCGTCCTCCAGGCCCTCGGGCACACGTCCGAGCAGAAACTTCCGCTCGAGCTCGTAGCGGGCGTATTTTCCAGCTTCGCGTGCCACTAGATGGCTTGGAAAGCCGTTTGACGGGGTATGTAGCGCTTCGCTACCATTCGCTGTCCGGTTGGCAGGGCAACTGCCCGGCCGACCTTTCTTGTGTGTCGTAAAGGAGTGTTGTGCCCACCGTAAATCAACTCGTCAGAAAGGGTCGCGTCACGCCGAAAACGCGGACGAAGACCCCTGCTCTGCGCGGCGCGCCCCAGAAGCGCGGCGTCTGCACGCGTGTCTATACGCACACGCCGAAGAAGCCGAACTCGGCGCTTCGGAAGGTCGCCCGCGTGCGCCTGACGAACGGCATGGAGGTCACCACCTACATTCCCGGCGAGGGCCATAACCTCCAGGAGCACTCGGTCGTCCTCATCCGCGGCGGCCGCGTCCGCGATCTCCCGGGCATTCGGTACAAGGTCGTCCGCGCGGCGTTCGACGCCGCCGGCGTCAGCGAGCGCCGCCAGGGCCGCTCCAAGTACGGGGCAAAGAGAGGCTCGTAGTGCCGCGCCGAGCAGAGATCCCCAAGCGCAAGGTCGATCCCGACCCTGTTCACAACTCCGAGCTCGTCGCTCAGATGATCAACCGTCTGATGACGCAGGGGAAGAAGAGCGTGGCCGAGAAGATCGTCTACACCGCGCTCGACCGCGTCGGCGACAAAACCGGAAAGCCGCCTGTCGACGTTCTCGAGCAGGCCGTGAAGACGGTAACTCCCGTCCTCGAGGTGCGCAGCCGCCGTGTCGGTGGCGCGAATTACCAGGTTCCTGTCGAGGTCCCGCAGCGCCGCGGTCGCACGCTCGGGATTCGCTGGCTGATCACGTTCGCGCGCCAGCGGCGCGAGAAGGGGATGGCCGACAAGCTCGCAGGGGAGATCCTCGACGCGCTCAACGAGCAGGGCGGCGCGTTCAAGCGCAAGGACGACATGTACCGGATGGCGCAGGCCAACAAGGCGTTCGCGCACTACAGGTGGTAACGGCAGCGATGGCGACAGAGACCAAAACAGCCGTCGCGCTCGACCGCACCCGCAACATCGGGATCATGGCGCACATCGACGCCGGCAAGACGACTACGACGGAGCGCATCCTCTACTACACCGGCCGCACCCACAAGATGGGCGAGGTCCACGAGGGCGCCGCGACGATGGACTGGATGGAGCAGGAGCAGGAGCGCGGGATCACGATCACGTCTGCTGCGACGACCGCATCGTGGCGCGACTTTCGCGTCAACATTATCGATACGCCCGGGCACGTGGACTTTACCGTCGAAGTCGAGCGAAGCCTGCGCGTCCTCGATGGTGCGATCGCCGTTTTCGACGCTGTAGCAGGGGTAGAGCCGCAGTCCGAGACGGTCTGGCGTCAAGCCGACCGGTACAGCGTCCCGCGTATCGCGTTCATCAACAAGATGGATCGAACCGGCGCTGATTTCTTCCAGTCGGTGCAGTCGATGGTCGACCGGCTCGGCGCGCGCCCCGTGCCGATCCAGCTGCCGCTCGGGCGCGAGGAAGGCTTCCGCGGCGTTATCGATCTCGTCGAGATGCGCGCTTTGACATGGAACGACCCCCTCGGCGTCAACGTCGATAACGATGAGATTCCTCCTGAGCTGCTCGAGCAGGCGAACGAGTACCACCACCAGTTGCTGGACGCGGTCGCGGAGAAGGACGAGGAGCTGCTCGAGACGTACCTGAACGACGAGGATTCGGTCACCCCGGAGATGATCCGCCGGGCGCTTCGCAAGGCGAGCCTCGACGCCGAGGTGACGCCCGTCCTGCTGGGGTCCGCTTTCAAGAACAAGGGCATCCAGCCGCTCCTCGACGCGGTCGTCGACTATCTCCCCAGTCCGATCGACGTGCCGCCCGTGCACGGCCTCGACCCTCGGACCGAGCACGAGCTCTCGCGCCGGCCGGCGCTCGACGAGCCGTTCGCGGCGCTCGCGTTCAAGGTCATGTCCGACCCGTACGTCGGCAAGCTCACCTATATCCGTGTCTACTCCGGCGTCGTCAAGGCGGGCGACCGCATCCTCAACACGACGTCGGGCAAGACCGAACGGATTGGCCGGATCCTCCAGATGCACGCGAACCACCGTGAGGAGCGCGAGGAGATCGGTGCGGGCGAGATCGCCGCTGCCGTCGGCCTCAAGACGACGTCGACCGGCGACACGCTGGCGATCGCCGAGGCTCCGATCCGCCTCGAGTCGATGGACTTCCCCGAGCCGGTGATCGCCGTTGCGATCGAGCCGAAGACGAAGGGCGACCAGGACAAGCTCGGCGCGGGCCTACAGCGCCTGTCCGACGAGGACCCGACTTTCCGCGTCCGAACGGACGACGAGACGGGCCAGACCCTGATCGCCGGCATGGGCGAGCTCCATCTCGAGATCATCGTCGACCGCCTGATGCGCGAGTTCAACGTCGACGCCAACGTCGGCCGGCCCCAGGTCGCCTACCGGGAGACGGTCACGCGGCCGGTGGAGAAGATCGAGGGACGCTTCGTCCGCCAGACCGGCGGCCGCGGCCAGTACGGACACGTCTACATCGACGTCGAGCCGGCACAGCCCGGAGAGGGCTACGAGTTTCTCAACCGGATCGTCGGCGGGAAGATCCCCAGGGAGTACATCCCGCCCGTCGATCTGGGGATCCAAGAGGCGATGGAGTCCGGCACGCTCGCGGGCTACCCCGTCGTCGACGTGCGGGTGTCGCTCGTCGACGGCTCCTTCCACGACGTCGATTCCAGCGAGATGGCTTTCAAGGTCGCCGGCTCGATGGCTTTCAAGGCTGCTCTCCAGCGCGCGAAGCCCGCGCTCTTGGAGCCGGTGATGACGGTGGAGGTCGTGACGCCCGAGGAGTACCTCGGGGACGTGATGGGCGATCTGAACGCGCGCCGCGGTCACGTCGAAGGGCTCGAGCCGCGCGGTAACGCCCAGGTGATCAAGGCGCGCGTGCCCCTCGCAACCATGTTCGGATATGCCACCGCCTTGCGCTCGACGACGCAGGGACGGGCCACGTTCACGATGCAATTCGATCGCTACGAGCAAGTCCCTCAGTCGATCGCGGGCGAGATCGTCGACGCCCAGACCGCGTAACGAAAACGGAGGAAGGAAGAAATGGCAAAGCAGAAGTTCGAGCGCACGAAGCCGCACCTCAACGTCGGCACCATCGGTCACATCGACCATGGGAAGACGACCCTGACCGCGGCGATCACGAAGGTGCTCGCCGAGAAGGGAACCAACACGACCGTGCGCGACTTCGAGTCGATCGACAACGCGCCCGAGGAGCGGCAGCGCGGCATCACGATCAATACGTCCCACGTCGAGTACGAGACGGACAACCGCCACTACGCGCACGTGGACTGCCCCGGCCACGCCGACTACATCAAGAACATGATCACGGGCGCCGCGCAGATGGACGGCGCGATCCTGGTCGTGTCGGCCGCGGACGGTCCGATGCCGCAGACGCGCGAGCACATTCTGCTCGCCCGCCAGGTCGAGGTGCCGTACATCGTCGTGTTCCTGAACAAGGCCGACATGGTCGACGACCCCGAGCTGCTCGAGCTCGTCGAGATGGAGGTCCGCGAGCTGCTCTCGAAGTACGAGTTCCCGGGCGACGACATTCCCGTGATCGCCGGCTCCGCGCTCAAGGCACTCGAGGGCGACGAGGAGGCCAAGCAGAAGATCCTCGAGCTCATGGAGGCGGTCGACGACTACATCCCGGAGCCGACGCGCGATACCGACAAGCCGTTCCTGATGCCGATCGAGGACGTCTTCACGATCACCGGCCGCGGCACCGTCGTCACCGGCCGCATCGAGCAGGGCCAGATCAAGTCCGGCGACGAGGTCGAGATCGTCGGGATCCATCCGCAGACCGAAAAGACGGTGGTCACCGGCCTCGAGATGTTCAACAAGACGCTCGACTTCGCCCAGGCGGGCGACAACGCCGGAGCGCTGCTGCGTGGGATCAAGCGCGAAGAGATCGAGCGTGGGCAGGTGCTCGCGAAGCCCGGTT
>Ga0126311_10001840_pt1 | contig 10424 bp, 12 predicted proteins | sample Plot61_FD_92539 | JGI IMG/M metagenome (GOLD analysis project Ga0126311, IMG submission 92539) | Serpentine soil microbial communities from UC McLaughlin Reserve, CA, USA - Plot61 | ecosystem: Environmental > Terrestrial > Soil > Grasslands | place: USA: UC McLaughlin Reserve, Lake County... | reverse complement strand
TAAGGTCACTAAGCTCAGTCCTGGCCTCGTGCACGTGCTCGAGGGCTTTAGCGAGCTTCTCAAGTCCCCTCACAGCACGTACGTGCTGTTTCTCAAGTTCCTTTAACTGCTGGTAGATGTCTTCTTCCATACCCCCATGCCCCCTCCGAAAAGTTGAAGGCGGAGTTCTGTGCAGGCCTCCTTATCTTCACCATACTACCCCTACCTCCCACGCGATAAGGGAAGTTCGCAAAGTGTTGTGGCGTTCCGGAGAAAGCTAGCCCTCCCGGCAGCTCGGTGAATAGGGGCAGCCACCCCTTAGACTCCTTCCCGTAGACGTATGTTAGCTAGATCACTCTATATGCGTTACACACCTACCAGGCGATGATACGGTAACAGGTGATGGCTAGTTAGCTACATGCTGAGAGGGATCTTTCTTGACCCCACAACAACCGAGCGTCTTTGACCTGCCCAAAGTTCTAGCGGTTGGAATAGCTTCACCCGCAGCTGCCGCCATAACCGCTCGCTTTGGCGTTGCCGGTACTCTGATTGGGCTAGCCTTGTCCGCCGTGTTCATCACCGCAGCGGTCGACTTCCTAAAGCACGTGAGAAACCAAAGAAAAACTTGCATATTGGGTTAGCTATCGTCCTGAACCCCTCCCGGTCGACCATGTTTGCCTACCGCCTAATTCAAGAGATAGTCTACGAAGTCCTCCCAACGCATGGGACTTGTCGGGCTATCCCCCGCTGCCAGATACCCCGGCAGGGGGTCGAGCAGCACCCACTCGATGCACGCGTAAGGTCCTAACAGCCAGGAGGCAAGCTCGCCAGCGGAGCATATCCTCGTGCGCCACTCCTGCCCGAGAGCGTTAGATAGGACGAAGCTTTGGGCCGCCCTCCCGGAAGAGAAAACCGCCAGCGCTTCCTCGTCGAAGCCCAGGGGGAGTCTGAACAGCACTGGGCCTTGGTTTCCTTCTCGAGCTAGCACGTATTGCAGGAGCACCGGATGCCTCGCGGGTCGTCGCCCAACCTCACCATGCGCCACCCCGTGCCCGCCATCTTTTTCGATCGCTTTCGACACTTACCGACCTCTTTCTTCTGCGACTCAAATGGACTACAACCATCCCATCCGGTCAAGGCAACCTACGTCTCAGTTCCTATTACGGGGCCGCACGCTCCAGCCGAGCTTTGTATTCCTCGCGAACTCTGCTCTCCACAAGGGAGCGCCACCACAGCTTACGGCCCGCCGCTGCTACTTGTCCCATTCGCTCCCTCCGTTCTATACCCTAGCTACTCCCGTAGGCACACCGTGCGTTTAAGTAAAGCCTCAAAAAGGCAGCCCGGCGTCTTCGCGATCCTTAGCGTAGCGCCAAGGATGAAGGGTCTTATCTCTTAAGTCCCGCGTGCCCCGGCTGAGAAGCTCCCCGCGGACGAGGGGGGTGTGGTCGGCCCCGCACCAGCAGGTGGCCATCGAGGAGGTGAGGATCGTCATCTCTCCGCAGTCGCACTCGATAACGACACACTCAGGACACCACTTGTAGACCTGGCCGAACTCCACCTCCTGGACCTCATAGCGCCCTCCGCTGCGCTCAATCACTCTCGCCATTGGCCAACTCCTTTCCCATTGGACGTGGCTCCCGCATATCATGCTACTTTTGTATCAACATATAGTACTTACTGCTACATGCGCTGTCAAGATGAAGCATGGGCCTTTAACAGCGTTTTAACTAACCCTTAACGTGCGTATATCTCCCTCTAGGACCCCGACAATCGCCCCTGCACTCGGTTACGCCAGATGTCCTAAACTGCGCTTCACCTCCTCGACGCTCAATCGGTCGTAGGTCAGCGAACTTGGCATCCTGGCAAGCGCTAGCCAGCGCAGGTAGAAGGACCACCTCTTTCGTGGCTTCCGCACGGCTCACCGTTCCAACTCCTTTACGTCTAGTAGCGCTCACGGTGACGGTCTGGTCTTCTCGCTGGAGGCGACACGGTACTCCTCTGCCTCTGACCGCACAGCAGGCAGGTGCTGCACTCTAGCCCATCAAGCTCGACAAAAACATTGCCAGCTCCACTTCCTCCCTTCGATGATAATCTTCACACCTCTCAAAAGGCTTGGTCCTGCTGCTGCCCTGAAGGACACTGGCATCCGCATCTTCCGCTTCGTCTAAGAAAACGTTCAGAGAAGCACCTTTGGCATCGTTACAGATATCGTCCGACAGCCCGCTCATAAGCTCGCTAAACATCGGCGCTTCCTCACCTCCTATGGGAAAGGGGTGTAAAGAACAAATCCATGTAGGCGTCGACCTCCCCCAAGAGCAGGTCCTGAGAGGCTTCCGTCTACCTGCGGGATTGTTCGGCCAGAGTTTGTACCATGACCCGGTTGCTCTCGGCCTGCCGGTGGAGCGCCTCGATCGGAGCGTTGAGCATCATTGCCAAGGCGAGGTGTACGTTTTGGTCCTGAAGTGCGACTGCACGGTCCGCCAAGACTTTGTAGGTGTCAGCGATCGCCTGCGTCAGCTGCTCGACCGCCCCGTTGACTTTGTTAGTGTCCAAAAGTTTAGCCTGCCTCCTTTCGCTTTTTGCTCACGCTTTGCGATCGGGATGGACCGGCGCCCCGCTAGTTGAGGCTGCAAGAGTGCCTGGAGACACCGGTTTGTCCCGAGCGGCTCTCTCGCCCTTTCCCCGCGCCTCACTCCCTTCTGGGTAGTTAGCCCCGAAGTTAGCGCCTCGAGAGAGCCGCCTCGTCGCATCTAGGGCGACGATTTCATGACACCGAGCTTAGCAAGCAGGAAGCCCCTGGACGTCAGGTAATTAACTCATTTTTCTCTAGGAGATTTCCCCTAGGACCGGCTAGGGCCATACTCCGTAAATACACAAAGGTTGTGAGAAGCAGCTAGTCCACATAGTTAATATAGTGCCCTACTAGCTCTCCAAACTAGAGAGCTTCGAAGACAAGAATTGTCGAACCTATCATTCCAGGCTCGAAAAAAGTAGGTGTACAGTGCTCGCTCTAACCTTCTGCCTTTTATACACCCCTGCTACGATCTATGAGACCGTGTTACCCTAGCCAATAGGGGTTGCGAATGCGCTTAATGAATCTCTACCATACCGTAACGCAGCGCAAACACCAGTGCCTGCAACCGCGAGTGTAGCCCCAGCTTGCTCAAGATACTGCTCATATGGTTGGCCTCTGTTTTGCTGCTAATATGTAACCGCTCAGCAACTTCTTTGCTACCGAGACCTTCGGCGAGCAATTGCAGCACCTCTTTTTCCCGGGTGGTGAGCTGTGCTATGGCTTGCTGAGCCGTGTACTCCTGATCCCTCTGATAGCTAGCAAACCGAAGCAGTTCTACGACCTTTTCCACGGGCAGTAACGTCTCGCCCGCTCTAAGGCGTTGCACAGCCTCCACGACCTCGTACATCTCAACTGTCTTGTGCAAAACACCAGCGGCTCCGGCTTCCACCGCCCGGGCTATCTCCGCCCGATCAAGGCTAGCGCTCAATACGAGCACCTGTGCTTGCGGATTGAAGGCACGTAACTCCTTAATCAGCTCCCCTCCGTAGCCGTCAGGTAGCGTTAGGTCGACGACCGCCAGGTCTACTCCATAGAGTATCTTTCGCGCCTCCGAAAGCGTCCCTGCTTGCCCTACGACTACGAACTCTGGCTCTCGTTCGAACATAGATGCTATAGCCTGGCGGTAAGAGGCGTGGTCCTCGACGAGCAGAATATGCACCGTTTCTTCTAGTCTCTCGTGTCCTTTCTTTAAGCTCATCTCAAAGCGTACCTTCGTGCCTTCGCCAGCCTTGCTGCTTATCTTCAAGGCTCCCCTTAAAGCGTGTGCCCTCTCTTGCATCCCGTGTAGCCCCATCCCACCAGCGGTCGTCTTTGTTGAGTCGAAGCCTCGCCCGTCGTCGGAGACCTCGGCCCAGAGCTTGCTTCCGATAACCCCTACGGTAATATGGATGCGGTCGGCCCCCGAGTGGCGTTCAGCGTTCGTTACCGCCTCGCCCAACAGGCGCAATAGCTCCACCTGCTTGTTGTTAGTAAGTGTCGAGGAGAAGCCCTCCTCGACGGAGAACTCTATCTCACGCTCGGGAAAGTGCCGGCGATTTAACTCCACAAGCGACTCGAGCATCTCGACGAGCGTCTGTCCCTCGTTTCCCCCTTCCAAGCGCAAGTCATAGATCGCACTGCGCATCCCATACCCTGTCCGCTTGAGGGTTTCAACCATCTCCTCTAGTCGATGCTCTAGCTTCGGATCTTCAAACGTCTTCTGGAGGAGCTGCGTCTCCGCCAGAGCCCATGTCAGGCCTTGAAAGGCCTCGTCGTGCAGGTCGCGGGCCAACCTTTGGCGCTCAGCCTCCCTAACTTCGCGTAGCTTCTTCTCTACCTCATTGCGCTGAACAGCCGCAGCGAGGACGTTTGCCACGGCTTCAAAAAAGTTCACATCATCCCTACTGAACTCCCGCTGCTCCTTCGTATACGCACCCAAGACCCCAAAGGGCCTGTCCCGGCCGCTGATGACGACGCTCATGCTGCTGACTACCCCGTGCTCTCGAAGCAGGGGAGATCCTTTGAAGCGTACTTCAGTGCCTAGATTCTTTACGACGACTGGCTCTCTGGAGAGCAGGGTGTAGCCGGCCTGAGAACCGGCACCCGCGTCCACTTTCGCATGTCCTACGAGCCCTTCCTTCCAGCCGATACCCGCCCGCAACAGCAGTTCCTCGCCGGTAGGAAAGAGCTCTTGGATGTTGCAGTACTCGACGCCTAAAGTCTGGACGATGAGGGCGCTGGCCTCCTCCATGACAGACTGAACATCCGTCTCCGCTAGCGCCCGGTGGCCAAGCTCGGCGACAGCCGCCTGCTGATGAGCGCGATTCTCTATCTCCTTCTCCGCCCGCTTGCGCTCGGTGATGTCCTCTACGGTACCCTCGAAGCCTACCGCCCTGCCATCATAGTCCCTGATAGTACGTGCACTTAAAGAGATCCATATCTTGCTGCCGTCCTTGCAGCGTCCCAGAACCTCAAATCCCGCCAAAGTCCCCTGTTCCTGCAACAGGCGTACTATCTCCTTACGCTGGGCAAGGTCGGAGCAAAGATGGTAACCCACATCAGAGACAGCCGCTATCATCTCTTCAGGCGAACTGTAGCCGAACATGCGGGCAAACATGGGGTTTGCCGTAATCAGGCACCCATCTATCGAGCTTTGGAAGATGCCCTCAACAGCGTTCTCAAAAATGCTGCGGTACTTCTCTTCGGCCCGCCGCAAGCGTAGCAGCGCTTTAGCGGTGGCTACCAGTACATCGGGGTCCACCGGTTGCACTAGATAGGCGTCCGCCCCACCTTCCAGGCCCGTCACCTGATCCTCGCCCGTCACGTAGCTGGCAGATAGATGAAGCACCGGGATTGTGGCCGTGGCCGGATCGGCTTTGATCCGCCGGCAGACCTCAAAGCCGCTCAGATCGGGTAGTCGCACGTCGAGGATTACGAGGTCAGGCTCTTCAGACAGGAGCCTGAGGCCCTCCGCCCCGGTAGCTGCCTCTCTGACCGTAAACCCCTCGCGCTGCAGAATCCGGCCGGTGGCGTAGCGATTGGCTGGGTCGTCCTCGATGTGCAAGATCGCTGCCTGTGAGATGTGGTTCTTACCGGACAGAAGGTCAGTCATACTGTGGCACTCCCCCCGGCTCGTTTTGGGTCGGCTTGGCGTGTGACAGGGCCTGTCGTATGCTGCCGATAAGCGCCTCGCGCGAAGCGGCCGCTTTAGACAGAACCGTCACTACCTTCCCGTCGAGAAGCCGGCGCTCCCCAGATTCCACCAGTTTCGAGGTAATAACAATAACAGGTATATCGCGCGTCGTCGGCTCGGACTTTAGCCGCTCCAGCGCCTCGAAGCCGCTCATCTCTGGCATCCTCAGATCCATGAAGATGACTTGTGGTTGCTCCTCACGCGCCCGGCGCAACCCTTCGGACCCGCTGGCAGCTTCGATAACCGTGTACGGAGTCCCCGTCAAGAGCCTTTTGAGCACGTAGCGTGCCGCTTCATCGTCGTCAACGATCATGACCTTGTGTGACGGCTCCTCGCTCGTTGCCGTGACGGCTGCTTGCGTCTGGAGACGTTGCGACTCGGCTGACACCGGGGTTTGTCCGCCATATACGAGCGGGATGATCACGGAAAAGACGGAGCCACGTCCCGGTGTGCTTTGCACGTTTACGCTGCCTCCGAGCAGCTCTGCCAACTTCCTGGCCAGCGGCAACCCCAGCCCTGTCCCTTTGGTCCGCTGCTGAATGGCATGCTCCGCCTGGGCAAATTCCTCAAAGATCCTGTCCTGATCCTCGGGGACAATGCCTATGCCGGTGTCGGCGACGGCGAAGACGACCTCCTGCCGCGCAGCATCTAGGGACGCGGAGACACGCACCTCTCCGCGTTGGGTGAATTTGAGGGCGTTGGAGATGAAGTTCCGTAAGATTTGCGACACCTTGCCCTCGTCTGTGTACAGCGGCGGAATGGCGCCGGGCTCGTCCAAGACGAGGGTCACCTCCGAAGGGACCATGGGCCTGAACATCCCGCGCAGCGCGCCGAAGAGATGGGTCACCTCGAATTCGCCTGGCCAAACGTCGATCTTGCCCGCCTCGACTTTTGCTAGGTCTAGCAGGTCGTTGACCAGTTCGGAGAGGCCCTGAGCGCCCTGTTCGATGAAGGTCACTTGCCTCTCCTGTTCCGCCGTCAACTCCCCATCGCTGTGCCCGAGCAGGAGCCGGCAGAGCGCCAGAATCGAGTTGACTGGAGTGCGGAATTCGTGGCCCATATTTGAGAGAAAGCTGGTCTTCAGCTCGTTTGCGCGCTGCAGTTGTTCGGCCTTCTCATCCAGCTCGGCGTAGAGCGCGACCACGCCGCGATTGGTGTCCTCCAGCTCCAAGTTCAGCCGAGTCAGCTCCTCCTGTCGCACACGCAGCGCGTCTAGTGTGCGCAGGAGTTCCTTGTTCTGCTGCTGAAGTTCCGCGAAGGGGGGCCGTGGCACCTGCTGTGCCAGCTCGTCGGCGAGCGCGGCGAGGCTAGCAGGGGTAATCGCCGCAGCTCCCCGCGGGAAGCGTTTCCCTATCAGGACCGTCGTCCCGTGCCCGGGGCGAGACTCGATCTGAAATTCGTCCATTAGTCGCTTGGCGCCGGCAAGCCCCAACCCCATTCCCGTCGGGGAACGGTATCGCACGGCGAGGACCTGGGGCAGGTCCGCGATTCCCGGCCCACGATCGATAATGCGTGCCAGGAAGAGCGGCGGTACGGCCTTCTCGTCAACCAGAAACTCGACGTACCCTCCGGTCGCATAGGTAAAGGCGTTGCGCGCTATCTCCGATACGGCGGTAGCGATGCGCGTCTGGTCCTGCCGGTCGAAGCCTAACAGTGCGGCCATCTGGCGGGCCCACTGGCGCGCAGTTACCACGTCGTCTTCGTTTTGGATCGCGCTCGTGAGAATAGGTAACGTCATCCGGTTTCTCCAGGGCCCGGTTCTCCGGCTACCATTCCTTGGGCCACCACGACGGTGGCATCGTCGCGGCCCCGAGCGTAATCCCGATAGAGCGTCGCGGCGATGAGGTCGGGATGCCGCTTGATCAGGCCTGGGTAATGCTCGGGGTGCAAGCGGGTGGCCAGGCCATCAGAATACAGAATCAAGAGCGCGTTCGTGGGCCAGGGATAAGTGAACTCCTTGATCTTACTCACGGTGTGTCCGGCGGTGCCGTTATACGAGACCATGTTGCGACTGCCCTCAGTCGAATGCACAACACCGCTAATGTTGCCTACACCCGCGAAGCGTACAGTCTTCTGCGGCGGGATAATCTCAGCGACTGCGACCGCCGCACCCCGCGTGCTCCGCAGCGCGCCGTGGATAGTCTCGACGATCGCCGCCGGCGTGAGAGCGGCATGCTCGTGAAAGGTATGTACGGCCTCCCGAGCTGCTTCGGCGGCACCCGGACCGTGTCCCAGGCCATCGGCCACGAGGATCAAGGCCCGTTCAGGAAACCAGGCTATTGCCCACTCGTCGCCGGAGACTTCTTCACCGGGTTTGGCCAACGACACCCCGCCGACCTCCAGAAAGGTAGGCCTAGCCGGCAATGGTTCCGACCACAAACGAGCCAACAGCACCGTGCCCGCGCCCGGTGCGGAGTGGATATCGAACGAGGTGGCAAGGCGCCTGATCGCACCCAGACCGGTGCCCGGGCCACCGATAGTAGAATAGCCGTCGCGTAGGCATTTTGCGACGTTGGTCATCCCCGGTCCCCTGTCTAGCGCCAGCATCCCTATCCCGCCGATTTGACCAGATTGACCAGACCGCAGCGCGTACAGGAGTATTTCGCCCGCAGTGGCGTGCTTGACAAGATTCGTCGCAGCTTCGGTGACGACGAGGGCGACGTTGCCGACCCCGGCCTCGCTGAAGCCGAGCCGGCCGGCCAGCTCCGTGGCCGCACGCCGCGCCTCCGCCACCCGGCTGATGTCGGTCACCGGCAGGGAGGACATGTATCTCACTTCCACCGGGTAATACATACCCGCGTCCCCTCTCCCGGACGGGACTCGATCTCGAACTCGTTCACCAACCGCTTGGTGCCACCCAAGCCCAAACCCAGGCCACTGCCGGTCGTGTAGCCATCGTGCAGGGCCAACTCGACATCGGGAATACCAGGGCCGTGGTCCTCAAAGGTGAGCCGCAAGCCACGGTGCACTCCATTGTTGAGGGCTTCCAACTGCACCGTGCCGCCACCACCGTAGTCTACTGTATTGCGCGCCAGCTCACTCGCCGCCGTGACCAGCTTGGTCTGGTCAACTAGGCCGAACCCCAGCTCGACGGCCCACGTGCGCACAGTCTGCCGCACCCAGACAATGTCTTCTGAAGAGTGGACCGGTATGGTGTCATCCTTCGTCAGTGCCATCGGCGCTCTCCTCAGCCGGCGACCGCAGCGATGCCCGCAACAGATCCATACCCTTGTCGACATTCAGTGCGGTACGAACCCCCCTTAAGGACAGGCCCAATTCGACTAGTGTGATCGCCACGGCAGGCCGCATCCCTACCACTACGGTCTCCGCGTCGAGCACCCGCGACATCGCCGCTATGTTACCGAGCATCCGCCCTATAAAAGAGTCCACGACTTCTAAGGCTGAGATGTCGATTAGCACCCCTTGCGCGGATGTACTTGCGATCCGGTCAGTCAGATCTTCCTGAAGGGTGATCGCCAGGCGGTCATGCATGTCAACCTGGATCGTCACCAACAGGACGTCCCCCATCTTGAGAATCGGGATACTCTCCACCGCGCTATCCTCCTGCAGCGTCACGAGACTTCCGGATAATGGTCTGGTCGCTCCGTTGCAGGGCCAGCCGGAGGGCCTCCGCCAGAGAAGCTTTCGTGGTCACGTCGAGATCCACTCCTAGTTGGACCATCGTTTGGGCGATCTGCGGGCGGATGCCGCTAACGATGCAGTCGGCGCCCATCAACCGGGCGGCGGCGACGGTCTTGATCAGGTGCTGGGCAACGAGAGTGTCCACCGTCGGCACCCCGGTAATGTCGATAATCGCAATCGTCGCTTCGGTATCTATGATCCGCTGCAGGAGACTCTCCATCACTAACTGGGTCCGGGCGCTATCGAGCGTCCCTATCAAGGGTACGGCCAAGATGCCATCCCACAGTTTTACTACCGGGGTCGATAGTTCCAAGAGTTCTTGCTGTTGGCGGGCGATCACCGCCTCCCGGCTTTTCTGGTAGGCCTCGGTGGTGAAGAGTCCCAGCTCGTCCAGCAAAACCGTCGCTGCCCAATATTCATTAGCGAGCGTATCGGCATCCTGCTCGAGTTCCTGGCGCAAGCGTGTAAATAGCGGCTGCTTCAGGGAGAAGATGAACGTGGCGGTCTCCCACGGAGCGAAGCCCTGTTGCACGCGCGAGCGGGAAAGGTCGGTGAGAATCTCCCGCACCTCGCTCCACTGCGGCGTCATGATATCTGTCAGGTTATCGCTCTCTGCTGCCTGGCGTAAAGCACCCAAGAATTCAGATGATTGCCGGCGCAACTCGGACTCGGGCAGCAGGTCGCCACGCCAGATGTCGCTGGCCAGCTGCTCCCGTATCCACTCCTCAAGCAACTCCTCTTCGTAGGCGTACAGTATGCTCGGGATTCTGCTCTTGGCCATGAAAATGTTCCTCCCTTCAAGTTACGATGAAAAACTAGCTAAGAAACATCCGTAGGGGCGGTGCCCACCTCGAATTGAAGACAACTCTATTCTGGCCTTCACCCTGAGTACATTCTTTGCTAGTAGCCGAACAACTCAAGATGATCCAGTACGGCTAAGGTGTGACAGGCGATCCAGTAGCTATTCACTGTACCTTGCGGGCTGCTGTCCCAAGAACAGCAGAGATTAGCGTCGATTTTGTTCACGCACTTCTTTAACTTGCCTTCGTCCGTTCG
>Ga0126311_10001839_pt1 | contig 10427 bp, 9 predicted proteins | sample Plot61_FD_92539 | JGI IMG/M metagenome (GOLD analysis project Ga0126311, IMG submission 92539) | Serpentine soil microbial communities from UC McLaughlin Reserve, CA, USA - Plot61 | ecosystem: Environmental > Terrestrial > Soil > Grasslands | place: USA: UC McLaughlin Reserve, Lake County... | reverse complement strand
GCGATTTTTTGTGGCGTTCCAGAATCTGAATGGCAGCCGGTATGAGATCAGCAGCACGCCGGTGTTTACCGTTGGCCCACCTGTGCTCGTCAGGGGGGGCGTGAGGCTCTCGATTCGATAGGAATATTTCACGCAAAGACGCTAAGGAAGACGCAAAGACGCTAAGACTGCGCCTTCGCGTCTTACTCCGCGCCTTTGCGTGAAACCAACTCCTTCAACTCCAGCGCATTCCTAATCGCCGCGCCTTCCGGGTCGTTATTGAAGTACACGTAAACCTCCGACACCCGCCCGCGCCAGCTCTCGATTCGTTCCGCCCACGCCCGCAGCTCTCGCGTCGAGTACCATCCGTAATACTTCGCACTCGTCGGCCCGTGAAAACGAATGTAAGTAAACCTGGTCGTCAATTCATGCGGCACTTTCATGTCCGCGAAGTCATGTATACAGTGCGCCACCTTGTACTTCCGTAGCAGCTCAAAAACCTCCGGCACGAGCCAACTCTCATCCCGAAACTCAAACACATACTTGTGTTCACGCGGCAAAAACTCCAGAAACTCTCGCAACCGCTCGATATTCAACTTCCAACGCGGCGGCAGTTGAAAAAGAATCGGCCCGAGCTTCTCCTGCAACCGCTCCGCGACCAGAAAAAACTTCTCCGACGAACTCTCCGGATCCTTCAGCTTCTTCATGTGCGTGATGAAGCGACTCGCCTTAACGGCATAGCAAAACTTCCGAGGCGACGACTCGCGCCACGCATCGAAAGTCTTCGCTGTTGGTAGTCGATAGAAGCTGTTATTGATCTCGACGGTATCGAAATGGCGCGCGTAGAAGTCGAACATCTGCGAGCCCGACGTCCCCTCGGGATAGAAAACGCCGCCCAGCCAATGTTTGTAATGCCACCCGGAAGTGCCGATACGAATTCTCACTAGCTGAATCCGCATCAATTAGCGATCCGCGTTAATTCTTCGAGGTCTCCGGCTTCCCTCCGAGATACTTCTCAAACCACTCGAGGTTTGCCTTCATTGTCGCTAGCTGCATCTTCGGTTCGTTTGGTCCATGTGGCTGGCGTGGCAACACGATCATTCGCGTCGGTACGCCTTTAAATTTCAACGCATTGTAAAACTCGTAACCCTGCGAGATTGGCACGCGAACGTCTGCTTCACCGTGCTGAATCATCGTCGGCGTGGTCACGTTCTTCACGTTGAAGATCGGCGAGTGCTTTTGATAGAGATCCATCGCTTCCCAGAACTGTCCGCCGAAGTAGTCGGGAATAAACGACGGAATATCCGCGGTTCCGTTGAAGCTCATCAGGTTGGTAACGGGCGCGCCTGCCGACGCCGCTTTGAATCGCGACGTTTGCGTAACGATCCACGACGTCATAAAGCCGCCGTAACTCCAACCCATAACTCCCAAGCGAGCCGGATCGGCAACGCCCATCTCGATCACGCGATCGACGCCGGCCATCAAGTCCTGATAGTCACCGAAACCCCAGTCTTTCAGGTTTGCGCGGCGAAATTCAGCTCCATAGCCACTCGAGCCGCGCGGATTTGGACGCAGGATCGCGTAGCCGCGCGCTGAAAAAGTCGCGAGCGGATAAACACCGCGACCGCCGACAAACGACTGTACGAACACTCCTGCTGGTCCACCGTGAACGTTGAGAATCAGAGGCACGCGCTGCCCGGTTTGATAACCGGCCGGATAAGTGAGTAGACCTTCGATCTGTTTTCCGTCTTTTGATTTCCAGGTGACGACTTCTGTTTTTCCCACCGGCGGAACCTTCAGGTCGGCATTCACACGCGTGATCTGAACCGGGTTGAAGTCGTTCACTGAAGCTACGAAAACGTCCGCGGGGGTGTCGCTTGTTTGCCTGACAAAAGCGACGGTGGTGCCGGTGCGGTTGAGACTGACTGCGGAGTAGACCGCCGGTGTCGTTTTTACCTCGTCGATGCGGTTCGCGTTAACGTCGAGCGAATAGATTAAGGTGCCGGTTCCCTTCGATTCGCTGAAATAGATGCGCTTGCCGTCGGCTGACCAGCCGGCAACACCGGGTGAAGCGTCGAAAGAAGTGACGAGAGTTTTCGGTGCACCGCCGCTGGCCGGAAAGATCTGGAGCGCGCCGGATTGCGCCCAGCGAGGCGGATTGTCGCTGGCGAGCACTGCGATCCATTTTCCATCCGGTGAATAAAGCGGAGAGTTTTCCGCGGCAGGTGAAGCTGCCAGGTCAGTGATTTTGCCGCTGGCGACTTCGATGATCGAAACATCTGCGCTGGGCCAATCGTTTGCCAGCGGTGTCTTGACGCGATCGAAAGCGATGCGCGAACCGTCGCTGGACCAGTCAAAATCTCCGACGTGATAGTTGGCGGTGGTGAGTTTGCGCGGTTCGCGTTTGCCGTTCGCGTCTTTTTGAACCGGCAGCACATAGAGGCGCGCGAGTTTTACGTTCTCATCGATCCAGCGCCAGTCGTTCTTGCCTTTGTCGTTCTTCTCTTCTTCTTCCGTTTTCGGATCGGTCATCGTATACGCGATCGAGCGACCGTCAGGTGACCAGTTGAAGTTGATGATGCCGCTCTTGAGATCGGTCAACGGTTCTGCTTCGCCGCCGCTCGTGCTCAGGAGATAGAGATTGTTTCGATTGTCCTTGCGATTCGAAGTGAACGCGATCCAGTTTCCGTCAGGCGACCATTTCGGATTGGTGGACGACTTGTCGCCGAACGTGAGTTGAATGTTTTGCTTCGTCCCGAGATCGACCATCCAGATCTGCGTGACAAACTCACTCTTGTCAGCAGTCATCACTGCTTCGTTGACGGTGTAGACCATCTTCTTTCCGTCAGGAGAAACTCGCGGCGAGCCCACCGCTTTGAACTTCAGGTGTAATTCGGGATCCCATGTTTGCGCGTTGGCGGTAACGACAAAAAGGACGACGAGGGTTAGAGCTTTAGCAAGGGATTTCATAGCAGTTCTCCTGAGTTGGAATATCGAAAGGTGCAGCACTTTTACTCGTGAGTGGCCGGAAAGTCAATAACATTGTAAGCTGCGAAACTCATGGACCGGATCTCATTAGCTGCCGTGCAGGACGCGCGTCGCGTGATCGCTGATTCTGCGATCCGAACGCCCCTAATTCGGCTCAATTTTTCGGATGCGCCGGCCGAAATCTACTTGAAATTGGAAAATCTTCAACCGATCGGATCATTCAAGATCCGCGGCGCCGCGAATGCGATTGCACGCTTGCAACCGGACGAGCTCGAGCGTGGTGTGGTGACGGCGTCAGCGGGCAACATGGCCCAGGGTGTCGCGTGGTGCGCGCGCAAGCTCGGCATTCCGTGCACAGTGATCGCGCCGGCGACTGCGCCGGATGCGAAGGTCAATGCTGTTGAGCGTCTCGGTGGGCGAGTGATTAAGGTAACGTTTGATGAGTGGTGGAAGGCGTTTGAGCAGCGATCGTTTCCGGGTGTTGAAGGAACGTTCATTCACGCGTTTGACGACATGCACGTGATGGCGGGGAACGGGACGATTGCTTTGGAGATACTGGAAGATCTTGATGACGTTGATGCAGTTGTAATTCCGTGGGGCGGTGGTGGGCTGACGTGTGGGATTGCGTCAGTGTCACGCGAGTTGCGGCCGGCGTGCAAAGTGTTCACCGCGGAAGTCGCGACCGCGGCGCCGTTTGCTGCGTCTCTTGTCGCCGGTGCTCCTGTTCAGGTCGATTACCAGGCATCATGGGTCGACGGCATCGGCGCTAAAGGCGTCTTCCCGCAGATGTTCGAACGCGCGCGTGGTTTGGTTGACGGCGCCCTCGTCGCTGATCTTCCATCAATTGCGAACGCCTTGAGATCAATGGCCCGTCACAATCACGTCATTGCCGAAGGCGCCGGCGCCTGTCCCGTCGCGTGCGCCCTCTCGGGAAACGCCGGCCATGGGAAAATCGTCTGCATCATCTCCGGCGGCAACATCAACCCCACCAACCTTGCCCAGATCCTCGCGAGCGATTTTTAAACCCGCTACAAAAAAGCACAAAAGGCACACAAACCCCTTTTAGTGTGCCTGTTCTTGCTTGTGCCTTCTGTGCCTTTTGTGGCACTTACGAAAAACGTTTGTGAAATGGCGGAGTAAGCATAGCGAATAACGAGCAAGGGTAAGTAGGGAAAGGAGTCAAACAATGTCAAGAAGATACGATCGTGATTATGACCGTGGTGGCGAAGATGACCGCCGTCGTTCCGAACAGGAATATGGTGGTTCCTACGGTCAACGATCTGAAGGTATGTACGGATACGCCGGCGAGCCGGAGGCCGAAAAATATACGCGTCACCTCGGCAGCGATCGCAGCAGATTCCAGATGGGGAGCAGCGATGAATATCGCAGGAACCGCGGTGAAAATCGTGGCGGTGAATATCGCGGTGGTGGTGGCGAATATCGCGGTGGCGGTAGTGAATATCGTGGTGGTCAAGAACGCGGCGGTCGCCAGGGATACTGGGGCGGTGGCTGGGAAAACGAACACGATGAACGCAGCCGTTACGGCAATCCCATCGGCGGCTCAGGCTTTGAGCGCGGCTACAACCAGTCGAGAAACGATTACTCGCAACAACGATCCAACTATCCGAGCGGCTATCGCTCCGGGGAAAGCTACGGCAGCGGACGTGATTATGACTACGACCGCGATCGCTACGGGCGCGGCAGCCAGGGATACGGCAACGAAGACCGCGGCTGGTGGGATCGAGCGTCAGACGCAGTCGCCTCGTGGTTTGGTGACGAAGATGCCGAACGCAGACGCCGCATGGACGAGCAACGTGAATATCGCCGCGGACGCGGACCGAAAAATTATCGCCGTTCCGACGAGCGCATCAAAGAAGACGTCAACGATCGCTTGAGTGACGACTACTATATCGATGCTTCGGACGTCGAGGTAGCTGTCGAAAACGCTGAAGTGACGCTGACTGGAACCGTGAAGAGTCGCACTGACAAGCGACGTGTTGAAGACATCGCAGAGTCTGTTTCCGGCGTGACCAACGTCGAGAATCGCCTGCGGGTCAAGCAGTATGATTACACGACCAGTGGATCGACGAGTATCACGGATACGTCGAGCACACCGGGAACTACGACGAGTTCTGCTGCTGCGGGTGGAGGAACAACAGCCACACGCGGGCGCACGACTTAAATCTGTTTCACGCAAAGGCGCGAAGGCGCAAAGAAGGATCACACTCCTTTGCGCCTTTGCTCACGTTGCCGGCGAAAGTGTGCGGGAGGCGAATCGAAGTGACGCTTGAACGCACGATTGAACGCAGCCTCCGAACCATAACCGACTGACATCGCAACCTCAGCAATACTGTCGTTAGTGTTTTGCAAAATCTCCGCGCCGAGTTTCAGACGCCATAGCGCGAGATAAGCCATCGGCGACTCGCCAAGATAGTGGCGAAATCTTTCCGCAAGCCGGCTGCGTGACAGACCAACCTTCCGCGCCAGCTCCGCGATGGTCCAAGGATGCGACGGCTCCTGGTGAAGCAGCGCAAGCGCATGGCCGACGATCGAATCGCGTGTACCCGCAAGCCAGCCGACTTCGCCTTCGGGCAACTCGTTGATGTAACGGCGGATCGTCTCCACAAACAAAAGCTCCGCCAGTTTCGCCTGGACCAGTTGACCACCCGAACCGTGTGGTTCGTCAACCGAGTAATGTATTGAACGCTCAAGCCACTGGTCCGACTCTTCTTTGACCACACGTACTTTCAGTATCGGCGGTAAGCCGGAGAGCAAGACGTTGCCGAGGTGTCGTTCGCACGCCATGAACCCGCAGACAAACTTCGTGATCTCACCGCCGCCACCGAAACGCGCAACTTTGAGTCCTTCACTCAAGTTCGCGCCAAATGTTTGCAGTGAGTCAAGTGCTTTCGCTGAACCATTCCCGAGATCGTGATCGTCACCGTGTGGAAAGACGACGATGTCGCCTGCGTTCAACTCAACACGCGGGCCATCGGGTAACTCGGCATACGCGCGGCCTTCAGTCAGAAAGTGATAAACGATCACCTGGCCCGCATCCGGAGAAAGATACTGGGCCAGTGTCTTTGGACGCGTAGTCACACACCACGGCTCCGAAAACTCGCCGTGGAAGAATAAAACTCCCTCGAGCTTGACGACGCGCAACACTTCCGAAAGTACATCCATCAATCTTCAGGCCTCTGGGCCAAGAATACGGGACGATCAATCAAGCGTTCAAGACCCGTTCGCCACATCATATGCGCGTTCGTAATCAGGCGGACTTTGAAAGGACGGAAAAAACATGTACTCGATGACGAATCTTAATAAGCTGGCCCACGTGGGTGAGCTTGTACCCGAAACCATGCAGGCGTTCAAAGACTGGGACAAACTGGCTCTGGCTGACGGCGCCATCCCGAAAAAATATAAGGAGCTGATGGCCATCGTCGTGGCGCTGACAACGCAGTGTCCCTACTGCATCGAAGTACATCGCCAGCAGGCAGTGGACGCCGGTGTGACCGAGACCGAGTTAGCGGAGGCCGTTCACGTCGCTGCAGCCCTGCGCGCCGGCGGTGCGATCACACACGGCATGCACCTGTTTTGACGTCTCTGCGGCTCTCTGCGTATCTCTGTGTCCTCTGCGTTTAGATTATCGCTGAGGCCGCAGAGAAACGCAGAGTTTTGCCCGTTGCGTGGGCTGAGCTACAATATCCGACGCTTCGAAAGAGCCCAGGACTCCCCCGGATTGATGCGTTGTCATTCCCCGCACGCAAAAGAATCGGCCGTTATGAAATCTGCTCCCAACTCGGCGCGGGTGGAATGGGTGAGGTTTACCTCGCCAACGACACGAAACTCGATCGCAAAGTCGCACTAAAAGTCCTGCCTTCCGAAGTCGGAGACGACACCAGCGATCGCGTGCGGCGCTTTGTACAGGAAGCCAAATCAGCCTCCGCGCTCAATCATCCGAATATTCTCACCATTTACGAAATTGACGAGGTCGATTCGGAACAGTTCATCGCCACCGAGTTCATCGACGGCGACACACTGCGCGAGCGAATCAGTCGCGGCGCCTTAACTCCGAGCGAAGCGCTCGACGTCGGCATCCAGGTCGCAAGTGCGCTTTCCGCGACTCACAGCGTCGGCATCATTCATCGCGACATCAAGCCTGACAACGTCATGCTGCGACATGATGGCATCGTGAAAGTGCTCGACTTCGGACTCGCCAAACTCATCAACCGCGACCGGCAATCAGTAGAAACGGATTCTCTCGCGCCAACTGAGAAGTTTGTCAACACGGCGGTGGGCATGGTGATGGGCACAGCGCAATACATGTCGCCCGAACAGGCGAGAGGTTTGGAAGTTGACGCCCGTACAGACATCTGGAGTCTGGGCTGTGTGCTTTACGAAATGATTTCCGGCAAGCAGGCGTTTTGTGGTCCAACTACGATGGATGTGATGACGGGGATCCTGAATCGGGATCCCGAATCGTTGTTACCACATTTACCCGAAGGGCCGCGCGAGCTTGATCGTGTCATCTCCCGCGCGATGCGCAAGGATCGTGAAGAACGTTATCAAACGATCAAAGATTTCCTGATCGATCTGAAAGATCTCAAGCGAGAACTGGAGACGCCGTCCCAGCGATTTCGCGCTTCCCGATCGTTGGGTTCGATGATGACCGAGGCTGTGCCGGAGAAGTCGATCGCGGTCCTCTATTTCGAAAACATGAGTTCGGAAAAAGACACCGATTACTTCTGCGCGGGCATGACGGAAGACATCATTACCGACCTCTCGAAGATCCAGGAGTTGAAGGTCGTCTCGCGAACTGACGTGCTTCCCTTCCGCAACAAAGAGGTGAACACACGCCATGTCGGCGACGCGCTGCGAGTGAATTACATACTCGACGGCAGCGTGCGTAAAGCGGGTAATCGCATTCGTATAACCGCGCAACTCATCAGCGTGCGCGACGGCTATCACCTGTGGGCCGAACGTTTCGATCGCCAGGTTGAAGACATATTCGATCTTCAGAACGAAGTCTCGCAAAAGATAGTTGACGCGTTGAAGGTGTCGCTCACTGAAGCCGAGCGACAACTACTGGCGCAAAAGCCGACTGACGATCTGCGCGCTTACGACTTTTACATGCGTGGCCGCGAGTTGCTGTATCTCAAAGGCAAGCGAAACACTGAAAGCGCGATCAAGATGTTTGAGAACGCGATCGCCATCGACTCGCGCTTTGCGAACGCGTTCGCGGGACTGGCTGAAGCCTATTCGACGATGTACGAATGGTACGACGGCAATTCGACCTGGCTCAGCAAAGCGATCGAGATGAATCAGAAAGCGCTCGAGTTGGAGCCGGCGAGTCTCGAAGCCAAATACGGAATCGCGATGGTCTATTTCCATCACCGCCGTTTTTCCGAGTCGAAGCGCACGATCGACGAGATCCTCAAGGAGAACGCTGAGTTTTATCCCGGTCACCTGCGTTTGGGCATGATTGCCGAACTTTCAAACGATCTCGACGCAGCGCTCAAACATTATCAGCGCGCGGCGGAACTTAAACCGTACGATGAAGAGGCGTTTATCTTTCTCACAGGCATTCACAAGCGGCGCGGCGACATCACCGCTGCCGAACGCGCGGCTTTGAAGGTGATCGAAATCACTTCGCGAAAACTCGAAGCGAGTCGCGACGACATCATCGTGATGAGCCGACTCGCGGAGGCATACGCACGGTTCGGGAGCCGCGAAGAAGCAAACGCGACGCTCAGGCGCGTGCTCGAGCTGGAACCAAATGATGGCCTGGCTGTATACAATTGCTCCTGCGCTTACGCGTTAATGAATGAGAAGAGTGCGTCACTGCTCCTGCTGCGGCGTGCTTTTGACAGTGGATTTCGGACCGTCGCGCACTGGGCGCGAGCCGATAGCGCGTTCGACGCGATGCGCGGCGATGAGGAGTTTCAGAAGGTATTAATTGAAATGCAGTGATAACCATACCTGGAGGAGGTCAGTACCACCTGCGATAGCGGGTGGGTCGATCAGCGTGCGGACCCACCCGCTATCGCAGGTGGTACTGACCTCCTCCAACATAGATAAGGGAGACGTGAGATGCCAAAATACGTTATCGAACGAGTGGTGCCGGGCGCGAGCAAGATGACGCCCGCGGAGTTGAAGACGATGTCGCAGCGGTCATGCAATGTGCTAAATGAGCTGGGACCGCAGATTCAGTGGGTCCAGAGTTACGTCACTGACAACAAGATCTATTGCGTGTACATCGCGCCAAACGAAGAGTTGATTCAGGAGCACGCGCGGCTCGGCGGATTTCCCGCGAATCACGTCGCGCAAGTCAAAACGATTATTGACTCAACCACCGCTGAGGACTGAAATGGACCTTCGCTCAATTCAGAAGCCACTGAAGGACAAGTATCGCAGCGACCCGGCGAGTTCACGCATCACGCTCAAAGCGCACAGCGATCAAACGGACACACCGGTCGCGTGCTCAGTGGAAGTTGGTCAGAAGATTTTCGAAGCACAGGCGCATAGCGGTGTCGGTGGTCCAGGCACCGCAGCCTGCTCCGGAGATCTACTGCTCGGCGCGCTCGCTGCCTGTGCCCAGCTGACCTGTCAACTCGTCGCGACGGCGATGGGCATACCATTCGAGCACATTCGCGTCGAAGTTGAAGGCGAGATGGATCTGAGCGGAACGCTTGGAATCTCAAAAGAAGTGCCGATTGGTTTCCAGGACATTCACGCGAAATTCGACATCGACGCCCCCAGTGCAACGGCGGAACAGTTGGCCGCGTTGAAAGACAAGACGGAGCAGTACTGCGTGGTCATGCAGACGCTTTTGCAGCCGCCACGTATTAGAACCAGTTGGATAAATGGTGAGTAAGGTCTCAAAGTCAAAGATCGACTTCCGACTGCCGGCGCTTGCGGAGGCCACCGATTGGCTTAACTCCCGCGCACAACAAGTAAAAGGGCACCCGACACTCGTTTACTTTTGGTCCATCAGCTCGGAAACAGCAAAAACAAACATGGCCCAGGTTGCGGAGTTACGCGACCAGCGGCGGCGTGAAGGGTTTCGTGTAATCGCAGTACACGTGCCGCAATCCGAAGCCGAGAAATCTCCGCGCGCCGTGCGCGACGCGATCGCGCGACTCAATCTCACCGAACCTTGCGCACTCGACAACAATCTCAAGATCAGTCGCGGACACGACGAGCTGCCCGTTTACTTTCTGTTTGATCACGACAGTGCGAATCGCAGCTCCTCAACCGATCTGGAGGCAATTGAGGATCAGTTGGACCAGATGCTGGTTGAGCTGCGAAATGAGAATCCGTTTTGTGCGCCGTGTGAGTTGTTCCTGAACAAAGAGGCGATGTTTTGTGCCAACTGCGGTTCGCCGTTGACACTGCCGGGCCCCGGTCAGCACCCGTACTATGAAGATCACTTCAACTCTGCGTTGCCGACCATTCGCCTG
>Ga0126311_10001837_pt1 | contig 10434 bp, 9 predicted proteins | sample Plot61_FD_92539 | JGI IMG/M metagenome (GOLD analysis project Ga0126311, IMG submission 92539) | Serpentine soil microbial communities from UC McLaughlin Reserve, CA, USA - Plot61 | ecosystem: Environmental > Terrestrial > Soil > Grasslands | place: USA: UC McLaughlin Reserve, Lake County... | reverse complement strand
GTCGCGCCGAAGACCCGCAACCAGAAGGCGTATACCGATGCCATTCGCCAAAATCAGGTCGTCTTCGGCATCGGGCCGGCAGGGACGGGTAAGACGTATCTGGCCGTGGCCCTGGCCGTCGAGGCGCTGAACCGGGGCGAGGTGTCGAGGATCATACTTACCAGGCCGGCCGTCGAGGCGGGCGAGTCGCTCGGGTTCCTGCCCGGCGACGTGATGGCGAAGGTAGACCCGTACTTCAGGCCACTCTACGACGCGCTCTACGAGATGGTCGATCCGGCCAAGTTCCAGGCGCACCTCGAGCGCGGTATAATCGAGATAGCACCCCTGGCATTTATGAGGGGAAGGACCCTTAATGACGCGTTTATCATTCTGGATGAAGCGCAAAATACCACCCCCCAGCAGATGAAGATGTTCCTTACGCGCCTCGGCTTCGGCTCCAAGATGGTCGTCACTGGTGACATAACGCAGGTGGATCTCCCGAATGCCCGCATTAGCGGTTTGCAAGACGCCAGGAACACCCTCACTGGCGTAGAAGGCGTATCATTCGTCGGGCTGAGGCGTGACGACATCGTGCGTAGCGATCTCGTCATGCGTATAGTGGATGCCTACGAAGGGATCGGAGAGGGCGACAGAACCTAGGCCCCAGGGCCGGGAGCCACCATGAAAATCGGGAAGCGGAGCCTCAAGAAGCAACCAGGCAAGCAGGTCGACGAACTCCACCGCCCGCCGACGCGCTTCGAGCGCTTGAGGGCCTGGATCGAGAGGATACCGAAGGTCAGGCTCTACATCGGGCTTACCGCCTTGACCTGGCTCTCTTTGACGGCACTCATAGGGATCGGACCACGCCCCCTGATCGAACGCGTTATCTCGCAAGGGATCATCGACCCGAGCGACAGGTCGCGGCTCGAGTCGCTCGATTTGCTCCAGCAGGCCGACCCTTGGATGGCCCTGATCGGGGTGGGCATAGTGGTCGCGGCAGAGATGTGGATCGCCTGGTACTTCCTCGAGCGCTTCGGGCAACGCATCCTCAAGACGAACTCTGCCATAAGGCTCGTGCTCGCCGCCTCGCTCACGGTCCTTTTCACGGCCCTCGCCAGGTTCTTTATAGAGCTGGACTTCGACCCTTATCTAACGCCGCTGGCGGGTCTCTCCATCATCGGAACCATGCTGCTCGGGCCGAGGCTCATGTTCCTGATGGTGGTGATCACCAGCATCAACGTGGGGATCGTCAGCGGCAACAACTTCCTTCTCACCGCCGCCCTGCTGCTCGGATCGGGGTTCGCCATCTACACCACGGTGCGCGTGGAATCGCGCCAACGGCTGCTGAAGGCCGGGCTGGTCATCGCCGCGGTTATGGGCGTGGTGACGTTCGCCGTTGGTCTGATCGGCGGTGGCCATCTGCGAGACGCCCTGTGGTTGGGCGTCCTCGGACTCGGGAACGGCCTCCTCTCGCTGATGCTGGCGACGGTTCTGCTGCCTCTGTTGGAAGACGCCTTCAACATCCTCACGCCGATGAAGCTGCTCGAGCTCTCGGACCCCCGCCACCCCCTGCTCGACAACCTCCTTCGCAACGCGCCAGGCACCTTCTCCCACTCGATGCAGGTCGGTCTGCTCGCGGAGAGGGCCGCGGAAAGGGTCGGCGCCGATGCGCTACTCGCCCAGGTCGGTGCCTACTACCACGATATCGGCAAGATGGAACATCCAGCCTACTTTGTGGAGAACCAGATAGCCCAGATCAACCCCCACGACGCTCTCTCCCCGGCGCTCTCGGCCAAGGTGATCAAACGCCACGTAAAAGATGGCCTCGAGATAGGGAACGCCTGTGGTCTGCCGCAGGAGATCCTGGATATAATCGCCCAGCATCACGGATCGACCCGCATCGAGTACTTCTACCGTAAGGCCCTCGAGGACGCTCCCGATGGAGAGTCGGTCTCCGAGTCGGACTTCCGCTACTCCAGTGGCCTGCCCCGTGGCAAGGAGGCCGGCATCATGATGCTCGCCGACTCCATAGAGGCGACCGTCAAGTCGCTGCCTAAGCCAACCCCCAAACGTATCGACGACGTCGTCGCGGATACGGTCAGGAGGAAGCTTCAGGACGGCCAGTTCGACGAGTGCCGGCTCACCATGCAGGATATCCACGAAGCGGGGGAGGCCATCCGCGAATCTCTCATAGGTTTCCTCGGGCCGCGCATCGAGTACCCCGAAGACCCCGGCGACACCCACAACGGGAAGGCGGCGAGCTAGGCCGTGAATGCCACGCACGGAGATACCACCTGAGGGGTGATCCACCCATGCCCGTCGCCGTTGTGGACGAGGTGGGCCGCGCCGGACTCGACCAACAACGAGCCGCCCGCCTCTTCGCCGCTTCTTTCTCCACCCTGGGCCTCGATCTCGAACGGATCGGCGAGGTCTCCGTGGCCCTCGTCGGCCAACAGACGATCCGCGATCTCAACCTGAAGTTCAGAGATAGAGACGAGCCGACTGACGTGCTCAGCTTCGAGGTGGACGGACCTTACGGGGAGATGGTAGGGGAGGTGGTGATCTGTCCGCTGTGCGCTGGTCCAGAGATGGGCGTCGATGAGCTCGTGGTACACGGCGCGCTACACTTGGGTGGCATGGACCACGGCGATGACTTCGAGGCCAGCGAGATGGCGAAGGTCCAGCGGGACGTAATGGAGGAGCTGCGTGGCGAAGAAGGTTGAGCGGCCGAGCAAGGGCCAGCAGGGCGTAGCCCGCAGCTTCGAGCACGCTTACAGGGGTATGATCTTCGCCGTCCGGACCCAGCGCAATATGCGCTTCCACGTCGTCGTGGCCGTCGTGGTCCTTGTGGCCAGCCTGCTCCTCGGCGTCAGCAGGCTAGAGCTCGCCGTCCTGGTTCTGACCATACTCCTCGTCTTCGTGACCGAACTGTTCAACACGGCCATGGAGTTCGTCGTCGACCTCGCAACAAAGGAGTATCATCCACTGGCCAAGCTCGCCAAGGACATCTCGGCGGGTGCCGTCCTGGTCTCGAGCGTCGGGGCCGTGCTCGTCGGCTATCTAATCCTGGCGGACGATCTGGGGCCGCTCTCCCTGGCGACCCTGGAGAGCATCAGGCGCCAGCCGACCCACCTCACGCTCGTCACGCTGGGTGTGATCGTATTGGTCGTCCTCCTCGGCAAGGCGCTGACCCACTCCCCGAACTCGTTCGTCGGCGGGATGCCTTCCGGGCACGCAGCAGTCGCCTTCGCGGGATGGGTCGCCGCGAGCTTCATAGCCGTCGAGGGTGGCGCAGGGTCCTACGCCGGGCTCGTCTCCGTGATCTCACTCCTCATGGCTCTGCTCGTCTGCCAGAGCCGCGTGGAGAGCGGGATTCACAGCGTCTATCAGGTGATTATGGGGGCTGTGATCGGGGTTCTCGTCACCACGGCAGCCTTTCAACTCTTGTGAAGGGAGAAGTCTTGGATCCCGAGACCGTGATGGAGGCCGCGAAGGCGGCCGCAAGCAGCGCGTACGCTCCGTACAGCGACTTCCGCGTCGGCGCGGCGATCCTGACCGGAGGCGGCGCTATTCATGCCGGCTCGAACGTCGAGAACGCCTCCTACGGGCTCTCGATCTGCGCGGAGCGAAACGCGGCGACGACGATGGCCTCTGCGGACCCCGAGGACAGGGAGATAGGGCTCGTGGCCGTCTTCAGCCCGAACGCCTCGCCATGCTTCCCTTGCGGGGCCTGCCGCCAGGTCTTGCGGGAGTTCGGCTGCAAAGAGGTCGTCGTGCACGATGGCCAGGGGCTACGACGCTACCCGTTCGACCAGATCCTGCCCAACTCCTTCGGACCGGAGGACCTGTGAAACTGGATCGGCAGGATCACTTCCACGGTGTTGAATACGAGAACAACGGCCTCCGCAGCGGCTTTGTCGCCGTAGTAGGCCGGCCCAACGTCGGCAAGAGCACGCTCGTCAACAGGCTCGTCGGCCGGAAAGTCTCCATCACCTCATCCCGTCCCCAGACGACGCGAAGCCCGATCCGGGGCGTCCGCAACGGCCCTGGCTACCAGGCGATCTTCGTTGACACCCCTGGCTCCCAGAAGCCACGTGACACCCTGCGGGCCAGGATGCAGGAGCAGGTCGTGGACAGCCTCTCCGAGTCGGACGTTATCCTCTTGCTCTTCGACGCGCAGCAGGCCTCCGAGGGACTGGGTAGCGGCGACAGGTACGTCGCCCGCCTCGTCGCCGGTTCGGGCACCCCGGCCATCGTCTCCGTCAACAAGACAGACCTCCTTCCCTCCCGCGAAAGCGTGCTGCCGATCGTAGCGGCGGTCTCGGAGCTAGGAGACTGGACTGATGTGTTCCAGATCAGCGCATCGAACGGTACGAACGTCGAGCCCTTGATGGAATCGGTCGTCGAGCTACTGCCGCACGGTCCCCGCTATTTCCCCGAGGGGACCGTGACGGACTACCCCGAGTCGTTGATCCTCGCCGAGTACGTACGGGAGAAGGCGCTGAACGTACTCAGGGAAGAGGTGCCGCATGCCGTCGCGGTCGAGATCGAAGACGTAGAGCGCAAAGAGAACGTCACGGTCATCTACGCCGTCATCCACGTCGAACGCGCCACACAGCGCATGATCGTGCTCGGCAAAGGCGGCAGGACCATAAAGCAGATCGGCACCGAGGCCCGCCGCGACGTCGAGCGCCTCCTCGGCACGCGAATCTACCTCGATCTGAAGGTAAAGGTCAGCCAGGGATGGAGGAGTGACAGGAAGTTTCTGGAGCGGTTGGGTTTATAATCAGCCTGCGTGATTGTGTCGAGAGAGGAGCGCAGGGTTTTGGCGATGAGGGTGCGCGAGTTCGCGAAGACGGTGGACCATACTCTCTTGAAGCCAGATGCGACGGAGCAGGAGATCTTACGCCTCTGCGAGGAGGCTTCCCACTATCATTTCGCGGCGGTGTGCATCCCGCCCTCATACGTCCCCCTGGCCGCAAAGGAGTTGCGCGGGGCCGACGTGAAGGTGGCGACGGTGATCTCCTTCCCTTTCGGGTACGAGTCCACCGCGGTGAAGGTCGCGGCCGTCCGCGAGGCCGTCACCAGGGGCGCCTCGGAGCTCGACGTGGTCATGAACATCTCGAAGTTCCTCTCCGGGGAGTTCGGTTACGTCGCCGACGAGCTCGCCAGCCTCACCCAGGAGGTCAGTGCGGTGGCCATGAACAACGGTCTGAACGACGTGGTCGTAAAGGTCATCCTCGAGACCGCCTACCTCTCGGACAAGATGAAGCGGCTCGCGACCCAGATCGTGGCCGCGAGCGGCGCGGATTTCGTGAAGACCTCGACGGGCTTCGCCCCCGTAGGCGCAACGCCCGAGGACGTCGCCCTGCTCAGGGAAGAGGCTCCCGAGGGCCTTGCGGTAAAGGCCTCGGGCGGCATCGGTACCCTCAGGGATGCCCTGGACATACTCAACGCTGGCGCTTCGCGGCTCGGCATGAGCTCAAGCGTCGCCGTGATGGAGGAGGCCGAGGGTGGCGGTCTACAAGAGTAAGGGGATCGTGCTGCGTTCGATCCGCTACTCGGAGGCGGACCGTATCCTGGACCTCTACACCAGGGACGCAGGCCTGATCTCCGCCATCGCAAAAGGCATCAGGCGCACCAAGTCCCGCTTCGGTGCCCGCCTCGAACCGCTCTCTTGCGTCGACTTCGTCGCCTATCACGGCAGAACGCTCGACACCGTAACCCAGGCAGAGACGCTGCGCAGCTTCCACGGGGTAAGGGAGGATCTCGCGCGCTTCGAGGCCGCAGCAGGTATGGTCGGGAGCGTGCGCGCCCTCTCGGGAGGCGACGAGGCCGACCGCAGGGTCTTCAACCTCCTCTACAACGCCCTCGACACACTGGAAACATGCGACTCTAATTTCGAGACTATCGAGGCGGCCCTTGGCATAAAGCTCTCCATCCTTGCCGGCTACGCGCCGCAACTGGACGTCTGCCTGGTCTGTGGAACGGACCTCGATGAAGCATCGGAGCCGCTGCACTTCGCCCCCGACCACGGTGGCGTCTTGTGCCAGGAGTGCCGCTCCGCGACCGGCGACGCGTTCCCGCTCGCCCCAGGCACGCTGGAGAGCCTTAGAACACTGGTCGAGGGCCCCATCCGTAGGGCGCCCGAACAAACTGGGCCGAAAGAGAGCGTCCTGAGGGCGGTCCGCTCCCACGTCCTCGCCCACGCCCCCGGAAATACCCTTGTCGGCCCCCGGCTCGCCGGACGCCGGATATGAGATCCCCCGATCCCGGAGTCGGCCTGGAGCGAGACCCTCTCTCCTGGGCCGTAAAGAATAGCGCAGGCCGCCAGAGGCGCGAGCCTCCCGACGGGGTCCGCAATGAGTTCCAGCGCGACAGAGACCGCATAATCCACGCCAAGGCCTTCCGCAGGCTCATGCACAAGACCCAGGTCTTCATCTCTCCTGACGGCGACCACTTCAGGACGCGCCTCACGCACACCCTGGAGATGATGCAGATCTCCCGTACCATAGCCCGCTCCCTCGGCCTCAACGAAGACCTGACGGAGGCGATCTCACTCGGGCACGATCTTGGCCACACCCCCTTCGGACATACCGGAGAAGAGGCCCTCTCCCGCGCCCTCGCGGCCCACGGACGCGCCTTCCACCACAACGAAAACTCCCTGCGCGTGGTCGACCACCTCGAGAAACAGGGAGACGGATTGAACCTTACGTACGAGGTCAGAGACGGGATACGTAACCATACAGGAGAGGGCTATCCATCTACCAGGGAAGGTGAGATCGTACGCGTCGCCGACAGGATCGCATACGTGAACCATGACGTGGACGACGCATTGCGGGCGGGAATCATCTCTGGCCATGACCTCCCGAGGGGCCCGATCTCGGTTCTCGGAGAGCAGATGAGCGCAAGGATCGACACCCTCGTAAGGGATATGATCTCTAATTCCAGGGTAAAGGGTGAGATATCCCTCTCGGATCCCATCTACGGGGCCCTCATGGAGCTCAGGGCGTGGCTCTTCCGGCGCGTGTACAACAACAAACTCGGCTCGAGCGAGAACCAGAAGGCGGCCCGGGTAGTTACGGCCCTCTTCGAGTACTACCTGGAGCACCCGGAGGAGCGAGTACCCAGCGACCCCGACCCCATAACCGAGACCATCGATTTCGTGGCCGGGATGACCGACAGATACGCCCTCGCGACCTACAAGCGCCTCTTCCTACCCCGGGGCGAGATCTTCGCGTAAAAGAGACGGCAGCGAAACGGGCTCAAATAAATCCTGAAGCCTGAAACCTGTTGCCTGAAGCCCCAGTTTGCGAAGCAAACCGCTCTCAGCCGGTGTTCAACATGCCGGACGATACACCCGAGATCGTGAGCAGAAGAGTGTTCAGCACGTCCTCGTGGTCCGGGGAGCCTTCGGGGAGCGCGCGAAGCCGGCGCAGGAGCGTGACCTGGACGTACGAGAGCGGGTCCACGTAAGGGTTACGGAGGCGTATCGATCTCTGAAGCACGGGGCTGTCGTCGAGCAGGTTCTCGTTCCCCGTTACGAGGAGCAGAGCGTTCACACAAGCAGCGTGCTCCTCGGAGATCCTTCTCCACAGGCGCTCACGGATGGCCGAGTCCGAGACCAGCGAGGTGTAGTTCTCGGCTACGCGCAGGTCGCTCTTGGCCAGGGTCATCTGCATGAAGTCGACGAGCGTTCGGAAGAACGGCCAACCCTGGTACATCTCGCGTAGAGTCGCCAGTCTCCGCTCTTCGGCTGCGTAGTCACCGAAGGCGGTTCCTGCCCCGTACCAGGAAGGGAGCAAGAAGCGGTTCTGGGTCCAGGCGAACACCCAGGGTATGGCCCTGAGGCTCTCGACGTCGGGGTTTTGCACCCGCCGGGCTGGGCGGCTACCCATGTTGAGCAGGGAGAGTTCCCCGATAGGAGATGCCTCGGAGAAGAAGGTCAGGAAGTCCTCGTCTTCGTAGACAAGGCCGAGGTAGGCCCCTCGCGCTCTCGCGGAGAGTTCTTCCATCACCTCTACCCAGCGGGGCTCCGGCTCGCCGGGTGGACCGTCGGTGCTCGCCTCGAGGACGGCGGCGAGCACCGTGTCGAGGTTGCGACGTGCCAGGCCGCGCATGCTGTACTTGAAAGAGATCACCTCTCCCTGCTCGGTGATCCGGATCCTACCCTGCAGGGTATGAGGAGGCTGGGCCATAATCGCCTGGTAGCTGGGTCCCCCTCCTCGTCCCGCGCTTCCTCCCCGGCCGTGGAAGAGCCTCAGGTTGACGCCGAACCTGCGGGCGACCGACGAGAGCAGGCCTTGCGCCTTGTACAAAGTCCAGTTGCTCGTAACGTAGCCGGCGTCCTTGCCCGAGTCGCTGTAGCCGAGCATTATCTCCTGCAGGTCGTCGCTCTGCCGGAGCGAAGAGCGATAGAAGGGGTCATCGAGCAGGTGTTCGAGTACCTCGGGGGCCAGCTCGAGGTCGTCGACGGTTTCGAAGAGGGGCGTGACCCTGAGGTAGTTGGCCGTGCACCTGCCGCTCTCATCGACCTCCAACAGGCCGGCCCGGCGTGCGAGTAGCTGCACGCCAAGGACCTCGCTCGCGCTCTGGGCCATGCTGAGGATAAACGTCTCGACGGGGGTGCCAGAGTACTCCTCTTTGGCGCGCCGGATGCGCCTGAAGGTCTCGAGGACTCTGCGCGTCTCTCCCGAGAGGTCTTCCGGTTCGGGAAGCGAGAGGCCAGGGTCTTCGAGGAGCCTTCGCAGGATTGCGGCGCGCTCTGCCTCGTCCAGATCCAGAAGGTCTTCACCCGTGGCGGCCGAGACGAGCCTGGCGACGGCCCTCACCACCGTGGAGCTCTCCTGGCGGACATCCAGCTTCGCCAGGTGGAAGCCGAAGACCTCGGCCTGACGGATAAGGTCTCTGAGGGCCCCCTGGGCGACGCGCTCTCCGCCATTTTGCAACAGGCTCTCGCGGATGGTACGCAGGTCGCGCAGGAAGTCCCTCACGCCGGGGTAGGCGGTGGGCGATCCAGGTTCCTGCAGGGCGCACCTCAGGCGCTGTGCCATGTAGAGGAGTTTGCGGCGGTAGATCTCGTTCGCATCGACGCCCCCGTAGCGCTCGACCATCTCCGGCATGAGTCCTTCGTCCTGTTCGACCGACCGGCGCAGTTCTTCTGAGACCGGGATCATCCTCGCGGATTGGCTCATGTGATCCGTCATCCACACTACGGAGGCGAGGTGACGCTCGAGGATGACCTCGCGGTGAAGGCCCAGCGCCGTGGTTATCATCTCCGGCTCGACGAAAGGGTTCCCGTCCTGGTCACCGCCGACCCACGACCCGAACTCAAGGACGCGACCGAGGCCGGGAGTGTCTTCCGGGAACTGGCGTGATAGCTCGTCCTCGAACTCCCTGTACGCTTCGAGGGTCGCCGAGATCAGAGGGTCCTCGAAGAACAGCAGCGTCCGCTCAATCTCCTGTTCGACCTCCGGGCGACGGACCCTCAGCTCGTCGGTTTGCCACAGGATCGTGATCTCCTCGGCAAGGTCCTCCTCGAGACGCCTTTGCTCCTTCCACGTGAGAGCTGGTGACTCCATCGACTCGAGAATCGCCCCGATCCTCACGTGCTTGCGCCTGACGCTGCGCCGCATCGCCTCCGTCGGATGGGCGGTCATGACGAGACCCACGGCCATACCCTCGAGCACGCTCCGCAACTCCTCCTGCCCGAGGCCTTCGCTCTTGAGTCGGGCAAGGGCGCTCGCCACAGAGGCGCGTTGTGGTGCGTTGCCCGGCGACGACTCGTACTGCCGCCGTCGCCGCACCCGATGGTAGCGCTCGGCGATGTTGACAAGCTGGAAGTACACGGAGAACGCGCGTACGATCCGCCGCAGCTCCTCTACGCTCATGGCGTCGATCATCCGCCTGAGCCTTTCGTCGAGTTCGGGATCGTAGTCGAAGCGCAGCCGCTTGCACAGCAGCCTGACCTCCTCCTCGCTCTCGAAGAGGTCTTTACCCTCCTGCTCGATGAGGATCCGACCCAGGACCCGCCCGAGTAGGTTGATGTCCCTCCGCAGCGGCTCGTCTTTGGATTCGAAGCCGATCCCCGGCGGGAGGTCAGCGTACCCGGCGCTTGGCACCATCGCAGATCCGTCGCGGATATCCATACCAGGTAGAGTAACATTACCCCTGGTCCACACCACACGCATATCTGTAGTCCGGTACAGCAGGAGACCGGGATTGAGGATCTCACAACGCACCATAGAGGAGGTCAGGGAGGCGGCCGGTATCGTCGAGGTGGCCTCCGAGTTCACGGCCCTGAGGCGCCAGGGCGCCCGCTTCGCAGGCCTCTGCCCCTACCCCGACCACCAGGAGAAAACCCCATCCTTCAGCATCTCCCCGGACAAGGGCTTCTACTACTGTCACGGCTGTCAGCGTGGAGGGGACGCCATCAAGCTCGTCATGGACCTCAAG
>Ga0126311_10001836_pt1 | contig 10437 bp, 8 predicted proteins | sample Plot61_FD_92539 | JGI IMG/M metagenome (GOLD analysis project Ga0126311, IMG submission 92539) | Serpentine soil microbial communities from UC McLaughlin Reserve, CA, USA - Plot61 | ecosystem: Environmental > Terrestrial > Soil > Grasslands | place: USA: UC McLaughlin Reserve, Lake County... | reverse complement strand
GTCACGGTGCCGTAGACGACGCCCTGGTTGAGGTCCGTCGCCCTGAGGCCCCAGATCCTGCACGCGAAGTGGATGTTGGCCGAGTCGTGGACCTTGGTGAGATGATACCAACTCCCCGGCAACTTCGGGTAAGGCAAAACATCCTTGCGGCCGTTGTGCTCGATCTCGATGTAGCCCTCTTCGATGTCTATGTTGGGCGTACCGTACTCGCCCATTGTGCCGAGCTTCACCAGGTGGCAGTCCGGCACGTACTCGTTGATCGCAAAGAGCACGTTCAGGTTGCCGATGACGTTGTTGTGCTGCGTGTAGACCGCGTGGCGGCGGTCGATCATGGAGTAGGGCGCCGCCCGCTGCTCGGCGTAGTGCACGATGGCCTCAGGCTCGTGGCGTTGCACGACCTCGGAGACGAACTCCCAGTCCAGAAGGTCGCCGTACTCCAGCCCTATGGTCTGCCCGCTGACCTCCTGCCACGCCTTCACCCGCTCCTTGGGGTCGGCTATCGGCGTGAGGCTCTCAGCCCCTAGCTCGTGGTCTATCGTCCTGCGGACGAAATTGTCCACGATCACGACCTCGTGACCCGCGTCTGAGAGATGCAGGGAGGTCGGCCAACCACAGTAGCCGTCGCCTCCCAGAACCAGTACCTTCATCGCTGGCGCCTCCTTCTTGATACCGTCTGGTTTCTTATCAAAACTACACCAAACTTAAACCGGCGTGCTGGCCGACGATTGTAGCAGAGAAGCGGCGGAATGATTATAGAACGTTACAAGCACCGATCCCGGGTCGGATAGGTTCGGTGGGTCCAACCTGCCCGTCCTAGTAGGGGCGTACGTTCCTATAAGTGGGCAGAGGCCCTCCTGCGTCCTCGAGGATGTAGTCGTTCCACATGCTGTTTATGATGTCCTGATTGGACCCCGCTATGTCCGTGTTCATATTGGGGTCCGTGCTCAGGTCATATAGCAGGGCGTTCGACCCGTCGTTCTTGGCGAACATTACGTAGCGGTCGTCGCGCGCCCAGGCATGATCGTTGTAGCCTAAAGTAAAGTACGGCCTCTCCTCGGGCTGCCCGCCGTCGAAGAGCACGGAGAGGTCCTGTCCGTCCATAGGCTGCTCCGGCTCTACGCCGAGGAAGCCTAAGATGGTTGGGGCCACGTCATGGGTGGAGGCGAAGAAGTCGCTGGTCTCTCCGGCTTCCTTGCCCCCGGGGTGACGGATCATGAAGGGGACGTCCGTTATCTCCGGCCAGAGGGCGTAGGAGGGCTTGCCTGTGTAACCGTGCTCGCCGAAGGCGACGCCGTGGTCTGAGAGGAGGATGAGGAGCGTGTTCTCGAAGAGGCCCAGCTCCTCCATCTTGTCGAGGAAGCGGCCCAGCCAGCGGTCGACCATAGTGACCTCGGCGGCGTATCGGGCCTTCATCCGCTCCAGCTCCCTCTCCGTGAGGTAGTCGCTGTCGCCGTAGATGACGGAGTAGGGCTCCCTGCCGTCGTAGGGGTCGTCGTAGAGGTTGACGTACTCCTCGGGGGTGTCCCAGGGTTCGTGCGGATCGTAGCTGTCGGCGACGAGGAAGAACGGCTGGTCGCCTCCTTTGGCAGCCTCCAGCAGCTCCATCGCCCCGCTAAACACCCGTGGGGAGAACCAGTCTTCCTCGCTGTCCCGCTCCGCCAAAAGGCGCCCTTCAACGTTGGCCCAGTACTGCTGCATCTGAGCCCGCATCGCGCTGACGTTGCCCTTGAGGAGGGCGCTGTGCACCCTGTCGTGCGGGAACGTCCAGTTCGGCATGTAGTTGTCTGTTGTCTGACCCCGGATGAAGTCGAAGACGTCGAAGCCGAGCTGGAAGTTGTAGGAGGCCTTGTAGTGGTGCATGTTGTCGGTCTGGAACAGGGTTGCGTAGCCGTTGTGCTTCATTATATCGGCCAGGTGCGTCTGGCCTTCGGGGATCGGCTGCCAACCCTGCAGGATTATGTCCTCGCCCTTGGGGGGCTTCCAGTCCCTGAAAGGCCAGGTCCTGAGGCCCGTGTGGATCGCGCGCCGCGCGCAGATGGTCGGAGCCGACTCGGGGTATGCCTGCGTGAAGCGCAGGCTCTCATTAGCCAGAGCGTCGAGGTTTGGGGTCTGGATCCAGTCGTTGCCGTAGGCTCCGACGTGATCCTTGCGCAGGCTGTCTATGATGATGACCACTACGTTGGTATCGCCGGCGGGGGGCTGGCCGGGGAGGTTGGGCAGGCGTTTGGTGAGGTCGCAGCCTGCGCCAAGCAGGGATGCCCCGAGCGCCCCGGTGCCTGCGAGCGCCAGGAACTCTCTGCGGGTAAGCGTACGTGCTCTTCTCACAACCCACGGAGAGTACTACGCCGCCGCGGGGTGTATCAACCGGGGACGCCGGATCACCCGCTAGTTGCGACGGGGCAGAACCTGGCGAAATCTAGGATAATGGCTGCGGATCGGGGGGATGGAGCGGCAGGAAGAGAGGTACTGGATGGCGGAGAGGGAGTTTCGGCTCCCGGGCTCCCCCTACGAGGAGCTCGTGAACATCATCGTGGCATACGGGACCCGCGACGAGGCGGCGCGGCCCGGCGACGTGGGCAAGCTCGACGCGGTGCACCAGTCGAGCGTCAGCCGTAACAACGGCTTTCTGACCCAGATCGGGATCCTCCAGGGCGAGAGCAAGAAGCTCATCACCCGCCGCGGGCGGGCCCTGGCGCTCGCGCTCGCGCGCAAGGATGGGGAGGAGATCCGCCATAACTGGCGCGCAATCGTCGCTACAAACGAGTTCTTGCAGAACGTGATCTCGGCGGTGAAGCTGCGCGAAGGTATGCTCTATCCAACGGTCCAGGCGTACGTGGCGCACGCCGCCGGACAGCCGCGCAACAAGCCGGTGATGACGGGGGCGGGGGCCATCGTTGAGATCCTCAAGGCCGCAGGGCTTCTCAGGGAGGAGGCCGGGGAGCTGGTCGCGACCTTCGACGGGGAGCTAGATCCGGTGGATGCTATCGCGCTGGACGAGCTCCCCACCGAGACCCAGGAAGAGGAGACTGCCGTCTCCGCGACCGTGGAGGCGGGCGCTGCGGTCAAGATCCACCTCCACGTCCAGTGCACCGCCGACGAGATCGAAGACCTCGCCCCCAGGCTCAAGACCCTTCTGAGGGAGCTCTCGAACCCCTAGCCGGGACGAACCGTTCTTCCGGTCTCGTCTACTACCGAGAGCAGGTCGGAGAGCTGTATCTCCTCGATCGTCGAGCGCTCCCCGCGCACGCTGACGACGGAGCGCAGGCCGTATTCGGAGTATAGCTGAATCCAATTAGGAACGCGATTCTCTACCCCGGCGGTGAGCCGGCTGCACACAACCAGGTCCGGGCCGAGGCGTCCCACCTCCCGATCGAGGTCCTCATCCTCAGCCTCGAAGACCTCGACTTTCGGGCGAAGCAGATGGAGGGCCGCCGCGATCGCCTCGCTGTAGGACCTTAGCTCGCAGGCCACCAGTACACGCGCACCGTTCATTGCTGGCGATGATAGCTCAGAGCCGAGCTACCCCGCCTCATATATATAGGTTATCTTTTTCTAGCCCTAGTGGGTTAGACGCTCCGCGCGGTCGACCACGGAGAGCAGGTCGGAGAGCTGTATCTCCTCGATCGTCGAGCGCTCCTCCCCCACCCCGACCACGGAGCGCGTGCCGTACTCGGGGTAGAGTTCGACCCAGACCGGCACCCGCTCGCGCACGAGGCCGGTTGCCTTGCTGAAGACCACCATCTCGGGGGCGAGACGCAGAACGTGGTCCTCAAGCTCGTTCGGCTCTGCGGTCATCACCTCCACGTTCGGGCGCAGCAGGCGGAAAACCTGGGCGATGCTCTCCCTGTAGGCGCGCGGCTCGTTCGCCAGCAGGACGAGCGCCTTGCGCGGCCGGTGCTCCGCTGCGCGGGCGTTCAAGGTCAAGGCAGCGTTCCACCACTCGCGACCATACTTCGAGTCCGTCGCCCCGCAGAATCAGACACACCGTATAAGGGTGGCAGTCTCACGACGGGGGTCAGCGTATCTGGACGACGCCGTGGCGCGCCGCGAAGACCAGGGCCTGCAGCCGCGAGTGCACGCCGAGTTTGTGGAGTATGTTCACCATGTGGGTTCGCTCGGTCTCCACGGTGACGTTCAGCTTCTCGGCGATCTCCCTGCTCTCCAGGCCTTCAGCGAGGGCCTGTAGCACCTCCTTCTCCCGAGGGGTCAGCCTCTCCACGGCCTGCCGCGCCGCGTGCTCCTCCTGGCGCTCGCGGCCTACCAGGCGCAGCATCTCCACGACCTCGGCCGGAGAGAGGAGCGCTTCACCGGCCCTCAGCTTTCGCACCGCTTCGACTATGTCCTTTATCGGGGTGGACTTGTGCAGCACGCCGGAGGCGCCGGCCTCGACCGCGCGGGCGAACCGGCCCGGCTCCAGGCTCGCGCTGAGTACCAGCGTCATCGTTCGCGGCTGGGAGGAGAGGTCCTCGATCAGGTCGAGCCCGTCGCCGTCGGGGAGGGCCAGGTCGACGATCGCGACCTCCACTTTCTCGAGCACCTCCCCGTTCAGCTCCCGCGCCTCGGCGAGCGAGCCGACCTGCCCGGCCACCTCGAATCCGGGCTCCCTCTCGAGCATGAAAGCCAGGGCCTGGCGGAAAGAAGCGTGATCCTCGACTAACAGTACCCTGATCGGGCCGTCTTTGGTATGGTCCTCTATGGCAGTCATCCCTTTCTATCCGGTTTCAACCAACGAATTATGCCGTCGGCGCGCCTTCGTCGCCAGAAGGCGAGCGCGCTGGTCCTTCCAGGTCCGGGCGAACCTCCCCAAGCAGTCGCGAGACGGGGACCTCGAAGCGCACGCGCGTACCGCCACCTGGCGCGCTCTCCACCTCGAGTTTCCCGCCGAGCTCGCGAGTCCTGTACCTCATCGACTGCTGGCCTACCCCGATCCCGGGTCTGCCGGTGTCGAAGCCGCGCCCGTCGTCGGCCACCTCGACGCGAGCAAGGTCGCCGTCGCGCCAGAGCCTCACCCTGACGTGCCGGGGCTGCGCGTGCCGGCGGGCGTTGGTGAGCGCCTCCTGGACGATGCGTACGATCTCCCGGCCGGTCCTCTCGGGGACGTCTCTCGGGAACTCGTCTTCCACGACCAGATCCAGCTCGTACCTCCTCCGCGCCATCCGACGGTTCAGGTCCACGAGGATCTCCAGCGAAGAGACGAACGAGCGACCCAGCGTCTCCTTCAAGCGAAGCTCATAGATGGCGCCGCGCAGCCCCTCCACCGAGCGCCGGATAGCGTCGGCGGCCTCCTCGAGGGCTTCAGACCTACGATTATCGAAGGTGATCTGGGCGACCTGGATCTCCTGCAGCGCGAAGACGATGTCCTGGAGTATGTCGTCGTGGAGGTCGCGGGCTATCCGGTTGCGCTCGGCCTCCCTCGCCTCATCCAGCGCTTCCTCGACCCTCTTGCGCTCCGTGATGTCGCGGGCTATGGCAGAGGCGCCAACGATGTTGCCCTCGGGGTCCCTGACGGGCGACAAGGTCACCGAAATATCGAGATGCCTGCCGTCCTTGGCCACCCGCACGGTCTCAAGATGCTCGATATTTTCTCCCCGGCGTACTTTCCTGAGGATCTCCCGTATCTCGTCGGAACGGTCGGGCGGGATCAGCATGGAGATGTGCTGGCCCACCGTCTCCTCGGCGGAATACCCGTAGAGCCTCTCGGCGGCCCGGTTCCAGGTGGTGATCATGCCGTCAAGGGTCTTGCCGAGGATCGCATCGTCGGAGGACTCCACGATGGCCGCGAGTCGGGAGCGCTCCTCCTCGGCCTTCTTGCGCTCGGTGATGTCGTGGGCGACGATGCTCATGGCCGCAGCGCCACCGTAGAGGATCGCGCTGGCGCTGACCTCCACGTCGACCAGGGACCCGTCCTTGCGGCGGTAGCGCCTCTCGCCGAGATAGCGCTGTCCTTCCTCGATGATGCCCTCTGTGTTCCGGTCCACGCTCTGCCTGTCGTGGGCGACGATATCGTAGAGGGTCATGTCTTTGAACTCCTCTGGCGTGTAGCCCAGCGAGCGGCGCAGCGCGGCGTTGGTCTCGAGGACCCGCTTGGTCTCGACATCCACGAGGAAGATGTTCTCGGCCGCCTGCTCTACCACGCTGCGGTAGAGCTCCTCGCTCTCTTTGAGCGCCTCTTCGACCCGCTTCTGCTCCGTGATGTCGTACTGGACGCCGAGCCAGTACAGGGGATGCCCCCCCTCGTCGCGCACCAGCACCGCCTCGTCGCGCACCCACACCATCCGTCCGTCCTTCGCGAACTGGCGATACTCGACCTTGAACGGCTCGCCGGTCTGGTCGGTGCGCCTGTCCTCGGCCAGGTACCGCTCCCTGTCGTCGGGGTGCAGCATCCCGATCAGGAACTCGTCGTCGATCGCCTCCGTCCTCGGCGAGTAGCCGAGCATGTCCTCTATCTGCGGGCTTACGTACTCCATCGGCTTGGCGCCGTGTGGGCTCCGGATGTAGGTGACGGCTGGTATCTGCTCGACGAGCGTGCGGAACCGGGTCTCGGCCCTCTCGCGCTCGGAGATCTCCTTCTGCGCCTCGTCGTAGAGCCGCGCGTTGTCCACCGCGAGAGCTGCGCGACGGGCGAGCTCCTCGGCCAGTTCCAGGTCCGCCCTTTCGTAGCGTCTCCCCGACTCCGCTGAGATGAGCGTGATCGCCCCCAGAGTGCGTCCGCGGGCGACGAGCGGCACGAACATCGCGGAAGTGAAGCCGATCTCGCGCATGATCCGGAGGTGTTCGGGATCTCGGGCCGCAGCCACCAGCATCTCGTCCGGGATCTCGGCGTAGAACTCGGAGCGCCCGCTGCGCAAGACCCCCGGCACCCCCCGCGGCGCGTCAGGGTCGGGCGGATAGCGACGCTGCAGCTCGTGTGCCCACGCGACCTTCTCCAGGTTCTGGTGCTCCACCGCCAGCCGGTGCGTGCTCCCATCCTCCTCCAGTACGTCCACGGCGCACCAGTCGGCCAGTTGGGGCACCGCCAGACGCGCCACGCCGGCCAGCGTGGCACGGTAGTCGAGCGAAGAAGAGAGCTCCGCGCTCGCCTCGGACAGGAAACGCAACGACTGCGCCGCGCGTTTGCGCTCCCGGCGTCCCTCCGCCTCGCGCAGCTCGCGTTGGATCGTCGGGCACAGCCGCGCCATGTCCTCTTTGGTGACGTAATCCTGCGCCCCGGCCCGCATCATCGCGACCGCGGCGTCCTCCCCGATCTTGCCCGAGACGACGACGAACGGCGTGTCGTAGCCCAGCCGCCGCAGCAGTTCGAGGGCGGCGAGCGCCCCGAAGCGCGGCATGTAATAGTCGGAGACGACGACCTCCCACGGCTCCCGCCGCGAGCCCGCCGCCTCGATCGCCCGCTCCATCTCCTCGGGCGTGCTGACCCGCTCGTAGAGGGGGTCATAGCCGCCGCGACGGAGCTCACGCAAAAGGAGCAGCGCGTCATTCTCCGAGTCCTCGACCAGCAGCACGCGCAGCGGGACGCCCGGCTCCCTCACCAGACCTCCGCCTTCCTCGGCGAGTCACCCTGGCGGCCGCCCAGCGTGAAGCAGAAGGTGGCGCCCTCTCCGACCTCGCTCTCGGCCCACACCGTCCCCCCGTGACGCTGCACGATGCGCTGGACGGTCGCCAGCCCGATGCCCGTACCCTCGAACTCTTCGGAGCCGTGCAGCCTCTGGAACGCCCCGAAGAGCTTGTCGGCGTACCTGGAGTCGAACCCCGCCCCGTCGTCGCGCACGTAGTAGGCGACGCTCCCGCTGCCGTGCGGGACGGCGCCGAACTCTATGGTGGCCTCGTCCCTCTTGGAGGTGAACTTCCAGGCGTTACCGAGTAAGTTCTCCAGCGCCACCGCCAGCAAATTGGCGTCCCCGAACGCCACGACGCGTTCCTGGGCGACGAACTTCACCCGCCGTTCGGGATGCGACCTCTCGAGCTTCTTGACGATGTCCCTCGCCATAGCGCTTAGGTCGATCACCTCCCTGCGCAGCGGTCCCCGGCTCACCCTGGATAGGTCGAGCAGGTCCTCTATGAGTGTGTCCATGTGCTTGCTGGCGCCCCGCACCCTCCCCAGGTAGTCTTCTCCTTCTTCGTCGAGCCTGTCTGCGTAGTCCTCCAGGAGTATCCGGGAGAAGCCGTCTATGGTCCTCAAGGGCGCCCTCAGGTCGTGGGAGACCGAGTATGAGAAGGCCTCCAGCTCCCTGTTCGCCCCTTCCAGCTCCCTGTTTGCGTCCTCGAGGTCCTTGCTCGTGCGCTCGGCCAGGGTGCGGCTGCGCACGAGCAACAGGGTGATCCCGAATAGCAGGAGGCTCACCGCGACGCCACTCGCGAGCACGAAGACAGGCAGGTCGCTGCCGGCCCCTTCCTCGAACCTCGGCAGCGTGGCGAAGTACAGGCTCCACTTGCGACCGGCAACCTCTATCTGGCTCTCTTCGGAGAAGAGGGTTTTTGCCTCCGGCTTGCCGGCGCGCGGCACGCTATCGCTGTCGTAGAGGCGCGGGCTCGACCCCACCTCCCGGCTGTCGTAGAGCTCGAAGTCTATGGCCGGGTCGAAGCCCCCTCCGAAGACACCGTCGAGCAGCCCGTCCCACTTGAAGAAGCCCACGACGAAGCCCCTCAAAGCCCGCCGCCGCTCGGCGACCGTGCCTTGCGGCTCCCCTTGCCGGTAGACCGGCAGGTACACGGCGAAACCCGGTCGCAGAGCGAGGTCCGCGTTGGCGTTGGGGCCGGGCTCGGTAAGCACGTTGACCGTCCCCGTCGCCCGCGGCGAGCCGGAATCCCGTGCTGCGTCCATGGCGGTCCGGTACGCGGGGTAGGCGTACAGGTCGAGGTTGACCCTCCTCCGGTTGGCCTCGTTGGAGGGGGCCATAAACTTCAGGGGAAAGTAGGCGGAACGCTGCCCGCCGGGGTTCAGGTCGGGACGCAGCTCGAGCAGACCCTTCTCCTGGCTCTCCCGGGCGTAGGCCTCCCTCTCCTCGGGCTTGACGTACTCCGCGAAAGCGAGGCCCTGCAGCCCCTTGAGGCGATCCTCCGGTTCTACACCCCTGACGTAGCTCTTCCACTCCTCGCGCTCGACCTCCTGGCTGGCGTAGAAGAGTCCGCGGGCGCCTAAGATCGCGTCGAGGTAGGCCTTGGCGCGGCGCTCTATGGCCTCCTGGGTGGCCCTGGTAGTCTCGTCGAAGCGGACCTGGGTCTGCGCCTCGACGTTCTGGCGCACGTAGTACCAGGCGAGCCCGGTCAGGAGGAGCGCTATAAGGAGCACACCGTAGGCGGGTGCCCCGCGTCGCAGGTGGCGTCCCAGCCGGGTCGGCCCCGATCGCAGCGCCGCGCCAGCGTCCAACCTACCCACCCCGCATCCCGCCCACGGGTGCCCGAGGTGCCGGCGGGACGCTCCCGCCGGAAAGAGTTCTTCCCTTGGAAAACACACCATAGCCCACGCAATACGCGCCTATGGCAGACGACTCGGCGATCACCGTTATCAACAAACTCACCTCGTCGAGTTGGTGCCTGATGCGGCGCGCTGGACACGCGTCAGGCAAGGAAATGTTACCCGGCGCATGGACGGCTCGCAACATTACCCCGCGCTTCACAGCCTGCTCGAGGCCGCCTCCACGCACCGCATGCCGCCGAAACCTTCGCCCTGGAATGCAACCTGGCGGAGCGTCAGGACCCGCCGCCCGGAGCGACCCGCCGCGGGAGCCCGTAGCGCCACCGTCCGACCCCGAGCATGGCCCGCAACGAATCCGTAAGACTGTCGCGGGCCTCGGGGAGGCCCCTGCGCAGCCACTCGTTGAGCCCAGCCCCTACCCGCGCGTACTCGCGCTCGAAGTTGGGATCGCCGTAGCGCCGCGGCAGGCGCGCCAGGTCCCTCTGGCGCGCGCGAGACTGGGTGGTGAGGGCGTCGAGTCTGGCGAGGGTCTCGCGGTTCAGCCAGATCTCCTGCTGGACGTAGTACCTCTCTAGCTCGTCTATGGAGCTCTCTATCTTCTTCGCCGGCAGATCCCCTGTCGGCCCCGGCTCGCGGATGTACGCGAGCGCCGCTTCGAACTCCTCGGCGAGCGAGACCACGAGGAGCTGTATGCGCTCGACGACCTCGACGCGGCGCAGGTAGCCGACCTCGTGCTCAGTCCGCTTCTTCGCGAAGTAGTACCCGACGAATCCGCCTATGCCGGCGAACATCAGGTACGACAGGGCTCCAGACGCCAGGCTCTGCAACGGGCCCACCTCTAAGCCCTCGCTCCGGGCGGGTGCACCACGTAGACCACGCGCCCCTGAACCCGCACGTCCTCCGCCGGGAGCACCAGCTCCTCGTGGTCTCCATTCTCCGGCCTGAGCCGCACCTTGTTCCCTTCCGTATATAGCCGCTTCACCGTAACCTCTTCCCCATCCCTGAGCAGGGCGACGACCACC
>Ga0126311_10001835_pt1 | contig 10440 bp, 9 predicted proteins | sample Plot61_FD_92539 | JGI IMG/M metagenome (GOLD analysis project Ga0126311, IMG submission 92539) | Serpentine soil microbial communities from UC McLaughlin Reserve, CA, USA - Plot61 | ecosystem: Environmental > Terrestrial > Soil > Grasslands | place: USA: UC McLaughlin Reserve, Lake County... | reverse complement strand
TACCTCAACTGCTTCGTCCGCTCACTGAAGGCCTGGCGCCGCGGCAACCAGCTCGGTGCGCGGATGCAGGCCGCGGAGTCCGCGCTCTATCTCGTCCGACTGCTGTTCGCGCTCGAGCATCGCTGGCACCCCTACCACGATCAGCTCCTAGGGCCGCTCGGCGAGCTCGAGCGGACACAAGGGTGGCGGGCGGGCGAGCTGGCCGATCTGCTCCTGCGACTCGTCCGCGACGCCGACCCGACGTTCCAGCAGGAGCTCGAGCTCCGAGTCGAGGCGCTGCTCGACTCGCGCGGGATCGGGCACCAGTGGGGCCCGGAGGACGATCTCCAGCCGCTGAAGGAGCACAGCTTCCATTGAAGGCGATCATTCTGGCCGGCGGCTACGCGACGCGTCTCCGCCCACTGACGGACGATCTCTCAAAGTGCCTGCTTCCGGTCGGCGGCCGGCCGATGGTGGATTGGATCCTCGACCGGGTCCAGGAGGTCGAGGAGATCGACGAGGTGCACGTCGTCACCAACAGCCGCTTTGCGCAGGACTTCGAGGACTGGGCCAAGCTCAAGGACGGCGTCACCGTCCACGACGACAAGACGACGTCGAACGAGGACCGGCTCGGTGCCATCGGCGACGTCGCCTTCACGCTCGACCACGCGCGCATTGACGACGACGTGATCGTGATCGCGGGCGACAACCTGTTCGACTACGCCCTGCAGGACTACGTCGACTTCTGGCGCGGGAAAGGCGTCGCGAGCGCGGTTGCGGTGCGCGACGTCGGCGACCTTCGGCTCGCGAGCCAGTACGGCATCGTCGAACTCGACGGCGACGATCGCGTCCTCTCGTTCGAGGAGAAACCGGCGAACCCCACGACCACACTGTGCGCGACTGCGAGCTACATCTACCACCGCGAGCACGTGCCGCTGATCGGCCGCTACCTCGCCGAGGATAACCCGCCGGACCAGTCCGGCAGCATGGTCGAGTGGCTGTGCACGCGCGAGCCGGTGTACGGGTACTGGTTCAGCGGGCCGTGGCTCGACATCGGCGACGCCGAGCAGCTGCTCGTCGCCGACAACATGCTCCGGCGCGCTCAGGGCTTGCCCGAGCGCGACCGCTACGAGTTCGAGATCTAGCCTTTCGGCACGATCGCGTCACACACGTGTGATGCCGGTGGACTTACGGTCGGACGAGGTGCTGCTCGACCTCCTGCTGCCGATCCGCTGCGCAGCGTGCGGCCTTCCCGGAGCCGCGTTCTGCCCCCGCTGCCGCGACGCGCTGATCCGGCTCGCGCCGCCGCTCTGCGACCGCTGCGGAGCGCCAGGCGCCTGGCCGGTGAGCCGCTGCGCCGAGTGCAGCGGCCGTCGGCTCGCATTCGCGAGCGCGCGGGCCGCGATCGTCTACGACGCCTCCGCCCGCCGCTTCGTCCATGCCTGGAAGGAGCGCGGCCAGCGGTCACTCGCGCGCGATGCGGCGGTGATCGTCGCCGAGACGCTTGCACGGCCGCGTGCGCCGGTGCTGTCCTTCGTCCCTTCCGACGGCGACCGAGCCCTGAGCCGCGGCCACCGACCGGCGGAGGCGCTCGCGCGCGAGCTCGGCAGGGTCTGGGACCTACCTGTCGCGCCTCTGGTGCGCCGGACGCGAACGGCAGAGCGGCAGCGCGGGCTCGGCCTGCAGGCGCGCCGCCGGAACGTGCGAGGAGCATTCGCATCCGCACGCGTATCCCCCCCGCGCGTCTGTCTCGTCGACGACGTCTACACGAGCGGTGCGACGGCGGGCGCGGCTGCGTCGGCCCTCCGCCGCGGCGGCACGCGCAGGGTCGAGGTGGTGACGCTGGCACGTGCCGTTCGCTGATCCGGTGGGTTACCCTGAGCTCAACCACCGGACGGAGGAGAGGCGATGCGACTCGAGGTCAAAGGCCGAAATGTCGAGGTCAACGATTCGCTCCGGAGGTACGCCGAGGACAAGCTCGACAAGATCGAGAAGCAGCTCCCGGAGCCGACCCAGATCGAGGTCGAGCTGACGCTCGAGACCAACCCTTCGATCGCTGACGACCACATCGCCGAGGCCACCGTCTGGACCAAGGGCTCGACCCTGCGTGTGCGGGAGCGCTCGGTCGGCTTCGAGGCGTCGATCGACCAGCTCGCAGACAAGCTCGAGCGCCAGGTCAAGCGCTATCGCGAAAAGCGCAGCCGGCGCGAGACCGGCCGGCGCGCGAACGGCTTCGCTTCGGAAGAGCCTTCGTTCTCGGAGGAGCAGCTCGAGCGGATGATCGTCAAGTCGAAGCAGTTCGACCTGCAGCCGATCACGCCCGAGGAGGCGACCGTCGAGCTCGAGCTGATCGGCCACGACTTCTTCGTCTTCGTCAACGTCCAGACGGGCAAGCAGAACGTCGTCTATCGCCGCCGCGACGGCGGCTACGGCCTCATCGAGCCGCAGCAGTAGTGGGCTTCTTCCGCCGCGACAAGCCTCTGCACGAGCAGCTCGCAGAGCAAGGAGAGCTGGACATCGGCGCGGCGGAAGCCACCGACGAGCCGCCGCCGCGATCGCCCTCCAGGCTCGCCGGTCTGATGCACGGTGTCGCCGACGGCTTCCTCTCGGCGCCACCGGACGAGTTCGGGCGCCCGTCGCCGCTCGGCGAGGTCGCGCTCCACGGGGTACCGCGCGCGCGGGAGTGGGACATGGTCGCGAGTGTTCAGGCGGAGCTGCCGGGCTACGAGATCCACTTCACGGCCCTGCCCGACGGCACGCTGCTCGTCGAGGAGGAGGTTCCGGACGGCGTCCTCACACCGCTCGCGGAGGCGATCGAGTCGTCGCTGAATCCGCCCTATTACGCCGAAGGCGTCCGCCGGGACGGAAGCGTCTGGGCGGTCGGGGGGAAGCGGATCCGGGTTCGCTCGTTTCCCGAACACGAGGAGGACGAGCTCGAGCTGGTCGAAGACGGCGAGATCGTGATCGGCCGCCGGCTCGACGGCGACGTCTTCGAGATCCAGGTCTCTCCGCTCTAGAGAGTCACCCAGGCGGCGAAGCCCAGCGTCCGGCCCGACCCATAGGCGAGGCCGCGCCGGCCCAGCTGCGCGTGGAAGCGCGGCTCGAGCCGGCGGAAGAGCCTGTCCTCCCCGCCGGTGAGGCGCATCAGCCTCAGCTGCCGGCCGAAGCCGTAGGCAACGGTGCCCTCGGAGTAGCCGAGGAAGCGGGAGCCTCGGGCCATCGGAATCGTCCGGATGCTCTCGTTCCCGTGGATCTCCAGCGCGACGGTTGTCTTGACGATCAGGCCCGGGCCTGCGAGCACGGCGTCCGACACCTCGTCGGGTGCGAACGTCCGCTCCCGGATCACCTTGCCGGCCGGGGAGATCGAGAGCACGTGCCCGTTCGCGAGCACGGCCGCATAACCGCGCGTGTGGGCGCTCAGAGCGACGACGCGGTCGGCAGCGACCAGCGAGAACCGGCGTGCCCCGTTGGGGTCGAGGACGATGATCGTGCGGCCGGTGGCGTACGGCAGCGAGCCCTCCCAGGCGCTTCCGAGCAGGATCGGCGCGGGTCCGTCGACGTCCGCCGGGAGGAAGGCGAGCCGCTTCGCGGGCACGGTTCCACGCTTCGTCCACAGCGACCACTCACGGATGTTTCCGCCGGTGTAGGTGATCCAGAGGGCACGGCCTCCGGAGCCGCTCACGTCGGCGACGCCGCTGCCGGTGCTCGTGCTGGCAAAACAGTGGGTCGCGAGCCGCCGGTCGGCACGGGTGGCGACGTTCCAGAGGCGAACCTCGTGGCAGCCTCGCTGGTATGCGTCCGCGTAGACCACGTCCGTGCCGGCGATCGAAACCGCCTCCATCGGACCCGGCGTCTGGCGCTCGCGGGCAGTGGCAGCGGCTGCTGCCGGGACGACCATGAGCACGAGCGCGAGCGCGAGGATGCGCAGCATCACGGCTGACGCTAGCTGGAGGCTGTTAGACCTCCGTGAAGCCAGGGTGAAGAAATCGCCCAGCGGCTACCCTTACGTCCATGGCCACCGACAGCTTCGGCAAGCTCGAGAAGGTCCTTCGCGTCGGCGAGGGACGGCGTCTGAAGCGGCTCGCCCAGCAGGCCGACTACATCGCCTCGCTCGAGCCGGACTTCCAGGCCCTCTCCGACGAGGAGCTGCGCGGCAGCGCCGGCCGCCTGCGCGAGCGTCTCGAGAATGGAGAGCCGCTCGAGGATCTCCTCTTCGAGGCCTACGCCGCCGTGCGCGAGGCGCGCTGGCGCGAGTCGCAGCAGCGGATGTTCGACGTCCAGATGATGGGAGCGATCGTGCTCCACGAGGGCGACATCGCCGAGATGAAGACCGGTGAGGGCAAGACGTTCGTCGCCTCCGCTGCCCTGTTCTTGAACGCGCTTCCGGGTACCGGCGTCCATCTCGTGACGACGAACGACTACCTCGCCAAGCGCGATGCCGAGTGGAACCGGCCCGTCTACGAGCGGCTTGGGATGGCCGTCGGCGCGATCCAGAACATGATGCCGTTCGCCGAGCGGCGCGAGGCGTACGCCGCGGACATCACCTACGGCACGAACTCCGAGTTCGGGTTCGACTACCTGCGCGACAACATGGCCGTCTCCAAGGACGGGCTCGTGCAGCGCAGCCACTCGTTCGCGATCGTGGACGAGGTCGATTCGATCCTGATCGACGAGGCGCGGACGCCGCTGATCATCTCGGGCGAGCCGGAGACCGCGGCGACGACGTATTACGACTTCGCCCGGATCGTGAAGGACCTCAACGCGGCCCCCGCGACCCGCAAGGGTGAGAAAGGGGAGGACGAGACCGAGCTCTCCGGCGCCGACTACCTCTACGACGAGAAGCACAAGACGGTCTCGCCGGCGCAGACGACGATCGACGCCGTCGAGCGCGCGCTCGGGATCGACAACCTCTACGACCCGCACCACGTCCAGCTCGTCAACCACCTGATCCAGGCGCTGAAGGCCCAGTCGCTCTACGAGCGCGACGTGGACTACGTCGTCCAGGACGGCGAGGTCAAGATCGTGGACGAGTTCACCGGCCGCCTGATGGAGGGCCGCCGCTGGAGCGAGGGCCTGCACCAGGCGGTCGAGGCGAAGGAGGGCGTCCGGATCCAGGAGGAAAACCAGACGCTGGCGACGATCACGCTCCAGAACTACTTCCGCCTCTACGAGAAGCTCGCCGGGATGACCGGTACGGCGAAGACCGAGGAGAAGGAGTTCGTCGAGATCTACAACCTGCACGTCGTCGAGATCCCGACGAACGTCTCGGTTGCGCGCCGGGACGAGAACGACTTCATCTTCAAGACGAAGGAAGCCAAGTTCAAGGCGGTCATGGATGACATCGTCGGGCGCTACGAGGAGGGCCAACCCGTTCTCGTCGGCACGATCGCGGTGGAGACGTCCGAGTACCTCTCGCAGCTGTTGACGCGGCGCGGGATCCCGCACAACGTCCTCAACGCCAAGGAGCACGAGCGCGAGTCGGAGATCATCAAGGACGCCGGCCAGCCAGGCTCGGTCACGATCGCGACCAACATGGCCGGCCGCGGCGTCGACATCAAGCTGGGAGAGGGCGTCACGGACCTCGGCGGCCTCTACGTGCTCGCGACCGAGCGCCACGAGTCGCGCCGGATCGACAACCAGCTCCGCGGCCGCTCCGGCCGCCAGGGCGACCCCGGCTTGACGCGCTTCTACCTCTCGGGCGAGGACGATCTCGTCCGCCTTTTCGCCGGCGACCGGATCAAGAACATCATGGAGCGCTTCAAGCTGCCGGACGACCAGCCGATGGAGGCGAAGATCCTCTCGAACCAGATCGAGAACGCTCAGAAGAAGGTCGAGGAGCAGAACTTCGTCGCGCGGAAGAACGTCCTCAAGTACGACGACGTCATGAACACACAACGCACGGTGATCTACGAGCAGCGCCGGCGTGTGCTCGAGGGCGACGACCTCTCCGAGGACGTCCGCGACTGGATCCGCGAGGTCGTGGAGGCCAACGTCCAGAACGCGACCGAGGCCGAGTACAACGAGGACTGGGACCTCGCCGCGCTCGTGCAGCAGATGCAGGCGCTGTACGGCAGCGACATCACGGTTCAGGAGCTCCAGGAGGAGGTCGAGCTCGATCGCGAGGCCCTGATCGAGGAGTTCGTCGACGACGCGCTCGAGACCTACGACGAGAAGGAACAGCAGTACGGCCCCGAGCTCATGCGCGAGATCGAGCGTTACGTGATCCTCCAGGTGGTCGACTCCCGCTGGCGCGGCCATCTCGACTCGATGGACTATCTGCGCGACGGGATCCACCTCCGAGCGATGGCGCAGAAGGACCCGCTCGCCGAGTACCGCGCCGAGGGCCACGCGATGTTCAACGACCTCCGCAACACGATTCGCGAGGAGGTCGTGCTCACCCTCTTCCACGCGCAGGTGGAGCTCGAGCCCGAGCAGCTGGAGGCACAGCCGACGAACGGGAACATCCAGTACCAGCACGAGGCGCCGGCGGGCTCCGATGCGATCGCTGCGGCAGCCCCCGCGAGCGGGTCGGTCTCGACCGCATTCGCGCCGCAGGCCACGGGCGGCAGCGCGACCGCGATCGCGGCCGCGGTGAACGAGCACAAGGACGTTGGCCGCAACGATCCCTGCTGGTGCGGCAGCGGCAAGAAGTTCAAGCGCTGCCACGGCGCCTGACGGCGCCTCAGACCTCTTCCAGCAGGCCTCGCTCCTCGACCAGTTCGACATCGAGGGTCTTGTAGCCGGCCGAGTCGAAGAGGACCGCGACCTTGTCTCCCTCGTACCGCTGCACGGCTCCCTCGCCCCACTCGGCGTGGCGCACGCGGGCCCCGAGCTCGAACGGCTGTGACACCGGCTCCGCGACAACGCCGGCCTCGCAGTTGTCACAGTGGCCGCACGGGTCCTCGCGAGGCTCGCCGAAGTAGCCGAGCAGGAACCGCCGCCGGCAATCGCGAAGCTCGGCGTAGCTCCGCATCATCTCGATCCGCGAACGTTCGTACTCCTTTCGCTCCTCCTGCGCCTCGACGGCGGCGGCCGGATCGACCTCGCGCCTCGGCAGCACGTCGCCGGAGGCGAGCACCGAGACCGCGCCCGCGCGCTCGAGCTGGGTCAGGATCGTGGCGATCGTCGACTTCGGCAGGCCGGTCTCGACCTCCAGCTCGCGCGGGTCGGTCGGCCCTTCGCGGGCCTGGAGCGCGTCCGCGACGACTTCGACCTCGTCGACCTCGAGCGTGCGCACCCCGCCGAAGAAGCGGCGGCGCCCGATGTCCTCGGGCCGGTAGAACAGCACGGCACGGGCCGGCTCGCCGTCGCGGCCCGCCCGGCCGATCTCCTGGTAATAGGCGTCGACCGATTCGCTCACGTCTGCGTGGTGGACGAAGCGCACGTTCGGCTTGTCGATGCCCATGCCGAAGGCGATCGTGGCAACGACGGCATCGAGCTCGTCCGCCATGAAGGCATCCTGCACGTCCGAACGCAGACCCTTGGAGAGGCCCGCGTGGTACGGAGCCGCGCGAATTCCTCCGGCCGATAGCCGCTCAGCCAGCTTCTCGCTGCCGCGGCGCGTGGCCACGTAGACGATTCCTGGAGGCTCCGCCGCGAGCACGCCGTCGACCACGGCATCCAGCTTCTCCTTCTCGGAGTGGAACGACTGGACGGCGAGATGGAGGTTGGGCCGGTCGAAGCCCCGCACGATCACGCACGGATCGATGAGCCGCAGCCGGTCGGCGATCTCGGCGCGGACCGTCGGCGCTGCGGTCGCCGTGAGCGCCAAAACCGTCGGCCGGCCGAGCTCGTCTATGACGGAGCCGAGCCGGAGATAGTCCGGGCGGAAGTCGTGACCCCACTCACTGATGCAATGCGCCTCGTCGACGACGAAGAGGGACGGCGCCGCTTCTCGCAGGCGCCGCAGCGTGTCCTCTGCTGCGAACTGCTCCGGGGCCAGGAAGAGGAAGTCCAGCTCACGGTCCTCGACCGCCTCGAGGGTCTGCTCCCGACGTCGATCGGTCAGCGTCGAGTTGAGCTCCGCCGCCTCGACGTCCTCTGCCTCCTCGAGTGCCACGATCTGATCCCGCTGGAGGGCGATCAGCGGCGAGACGACGACGGTCGGCCCCTCGAGCAGCAGCCCGGCCAGCTGGTAGATCGCAGACTTGCCCGAGGCCGTCGGCATGACCGCGAGCGTGTCTCGGCCCTCGAGGAGCGCTTGAACCGCGTCCGCCTGCCCCGGCCGCAGCTCCTCGTACCCGAGTTCGGACCGCGCTGCGGCGCGGATTCGCTCGACCCCCGTCCCCACCGGCCCCACGTACCCGTCCGGGTGCGCAGGCAACCGCCCTCGGCTACAGTCGAGCGGAGATGACGGACGTCGCGGTTCCGCTCGACCAGCAGCTCGAGGAGATCAGAGCCCAGCTTGCCTGGGTTCGTGATTACCTTTGACCCAGATTCGCTGACGGCCCGCGTCGCAGAGCTCGAGCAGGAGATGGGCGAGCCGGGGTTCTGGGACGACCAGGCGCGCGCTACTGCGGTTTCGACCGAGCACTCGCGGCTGAGCAAGCGCGTCGAGCGCTACGAGCGCCTCCAGGGCGAGCACGACGACGCGGCCGAGCTGCTCGAGCTCGAGCCGGATCTCTCAGGCGACATCGAGTCGCAGCTGCAGCCGCTCCGCCGCGAGCTCGAGCGGCTCCAGGAGGACGCCCTCTTCAACGGGGAGTACGACGGCGGCGACGCGGTCGTCTCGATCCACGCCGGCGCAGGGGGGACCGACGCGCAGGATTGGGCCGAGATGCTGCTGCGCATGTACCTGCGGTGGGCGGCCGACCGCGGCTTCCAGGCCGAGCTCGTCGAGGCGAGCCCGGGTGAGGAAGCAGGGCTGAAGTCGGCGACGCTGACCGCCAAGGGCGAGAACGCCTACGGCCTGTTCAAGGCCGAGCGCGGCGTGCACCGGCTCGTGCGCCTCAGCCCGTTCGACAGTGCCCACCGCCGCCACACGGCCTTCGCGCAGGTGGTCGTGGCGCCGCTGCTCCCCGACGAGAGCGCGGTCGAGATCGACGAGGGCGACCTCCGAATCGACACCTACCGCGCCTCGGGCGCCGGCGGCCAGCACGTCAACAAGACCGACTCCGCCGTGCGCATCACCCACATCGCGAGCGGCATCGTCGTCCAGTGCCAGAACGAGCGCTCCCAGACCTCGAACAAGCAGACAGCGCTGCGGATCCTCAAGTCGCGCCTCGTCGAGCTGCAGGAGGAGGAGCGCGAGGCCGAGCTCGCCCGTGAACGCGGCGCCGCGCAGGACACCGGCTTCGGGAGTCAAATCCGAAGCTATGTCCTCCACCCCTACCAGCTCGTGAAGGACCTGCGTACGAATTACGAGGTCGGGAACGCTCAGGGCGTGCTGGACGGAAACCTCGATGGGTTCGTGCGTGAGTATCTCCTCGCGAAGGCTGCGGGCAAGGCCGTCTAACCGACCCGTTGGCTAGACTGGACTCCCACAGAAACCGGAAAACGCGCTCGCGCGCCGACTTCCCCCCTCTTCATTCCGGTGACTGACCTCGATATGCACACAGATGTGACTGAATCCGCGGCTGAACCGGTGCCCGTCTCCCAAAACGGCGTGCCCGTCGATCCCTCGATCGCGGGGACGATGATCGTGTTCGAGAGCGTGACCAAGGTCTACGAGCCGAATGTCGTCGCCCTCAACGAGGTCTCCTTCGTGATCGAGAAGGGCGAGTTCGTGTTCGTCGTCGGCGCCTCTGGCTCCGGCAAGTCGACGATGATCCGCCTGCTCCTGAAGGAGCTCGAGCCGACCGGCGGCCGGATTCTCGTCGGAGGCCGCGACCTGACCCGGCTCAAGCACTCGAAGGTGCCGCTCCTGCGCCGCAACGTCGGCTGCGTCTTCCAGGACTTCAAGCTGCTCCCGAACCGGACTGCGGCCGAGAACGTCGCGTACGCGCTCAAGGTGCAGGGCGAGAGCTCGGCGAACATCCGCCGCAAGGTGCCCGAGGTGCTCTCGCTGGTCGGCCTCTCCGAGAAGGTGTCCTCGCTTCCCGACGAGCTCTCCGGCGGCGAGCAGCAGCGCGTCTCGATCGCGCGCGCCGTCGTCAACCATCCTCCTCTCCTCATCTGCGACGAGCCCACGGGGAACCTCGACCCCGACACCTCGGTCGGGATCATGCAGCTGCTGTACCGGATCAACCGCACCGGCACGACGGTGCTCGTCGCGACGCACGACAAGGCGATGGTCGACCGCATGCGCAGGCGCGTCATCGAGGTCTCGCAGGGCCGCGTCGTGCGCGACGAGAAGGCCGGCGGATACAGCGGCGGGCAGACGACGCACGAGTTCGGCGCGCTCTGGCGCGGGGGGATCGAGTGAGGTTCGGCTTCTTCCTGCGCGAGGCGCTGCGCGCGCTGCGGCGCAACGCCGTGCCGTCGTTCGCGGCGGTCGCGACCGTGCTCGTCACGGTGCTCGTG
>Ga0126311_10001832_pt1 | contig 10441 bp, 11 predicted proteins | sample Plot61_FD_92539 | JGI IMG/M metagenome (GOLD analysis project Ga0126311, IMG submission 92539) | Serpentine soil microbial communities from UC McLaughlin Reserve, CA, USA - Plot61 | ecosystem: Environmental > Terrestrial > Soil > Grasslands | place: USA: UC McLaughlin Reserve, Lake County... | reverse complement strand
GTTGACAGTGGAAAAATTGTTGCTTTAAACACACCTGATAAATTAATTGACGAATTGGTAGCTACAGGATTCGAACGGCCGAAGGAAGTAAAACAAGCCAATTTAGAAGATGTGTTTATACATTTGACAGGTAAATCATTGCGTGAAGCTTAAATACAATATATGGGATTGCAAGACAAACTAAGAGACTTTCGGGATGAAAAGCTGAAAGCAGAAAAAGAGGCCGGCGTTAGTTTTATGGCGGCCAATAAAGAAAAGGAAGGAGTAACAGAACTGCCTAATGGTATTCAGTATTCTGTATTAAAGGAAGGAACCGGGCCTCGCCCAACTATCAATAGTACAGTGAAAGCACATTACAGGGGATGCCTGTTGGACGGAAAGGAATTTGACAGTTCATTTAAACGTAACCAACCATTTACGGCGCCATTAACTTCTTTGATCACAGGATGGCAGGAAGTAGTGCCTTTGATGCCGGAAGGAAGTACATGGCGTTTATGGATCCCTTCTCATTTAGCTTATGGTGATTATGGAACAGGTGGCATACCTGGTGGCGCTACATTGATGTTTGATATAGAATTGATAAAAATTCTTTGAAGGATGTGTCGCTCTGAACGAGATGATTTAAGTTTTCGGAGCAATCGCAAGCGACAACATTAGTAGTTGGGAATGTTATATGCAGAACCTGTTTCAGCTTATTTTATTTGCGAGTTCGCTGAATTACATAATCAAATAAACATGTCACCATGACAACCGCACTTCAATACCCTATTGGGAAATATGAACCGCAGCCCTATTCTGAAAAGTTGAAGGAACAGTGGCTGGCTGATATTAAATTCCTTCCCAATGCTATTGAAAATGCTGTTCACAATTTGGACGAGCACCAATTGCAAACGCCTTACAGGGATGACGGTTGGACCGTTCACCAACTGGTACATCATATTGCCGATAGTCATATTAATGCTTATGTTCGTTTTAAGTTAGGGTATACTGAAAATAATCCCACTATCAGGCCTTACGAAGAAAAATTATGGGCTACAACATGGGATACTTTTCATCTTCCCATTAATATCTCTATCACATTGTTGTATGCACTGCATCAGCGGTGGTACGAATTTTTAAACCATTTCTCCGAGGAAGACTGGGACAAAACCGTTTATCACCCGGAGCATAAAAAAGAGTTTACACTTTGGCATTTGTTAGGTATGTATGCGTGGCACAGCAGACATCATACAACGCATATAACCGGGCTAAGGGAAAGAATGGGTTGGATATAGTGGGAATTTTTAAGTTTATAGTTTATGGAATGGAAAATATTGGAATCGGAATATTTATTTAACGAGCCGTGGTTAACAATAAGAAAAGAAAAATGTGAGTTGCCTAATGGCAAGATCATGCCGGCCTATTATACGCTTGAGTATCCAAGCTGGGTAAGCGCTTTGGCATTGACAAAGGATAACAAAGTAGTAATGGTAAAACAATACCGTCATGGATTGGGAGTAATTAGCACGGAATTGCCAGGTGGAGTTGTAGATAAAGGAGAAACGCCTGAGGTTGCAATTGCCAGGGAATTAAAAGAAGAAACAGGATATGTTTTTGAGTCGTATCAACTCATTGGCAAGATCTGCGCAAATCCCGCTACCACTAATAATTACATGCATATGTTTATTGCGAGGGGAGGAGAAAAGGTAGCTGAACAAAGTTTAGATGAAACAGAAGATGTGGAAACTGTGATCTATACCATTGATGAAGTAAAGCAGTTAGTGAAAGAAAATAAGATTGTGCAGGCCCTGCATACAACAACCATTTTTTATGCATTAGAAAAGTTAGGCGGGGTGAAGTATTAGCTCTTTACTCACTTCGGCTACTAAAAATATACTACCGCAAACAATAACCAGATCATTTACCGCTGCGTTGTTGAGGGCTTGTTGAAGAGCCTCGTTTACATCGTCGTACGCTAAGCCGTTCAAAGAGAACTCCTGTGCTTTTTGCAGGAGTTCGGTTGCCGGTAATGCTCTTGGGATGTGGGCCTGGGTAAAATAATAACTGGCTTCCCTTGGTAATAACCGCAACACTTCAGCAATCTCTTTGTCCTTTACTATTCCAAATATGACATGCAGATGGCTGTAAGAAATATATTTCAGGTGTTGCAGCATTTGTGCAATACCATCCTGGTTGTGGGCCACTTCTAAAACTATCGAAGGGTTTTGATGGATGACTTCCCACCTGCCTTTTAAGCCGGTAAGTTCTGTTACCTTTTTAAGTCCTTCGTGAATTTCTTCATCAGAAAGGGGAAATCCGATTTTCTTTAAAACATCCAAAGAAGTTATTACTGTACATAGGTTCTTTTGCTGGTAGAGGCCGGGAAGATCTAACTCAAATAAAGAGGTTTGGCTTTCGTCTGTATTAAGTAGTTCAACAAATAGATGACCGTTTTCCCATTTATGTGACACTAGTTTGCAATGTTCGTCTGCAAAGAAAATGGGTGTATTTTTTTGCCGGGCCATTTCGTAAAACACTCCGGCCGATTCATTTTTAGTTTCGCCGATCACTACAGGAATACTCTCCTTTATTATACCCGCTTTTTCAACTGCTATTTCCTGAAGGGTATTGCCAAGCATATTCATATGGTCCCAGCCAATGTTGGTGATGACAGATAGCTCTGGGGTAATAATATTGGTGCTGTCCAACCTTCCGCCAAGGCCTACTTCTATGACAGCGATGTCTATTTTTTGCTGTGCAAAATATTCAAATGACATGGCCACGGTGATCTCAAAAAAAGAAGGCTCTATCTCTTCAATCACTGGCCTGATTTTCTTCACAAAGTCAACAACAAAGTTTTCATCAACCATTTGCCCGTTGATCCTGATGCGTTCTCTAAAATCGTATAAGTGTGGTGAAGTATATAAACCTGTTTTATAACGGGCTGTTTGGAGTACGGCTGATAACATGTGACTAACCGAACCCTTGCCATTGGTACCGCCGACATGAATAGTCTTAAATTTTGTGTGAGGATTGTCCAGGCGTTCGCAAAGGATACGGATGTTGGTAAGGTCTTTCTTAAACGCAGCGCTGCCCATGCGGCTAAACATGGGCAGCTTGTTATATAAATAATCTATAGTTTCCGAATAGTTCACCCAGCAAAAGTATTGCTGTAGACCTTATCCCCTCACTTTAAAATTAAAGATCACTGTTCCTTTTTGTCCGCCATTGTTTCCCATTCTTAACTGGAAGGCGGAACGTTTGGCAATATCGATGTACCTGCGATCGGAAGTAGTTGAGCCTTTTGGCTGGAAAGTAGCAGAACTAACTTTACCGCCCTCATCCACTACAATATCCATGGCCACTTTTGCATTTTGGTTAAAATCGTCTTCAAAACTTTGGTTAGGAATACTCATAACCTTGACACCGAAACTTCGGGGTGTACCAGTATAATTTCTTCCGTTGGGGTCACCACCTGGCCTTCCCTGGTCGCCATTACCACCAGCAATTCCTTCATTGCCTCCAGGCTTATAGGAATCAGCACCATTGCCTCCGTTTCCATTACCACCAATCGTTCGTCCTAAAACGGCTTTTGGTCTTGGAGGCGCCTGGGTAATTACTGGTTGTGGATTTGTATTGGATGATTTAACTGTCTTGCTTTCTGAATTGATCTTGGTTGCATCAGGCTTGCTTACCGCAGGTTTAATAACTGGCGGAGCATCATGGTTATTATCGTCAGAAGCAACATCTTTTACCGCTTCTTCCCTTGATTGAACAGGCTGGGGAGGAGTATAGCTTGTTTGCCGGGCAGGCGCCGGGTCACCTGGTAACTGGGGCTGGTCTGTTCCAAAGCCCTGGTCTCCAGTCCCAAGGTTTACTTCTACAAATTCATCTATTGGTGGAATAGGTTCCTGTGGTATGGATAACTTCACCCAAATAAAAATAAAGAGTAAGGCTCCGGCTATGGCTGCTGTAAGGGCAGAGGCCTGTATATTCTTTTGTTTTTCAAATTCGGCGGACATGGATAAATGGTTATTCATACAAATATAAAGTTCAAAGTTTAAGGGGTAAGGATTAAGGTTGCTATTCAGCCGATCACTAATTCAAAATTCAAAACCTAAGACTGGGTAACGGTGCAGAAGTTAGAAAAATTGCCCGAAAATTTATAGTTCTTTAAAATGTTTTAACAATTATCCCAACCTGCGATAAAGCCAAAACGGCAATACTTTCATCAGTTGAGCCACCAGCCACCACCTCCTGGTGATATAAACTACCCGTTTCCTTTTTTCAATAGCTTTTACTATTTGCTTTGCGGCCTTTAAAGGTCGGGCTACCCAAAAGCGGCTATTTCCTTTGGCCAGTTTGGTATCTATGAAGCCCGGCCTGATATCGGTAACAACTATATTTTTTTTAAGCTTCCTGGCTTTTATATTTAATCCTTCCGCATATACGCTCATAAAAGATTTACTGGCACTATAGGCGGGTGCCCAACTATTTCCGCGTAGAGCGGCTACAGAAGATGTAACTGCAATCTGACCATATCCTTGTTGTACAAAAAAATTAAAGGCATAGCCGACAATTTCTACAAATCCATTCACATTTGTTAGAGTGGTAGTTTTTTCAATTTCGGGATTTAAATCCAAAGAAGTATCTCCGTAACCGGAGTTATAGATTAACAGGTCAAGCCCGCCAAGCTCGTTAACCAGTTGTTGAATATTCTTTTGGTTATCATTTTCCGTTACATCGAAACAGGAAGGGATAACCTGTTTTGGATATTGTAATTTCAGTTCGTTCAACAATTCAATCCTCCTTCCTGTAATTCCTACTATGTTGTTTTTTTCAACGTACAACATTGCCATTTCTTTGCCAATGCCTGAAGTGGCGCCAACGATAATGATTTTCATAATTATCTCATTACAATAAAAATAAGCAGATCCAAGGCAAGACAAAAATGCTGCAACTAACCAGGTTGATAACGAAAGCAATGAAAGAAATGGTGCTGGACAATTGCCAGGAAGTCATTGATGAAACAAGTAATAAATTTGAACAAATCTGTCTTAGGGGAGGGTTTTATTTTTCCATCTTGCTAACGCCAGCAATCCAAAAAATGGCCCTGGTGCTAAAATCCACAAACTTTTTTCGCCATAATTAATCAGGGAATTCAGTAGTTGTATGCTGACGATAGTGATGAAAAATCCTATGGAAGTGACAATAGTTAGCGCTGTTCCTTTATATTGTTGAATAGTTGATTGTGCAACAAGAGTGGAGAATTGCGGTGAATCAGAAACCACCGTAGTTCCCCAAATAAATAAGAAAAAAAGAAATAAAGGTTGTACAAGGGCAAAACTAAGCGGCGCTGCCACGCAGCAAAAAAATGACGTAACCATAGAAATAAAAGCTACTCTCTTACTCCCCATTCTTTTCGAGATGATACCGCCTATAATACAGCCGGCACAACCGGCAGCAATGACCAAAAAACTCCATAGAGAGGAATTTACGTCATGTCCATTCTTATTGTATAGGTGAAGGATTAACGGGAGAAAAGTCCAGAACGTGTACAGCTCCCACATGTGGCCAAAATATCCAAAAGCAGCGGATCTGAAATTTTTTGACCGGAACAGCAGCAAGAAAGCCTTTGGCTCAAATTTATTTTTAGTGACCAAAGGCTTGGAAGGAACTGTTAAGTACAAAAGAAAACCTCCTGCAAATGCCAGCAAAGAAGTGAACAGCATTAATTTTCTCCAGGAAATCAGGTTAAGCTGTGATTTTAATAAATGAGGGAATGCCGTTCCCAATACAAGGGCGCCTACTAAAAACCCTAAGGCATTTCCCAGTTTTTGTGGAAACCAGTCAGCCGCTATTTTCATTCCCACAGGATAAATGCCGGCTAAGAAAAAGCCGGTGGCGAAACGTAAGGCACTGATCCACACAAGATCTTTTGCAACAAAAACGATGGAAGCATTTGCAACAGCAGCAGCGCAGGAAGAAAGAAAAAACAAGAGTGATGGCTTAAAACGATCAGCAACAGTGAGCACGGCAAAAATCAGCGTGCCTGTAATAAATCCAAATTGAACAAATGAAGTAAGATTGGCGGCTGATACAGCGCCGCTTTCTTTTTGTATTTCACTGATAACCGCATTACCTGCAAACCACAACGAGGTTCCGGCAAACTGGGAGAGTACGATTATAAAAAGAAAGTATGTCCTGGGTTTTGATAACAAGAATTATAATTACAGAGCTTCAAGATAAATAATCGTTCTATAAAGAGTCCATCTTTCTATCTGTAAAGGTGCGGCTTATATCAATTAATGCGCAAAGTCTAAATCATACCTGCCTTTGATCCGTTCCATTGGGGGATTAAAATATCCGTATTTTAAATGAGGAAATTCTTCTTTCAATAATTCCATCAATTGTTTCATACCCAAGACCTCGCCGGAGTCAATAATACCAATTTTTCCGAGGTACCAATCCGGGTCAATATTAAAATTGCGCCATTGAATCATACATAGGTCTGTGTCAATTATCAATTGACGAAGCGCCTCATATTCTGCAGCTGAATCTGTCATTCCGGGGAAAACAAAATAATTAATCGACGTCCAGCCCCCAAAGTTCCTTACTACTTTCAAGCTTTCTGCAATGTCTTCAAATCCATAGTTATTCGGACGGTAGTAGGGCAGATAAACCTCCGGTCGGGCAGAGTTAGTACTTACCCGAATACTATTCAGGCCTGCTTCGCATAAAGCCCTTACCGCATTAGGCTTAGAGCCATTAGTGTTGATGTTGATACTTCCTTTGAGAGTGTGCTTTCTAATCTCGGTGATAGATTCTCTAATTGTTTCCCACATCAACAATGGCTCACCTTCACACCCTTGACCAAAACTAACAATGGGATAAGGCGCCGTCTGCAGATGCGGAACGGTGAATTCCACAATTTCTTCTGCCGTCGGTTTAAATGTCAAACGGTCCTGTGTGGAAACGATGCTTTCTTCAACAGGCTGAAAAGAAATACATCCAATGCAATTGGCATTACACGCAGGAGAGGAAGGAACGGGGCATTCCCATCTGCCCATAAAATAATTTCGTGCAGCCGGACATTGATATGTAAGTGCACAATTATTTGCCAGATGATTCACAAGCCGGTTATGAGGATAAGCTTTTAAGAGATATTGAACACCTTCTTCTACTTTGTTTTCATTAAAACCTGCACATTCCTGACGAATATCTTGTTCAATGCGGGTAGCGGGAACAAAGAATTTCTCATCATACCAGCCCACGGCGGTGTAACAAAACAAGGGAAGTGTTGGAGCATCGGGCGCAGTTTCATAAGCTGAAAGATAAAAACCGGTATGTGCCGGTGGAATAAATGCAGCCACCGCCCAGCCCTTATCACATAAACGCATTTCGCCCGTTTTTATATCAATACCAATTCCCTTGCGTCCTGGTAATTCATATAATTGTCCGCCATGAGGCAGTTCAATCCATTCATCCTCCGGAACGGGTACGGCATCCCATCCACTTCTTCCAACCACGTATAAAGAAGTGTCTTCAAAAATATTTCCCTTTCCATCAGAATATAAAATGAATGGAGACATAAATAAGGTTTAACGTTAAAGGACTAAAAGATGTCAACTGGTTAACCTGTTGACTTCTGTTTTGGTCCGTCTATTTGTTCCCTGCAAAAAGCATTCATTTTTGCTACTTCAAGCGTAGACAGGTCCTGCATTACCTGGTACTGGAGGTATTTTTTTTTAATATGGAAGAGTGTAACAAAATCTTCACGAACTATTACCTCAGATAATTCATCCCATTTTACAAAATGGTCCTTATAATTGCCTGGAATTTTCACGCCGGCTTCATCAAAAAAAATAGTGGTTTCTTTAAATACCCTTCTTTCGGAGATTAAAAGCAGAATACATAAGAATGCAAAAATGAATATGCCTATATAATCAATCGTTCTTCCCACACTCATAACAGCAACACCAAGTATGAGAAAGGTTAACACTTGTAACAAACGGATCAGCCCATTGTATTTTGCAAAAATGTCAAATCTTCTTCTGAAAAAGCCATATAATAAAGAAACAGCCGCAACTGCAAAAACAGGAAGAACAGGTACAATGGTTTCATAGTTGAGCAAGCGGTAATAATCAGATGCCTTGGCAATTAAAAACAATCCTACCACAACATGCAGCAACCCTGCACTGCGTCGTCCACTTTCTATACCATCGATTTTTACCGTTACACTGTACATGCTAAACAGGGTTACTGGCCACTAAAAGGTTGCACAATTTAAATAAAACACGGGCACCAACATTGGCATCCCAAAACGTTTCACTAGTGCTTACTTCGCTAAGATCGAAGCCAATAATCTGCCTCCCCGATTGCTGTATCTTTTTGAAGATATAAAACACCTGTTCAGTTTCAAAGCCTCCTTGTACTGGTGTGCCGGTGTTTGGGCAAAGTTTTGGGTCAAGCCCATCAATGTCGAAACTGATGTAAACTTTTTGAGGTAAGTGATCTACTATTTCTTGTACAATCTGTTTGTAGGTTTCTCCTTCATACTGCCTGGTCCTTATATCGCCATCAAAATAGATTTTTACCCTGTCAGTATTCTTTTGAATAAAATTGTGCTCACCTTGTGAATAGTCCCGTATGCCTACCTGCACCAGCTTTTGCAACTGCGGTACTTCCTTCAAAGCATTATACATAATGCTGGCATGAGAATATACAAATCCTTCATATCCTTCACGGAGGTCACAGTGCGCATCTATTTGAATAACTCCAAAATCACCATGTTTTTCGCCGATGGCTTTCATAAAACCTAGTGGAGTGCTGTGATCGCCACCCAGCAAGGCAACGAGCTTTCCGTCATTTAAAAGATCTTTTGTTTGATTATACACCCAGTTATTCAAAAAGTACCCGCCTTCGTTTACTTCTTTCAGGGTTTTGCACATAAATTGGTTATCAGCCACTACATCTCCCTTAGATATATAGTCGATGTATAGTTCTGCTTCTTTACGCAGATAATCACTTTTAAAAAGAAGTTTTCTGTCGGTTTCACGTAAAAAGAAACCTTGCTTCCATCCTTCAGGAACATCAGGGTCAAAAAGGTCAACCTGCAGGCTGGCCTTCATAATTTGTTCCGCCGCACGTGCCGTGCCAGAGCCAAAGCTTACCGTAACCTCCCAGGGAACAGGCAGCACTACCAACCGGGCATCTTCTTCCGTAAAAGGCAATCCGAATATATTATTGTTGGGGTTACCGGCACTATTAGGATCAAAGCTTGAGAGATCGGTCATTATAAATTTTTAAAAACGGTGCAAGATAGCAAGGTTTAAGGTTTAATGCCTGAGGTTTTGCTTTAGCATTGAAAGTTTAGATTTTCTTTTGGGGAAACAGGTTGCAGGAAAAAACAAGAAATCCTATACTTTGCCTTTATTACAAAAAGATTTCCTTCTTCCCGGGGCTTTATTGTTTTGTGAAAAACCGCATGAATTGATGAAAATCAGCTATCAGTGGGCCCTACCGAGAAGCATTTTACTCTACCTTTGCCCTGCCATTAATGTATATGAAGAAGTCTGTCCTACAAACAACTTGTAAGACGACGGATCCCCTGGCTTAAAATATACCGTTCAAAAAATGAAAAAAATTCATATTATCCTGCTGCTGCTTGTAATTGGAGGGATTGTTGGCATGTCGTTTTTTATTAAAGACCTTACCACACACGAAACTTTTGCCAGCGCCGGTGATAAAGACGGCAAGTTTGTGGTGGTGAAAGTTCAATTAGATAAGAAAACGCCAATTGAGTATGACGGATTAAAAAATCCTAACCTTACGGTTTTTTATGCTGTTGATAAAGATGGAAAGCGTAACAAAGTGATCTATAACAATGCCAAGCCAACCGATATAGAAAAAAGCGATGGAATTGATTTGAACGGTTATATGCGTGATGGCTATTTTGAGTGCACCAAATTGCAAATGAAATGTCCTTCAAAATACAAGGATGATATGGCTACTGCTCAGAAGAGTCTTCCTACGGGCGATAGCGCCGGTACAAATAAATACTAACAATGAATTTTATTGGCGAGCATTTAGCGCCTGGTGAACTGGGACACTTCTTTTTAATTCTTTCCCTCGTCGCTTCGTTAGGCGCTACCATTTCTTATTTTTTAAGTGTACAAAAAAGTTCTTTCTTAAACAGGGGACAGCAATTCAATGGTACCGGCACTCTCACTGTCAACACCCAATGGAGAAAGCTGGCCAGGATTTTTTTCATTACAGAAGCAATTTCTGTTTTTGCTGTTTTTGGAATCCTGTTTTACATTATCAATAACCACTTTTTTGAGTATAAATATGCATGGCAGCATAGCAGTCTTTCCTTAGAAGCCAAATACCTGCTTAGCTGTTTCTGGGAAGGACAAGAGGGAAGCTTCCTATTATGGAGTGTATGGCATTGTGTATTAGG
>Ga0126311_10001831_pt1 | contig 10445 bp, 9 predicted proteins | sample Plot61_FD_92539 | JGI IMG/M metagenome (GOLD analysis project Ga0126311, IMG submission 92539) | Serpentine soil microbial communities from UC McLaughlin Reserve, CA, USA - Plot61 | ecosystem: Environmental > Terrestrial > Soil > Grasslands | place: USA: UC McLaughlin Reserve, Lake County... | reverse complement strand
GGGACAATGGCAATGTGCTGCCGGGGTTCCGCTTTCGCGGCGCCGGCTTCGGCTTAACCGGGCCACGAACCAGTGCAACAGTTTTATTAACGAATTTACGAGCCGCGAATCTCGCGGATGCAGATGAGCTAATCATTGCGAGGCCGACAGCGATCGTTATCAACAAGATAACTCGAAGCGCCTGGGCGCGCTTTTTTGAAGCGGACTCGTACGGGGCAGAGGTAAAGAGCGATTTCATGGGAGCACTCCTTCAGGTTCAATTATTGAAACTGCGATTGGGAAAGTTTCGGGTGATGGGTTGCATAGTTGTTGTCCTCGACTGGCAGCGACGCTGAGCGGGATTGGGAAGCGTGCGGCGAGCCGGACCTCTGTCGCAGCAGGGAGGCAAACGTGGCAGTTCACTTAAGAACCGTCCTTTGGACTTCCTTCGGCTGAGAGTTGGTGCAGATTACTTTTATTGCGAAAGTCTTGCAACGGGGTTGTGTGCCGATTGCATTGGCAGTATTCTGCCCTTTTTACAATAGCTCGGTGGCAGGATCATGTGGTTCCCAAGAAGGCGGAGGACCTGGTGGGAGGTCATTTTGTCCGCTCAAATTCTCCGCGCAACTCAAACGGCTTACCGTTTGGCATAATGAAAGTCAATTCGACGATGTGCTTGTTCGCGTCAATCATAGTGAACGCCATGCGCTTCACCAATCCTCCTTTTGTGCTTCCGGCGACATCGAGGAAATTGAACTCGCTCGTCTTCCCATCCGGCGACATCTTTCCTTCAAAGCGAGCCCGATTTCCGCCGTCACAATAGTGGGTCGCGACGAAACGCTCTCCGTCCACGTAGAACATAGTGATCTCATGGTCTGGAGGTGGAGAGCCGGAAGTCGCCTCATGCAGAATTGCATTGCCACTGGAGGTGAGGCGAATTGTGACGTTGATCGACTTGCCCATAATCGTACCTTGCCACGAGCCCGCCAGGGCTTTCATATTGTCGAACATCTTCTGCGCGTCTGATGGCGCGGCGGCGTTAGTTGGGGGCGTCGTCGTCTGAGCCACAGAACTTCCGCATCCGATCGCCACTACCAGAAAGATCAAGAGTGCGGTCAGAATTTTTGGCGTTCGTCCGTCGAGGGGTTTGAAGAGCCGTGCAACATCGAGCATAGCTTGCATTGTTGGTTTCCTTTCGGTCTGAGTAACAACTTTCGAATCGTGCTCGAGAGCCTATGGTCTTTGAGCTTCCAAGTCTCCACAGGCTGTAATTAGATTGTAAAAAGTTGTACCGAGAGGACGGCCATAAGCAAGTTCTGGCTCCTATCAGGCAGTTGATACGACATTGTACTCGACCGGGCTAACCGCCGGAGACCAAACAGGGTATAGTTTCCTTTCCCTTACAAGACGTCCCCGAAAACTCGTACGATCGAATCGCATAAGGGTCTTTCCGATGATTAGGCGAGTTGCATTTGAAAAAGCGATTCTCGCAGGTGCTGTTGGAGCAGTTGCCTGGGAAGTAGTAGTCCGCGTGTTGATCCAGCTGGGCCTTCCACTTTTTGATCTCGTCTTTACCTTGGGAACTATGGTGTTGGGCCAGGTGGGACCGTGGCTCTGGTGGCCGGTCGGTATGATTCTGCACGCCACGGTGGGAGCAATCTGGGCCATCTTCTACGCGTACTTCTTCTGGTCGACTTACGAATGGTCGCCAGCTCTGCAAGGCCTGGTCTTTTCAGTTGGGCCGGCAGTGCTCGCGGGTCTTATCATGGTGCCGCAGATGGGCTTCATGCATCCCCTAATGCTCAACGGCACATTGACTCAACCGGCGTTGTTCGCCATAAACCAGGGTTGGGGTGGTCCAGCCGGGATTCTCATCGGACATTTGGTTTATGGCTTTGCAATGGGAAGTATCTACGTCAAACCTGTAGGTTATCGCGCCGGGCGGAGGATTGTGCCGTATGGCTGAATTCATGTTCGCCACGGGCATCGAGTGTAGCTATCCGACGATCGATGGCGGGCGTTGGCGTATAGATCAGCTCAAAGAGACAAAGCACTACGAGAATTGGAGACTCGATCTCAAGTTAGTGCGCGATCTCGGATTGCGTTACTTGCGCTATGGCCCGCCGCTGCATCTGATCTTTGAAGGGCCGGGCAAATACGATTGGACGTTTACCGATCAAGTCTGCGAACTCATGCGGCAACTCGAGATCGTTCCGATCATGGATTTGTGCCATTTCGGTGTTCCTGATTGGTTGGAGAACTTCCAAAACCGGGAATTGCCGCAGCGTCTGAGCGAGTACGCGGCTGAATTTGCAAAACGGTATACATGGGTGAAGTTCTATACGCCCGTAAATGAAATGTACGTCACTGCAAGGATGAGCGCGCTTGACGGTGTTTGGAACGAGCAACTACGCAGCGATGACGGGTTCGTAACAGCAACGTGTAATTTGGCCAAAGCCAGCGTGCTAATGATGCAAGCGATCCAGCGTGAGCGGCCCGATGCGGTGTTTATCAACAGCGAATCGAGTGAGTTTTATCAGGCTTGTTGCCCCGATCGCCAAATCCGCCGGATTGCTGATTTCGAGAATCAGCGCCGGTTTATCGCACTCGATCTGCTGTATGGCGTTCCGGTGCGCGGCGATATTTACAACTATCTGATTGACCACGGAGTGTCGCGCGAGGAGTACCAGTGGTTCATGGACCAGGACGTGGCCCGCCGCGCGATCCTCGGAGTGGATTATTACGAATGGAATGAGAAGTTGATTAATAGTGAGGGCAGACCTGAAAACCTCGGCGAGCTCTTCGGCTGGTACGTGATCACGAAGCAGTACTACGACCGCTACAAACGACCCGTGATGCACACCGAGACAAACACACCAGATGCTGACGATGCGCCCGCCTGGCTATGGCGGCAGTGGCACAACGTGCAGTTGATCCGCCAGAACGGCGTACCTGTGGTTGGTTTTACCTGGTATAGCCTGCAGGATCAGGTTGATTGGAACATAGGTTTGAGCAGGGCCATCGGGAATATTTTTCCCGTAGGCCTTTACGATCTGAATCGCGATCCACGTCCCGTTGCGCAGGCTTACAAACACCTGGTAGAGATGTTTCGCCACGAACCGCTGGTGGCGGGCGCCGAGGTATTTGAAGTGCAATAAGCAATGGCAAAGAGTGCTTCCTTCTTACAATACATGCGCGCGCATGGCAACACGCCTGGACCGACGCAGCGACCGGTTCTTGCAGGTGCCGCCACAGGCACTATCGCCGAAATTCCCGCGCTGCTAATGCTCTGGTGGTCAGGCGCCCTCAGCAGCGCTACTCAGTCGCTATCAGTGTCGATATACGCCACCGTTGCTTTCTATTTACTGGTAATGATTATTGCCGGTGTGATCTACGGCCGAGTCTTCAGCCGTGCTGCAAACGACCCGCGCGGTGGTTGGTTGTTTGGCATCAGTTTCGGCTTTTTGATCTGGATGATCGGACCGGTAACTGTCCTGCAATGGTGGCTCGATGGTCCGCTTGCGCTCGGCGTGGCGGCAATGGGCATTCTCGGTGCACATCTTATCTACGGATTATTCCTGGGTCTGCTGTTTCCCTGGATTCACCGGCTATTGCAGTCCGAGATTAGTCAGCTCAAAGGACCAGGCCGCCACGGAACATTCGGAGTGAAACCTCAAAACGCAATTCAATCAAGAGGAAAGTAGATGAGCGCGCAAGGAGCCGTAGTTGCAATCGCACATACGAAGGAAAAGCACCGCTCAGCAGAGCGCGTGCTCACACTTGTTAAGGACGCAATCGATCTTCTCGGCGGAATTCAAAGGTTCGTCAAGCCGGGGACCACAGTCCTGATCAAGCCTAACCAAACTGTCTACTATTCGGCGGAGGAGGGCTGCACGACAGATCCGCTGGTGGTTGGCGCTTTGATTCGACTGGCGAAAGAAGCCGGCGCTGCGCGCGTGCAGGTGGCAGAGTCGTCCGGCGGATATTTCTCATCGCTCGACTGCATGAAAGTGACCGGAATGGCGGCGGTTGCCGAGCGTGAAGGGGCAGAGCTGATCGATCTCGGCAGCGATGACACGCCGAATCGAATCGTCCAGATTCCCGGCGGCCGAGTGATTAAGGAAGTCCCTTTGCCCGTGCCCCTCATTGAAGCTGACGTGATCATCGATGTGCCGAAAGCAAAGAACCACCACATGGAGCCCATTAGCGGCGCGTTGAAAAACTGGGTGGGAGTTGTCAATCAAAACTGGCGCAATCACAACCACGGTGATGAAGAGCACATCCCACGCTTCATGGACATTATGATGGTGTCGCGGCCTGCGTTATGTGTTGTTGACGCGCTGATCGCCGGAGAAGGTGATGGGCCAATTGCGGATCTGCCCCACTGGATCGGTTGCATCATTGCTTCCGCTGATCCGGTCGCGACGGATGTAGCGATTTGTCAGCTGATGGGCCATGACTGGCGCAAACTAAACTTCGCGAGAGAAGCCGAGGAGCGTGGGCTGGGTGTGCGTGAGCCGATTCAGTTTGCCGGCACTCCGTTAGAACAGGTCGCAATCAAAGCGTGGCCTGGACACGAAGGTTTCGGTTATATGCCGCTTAATCTGCTGGTCGGGAAAGGTGTGAGAGTCGCCGGAACTGTCGGTCATGTAAAAAGCGTGCTGGACAGCATGCTGCGGCGAGGTGAGTTGCAGAAAGTGATCTGGCTGAAGGGCACTCCCACGATCATGATCGGCGAGATCGACGACCCGAACTTCGAGGAGCATCTGAAAGAGGGCCCGTACGTCGTTTTTGATGACTCTGCCAAGCCGCAGTACAAAAATGATCCGCGTGTTTATTTCGTGCCGGGACATCCAGTGCTGCAAACCGCCATGCCTGAGTTGATGAAGGGGTTGGGTGTTGACTGGCCCGGTCAAGCCTTTATGAAGTGGGAGCAATTTGAGCAGAAGGGAATGCACGAGCTCCAGTACGGTACGGCATCACGCAAGGCTGTCGCGATCGGCAAGCCCCTATTGTTAACAACCATATTGGTCGCAGGCGGAGTGGGACTAACGAGACTTATACGGCGGCTCGTTTCGGATGCGCAAGAGAAGCCGTAACGCTCTGAGGATGTTGAGCAATTTACGCGGAAGGCGTTGGCTAACTTCAGCGCAAGGTCTAACGCCGAAGGCGTTCGCTAATTTCAGCCCCGGGTTGGAGCGGAGCGACAACCCTGGGATCCGAAGATAATAGTCATTGAACCCTGAAAAGGGTTCGCCAACCGCCAAACCCTTGCAGGGTTTGGTTGCGTCTTTAAATTGATAACCCAGGGTTCTCGCGACGCTCGAACCCTGGGCTGAAATTAGCCAACGCCTTTGGCGTTAAAGTCTGCGCTGCGGCACCCGTTTACAGGGTCCATTTTAGGGCGTATCTTAAAGCCTGTTCCCCTAAACAAATCGCCCCCGCTTTGTAAGTACTGGCTCCGCCTATGCGAAGTCTAGTCGCGTGACGTGTCCTTGACCTTCGCAAGATAGACATGGCCGGGCCGCAACAACACAGTGAGGAAATCAATGGAGAGTAAAGCAAAAGCTTTAGGACATCCGATACACCAAATGCTAATTCCTTTTCCATTTGGCTTACTTGCCACGGCAGTGATCTTCGACATCATCTATTTGCTGTGGGGCAATCCCACGATGGTGACAGTTTCTTACTGGATGATCATTGCCGGCATCATTGGCGGTTTAGTCGCCGCGCCGTTTGGGCTGGTTGACTGGTTCGCAATCCCGCAAGGCACGCGCGCGAAGTCTGTAGGCATGGTCCATGGCCTGGGCAACGTAGTTGTGTTAGTGCTGTTTGCAGCAAGCTGGTGGTTTCGCTACAACAGTCCCGGCCTGCTTCCATACATACCAAGCACACTCGCGCTGATACTGTCTTTCCTCGGCTTTGCACTGGCGGGTGTCACCGGTTGGCTTGGTGGGGAGTTGGTTGATCGCTTGAGCGTAGGCGTGGATGACGGCGCGAATCTAAATGCGCCCAGCTCGCTGTCAGGCCCAGCTACGAAGCGAGCCGCATAGCAATGGCCAGGCAGAACAAAAGGGGTTGTTTAAATGAATGATGATTTCGACGAGAACGCTGCGCCTGAGTTGACGGCCGATGAGGAGGCTCTGGTAAAGGAAATGCCCGCGTTGACTGACGTCGGTCAGGCGCGTCGCACATTCCTGGGCCAGACGATCACGGGTGGCGTGGGATTATTTGCCCTGATGCTGCTGGAGAAGGAGCAGGCGCTGGCAGCAGTTTCTTCTTCGCCCGATGCAGTGTTCGCACAGGCCGTCGCGCCGGAGAACACAATCAGGATCGCTATGAAGGTGAACGGCGCAACTAAAACGCTTGAGCTGGATTCGCGCGTGGTCCTGCTCGACGCGCTGCGGGAAAGATTAGAGCTTACGGGAACAAAGAAGGGCTGCGAGGTGGGCCAGTGCGGCGCCTGCACGGTACTCGTCGACGGCCGCCGCGTGCTGTCGTGCCTGACGCTCGCGGCAACACTTGAAGGTCGTGAGGTCACAACGATTGAAGGGCTGGCGCGCGGCGAACAGCTACACCCGGTGCAAGCTGCTTTCATCAAGTACGACGGCTTCCAGTGCGGGTACTGTACGCCGGGGCAGATCTGCTCGGCCATCGGGGTGCTCGAAGAGGCGCGGCGCGGCGATGTGAGTCACGTCACCGAAGACGTCAGTGCTACGACTACAAGGCTCACTAACGATGAGATACGCGAACGGATGAGCGGCAACATCTGTCGCTGCGGTGCTTATCCGGGAATCGTCGCTGCCATCAGGGAAGTCCATACAGGCAAAGAGACGGCACGGACGTGGCGCTTCGTCGAGGATGAAGAGCTGGCACGCGTCAGATCGGAGTGGCAACACGATGAGACCGTTTAAGTACACGCGGGCGAGCGATGCGGCAGCGGCCGCGCGCGCTCTCACGGCGAACCCTAATGCGAAGTTCCTCGCGGGCGGGACCAACATTCTCGATTTGATGAAAGAGGACGTCGAGCGGCCGAATGAACTCGTTGACCTGACGCGTCTGAAGCTTGCCGAGATCACGGCCGCACCGGGCGGCGGCGTCACCATCGGCGCCCTGGCAAAGAACACGGACACGGCCAACCATCCTTTGATCCGCAAGAGCTATCCGCTCCTGACCCAGGCGATTGTTGCGGGCGCATCCGGGCAGCTTCGCAACATGGCAACTAACGGCGGCAACCTGATGCAGCGCACGCGCTGCCAGTACTTCTACGACACAGCGATGCCGTGCAATAAGCGTGAGCCCGGAACGGGCTGCGGCGCACGTGAAGGCTTGAATCGCATTCATGCCATCTTCGGCTGGAGTGAGAAGTGTGTGGCCACGTATCCGGGCGACATGGCGAATGCACTTTACGCGCTTGAAGCTGTCGTGAGAGTCAGGGATGCATCGGGGCGCGAGCGCACGATACCCATCGGAGACTTTCACCGCCTGCCCGGCGACACGCCGCAGAAAGACAATAACCTCGAACACGGCGAACTGATTGTCGCGATTGATTTGCCACGGTCCAACTTCGCGAAGAACTACTACTACCTGAAAGTCCGGGACCGCGCGAGTTACGCCTTTGCTCTCGTCGCAGTGGCTGCCGCGCTCGAAATGGACGGCGGCACAATCAGGCAGGCGCGTGTCGTGATGGGGAGCGTGGCCCACAAGCCGTGGCGGAGCGGGGAAGCCGAAGCCGCACTTTCCGGAAAACCCGCCTCAGAGGAGAACTTCCGCAGGGCCGCGGAGGCGGCGCTCGCGGGCGCAAAGCCGCTTGCGCATAACGCCTACAAAGTCGAACTAGGGAAACGCGCTATCGTGCGCGCGCTGATGCGCGCGGCCAGGCTTATCTAAGACAAGGGGAACAACATGGCGAGATACATCGGCAAAGAGATGAGCCGCGTGGATGGTGTTGCGAAAGTAACAGGCCGTGCGAAGTATGCTGCGGAGTTCCGCGCTCCCAACCTCGCTTACGGATTCATCGTATTGGGCGCGGTGGCAAAGGGCAGTATCAAAGATATCGACACGCGCGAGGCAGAACGCGCGCCAGGTGTCGTGCGCGTCTTCACGCACCTGAACACGCCGAAGCTCGGACCAAAGGCTTCGCACGAGCAGTCGCCGCCGCGCGCGCAGGAGGAGCAGGACAAGTCGTTTCGCGCTCTGCAGTCAGACCGGATCTACTTCAACATGCAGCCCGTGGCGCTCGTGGTCGCGGAGACTTACGAACAGGCGCGCTACGCGTCGCGACTCGTCAAAATTACTTACAACGCGGAGAAGCACACCACCGACACTGAGGCCGTGCGCGAGCGTGCCCGCTTTCCAAAACAGGGACCACCGCCCAAACCGCGCGGCAATCCGGAGGAGGCGATGAAGAGTGCGCCCGTGAAGATTGAAGCCGAGTACCGCATCCCGATCGAGCATCACAACCCGATGGAGCCGCACGCGGCCGTCGCGGTCTGGCAAGGCGATCGGCTCACGATCTTCGACAAGTCGCAGGAAGTCTACAACGTGCGCAAGCACCTGGCCTCCAGCTTCAACGTCCCCGAAGCGAACGTGCAGGTCATCTCGCCTTATGTCGGCGGCGCCTTCGGCTCGTCTTTGCGACCCAACTACTATCCAGCGCTCACCGCCATGGCGGCTCGCGAGCTCAAGCGCCCAGTGAAAGTCGTTTACACGCGCACGCAGATGTACACGGGACACGGCCATCGACCGTACACCATCCAGAAGGTCGCGCTTGGGGCGGAGCGCAGCGGTAACCTCACGGCCATGATCCACGAAGCCGTGCACAACACCTCAACCTTCGAAGAGTTCTCGGACAACACCACCGGCTTCACGCGCCAGGTCTATGCCTGCCCAAACCTCTACGCGCCTCAAAGGATCACCGACACGGACCTCAACACACCGACCTGGATGCGCGCGCCCGGCGCCGTCAGTGGCATGTTCGCGCTCGAGTCAGCGATGGACGAGCTCGCTTACGCGCTCAAGATCGATCCGCTCGAGCTCAGGCTTATCAACTACGCCGAGCGTGATCCGGAGAGCGGCAAGCCGTTCTCGAGTAAGGCACTGAGAGAGTGCTACCGGCTGGGGGCGGAGAAGTTCGGATGGAAGGACCGCAAGTTTGAGCCTCGCTCGATGCGCGATGGGCGTCTGTTGGTGGGTTGGGGGACGGCCACTGGTGTTTGGGGCGCATTCCAGATGCCCGCCACCGCCAGGATCACGTTCCGGGCGGAAGGTAAGGCCCACGTCGCCAGCGCGACAAGCGACATCGGCCCCGGGACGTACACCGTCATCACCATGATCGCCGCCGAGTACCTGGGCCTGAAACCCGAGCAGGTGGAGTTTGAGCTAGGCGACTCGACGTTCCCGCGCGCTCCCGCGCAGGGCGGCTCATGGACCACGGCGAGCGTTGGCTCAGCCGTACATGGCGCGGCCCTGGCCGTCACTGCACGGCTTCTGGAGCTAGCGAACAGGGAAGCAAGCTCACCGCTGAAGGGGGCGGCGGCCGCTGATGTAGAAATGCTTGACGGTCGTTTGCAACTCAAGAGCGACACGTCGCGATTCGTCAACATCTCCGAAGTCATGAAGCGCAACAGCCTCAAAGAGATTACAGAGACGTTTGAATCGAAACCATCGGCGGAGCGCCGTAACTACGCGACCCTCGCACACGGCGCGCAGTTTATTGAGGTGAAGGTGGACCCGGACATCGGACGGGTCCGAGTCACGCGTGCGATAGAGGTCACGGCCTGCGGCAAGATCATCAACCCCAAGGCTTCGCACAGCCAGGAGATCGGTGGTGTCGTTTGGGGCATCGGCATGGCTCTTCATGAGGCGACCGAAATTGATCACCGTTTTGGTCGCATCATGAACCCGAACCTTCAGCATTACCACGTGCCGGTCAACGCTGACGTTCACATGGTGGAGACCATATTCGTCGAAGAGGACGACACCGTAGTCAATCCGCTCGGCGTCAAGGGCATGGGCGAGCTTGGTATGGTCGGCATCCCGGCCGCGATCGCCAACGCCGTCTTCCACGCCACGGGCAAACGCATCAGAGAGCTTCCGATTACGCCAGACAAGCTACTGTAGGTCTTAAACCTGCGAAGCAGGTGTAACGAAGTCTATCGGGCGCTTTTCTCTTAACCTGCGAAGCAGGTGTAAGCATAGAGCTTGGGGCGCGAGCCCCAGGTAATTCAATACTTCGCAGGCTAGAGTAGGAGGACAGAATCGTGAACGAGGTGCGAGCATTGGTCGAGGCGTTTGACGAAGCGAACAGGAGAGGAGAGCGGTGCGCACTGGCGACGGTCGTAAGCGTCGAAGGGTCTTCATACCGGCGACCAGGAGCGCGCATGCTGGTCTGCGAAGGCGGAGCGAGTACTGGAACGATTAGCGCCGGGTGCCTCGAATCGGATGTTATAGAACACGCTAAGCGC
>Ga0126311_10001830_pt1 | contig 10448 bp, 8 predicted proteins | sample Plot61_FD_92539 | JGI IMG/M metagenome (GOLD analysis project Ga0126311, IMG submission 92539) | Serpentine soil microbial communities from UC McLaughlin Reserve, CA, USA - Plot61 | ecosystem: Environmental > Terrestrial > Soil > Grasslands | place: USA: UC McLaughlin Reserve, Lake County... | reverse complement strand
TTCTCCTCATGTTTAGATTTTGATTAACTCACTCAAGCAGCTCTTGATTTTTCAAGTACTACTTGATTTGCCCGTTGGCCCATCTTCCGGTCCATCTCGATGGTCCAGAACGACTTCTGCTGAAAACTAATGGAAAAGCGCTACGCGATGTTTCCAGTAGAATGTGGGCTATGTTCGGCACTTTCAAAGAATGCGGATGAGCGTTTTCAACCGCACTTGTTTTTCCTGGCTGACCGTGACTACAACAGCTGTGCCAGATCGCCTTTTTCCTCTCCAGTGCTTGACTAGATAAGGTCAAAGACTTTCGCAACGAGTGCTTAATCTCGTTGTAGAACGGGCCTTATGATCATTTGTAGGTATGGACCACAGTTCTCCCGAAATCTCGGAAAACCGTCCTTGCAAGGAAAGTGGCTAATCGCAGGTAGACGCCTGATGTTCGTGTTTTCCAACGCGGTTGAAGCCCTAATGTTCGAAAACACGAACATCCTCTTCACAGAAACTTGCTACCAAGAGATCGGACCAAGGGATAATCGCTCACAAAAATCCACCTTCGAGACATTCGGAGGCTTTTAGCGCCCTTTCTCAAGCCATCCAAGATTTTCGACCATGAGTTCTGAGGCTCTTGTCACTGCGGCACACTAAGTGCCCTGCGACCCTACCGGACGAATGAAGGTTCTCGCGCAACGACTCAACCCGCTTATGAGCCTAATGACGAAAAAGACTCGCATTGATGCCAAGCGCGTCGCTGAGATTATTGGTTGCTCCCGTAAGACAGTCTTGAACGGCGGCGCGGGCACCGCGCAACTTACTAGAATCCGCAACGGGTCTACTCAGGTGCGTTTTATTCTGGAGGAGGTCTTAGCCTTCGCTGAAAAGCAGGAACGAGATGCTCAACATCGACTACCTAAAGCCCACTCGACAATGACGTCGTAAACGGTCACAGGTTCTATCACTATCGCCCATCCTCACAGTTTCCTGAAAAAAAGAGCTGCAAGCATGAAGCGTATTGGTAAGCAATTTGGATCGACGTCGGCAGTGCGGCGCGAGGAAACGGTCGTGAAGAACTTTCATCAGTATGTTGGCCCAGGCGGACAAACTCTTCACGGTTACATGCGCCGCTACAAGAATGTTCGACTTCGCAAGAAAGGCTTTACAAGTAAGGCCGAAGCTGAAAGACATCTGCGTCAGGCAATGAACGATATAGACGCGGAAGAACGAGGTGAGATTCGCTGTAAACCAACTACCGCCCAGGAAGCTCTCAACATTTATCGCCGCAACCAGGAAGTGCGAGCTCGAGACAAAGGTTATCAGTACGGCCACAACGTCAGATCCAATTGCAAAATCATCCAGCAGTTTGTGGACCACTTTGGTCCCACCCGGTTAATCAGGGAATGTACCGAAACTGATTTGCGCGAGTTCTACCAAATACTTTGCTTTCGTCCGACCCTTAATAAGAATAGCGCCGGCGTCTTTATTAGCCGCATTCAAGGGATGCTGAAGGCGGCACAAAAAGCAAAACCTGACTTAATCAACTGGCTCCGTCCGACACTCAAGGTCAATCGCACCCCTGAATTCGAACATCGCGTGGTGGAGCTAACCGAATACGCAACCCTTGTTCACACATTGCTAAATCCACCTTTAGCCCCATCTCGACGGACGGAGCGCAATAAACTATGGCGTGACGCCGCTGACGTTGTTCAGTTACTCCGATTGACCGGAGGCAGGCTCAACGAGATCGTACGCATACGACTCGATCAATTCCTGTGGACCAAAGGCAAGCTTCGCTTATACGCAACCAAGACCGAAAATCAACGTGACCTGCCATTATGGGACTGCATAAAAGAGATTGCGCAAAGCCGAATCCGGGAAGGTCTCACCGACGACGAGCTACTGTTTCCACGCGCCAAGACCGCGACCTTTGACAATGCCATAGCGAGGGCATGCCGAAAAGCAGCGCGACTGGCAAACCTCAACTACGGCCGAACCAACGGCTTCACTTGTCACAGTCTCCGCCACACCTTTATCACAGACATGATGGAAGCCAGCGGAAACAACGTGGCACTGGTCATGTCCTACAGTGGTCACAAGTCGCTCGAGTCATTCAAGATCTATCTACACGCCCCAAAACAAGGCTGTATAGCTACTGATCAGCGCATCGAAAGCGTTGGCCTATTCTTAATCTCTTTTTCGGGAACGAAGGGAATATCGGGAACACCGGACGAGAAGGATAAACCTTTGGAAAACGCTAAGATTGCGGTGCCATAGTGACCTGACCAAAAAGACTGTCCTCTTAGACTCAGCAAGCGCACTCTCTCTAGGTTGGGTCGTCAAAGACTTATCTTTCCACCTCTCTATTGGTTGAGCGCAAATTGCGTAGATTTCCTTGTGACAAAGATCGTAGTTTGCTCTTGCGCAATCTGCGACTCAATCTCATAATCGGCCCATGACAGAGAAAGAAATCGTACTTGAGACTATTCGCGCCTTACCAGACGACTGTTCGCTCGAAGAGATAGCCGAGCGCATTGAGTTTATGGCTGCGGTACAGAAAGGTCTCGATCAACTCGACAGAGGTGAAGGCATTCCTCACGACGAAGTAAAAAGACAGCTGGCCTCATGGCTCACAAACTAATCTGGTCTCCCGCTGCGCGAGATGACCCTCACGATATAGTCGTCTTCGTCGCACGCCGACAATCTCAACCGCGCAATGTGCTTCGGATATGAATTGATCTCGGAGACGGACCGCCTACATAATTTTCCAGAGTTGGGTCGCATCGTGCCCGAGTATAGGAATGATTGCATTCGCGAGATCATCTTTCGCCCGTACCGAATAGTGTACCGAGTCAATCATGATGCAAAGCTCTATGAGATTGCCAGGGTTTGGCATTTCGGCGCGAAAAATACCGCGGTTGTAACAGGACATGGGTGTTCCGCGACCGCCAATGTGCCCCGTCTCGACGAGGAGGTAATAATTGCAATTAGCGAAACTGATTCTCTGAAATTTCGCGGGTTGGACCTATTTCGAATAAGGGCGAAAGAACCTAACTCGCTGCCTTCCTCGCGTTTGCAATATCTTCCGCCGTATATGTTCTGACAAACTGAAAAACCAAAGCTGGAAGAACTATAAGGGGTTGCCATCTATATACAGCGAAGAAATTCCAACAGCTTGTCCTTGTCGTCTTGGGCCAATAGTCGAAATGCCCTCGATGATCTCGCAGCTTCTCCCCCATGTAAAAGAATAGCTGATTCGATATTTTTCGCCCGTCCATCATGAAGAAATGGTGGTCCAGTAGAACTCAATCCCCAAAGGGGTGCTGTTCGAAATTCACTACGCGAGGCTGCCCCCTCCCTAAATCCACCCCTTAACTCAGGTCCCATGTCATGGAGGAGCAGATCTGTAAAAGGGTGAATTATCCTGTTTGAGCCAACCTTTGTAATTGTGGGCAGTTCAGGTTTGTGGCATGAGGAGCAGCCGATATCATCAAAGATTTTGTCGCCGCCTATCAAGCGTTGCGAGATTGTTCTTCGTGGAGGAGGCGCCAGCAGGCGAATAAATGTGCTAACCGCCAGCACCTTATCGTAAGAAACCTCTGGCTTTATATTTCCTTTGACGGGATGCAGCATCGCATTGCTCATTCGATACGTCGATGTCGTCAGCCCTAACTCAAGTGTAAAAGCCGTATTAACAAACTCTTCTATACTTATTGACTGAGATTTCCACCCGAAGCGACCAACGCCCTTCGATATTCTTGGTAACCGGCCTGATATGCCATCGTGATTTCTATCTTTGGGATCTTCTATTTTCGTTAGATAATCGAGAGGAACCGTTTCTAACAGCCCTAGGCCGAATAAGCTTTGGGTTTTGCGGCTAATGTAAGTCGTAGGCAAAGGATTTTCTCCAACCGCATTTTCCTTTACGTTGAAACGTTGGAACGTATGACCTCCAATCTCGTCCCTTACTGATAACGAATGCATCACAAACGTGTGCGGCGCTAATTCGCTGCCTCCCGGAACCGGTATGTGGTGACAGTTAGCACAACTTTTTGCATTAAAATTAGGTCCTAGTCCTTCAGACTCATTCCACACCTTGATAAAAAGCTGATATCCGCGATCAAACTGAGCCACTGCTGTAGCATCTATCCTAGCAATGTGATCTCCAAAATAAATCTCAGCTTCCGGTTGAGTGGTATTCTGTGCCGACACCGACAGAACGATGATGACGGCACAGAACAACGAACAAACGTTGCGTAGATATCGCCTAGCCAAACCAGTATTTTCATGAAATCCACACATAGGCTTACTTCTTCCGTGGGAGAAAGGCGATACCGTACGGAGCTTTTCCGACTTTAATGGTGTTCGTTATTTTGCCAGTTGTGACGTCAAGCGCACTTATTGTGTTATTAGCTAAATCGCTGAACACAATGCCAGTGCCTTCCATGTTGCTTGCTACATTCTTTGCCTTCGCTGCGAGTCCTGCGGATGCTGATGGTCCAGACGTTGTGTTTAGCTTGACCCGCATCTTTTCAGAAAAGTTTACTGCATCCAGCACTGAAATCTCATTTGATGAAAAGTTAGCAGCAGCCATGATCTTTCCATTGCCAGAGCTGGCAAGTCCCCACGGGGATCTGCCAACAGGAAGCGTGCTTGCTACCTCAAGAGTATCTAGGTTGACCTTCAGAATCGAATGAGATCCGAAACTGCTGACGGCGGCAAACTTCTGTCCTTCAGGTACAACTACTGTGTATGGTAGGGAGCCAATTGTAATTCTCTTGATTTCCTTCTGTGCAGCAAGATCTACCACAGACAACGTGTTCTCTCCCCAATTCGTGATCAATGCCAGCTTTTCATCATTGGAGAATGCAACGCCATATGGAATGGACCCCACTTTAACTTTGAAGAGTTCTTTACGCGCTGGAATATCTATCTTTGAGATAGTTCCATCGCCCGAGTTTGCAGTTACAGCCCATTTCCCATCCTTTGAGAGTTGAATATCTCTTGGACTTAATCCTGTGGGTATCTTTGTCGATTCGAGCATCGCCTGAATGTCGATAACCGAAACATCTGAAGCTGCCGAATTTGTTACATATGCAAATCTTCCATCCGGATCGACTTTCACGTCATACGGTTTGGCGCCTACCTTTATCGTAGATAACTCTTTCTCCTGCTCCAAATCTACTAAGGACACCGTATCATCGGCCCAGTTGGTGACGAGAACCAGTGCTCCGGCAAACGGCGAAGCACCGCCTCCTCCTTTGAAGCCAATTAGCATTTGAGGATTCGTCAAAACAAACAAAACTGCGATAACAGCGAGAACGCGGAATCTTCTTTTTTTCATGGTGGAACCTCCTTATGGTTCGAAGTTAGCAAAGTTGATTTCAGTCAATATCAGTAACTATCTTGTTTCGCGTCTGTGCGAAACTGTCAGAAGTGGTGCGTTGATCAAAAGCCTTCGTTGAACTTGAAGATTAATGTGAACTGGATCTGCCGTCCGGCGTCCGCGGCATTGAAAATACCAAAAACAGGACCCGCTGTGAGTCTGGTAAGCGGCACACCAGGCTGAATGCGATCACCTGCAACGGTCAGTGTTGCTGGCGGGTTGATGTAGTTAACGCGATTGAATAGGTTAGTAAGCTCAATCTTCAAGTCGGCGCCGACGACGTGTTTTCCGTTTCCAACTTCCGTTTTGTAAAGGAGCACGCGCGTCAACGCGAGATCGAATTGGCAACTGCCCTGCCCTCGCACTTGTCCGCGCCGTAAATTGCCGAACTGGCCCGGTGCAGGGACGGTGAAGGCTTTGGGATCGAGAAGTTGAAGACCATCTCGCAAAATTGGATTCGCACCGGGAACTAAATCTGGTACGCGAGCTCCACCTGATGCGCCTCCGCCAGGTGTGTTGATAATCGCCTGCCGCCCCACGCCCGGCAAACTGAAGAGTTGACCGGTCGCATCAACATAAACAACGTCGGGCCGGTCGAGGCGAACGATAACTGGCGCACCGCTACGCGCTGTGATTGCCGGTGAGATGGTCCAGCCCCAAACGATATCTCTGCGGTTCCGGCCATGTCCGTCATCCCATAGCCGGTATGCGGTGGAGGCCGAAAATACGTGACGCACGTCTGATGTGTTGGAACCGAAGTCGCTTTCGAAGTCCAGAGTACTGGATGCCACCGCTCCACTCACATTGCCGACGTTACGCCCCAGCGTGTATTGCACATTGAAGGTCGTAAAGTTCTTCCAGTCGAGGGCGTGCTCACTAGTTCCGAGGGAGGCGTTGTTATGCTTGAACTGGAAAGTTAGACCATTGAAGGAACTGCGTCCTTTGCTTGTTCTGAACTGCAATTCACCGAAGGGCTTCGATAGTAAGCCGTTGCTCTCGATGTCAAACTGCCGTCGCACAATCGCTGGCTTAGTTGGATCGGGGTTCGTCTGAACGCTGATGATGGGATTTGCAATGCTTGCAACCGGCAGGTTCCGGCCGATGTTGCCACTGTAGACAATGTTTATGTCGTTAACAATACCGAAGGTGTGCGTCATCATAACGTCCCACCTGTACACGCGCTCCGGAGTAGTGAAATCGCGCGCAAACGAAAGCGGTTGAAACTGACGCGTTTTTTCGTTCTCGACGAAATTCTTAATGACTTCAGCCGGCGTAACGGGAAAGATCGCATCGTTGAGCCCCGTGTTGAAGCGATCACTCTCAATCGGCAGCAGCAGATCGCCGATACGTGGAGCACCTGAATAGAAACCTCCGCCTGCCCGCAGAACCGAATTCTCCGCGAATCGGTACGCGAGTCCCAAACGCGGCTGGAAATTAACTTTTGACGCTTTGTAGAAACGCGTTCCAGTCGGAAGGGTTTCGCCGGTCTGAGGATCGATCACAACTGCCCGGTCATTCTCCTCGCGTGGTACGCCGAAGTAGTCATAACGGAGTCCATAGGTGAGTAATACAGGTCGTGAGAGCCTCGAACGCATCTGAAAGTAGCTCAAGTAATACTCTTGTAAGGCGCGACGCTTACCAGCGGCGCTGAATGGAGCGTCCGCGCTTAAATCTGAGAGGAAGTTAACGACCCTGGTTTTTCCCGTTCGTAACGCAGCGACATCGGGGAACGTATACGTCAATCCGCCGAATCGATCAAAGTCGAGCCGAAGGAAGCGTGCCTCGAAGCCGGTCTCGAATTGGTGATTTTCCGAAAGGCTTGCAGTCAGGTCATAACTCGCGTTGAATGAGATAGGAGTCTGATCAAGACCCCGAGCGCTGCCGCGCACAAGACCACCAAGTGTGGCTGTAGGTACATTCGGCGGATTACCGGGAAGATTAGAGACGTCGACGGTGCTGCCGACTGTGATAAGTGACAAAGTCAAACTCGGATCGGTCGTGGGAGGCACGTCAACAAAAGAGGAGGAGCGAGTTTGATTGATGCCGAATCTGAAACTATGTTGGTGATGTCTTCGGACCATGGTAAACCACGCGAGTCCGTTAGTGAGAGTGACTCCCTGTCGTTGGCGACGACCGGTAACACCGTCCGGCAGTACGAAATCCGCTTCCTGGCGCGTAAAACGCAACACTAGTGAATTGTAGTTGTCGTCTCCCAATGGACGCGTCAGATCGAAGCGCGCGTCCCAGGAGTCTGCATCACTCGTCGCGCGCACTCGGCGTCGTGCTATCAGGAAATCCTTGTTTTTCGAAATGTCTCCAGGAACGACTGTGGTGCCAGGCGGCAGAAACCCGCCGAGGAATGGTGCGACTGGTCCACTGCCACAGTCACAAACCGCGTCCGCCGGCACCGCTTCATAAATGGAGCGCTCGGAGCTTGCGCGGATTCCGTCGTAACCGAAAAACAACGCGCCTTTACTGTTGAAGAGCGGACCTCCGACTTTTCCACCAAATTGGTTTCGTCGTAACGGGTTCCTACCTTCTGCCTCGAAGAAGTTGCGCGCGTTCAAGGCGTCGTTGCGCAGTGCCTCGCTCAACTGAAACTTCCATCGCTTCGCTTGTCGGCCATCAGTACCTTTGTATGAGATTCCTTCCACGAGCGTACCTGTGCCTGGTCCATACATCGGACTCGGTGCGTAGGTCCTCGTACCTCCGCCAGGTGGCTCGAATGTAATGGCGCCTGCGTGCGTCACCGTGTTTGCGCCGTTCAACGACACATTGGTTTTGAGTAAGGTGTCGAGAATCGTATGCAACGGATCGCCGGTGGGGAGATCTGTTAGAGGCGTCACATCCAATCCGTCGAGGCGTAGTATCTGTTGCTCTTTTCCCTTGGCGTCGGGCACGATTCGTCCGAGCGCAGCAGCGTTCGCCGCGGCGGCACCGGGAACGACTTGCAGTAGACGCGTAAGGTCGTTGTTGATATTTGGGATAACTTCGAGCGGGTCCCCACCCTCTTCGCCAGTGCCCGATACCGTGACTGACTCGCGGGCAAGTCCAACCTCCATGTGCAAGTCGAACACCTCGGCCCGGCTCACACCAACGCGTACGTTATCAGAAACATTGGTCCGAAAGCCTGTGGCCTCCACTGTGATTGAGTATGTTCCCGGTACGAGACCAACGAACGTCGTTAAGCCCTCGGCGTTTGTGGTTTGGGTTCTTTCCAGACCGGTCTCGACGTGTCGGATCGTAACCTTCGCGTCAGCAATGCCTGCATTCTGAGGATCAAGTACGCGGACTGGCAGACTACCGGTAACAGTCTGCGCGCATAATGACCACGGGAATACCAAAACTGAGAGCATTATCAACAGTCTGAATAAGTTCCGTTTCATTCTGGACCTCCTGCCACAGCATCGAAAGAACTTCTAATTGAAACGTTCCCCGATTACTCATGTGGTCTGGAGTGATAAACATTACATCGCGGGTCGATTTCGTGGTGAGACGTATCAGATTGGCGGTAATGATTAATTGAGATAAGTCATAGGAGGTAACTTGATTTCTTTTAGATGGGGGTGCGTCTATGTCAACGATCTTCTTTACCGATGCTGTGCTTGCAAGTTCAATTACTCCAGAAACTCGATTGATGCTGGAATCTTTACGGGAGCGTCATGCGCGGTTGGGAATCATTATCAATCGGCGAGGTCAGTTACAGGAACCCACTTTGAAAACTACTGAGTTCCTTCGGCTTTTTGATCCAGAGTTTGCAATTCACGGTGATACTCTCCAGGAGTCGACTTTGGTCGAGGCAGCCGCAAAAGCGAGACCTGATCGCGCTCTTTTTGTTAGCGAAGATAGCATCCAGCGCAGGGAGTCGCTGAAGGCGGGCTTCGATATGGCGATCCCTCACCTGAAATTGGTGTCGGAATTTATGGAGGGGGGCACACTAGTCTATGCTCGAGTGTCGAAACTCAATGAAGAACATCGCGACGGACGACTAAAGCGCTTCCTCAGAATGCCTATTGCTCCGGTATTTTTAAGCCTCGTCGATCCCGGCTTCGCTTACATCATTACCAGCACCAGAATTACGGAAGAGATTCGCGCAATGGGATTTGAGGTTACGACTTTCGACGGGCATGACCCGCAAGTGACTGATCTATACCTCGCACGCGATGATCGCAAGGTGCCTGAAGGCAGAACTCCCGAAGAATTTGCAACTGAGTTCCTCAAACAACAAGACAAATCCCGCTTCATAGTCGGTCCGCTGGACGGTGCACTTCTCCTCGCTCTCTCTGATGTCCCCATTGAGGAAATTCACTTTCCAAATGCTCGTCACGGACACAATCGGAGACTCCGGGCGAAAACGACCCTGCTGGCCCCGCTTACCGGTGAGATAAACACGCCGCCGTCGCAGTTGAGGCTTAACAGCAGTATGTTAACCGTTGATGAAGTCAAGGTGCTCCAGGAGGAGATTACGAAAGAAAAGATTGAAGCCTTACATGGACCGTACGTCGGTGATAAACCGCTGGTTGTTAAAGGTGTATCACATACCATCAGTTCTCGACATATTTCGCAGACGGATAACTGCCTTGTTACTCACGCCCTGGTTGAGCAGCTAAACACAATCGGAGGAGGTTTGCTGAAGGTCCAACTCTGCGAATTCACTCTTGCTGATAAAAAGTATTATAACGTTGAGGCCGAACTCCCAGGCAGCGAGCCTGATGCCTTTGTAATAATTAGCGCCCATTTCGACTCGATAGCGCGTGACGTAGCTGGGTTTACGCCGGCGCCAGGTGCGGACGACGACGCGAGCGGTATGGCTGGAGTACTGGCTGCTGCGCAGGTGGCGGTGAGGCTCCGCGCCGCTGGTCCACTAAAGCGCTCTTTGCGCTTCCTCTTCTTCAATGTTGAAGAGGATTATATTCTGGGCAGTCTGGAATATGCAGCAAACCAGCGTGCGAAAGGTGTCAATATCGTCGCCGTATTTCAGATGGACATGATCGGTTTCAACGGAGGAAATCCGAGAGTATTTGAGATTCACGCGGGTTTCCATCGCAATCCAGACACGGAAAGTCGCTCATTG
>Ga0126311_10001829_pt1 | contig 10452 bp, 11 predicted proteins | sample Plot61_FD_92539 | JGI IMG/M metagenome (GOLD analysis project Ga0126311, IMG submission 92539) | Serpentine soil microbial communities from UC McLaughlin Reserve, CA, USA - Plot61 | ecosystem: Environmental > Terrestrial > Soil > Grasslands | place: USA: UC McLaughlin Reserve, Lake County... | reverse complement strand
TGACCGACCCAACCTGTGAGACGGCGCCGAACTGGTGTCCGGTCGTGTGTGCAGCCGCACCTATCCTGACGCCAGCCATCCCTCGACCTGGAGCACCCATGCCTCGCCGCCTGCCCGTTCTCGCCGCCGCCGTGACCCTCGGCGCGCTCGCCGCCTGCGCCCCCGCCGACGAGTCCGCCGCGCCCGGGACGTCCCCCGCCTCCGGGTCCGCGTCCTCGTCGGCGTCCTGCGCTCCCGGCACGATGAAGACCCGCACGCCCGGCACGCTCACCGTGGGAACCGACAAGCCGGCGTACGAACCGTGGTTCAGCGGCGACGACCCGAGCAACGGCAAGGGCTACGAGTCCGCCGTCGCGTACGCGGTGGCGAAGCGGCTCGGGTACGCGCCCGAGGCCGTCAAGTGGTCCGTGGTCAGCTTCAACAGCGCCATCGCCCCGGGCCCCAAGACCTTCGACGTCGACATCAACCAGATCTCCATCACCGAGGAGCGCAAGAAGAACCTGGACTTCTCGAGCGGCTACTACGACGTGGCGCAGTCCGTCGTGACCGTCAAGGGCAGCAAGGCCGCCGACGCCACCACGCTCGCCCAGCTGAAGAAGGTCAAGCTCGGCGCCCAGGTCGGCACCACGAGCTACACCGCCGCCAAGGACCAGATCGCGCCCGAGCAGGCCGTCGCCGTCTACAACACCAACGACGACGCCAAGGCGGCCCTGCAGAACGGCCAGATCGACGCGCTCGTCGTCGACCTGCCGACTGGCCTGTTCCTGGCGGCGGCGGACCTGGACGACGGCAAGCTGGTGGGCCAGCTGCCGGTCACCGGCAAGCCAGAGCAGTTCGGCATGGTGCTGGACAAGGGCAGCTCGCTGACGGCCTGCGTGTCCCAGGCGGTGGACGCGCTGCGGGCCGACGGCACCCTGCAGCGGCTGGAGACGCAGTGGCTCACCGACACCGCCGGTGCGCCCGAGCTGAAGTGAGCGCCCGATGACCCAGACGGCCGCGGCCTACCAGCCGTCCGCCGTCCAGCTCGACCGGCTGGCCTACCGTCGCGGCCGCGCCGTCCGATCGGCCCTCGTCGGCCTGGTCAGCACCGTCGTCGTCGCGACACTCGCCGTCGGCGGCGTGGTCACGAGTCCAGGCTGGCCGCGGGTGCGCTCGAGCTTCCTGGACTGGGACGTCGCCAAGGCGTCCGCACCAGACGTGCTGGTCGGCCTGTGGCTCAACGTGCGGGTCATGGCGGTGTGCGCCGTCGCGATCCTCGTGCTCGGCATGGCCGTCGCCGTCATGCGCACTCTGCGCGGCCCGGTCTTCTTCCCGCTGCGCGCGTTCGCCACCGCCTACGTCGACCTGTTCCGCGGGATGCCGCTGCTGCTCGTGCTGCTGCTCGTCGGCTTCGGGGTTCCGGGACTGCGGCTGCAGGGCATGCCGTCGAGCGTGATCTTCTACGGCGGGGTCGCCCTCGTCCTGACGTACACCTCGTACGTCGCGGAGGTGTTCCGGGCCGGCATCGAGTCCGTGCACCCGAGCCAGCAGCTCGCCGCCCGGGGGCTCGGCCTGTCCTACGCCCAGACGATGCGCCGCGTCGTCCTCCCGCAGGCCGTGCGGCGCGTCGTCCCACCGCTGCTCAACGACCTGGTCAGCCTGCAGAAGGACTCCGGCCTCATCTCGATCCTCGGGGTGATCGACGCGGTGCGGGCCGCCCAGATCAAGCAGGCGACGTACGCCAGCTTCACGCCGTACGTCGTGGCCGGGGTGTTCTTCGTGCTGCTCACCATCCCGCTGACCCGGCTCACCGACCGGGTCGCACGGCGGCAGGGGTGGCAGGGCGCAGGCGGGGTGCCGTGAACGAGTCGGCCGGCGCGCCGCTGCTGCGGGTCCGCGGGCTGCGCAAGGTCTACGGTGCAAGCGTCGTCCTGGACGGGTTGAACCTCGACGTGCACGCGCACCGGACCACCGCGCTGATCGGCGCGTCCGGCTCAGGCAAGTCCACGCTGCTGCGGTGCATCGACCTGCTGGAGCCGGTGGACGACGGCGTGGTCCTGCTGGACGGGCGCGACGTCACCGACCCTCGGGTGGACGCCGACGAGGTCAGGTCCCGGATCGGCATCGTGTTCCAGGCCTACAACCTGTTCCCGCACCTGCGGGTCCTGGACAACCTCACCCTGGCGCCCCGCCGCGTGCACGGCGTCCCGCGCGAGCGGGCCGAGCACGACGCGGTCGAGACCCTGCGCCGGGTGGGGCTGGCGGAGAAGGCACGCTCGTGGCCGGACGAGCTGTCCGGTGGCCAGCAGCAGCGGGTCGCCATTGCCCGCGCCCTGATGACCCAGCCGCGGCTGCTGCTGCTGGACGAGGTCACCAGTGCCCTGGACCCCGAGCTGGTCGGCGAGGTGCTGGAGCTGCTGCGCGACCTCGGGAGCGAGGGCATGACCATGGTGCTGGCTACCCACGAGATGGCGTTCGCACGGGACGTAGCGGACGAGGTCGTGTTCTTGGACGGCGGGCGCGTGCACGAGGCCGGGCCGCCCGAGCAGGTGCTCGGCGCACCACGCCAGGAGCGAACCCGTCAGTTCCTGCGCCGGGTGGTGGACGCCGGGCGGCTCTGAGCAGCGCGCTGTTCGGGTGCCCGGACGTCCCGGCGTGACACACTCCTTCGACGTGGCCGGCATATCGGAGAACGATGGGCAGCCGCCGCCGGCACCTGTGGACCACGTGGCGGTGGTGGGAGCGCTTGCCGAGCCCACCCGCCGGTCGCTGTACGAGCAGGTCGTCGAGATGGATGACTGGGTGAGCAGGGACCAGGTGGCCGACGCCGCCGGACTGCCGCGGGCCACGGCTGCGCACCACTTGGACCGGCTGGTCGATGCAGGGCTCCTGGCGATCACGTACCGGCGGCTCACCGACCGGACCGGGCCTGGCGCGGGACGCCCGGCGAAGCTGTACCGGCGGGCCCCGCGGGACGTCGTCGTGACGCTGCCGCCACGTGACTACGAGCTGGCCGGTGAGCTGCTTGCCCGAGCGGTGCTCACGGCGAGCTCGGAGAAGACCGACGTCCTGGCCGCCGTGCAGCAGGAGGCGGCCGCCGAGGGCCGGCACTTCGCCGAGGAGATGCGGGAGCTCGCGGCCCGGGACGACGAGACCGATCCGCACGCGCGTCGGGACGTGGTCGTCGAGGTTCTCGCCGAGCATGGCTACGAGCCGGTGCTCGGCGACGGAACGGTGTTCCTGCGCAACTGTCCGTTCCACCGGTTGTCCCAGCAGCACCGCGAGCTCGTCTGCGACCTCAACGTCCACCTGCTGAGCTCGGCGGTGGAGGCGTTCGGGGACACCGGGCTGAGCGCACGGCTCGACCCCCGCGAGGGGTACTGCTGCGTGACGCTGGGGCCGGCCGGCGGAGGTCCCAGCGGTGGCGCAGAGCCGGAAGGCGGCGGCGCTACCTGAGCTCGTGCACCGGAGCGCGTCCGGCACGGTTCAGCCGAGCGTGAGCAGCCTCTCCAGGTGCGCCGCCACCACCGCCTGCTGCAGCTGGCCGGTCACCCACGTCAGCCCCTCCATGGCGAGCAGCACGCCGTACGCGGTGAGCAGCAGCGCGCTCGCACGGACCAGGCTCAGCGAGTGCCGCCGCGCCCAACGGAGCGCGAGCAGCCCACGCGAGAACGCCAGGCCGGTGAGGACGAACGGGACTCCCAGCCCCACCGAGTACAGCAGCAGCAGCGCCCCGCCCTCCGCGGCCCGTTCCTGCTGGGCCGCCACGGTGAGCACCGATCCGAGCACCGGACCGATGCACGGGGTCCAGCCGAAGGCGAAGGCCGCGCCGGACACGGGCGGCCCCCAGACCCGCCACTGCACCCGCCGGGGATGGAAGCGGACGTCGCGCGAGGCCGGCCCGGCGGCCCACCAGGTGCCGGCGAGCAGAAGCAGCCCCATGGCGGCGACCAGCACCCCGCCGGCGCGGGTGAGCGGAACCTGGTGGCGCGCGAGCAGGGTCCCGATCGCGGTGGCCGAGGAGCCCAGGGCCACGAAAACCGCGGCGAAGCCGGCGACGAACAGCCCGGTGCCCCGCAGCACCGTCGCAGCGCGCCGGCGTCCACCCGACTCCAGCTCGGACATCCCCAGCCCGGTCGACACCGACAGGTAGACCGGCACCAGCGGCAGCACGCAGGGCGACAGGAACGACACCACGCCGCCACCGACCGCCACGGCGTACTCGACGAGGGCCACGCCCACCTCCTCTAGCAACGATCAGTGTGCACTTTAGAAGTAGCGCGCGGAAGGGCTGAGGCGTTGACCCGGGCCGGAGGGAGTCCTACCGTGCCTCTAAATACGACCCGTGTTGGCGCTAGAGGGAGCGGCCGTGATGGCACACCAGCCAGAGCCGGCACGTAGCCGAGCCCACCGCGCCGGGACGCCGGGGCCCGAGCCCTCGGACGCGGCCGTGTCGCTGCGCGACGTCACCCGGCTGTTCGACGGCCTGCCGGCGATCTCGGCCGTCTCGCTGGACGTCGTGGTGGGCGAGACCGTGTGGCTGCGGGGACCGAACGGGTCCGGCAAGTCGACCCTGCTGCGAGTCGTCGCCACCGCGCTGTCCCCGACGTTCGGCACCGGCACAGTCCTCGGCGACGACCTGGTGCGAGCTCGGGACCGGATCCGCGCGCGCGTGGAGTACCTCGGCCACCAGACCCGGCTGTACGCCGACCTGACCGCCGCCGAGAACCTTCGCTTCACCTGCGCGCTCTATGGCCTCGACCCTCGCGCGGTGCCCGGCGCGCTGGCCATGACGGGCCTGGACGCCGTCGGCGACGTGCGGGTGGGCGCGTTCTCGCAGGGCATGCGGCAGCGACTCGCTCTGGCCCGGGCGGCCATGCGTGACGCCGACCTCCTGCTACTGGACGAGCCCTATGCCGGGCTCGACGTCGACGCCCGGGCGATCGTCGACGACCTGCTCACGCGAGCTCGCACCCTCGGCCGGACGGTGCTGCTGGCCAGCCACGAGGCGCCCGCGGACGGGCTGGTGGATCGCGCGGTCGAGCTGGACGCCGGACGTGTCGTCCTACCGGTGCGCGAGCGGAACCGTCCGCGCCGGGCGCCGCGCGAGCCGGTGCGCGAGGCGCTGCGCGAGCCGGCCTGGGAGCCGGTTCCGGAGGGACTGCCGTGACCGCCCGGCTGGCGTGGGCCATCGCGGCGAAGGACCTACGGGTCGAACGGCGCAGCAAGGCCGCGCTGAGCGCTGCGCTGCCTTTCGCCACGACGATGCTGCTGTCCTTCGGCTTCGCGCTCGGCCCCGGCAGGCTGTTGCTCGTGCAGGCTGCGCCGGGCCTGCTGTGGCTGGCCGGCCTGCTCGCCGCCCTGGACCTGTTCTCCCGGTCCTACCAGGCGGAGGCGGACGGCGGCTGCCTTGAGGGACTGCTGCTGTCCCCGGTCGACCGGGGTGCGATCTACCTCGGCAAGGCCGCCGCCGTGGCCGTGCAGGTAGCCGTGCTGTTCACCCTCACCGGCGCGCTCACGGTGGCGCTGTTCGGCCTGCCACTGGGGAGCTCGCCGGCACTGCTGGCGGCCACCGCGGTTCTGGGGATCACCGGGCTCGCAGCCCTCGGGAGCTTGTTCGGGCTGCTCACGGCCCTCGGGCGCACCCGCCAGGCCGCCCTGCCGCTCCTCATCCTGCCGCTGGCGACGCCCGTGCTGATCGCCGCCATCCGGGCCTGCGCGCTGCTCAGCGCCGGGAGCACCGACCAGGTCGCCGGCTGGCTCGGCGTGCTCGCCGCCTTCGATGCCGTCTTGCTGGCCACCGGCTACCTGGTCTATGGCCACCTGCTTGAGGACTGACCGGGAGTACTGACCGGGCGAGCCCGTTCTGCCCCTTGACACCGGCACGGAGCCGCTCGACAGTTCTCTATAAACAACACAACTTCACTAAAGAGACGAGGCAGAGGGATGTCGACATCGCAGCCGAGCCGTCGACGTGGAGCCCTTGCACAGCAGCGACGCGACGCCGTCCGGCGCCCCGCACGGCTGCTGGTGGGAGCAGTGGCAGCGGGGGCCACGGCCGCCCTGGCCTTCCAGGCGACCGCCGCCAGCCCGCCGTCCGCCGCGAGCGGCGCCGCCCCAGCGCGCTCTGCGCAGGAGCTCTCCTTGCAAGACAACAACCGTGCCGTGCTGGCCGAGGGCCGACGGACATTCCGCTTCGACACGTTCGGCGACGAGGCGTTCTGGGGCGACCTGCTGAACCTGGACGCGGCCATCGCCGGCAAGGCCAACGGCGGCGTCGGTCCCGGCCTCAGCCCCCGCCAAGCGCTCGCCCTGGGCCTCAAGGTCGACCTCGCGGCGCTCCCGGTCACGCTGCGGGCCGACATCGCCGCGGGCAAGGTCAACCTGAACGACCCCAAGGTCACGCTCGCCCTGCTCAGACTGAACTCGGTCGTCGGGGTGAAGGGCTTCTTCGACGCCCGGGGGAACCTGCGCAGCGTCGGGATCCAGTGCGCGCTGTGCCACTCCACCGTCAACGACTCGTTCGCACCGGGCATCGGGACCCGCCGCGATGGTTGGGCGAACCGGGACCTCAACGTCGGAGCCATCATCGGACTGTCGCCGAACCTTCAACCCGTCGCCTCCCTGCTGCACACCAACGTCGCGACGGTGCACAAGGTCCTCAACTCGTGGGGTCCGGGCAAGTTCGACGCCCAGCTGTTCCTGGACGGCAAGGCCTTCCAGCCCAACGGCCGGTCCGCGGCGAGCGTGCTGCCGCCGGCGTTCGGCCTCCGCGGCGTGAACCTCGTGACCACGACCGGATTCGGGTCCATGACGTACTGGAACGCCTTCGTCGCGAACCTCGAGATGCACGGCCAGGGAACCTTCTTCGACACCCGCCTGGACAACAAGCAGCAGTTCCCGATCGCCGCCGAGAACCGGTTCGGGCACACCGAGGCCCGGGTCGACCGGATCACCCCGAAACTGGGGGCGCTGCAGGTCTACCAGCTGTCGCTCGACGCACCGAAGCCGCCGAAGGGCTCGTTCAACGCCAAGGCGGCCGCGCGCGGCAAGATGCTGTTCTCCGGCAAGGCGGACTGTGCCAGGTGCCACGTGCCGCCGCTGTTCACCGAACCCGGCTGGAACATGCACACGCCGGACAAGATCGGGATCGACAGCTTCCAGGCCGACCGCTCGCCGACGCACATGTACCGGACCAGCCCGCTGCGCGGGCTGTGGACCCACCGCAAGCGCGGGTTCTACCACGACGGCCGGTACGCCGACCTGCACGCGGTGGTTCGGCACTACAACTCGACCTTCGGACTGAAGCTGACGTCGGCCCAGCAGGACGACCTGGTCCAGTACCTGCTGTCGCTGTGAGCGGACGTCGCGTCCCACGTATCCGGTGAGGAGACCTCGGTGAGGCTGGTGAACAGGGCGCTGGCTCGAATGGGCACCCGCGGCGCCCAGCGCGCGCTGGGCTGGGCCACCGTGGTCTCCCTGCTGGCAACGGCCATGCTCGGACTCGTCGTCGTCCCGCCGGACGCCAACCAGGGGGACGTCCAGCGGCTGATGTACGTCCACGTACCCGCCGCCTGGCTGGCGTTCGCGTCCTTCGGCGTGGTGTTCGTGGCGAGCATCGCCTACCTGCGCACGGGGCAGACCCGCTGGGACCGGGTGGCCGTGTCGTCGGCCGAGATCGGCGTGCAGTTCTGCGCGTTGACCATCGTGCTGGGGTCGCTGTGGGGCCGCCCGGTCTGGGGTGCTTGGTGGACCTGGGACCCCAGACTGACGACGACCGCCGTGCTGCTGCTCATCTACGTGGGCTACCTGTCGCTGCGCCAGGTCGCCGACAGCCCGGCCAGGCGGGCCCATTGGGCGGCCGTCGTCGGAGTCGTCGGGTTCATCGACGTACCCATCGTTCACATGTCGGTCGTCTGGTGGCGGTCCCTTCACCAGGAGGCAACAGTTCTCCGCCCGGGAGCACCGACGATGGCCGGAAGCATGCTGGCCACGCTGCTGTTCTCCACCGTCGCGTTCTCGGTCGCGTACGCGTACCTGATGGCCGTCCGCACCCGTGTGGGACGTGTCGAAGACCGGGTGGCCGGCACCCTCATGGCCTCCCCCACTCCCCGGGCCCGTGCCCCGCGTCGCTCCGGCTCGCTCGACGGCATCCCGGACGAGGCGACCTCCTCGCCACTCGGGCCACCGGCCTATTCGCCTGGGGGAGGCGGCAATGCGTGACGCGTCCTACGTGCTGGCCGGCTACGCGATCACCGGCACGGCGCTCGGGCTGTACCGCCTTCAGCTGGCCCGCCGCACCCGTCGGGCGCACCGGTTGGTGGCTGCCCTGACCGGCCGAACCGACGCCCGCAGCCGGCCACGGCGATGAGCCTCGTCCAGCCCACGGGCACCCGACCCGTACCGCCGGCCGCGCCGCCGGCGACCGGTCGGCGCGCCCGATGGCGGCTCGTCGCCTGTGTCGCCATCGTCGTCGCGGCCCTCGGCTGGATCGCCGTCCGTGGGCTGACGGGCAGCTTCGTCTACTACCTGTCCCCGACCGAGGTGGCGGGGCAGCATACTACGGCTGCGGGCCAGCGGATCCGGCTGGGCGGATACGTGGTGCCCGGCTCGGTGCACGGCCCGTCGAACAGCCTCACGTTCACCGTCACCGACGGTCGGACGACGATGCAGGTGGTCAGCACCGGAGCCGTTCCAGAGCTGTTCCGGGCCGGCCAGGGCGTGGTGCTCGAGGGTGCCCTGGAAAGGGACGGACGGTTCCACTCCGACACCCTGCTGGTCAAGCACGACGGCACCTACCGGCCTCCGGCGGTCGGCATCACCGCGCCCGCACGTGCCGGGCTGGAACGGGCAGCGCGGTGAGCCAGGTCGGCCAGGTAACCATCCTGCTCGGCCTGCTGGTCGCGCTGTACGGCACCGCGGTCGCCGCTGTCGGCGCGCGGACGGCCCGGCCAGCCCTCGTGGACAGCGCGCGCCGGTGCGCGTACGTGTTGCTTGCCTTCGCGCTCGTGATCAACGGCGCCATGCTGCTGGCTCTGCTGCGTAACGACTTCGCGGTGAAGTACGTCGCCGAGAACTCCTCGCGGAGCACTCCGACGTTCTACAAGGTGCTGGCCCTGTGGGCGGCCGACGACGGTTCACTGCTGCTGTGGAACCTGGTGCTCGCCGGCTACGTCGCCGCGGTCGCGCTCCGCTTCCGCCGGGACCGTCCCGCCACCTTCCCGTACGCCCTCAGCGTGCTGCTCGCGGTGCAGGTCTTCTACCTGTCCGTCGTCAGCGGGCCCGCCCGACCGTTCGCGACGCTGACCGACGTCCCTCCCGACGGACGCGGGCCGTCACCGCTGCTGCAGAACCACCCGTTGATGGCGGTGCATCCTCCGTTCCTGTACCTGGGGTTCATCGGGTTCACGGTGCCGTTCGCCTTCGGGATCGCTGCCCTGCTCGTGGGACGCGCCGGGGCGAGGTGGTCGGCCATCACCCGCCGGTGGACCCTTGCGGTCTGGTGCTTCCTGACCGTCGGCCTCCTGCTGGGGGCCCTCTGGTCGTACTCCGTGCTCGGCTGGGGCGGCTACTGGGCGTGGGACCCCGTGGAGAACGTGGCGCTGCTCCCGTGGCTGGTGGCGACGGCGTTCCTCCACTCGGCCATGCTCGAGGAGCGCCGCGGCATCGGCCGTCTGTGGAACGTCGTCCTGGTCATCTCCGCGTTCGCCCTGATGACCTTCGGAACCTTCCTGACCCGCGGCAACGTGCTCACCTCGATCCACGCCTTCACCGAGTCGGGCGTCGGGCCCGCGTACCTGGTGTTCCTGGCCGTCGTCCTGCTCGGCGGATTCGGGCTCGTGGCATGGCGGCTGCCGCAGCTGCGCCCTGACGCACGGCTGGACTCCGTGCTGTCGCGCGAGGGAGCGTTCATCGGCAACAACGTGTTGTTGCTGTCCGCGACGGCGATCCTCCTCCTCGGCACGGTCTTCCCGATGGTCGTCGAGGCGGCGACCGGTGACCGGATGACGGTCGGCGCCCCGTACTTCCGGACCGCGCTGGCGCCGGTGTTCCTGCTCCTGCTGCTTCTCGTCGGCACCGCGCCGCGGCTCGGCTGGCGGGCGACCGACAGCAGCCGAGCACTGCGCCGCCTTCGGCTGCCCGTCCTCACGGCCGCAGTCGTGGTGGTCGTGACCGCGCTGGCCGGCGTCCGGCAGCCTCAGGCCGTCGCCGGCTTCGGGTTGGCTGCGCTGGTGGCGGCGACCAACGCGTCGGAGATCGCGTCGGGGCTTGTGACGGGTCGGCGGGGCGGCCGGGCGGGGGCCTGGAGAACGCTGCGCCGTGGACGCCGGCACTACGCCGCGTTGACGGTGCACGTGGGGCTCGCCGTCCTGGCTGCCGGGGTCACGGCCTCGGCGACCCTGGCGCGCCAGACCGAGGTCACGCTGAGCGCCGGGCAGGCCACATCGTTCGACGGGTACCTGTTGCGCTACG
>Ga0126311_10001827_pt1 | contig 10461 bp, 7 predicted proteins | sample Plot61_FD_92539 | JGI IMG/M metagenome (GOLD analysis project Ga0126311, IMG submission 92539) | Serpentine soil microbial communities from UC McLaughlin Reserve, CA, USA - Plot61 | ecosystem: Environmental > Terrestrial > Soil > Grasslands | place: USA: UC McLaughlin Reserve, Lake County... | reverse complement strand
GCTGCACGATATCGGGCAATCAGAACAAGGCCTTTTCAACCGCAGCCAACGCCGAACGCTTACCCTAATCTCGCTAATCGAGACTGACACTTCCTGAGTTCTCATGTGAAGCTGCCGTTTTTTGAAGGTGAGATCAGAAACAGGTCGGAATATTCGACTCCTAACGTTTTAGGTTTTAATGGCCCAATACGTGGCCAAAATAACAGCAGGCCAAAGTCAAAGAGCAAGGGCAACCAACTTGAACGTTGGGATGGGACGTTTTTCTTGTTGCTGAGGAGAAGGGAAAAATCGGGGAGGCATTGATATGGCGCGACTTAATCAGAAACGACAGGACAACGTCGCCTAAATGGCGCTAGGTTCGGGCGATAAGGAGCGGTGAGAAAATTTCAAGTTATGCCCGAAATCTGTAGGAAATTTCACTTTATGACCGAACCCACAAACGCATCGTTGTGAGATCCGGCCTTGCATGAAATTTGTCCGGCATTAAATTAATTTGCGCGGATGAACCTATGATTTGGGTCGGCTTTGCGCGCGTTAGCAAAAAACGTCCGTGTCGGACTTGTGGCAAACCGACTTACTGTGGCTTCTCGAGGGACGAAGGTACTTCCATCTGCATGCGCATCAGTGCGGGATCTCGCGGGCTATCGCGCAACAGTGGAAATATCCACGTCCATCCCGAGATACCATTTATCACGATTCGACCAACAATTAAGCGGCCGATTAGCCAATCAATTCGGCTGGCTTCTCTTGAAATCAGAGACGCTGTTTTTCGGGAATTGATACGGATCTCTCCAGAATTACACGCAGGAACTTGTCACCGGCCCAGGAGGATTGCTGTCACGAGGACTGCTTGAGGAACACGCACCCAACTACGGAGCACTGCCTCGAACAAAACGGGAGCGTGCAACACTTGCTGGTATCTTGAATTGATTATGTGAGCGCCCGCTTCCCCGCATACGCCCAATCTCATTCAGGAGCAGGTGTGGTAGGCGTAGGAATTGGGGATCAATTGACGTCAATGCTTTTCTTTGATGTCCAAGTTTCGAATTAGCCGAGAGAGATTTGTCGGGTGAAGGCCGAGTTGCCTTGCTGCTTTACTATAATTACCTCCCGCTTCTTCTATGGCTGTAGTTATGATCAAACACTTGGCTTCTTTGACTCTTTCATGATATCTGGTGAGCGAAACTTCACTCTTGTCAGTCTCAAGGAGTGTTTCCGGCAAGTCTTCAGGGGTGATTATTTCACTCGAGCCAAGTACAACTGCGCGTTCGATCACATTCTGCAACTCGCGAACATTCCCCGGCCAATCGTAAGCGCGTAGCAACGCTCGCGCTTCTCGAGAAATCCCCTGGATTCGATGTTTGCATTTCTTGCTATAAATTGACAGAAAATAACTTGCCAGTAGCTGAACATCTTCACGCCGCGCTTTGAGTGATGGCATCGTCAGTGACACGACGTTAAGGCGATAGTACAAATCCTGACGAAACACGCCTTTGCTCACTGCCTCTTCAAGGTTTCTGTTGGTCGCCGCAATGATTCGCAAATCGACTTTGACCTCACGAGTGCCACCGACTCGTTCAAATTCCCGCTCCTGCAAAACACGCAGTAGTTTTGCCTGAATCATGGGCGTGAGTTCACCTACCTCATCGAGAAAAAGCGTTCCTCCGTGAGCGAGTTCTAGTTTGCCCTTCTTTTGCGTTATTGCTCCGGTGAAGGCTCCCTTTTCATGACCAAACAATTCGCTTTCAAGCAAAGTCTCCGAAAGCGTTGCGCCATTGATGGCAACAAACGGCTTGTTCGCGCGCATGCTATTCATGTGAATCGCGCGCGCCGCCAACTCCTTTCCGGTTCCACTTTCGCCACGAATTAAGACCGTTGAATCTGACTGTGCTACCTTGCCAATGAATTGATACACGGCGCTCATGGCCGCGCTCTCACCAATCATTTGGTGATTGATGTTTATCTCTTTCTTCAGTTGTTCGTTCTCATCCACGACCAGTTCAAGACGCTTCGCACTCTCAAGCGCGGCTGCTGAGATGTGTGCGATCGCTGTGAGTAACTGTAGGTGGCCTTCATCAAACCGCGCCGTTCGATCGCTAGTGTCAAGATAAATCACACCTAACGACTTGTTGAAAATGATCAGCGGCACACATAACACCGAGCAAACACTAGCTTCTACCAAACTCGGAGCGTCACTCAACCTTTCAGTCGCGAACAGGTCGTTACTCAAGAGCGCCACTCTTTCTCGCAACACCTGCGTCGTAATTGTGTTGCTGACCTTAATTGATTTGTCTGGTCCCAAAAGTTTGTTCCACCCACGCACGAAGGTGAATCCATCCTGAGCTTCATCCGTTAGAAGGATGGCTTCCCGTTCAGCCGGAATGATTTCGAGAATGAGTTTGAAGAGTGCGGCATATAACTCCGGCAGGTCCCGAATCGAACTAACTGCGGAACTGATCTTAAGCAGAGCGCTGAGGTCTCGCACTGTCCTGGCGGTTGCCGGCAGCTCTGCCGATAATTTCTCGGGGTGAAGATAGAGGGCATCCTCTGTACGTAACCTGACTGTTGAACGCGTAATCAAATTAGCCTCTTCAGCCATGGTTTCCGTTCTTTGCGTTTCCTCCCGGTCGCTGAGTAGGAAGAGTAGACAAACGTCTCCGACCCGGATCTGATCGCCATCCGAAAGTCTTTGTTCCTTCACTGGCAGACCGTTAATGAATGTGCCGTTGTAACTTTCGAGATCAATAATGGTGAAGTGAGATTCTGCGGAAACTGAGCTTTCCCCTGTACATCTCGGAACAGCCTGGTCTTCATTCCCACGTTCATTCTGAAGTTGCTGCTCAGCACTCGACACCTCGTCACGCCTGATCACGCAATGGCGACGCGAAACTGATGGTTCATTCAGACTGATCGAGTTTAATGCCTCGCGCCCGACCGAGATTTCGTCTTCGGTGAACGCGAAGCTCGTGCCCTTAAGTGTGCCACTAATAACTATGAGGCTAGGATTCATATAGTTCCGCCAAAAGACCCAGCGAAAGTTAGCACCATTTGATTTACGGAAAAAGCTTCTAAATGCACGGCCGAATGCTGATGCTGTTCGCACCTTGTCATTAATGACAAGTCCAAATGTCTAGTTTGACAAGGTCTTCGGTGGCGCCATAAGGCTAATTCGAAGCCCCGACGCCATCCCATCTCGACTTCTATCAGTTACTTACAAAGGCCCCGAACTGCTCGTACACCCCTTGGCATTGCACTAGCACTAGGGAGCCCGACGTATTCAGTATCTTCAACCGCTTTTGGTTAACACAGATTCTGCTTCAGATTAAGGAGAACCGAACATGGCTGACTTTGGTAAGGCGGGAAAGCTGACAATTCGCACTCACGATGTTGCGGTTGTGGTTAGTCTAACGAACAGAGAATACCTCAACTACAAACTGACTGTTCAAGGAGCATCGCCGGTGTTCACCTTTGCGTGCGTGCACGGGCCCAGGCTCTCAGAACACCAGTTCGCTGGACATCCAAAATCCCTCTACGAATGGAACTGGTCTCGGCCTAATCCCGGTCCTTCAGGTGTGCCGAATGAAACAAGCGATGCGAGTGATGACTTATATGTGGTCTCGATGTCGTTCCTTGCCGCCCTTAAGTACACGTTAGTCGTCGAGCACCGCGATCAAAACGACGGCTTAATTCGAACACTAAAAGATATCGATTTCGAGAGTACCTCACCTAAGGACAATTTCACAGAAACGCTACGGGTGTTCACGAGTTGAGACCATGAAACTGAAAGGAAAATCATCATGCTTCATCTAAAACTCCCACGATGGCCAGGTTTGCTAATTACCTTATTACTGTTCGCATCTCCAATTGCGGCGCAGCAACCCGTGCCATGTTCAACGTCGATAACAATTGACGCATGGTTCAACTGCATGGTGGCCCACGTCGCCGCACCAATTCTCAATCAACGTGAGAACACGAAACAAGTTGAGCTGCCTAGTATTGCAGAAAACACGACGTCGCTCGTCGATCAAACTGCCGCTCCTGATTTGGTAGGGCTGGCGTTAAACCTCGCAGGAATAAACGATGAGTCCAATGACAAGGCGACATCCGGTTCGATCACGACGTCCGCATACGCGCTGTTTGCTGCAGCCAAGCAGCAAGATCCACTTGATCCTGCATTCTATTCAAAATACCCCAATCTACGTCGTTTCTCTTTCACCTATGGTCAGAGCGACGAGGAACAGGAAAGCCGAGCGACGTTGCTAGGCGGCAAAATACTGATCATAAACAGCCGCGATGCGAGTCGCGCCGATAATCAAATCAAGCTCGCTAACGTCTCAAGAGATCTACGTGCTGCATCGGCTGACTTTGCAGCAATCGCCCTAGAAATCGAGGACTATCTGTATGAACAATTGGCTCCGGCGGGTAAGGATAAGGCTACCTTCCTTAATCAGGACTTGAATGGAGCACAACTTCAACCAACGCTTGGCAGACTAACACCACAGCAACTAGAGGAGATTAAGTCAATCATCGCAAGACGTATTCAGAGTCACGTTGCGCTGGTCCAGGGAACGGAAAGGGCTTATGAAGAAATCAAACGTGCACCCCAACTCTCTTTCACCTTTCAGTCCAAGTTACGCGACGAACTTGGAGCAGACGAATATAGAACTGGGTTACTGTTTGACTATGGCATCTATCAGCAAATCAACCTAACATTAAGTGGAACGTTTGACTATAAAAACACGCGAATCGTTGGAGGGGACAAACGGGGCGGACGATTCGCAGCCGAAACAACTTTTCAGTTGACGCCGGAAGATTTCTTCCTGGGCGCAGACCGCCCCTTCCTCTTCAGCATCGCCGGCTCTGGCGAGTGGCTCACCCAAACCCGGCCCCAATATATCGGCCAGGCAAAGTTTACGATTCCGATTTTTAACGGGATCAGTTTTCCTATCTCAGTCTCTGTCTCGAACCAAAGCAGTTTGATCAAAGAGTCGACGGTGAAAGGAAGATTCGGATTCACCTTTGATCTCGCCAAACTCCTTTCTCGACCACGCTAACTCTAACCGATAACTGAGGAGGTGTATAAAATGGAAGTCCTTATCCCCGCACTCGCGCCCATCTTCGCCGCCGGGCTAGGCATACAGCAGTTAGGAGAAATCCTTTCCCCGCTGCTTGACAAGATCAGCACCGAGTACAAGAAAGTAGTCTTCGGGCTTATCTCCCTCACGCTTGGCCTGGTGGTGGCCTTCAACTTTGACCTCCATGTGCTGAACCCGCTGCTCGGCAAAACTAATGTGCACACCGAATGGGACTCGTTTATCACCGGCGTGATCATCAGCGGCGGAACCGAAGGCGTCAACTCTATTTTGAAGTTTCTGAAATTTAAGAAGGAAGAAACCAAGAACGAAGCAGCGAGCAAACTGCCTGCGGGTGCCGCTGACGCAGCTGTGGGTGGAGTGCCGCCGATAGGAACTGCACTGGCAGAAATCAACAAGAAATAAATTCCCCATCACCCGAACCACTAATAATAGGTAGACAAACCGGAAGGAGAACCAACATGGCTGAAGAAATCAAACTAACAAACGAAGAAGCAGCGGCGCTCGATCAGATCGAAAGTGTTCTGCTGAAACGAGAGACTGCCGCATCCGCAGAGGCTCTTGATACGGGCGACTTATGCGACAAATATCATTCAATACGTGCGGCGCTATTAATTCTCATCAAGGTTCTAAAGAAAATTCCGGGTGTAGGAGCGAAAGCCGCCGCCGCACTCGAATTCCTAATGGGCCTCGCCGATCAGGTGTGTCCGGTGACCTAAGGGTTGGTTGAGGTCCAAATCTGATGAAAGTGCCACCAGAGCAGATGAGTTTAGACGGGTAACAGAAGCGTTTACGCTCCATACCGGCTCTGGTGGCTGGCAACCTGATTAGGCGTGTTCTAACACGTAATGAAAATCGCTATAGGTAAAGCGAAGAACAATACTTTCAACTTTCATAAGGAGAGAATCACATGACAAACAAGGTGAATGGCCCAACCGTAATCTGCGTGAAAGGAACACTTACCGATGAAGGCGTGGAATGCCAGGCTCTTCGCAGTGATGACGGCGAGTTATATACCCTCCTAGGCGACCTAAATGATTTTCGTATTGGCGACAAAGTGGTTGTCTGCGGGACGCTCGTCGAGATCTCATTTTGTATGCAGGGAACAACGATAGTAGTTAGTTGGATTGGGGCAGAGCCACAGATCATCAACAAAGCCGCCGCCGTTAGAACCGCCCCGAAGTTCTTCGAAGGCTCACCAATCATAATTGGAGGGGCAGGTTCTGTGGCAATTGCTTTTGATTCCATAGGACACTACAAACCAACTGCGACGCCTAATGAGTTTGCCCATCCAGGTGACGAGGTTCATGCGGGATACCTCTTCAATAGGTTTGGTGTGCCGCAGGATCTTACGCCTACCATGGCCCGCAAAAGCTGTACCCTCACAGTAAACTGCTTAGACGTTACTGGCCTTGATAGCCCCATAATCATCGACAGCAAGCCGACAGGGCCGTTAAAGATTAGGTTTAGAGTGGCGGACTACCCTTTCGATATTAGCAAGGGAGTATTCTTTAGCCCAAACCGCACTTTAACGTCCATCCAGCTAAAGGATAACGGAAGCCCAAATCCACCTCAGATGTTGTCGGCAGATCCCGCTGGTCGTATCGAGGTAATCAATAGTCTGCCTTAGTGAAGAATTTGCTTAGTGAATTAATGTCCGGGCGACTTAAGTAGCTTCGGTAATTCTCTTCGCCCCATTCGTGCTCTAGGTCGCCGCGCACGGCCTGAGCTTGGGATGCAAACTGTTGAGGTGTTTGCTTCTCGCCCAATTTATCCGCAGCGCGGGACTTAATAAGTATTGCGCGCCACTGAGACTCGAGTTGTTTGGCGGCAGCGAACCTTTTTTCGGCCTCGGAAGCTGTCGTGAGTGCGAATTGGTTATACCCCGCATTGAGGCTCACTTCCGCCAGTGCTAAAAGCGCACTGGAAAGTGGCATTGGATCACGTAAGCCTTGAGCCAGCACGACCGCATCTCGACAATACTTGCGGCCTATAGAAATCCTACCAGCAAGCGACTGGGCGAGCCCAAGCGTGTAAGTAGCGCGAACGGTCACAGCCTTTAAGTCACTGCCGGCCAATGTTATTGCTTTCTCACTGGAGCTAATGGCTTCGCTGATGTTTCTCTCACTCAGATACATTTGAGCACTGAACAGACTAATCCATGATAACAAGTCTTTGTTCGGCTTCGGCTGAGATTTCTCTGCAATTTCTGCAGCTTGAGCGAACTTAGTTCTTGCTTCGTTGTACCTTCCGAGCTGCCAAAGTATGTTTCCCTGATTCATGAGGGCATACGAGTAGATGCCCCGGTTTGCCAGCGCATTAGTTAGCTGAACATCTTCGCTGAAGTGCGCTAGAGCCTCGGGGTACCTTTGCATGTCACTGTAAACAAGACCTAGTCCTTCGTGCGCAGAAGCCATCTGTAGAGGATCTTTGACTTGCGTAGCCAATCGGAGTTGGTTTTCGAAAATCTGCCGGGCCGCATCATAGTTTCCCATCTGGTTCATCGCACGGCCCTTTAATGCGTAAGCTTGGGCAATCTCTTTCGCAAATCCACCCTGCTCGTATATTGGTAAGGCTCGGTCGATAAATGGTATTGCGGCATCGGGATCATTCTGTTGCGCATGCAGACTTGCAAGTGACAGCAACGCGCGCGCTTGATTACGTGTTCCTTTATAAAGCTCTGCCCACTTGAGCGCATCGTTGAAATACTTCTCAGCTTCGCCAAACTCACCTCGGACCATAAGGGCATACCCAATATCAATCAGACTACCCGTTGTAAGGTTCTCCATACCGTTTGCCTTCGCAAGTTCTAATGCTTGCGACGAATATTGCTGAGCTTGAGTGAAATCTCCGGCTTGCAAAGTAATGTAACTCAAATTTAGCAGCGCCTTGATTTCCTTGTCTCTGTTTTGCCCCGCGGAAGCTTGCTTCAATGCCAACTGCAATTGGCTTGTTGCTTCATTCACTTTGCCCTGCTGAGCGAGGAGTACGCCGCGCTGCAATAAGACTCCAATGGTTCCCTCGATATCGGAAGAAATATCAAACAACGCGAAGGCTTGATTTAAAGCGGCATAAGCATCATCGAACCGTCTGCTGCGTCCATAAACAATACCAAGATTCAAAAACGCGGCGCCGTAATGCGAATCGAGTTTGGTTGCTGTTTCATAGGCTCCTATGGCTTTGTCCAGCATCTGATTTTTTTCATACGCACGTCCAAGATCTAAATAGGCGTACGCTCTTTCTTCATCATCAACTTTGACAAGGCTCTCATAGGCTTCAACTGCCTTCGCAAAATCGCGTCTGACAATACTCTTTATAGCCTGTAGACGAAGATTGTCTGAAACAGACAAACTCAAATTCGTGGTCGTGGGATCGTCAAGCTCGATTAGTTGATCCTTCGCTCTATCCGTGTAATCCAATTCTGTCCAGGCTTCAGCGAGCCGTGCGCGCGCTAGCGCGAATTTTTTATCTGCGGCAACGGCCTGCTGTAGCGGCTTGATTGCCTTGAAATAGGCACCTTCACGCAAATCGTTTGTTCCGGCTTGATACCACTTGAATGCTTCAGGCGTCGGTTTGTATGGCTTGGGTCTTAAGAAACGCCATCCCACCCACCCAACTATACCTATAGCTATAACAGCGATAACTAAGGGAAGAATCGAGATCCTTGTGCCAGCGAGAGTGGTCAAAATCTTTGAGCTCCCTCGCGTTAATGGTTGGTGCAGTTCTGAGGTGTATGTCTCACTCACCTTCGCGTTTTGAGAGGGCTGGTTCTTAACCGAAGTCTCGAGCAAGCCTCCTATGGCGAGCATGTCGGCCACCAAATCTTCGGTCGACTGATAACGCTCTTCTGGCTTCTTGGCCAATGATTTGAGAGTGATATGATCAAGCTCTGGTGGGACTAGAGAATTTAAGCTTGACGGTGCAGGCGGATCGTCGCGTATAACTTTCGCGCTGATTTCGTTTGGGCTCGAGCCGGGGAAGGCGGGCCTCCCAACGACACATTCATAGAGGACCGATCCGAGCGAAAAGAGATCGCTGCGCGTGTCAACGTCTAGACCCAACGCTTGCTCTGGTGAAAAATACGTTGGCGTCCCTATGATCGTGCCCTCGCGAGTCTGAGTGTTTAGCCTCCTCAATTGTTCCGGATCGGATGGATCGATCTGATTACCATTAATCTGTTTCGCCAAACCAAAATCTAACACTTTGACTACGCCACGCTCATTGATCGCGATGTTGGATGGCTTGATATCACGATGCACGATTCCATGTCTGTGAGCTTCCGCTAAGGCGTCCGCAACTTGCCTAACAATCTTTAGTGCTTGAGGAATGGCGAGTGCACCAGCGCTGATCAAGTCACACAGTGTTTGTCCCTCAACTAACTCCATAATGATGTACGGCTGGCCACCATCAGTTTTGCCGTAGTCATAGATGGTCGCGATGTGTTGATGCGAAAGTTTTGAGGCGGCGCGCGCTTCGCGCAAAAAGCGGTTGAGAAAAGCGTAATCGTCGAGCTTGCATTTCGCAGTCTTCATTGCGACGCGCCGACCGAGATGGATATCTTCGGCAAGATAAACCACACCCATCCCGCCTTCTCCGAGTTTACTGATAACACGATAGTGAGAAATAGTCTGTCCGACCATTCAAGTGAGAACCCCTTAATAGGCAGGAATATGGAACCGGCGGAGCCGACGAAACGTTGGGTCCGATCGAAGCTGAGCGAGACAATTGTCTCTCCGGTGCTGATTTATTTCAAGGACAGACGCAATTCTGGAGTATTCGTCGGCACTGTGGGAACAAGGCTTAGAATGGGTTCTACCGATGACTTATACGGAAGCCCTACACCGAAGCAGAGAATTAAAACCGGATCATTGAAAATTTCAAGTTATGCCGGAAATCTGTAGGGAAATTTCATGTTATACCGGACAAGAATTTCATTTAATGCCGGAACGGTCCGCGTAAGTTATTGATTTTATTAGTAGGCCGATTTCACTTTTATGAAATTTGTCGGTCATAAAATGAGATTTGCGCGCACGATCTCATACGACCGGGCGGGGGCAAAAACGTAAACCATGATTTCGTTCGGCTTTGCGCGCGTTAGCAAAAAACGTCCGTGTCGGATTTGTGGCAAACCCGCTTATTGTGGCTTTTCGAGGGACGAAGGTACTTCCATCTGCATGCGCATCAGTGCGGAATCTCGCGGGCTGTCCCGTACCCCCGGCCCCAATTGCTCCTATGCCGCCGGTCCCTAGCAGGCTGCTGAAAAACTAAACATTCTTCCCGCGAGTAGATCACGGTCAACTATACTCTGGTCCAACGGCAACGACGGAGGAACAGAATGCGTGGAGACACCGAACAACAAGCGGGCATG
>Ga0126311_10001825_pt1 | contig 10462 bp, 8 predicted proteins | sample Plot61_FD_92539 | JGI IMG/M metagenome (GOLD analysis project Ga0126311, IMG submission 92539) | Serpentine soil microbial communities from UC McLaughlin Reserve, CA, USA - Plot61 | ecosystem: Environmental > Terrestrial > Soil > Grasslands | place: USA: UC McLaughlin Reserve, Lake County... | reverse complement strand
TGTCGGCGCTTCTTCTTATTCGCGCTAAAGCGCTCAATGCGGGCAGGGATGCCCGCGCTCCCAGGGAGGAGTCGCGCACGTGTGAACGCCGCCGTAGTTGAATCTAGCCGCGCCCCCGTCTCTCCGTGGTTAACTCTTTGCCGCCACCCGGTCGCTCCCGCTCCCGGTTCCGTTTTACAGCGCGCGCAGCAGCGTGGTCAGGTCTGACTGCGGGACTTCGAGGCGCATCTGAACCTCGTTGGCCTTGGTCGTTATCTTGAGCGTGTTGATAGCGTTCTGCGCGAACTTGCCCTTCTCGCCCGCCATCGAGATGAGGCCGGGCGCTATCTGCCTGAGCGCGTCGAGGCTGTCGAAGAGTTGCTTCGCGTCGGCCGCAGTCGCCGCGCGCAAAGTCGTCATCATTTGAATCCCTGTAGTCGCCGAACTGACGGAGCCGTAGAAGCCCTGTATCGAAGCGATGGCGCGGTCGAGTCCCGGCAGCCCCGTCTCGACGCCTTGGAGCGTCCCCGCGGGCACGTTGCCGCCGAAGGCAATGATGTCGTTCGGCCCCTTCGGCAGCACGAGCATCCCCATGTCGGCGCGCGGGCGCTTTCCGGCCTGCGCGTCGATGGCCGCGCGCACGTCCTCGGGCTCGCCGAGCGCGACCGTCTCCGGGTCGAGCGCGACGACGGCCAACTCCTTCAGGCGAACTCTAGCCAGACCGAAAATCTTTACCACGTCGTTGACCGTCGTGACGTAGACGGTCTTCCCGCCGTACTGCTGCTCGGCGACCGCGCCCTTCGACGCCGCACGCACCGAAGCGCCGAGCGCCGACGCGTCCACCCGGCCCCGCGCGACGGCCGTCACGTTGTCCACCTTCAACGCGCCGGATTCGAGCCGCACGATGCGCGCGCCCACGACGAGGTGGTCGAACGCGCGCGCGTCGATGCCCGTGCGCGTCTTGAACGCGTCAACGTCGGCGTTGACCTGCGCGAGCCGCGCCGAGTCGCCCGCGAGCGCTCGCGGCACGACCTCTTTAAATAACTTCTCCAGGTCAACCGCGAGCAGCGCGTCCGACGCGGGCAAGGGGACTGACTCGGCCGCGACGGGTTTCGGCGCGGGGGCCTTCGTCGTTGTGCCGCCCGTGCGCGGGGCTTGCGCGCCGCGCCGCGTCTGCGCGCCGGCCGCGGGGGCGAACGCCGCGAGCGTGAGTGCGAGTGTCGAAGCGTAAAAAGTCCTTCTCATAAACATCCCGTCCGAGTTCGTGTGTGCGTGCGCGCACGAAGGCCGCGCGCGGCGATTGTTAAGGGGTCGAATATTTCCGCAGGGGAGTCTGGTCTCCGATGCCGCGCGCGGGCTCCGGGGTTGGCCCTGAATCGGAGTACTGAGTACTGAGTACTGAGTTAAGAGTACGCCCCCACTCAGTACTCAGTACTCAGCACTTAAACTTTCTCGACGAGCAGCGCGACGCCGAGGCCGCCGCTGACGCAGAGCGTCGCGAGGCCGAGGCGCGAACCGCGTCGGCGCATCTCGTGCAGAAGCGTCGTCGTGATGCGAACGCCCGTGCAGCCTATCGGGTGCCCGAGCGCGATTGCGCCGCCGTTGACGTTCAGGCGTTCGGCGTCGAAGCCAAGCTCGCGGTCGCACGCGATGACCTGCGCGGCGAAAGCCTCGTTCAACTCGACGAGGTCTACGCCGTCGAGCGTCAGTCTCTGCCTCTCAAGGAGACGGCGCACGGCGGGCACGGGGCCGATGCCCATGACCTCCGGCGCGACGCCCGCGAACTCGTAATCGACCACGCGCGCTAGGGGCTCGACCCGCCCGCCCGCCGCGTTCAGGGCGTCTTCACTCATGACGACGACCGCCGCCGCGCCGTCCGTTATCCCCGAAGAGTTGCCCGCGGTCACAGTGCCGTCCTTGTGGAAGACGGGCCGGAGCTTTGCGAGCCCCTCGGGCGTCGTGTCCGCGCGCGGGTGCTCGTCGCGCGAGAGCGTTTTCGTCTCGCCCTTGCGCCCTTTGAGTTCGACGGGGACTATCTCGGCGTCGAAGCGCCCGCCTTCTATCGCGGCGGCCGCACGTTGCTGCGAGCGCAGGGCGTACGCGTCCTGCTCCTCGCGCGAGATTTCGTATTCGCGCGCGAGGTTCTCGGCGGTCTGGCCCATGAGCAGCCCCGAGAGCGGGTCGAGGAAGCCGTCGCGGTGCATGCCGTCAACCAACTCGGCGTTTCCCATACGAAGCCCGAAGCGCACGCCTTCGGCGAAGTAGGGCACGCGCGACATGCTCTCGACTCCGCCCGCGAGCACCGCGCGCGCGCGTCCCAGCATTATCTGTTCGGCCGCGAGTATTATCGCCTTCAACCCCGAGCCGCACGCCTGATTGATTGTGGACGCGGGCACGGTCTCGGGGATTCCGGCGCGGTATGCTATCTGCCGCCCGACGTTCGGCCCCGCGCCCGCCTGACGCGCGCAGCCCCAGACGACCTCCTGCACTTCGCCCGGCTCAAGGCCCGCGCGCCTCAAGCTTTCACGCGCGACTGCCGTACCGAGTTCCGCCGGAGTGAGTCCCGCGAGCGCGCCGCCGTAGCGGCCGATGGGAGTGCGCACGGCCCCCGCGAGGTATATGTTCTTCGCAGTGCTCATAAAAATTTTGTTGTGATTTTCGTCCCCGTTAATCACTTCGATGTTAGCATACGCCCGCCGACACGCGCGAACCGCCGTCCCGCCAAACGACCCGCGCACTCTCTGACGTTCCGCAACGCACAAACGTTTACACGCACACGCCGCGCGACGCGCTTCACGCGCAGTTTTCGGGCGGCGCCCGAGACTCTTTGAGGATGAACCGCGTCACGACCACGGAGGAGGCCGAAGGGGCGCGGCAACGTATCGCGGCGCGGCTCGAAGCGGCGGGCGAGTTGTTCCTGCGCGAAGGGCGCGGGCGTCTTCGCGTCGAGCTTAGGGCGGGCGAGTGGGAGTTGAGTGCGCACGCGTCGGCGCTCGTCTTCTCTTACTGGGGCGAGGCGGGCGTGCGCGCGTGGCGCGTCAACGCGTGGGGTGTTGAAGGTGAGACGCTTCTGCTCGAAGCGACGCGACGGATGGGAGCCGAGCGGGCGCTGCTCGAACTCGTGCCGCGCGCGCGCGCCGCGACTGCGCGCGAAGTGGTGGCGGAGGCCAGGCGCGCAGAGTGCGCGCGCGTCGCGGCGAAGCTACACGCACACGCGGAGTCCTTGCGCGCGGGCGCGAAGCTCGAACGCGCGTGGCTGAGCGCGGGCGCGCGGCGCGGCGAGCCGGGGCGCTGGGCTCGCGTCCTATTAAGACTCGGCCGCGAGCGCGTCGCCGCGACCGCGCCGGTCGTGCCCACGCGCGCAGACGACGCCGAGAGCTTCCTCGCGTCAGCGCTGCTCTGGCTCGCGCGTCTCGACGAGCGGCAGACGCGAGGCGCGCGCCTGTCTACGCTCTGGCTCGCAGCGCCTCGCACGCTCGCGGAGTCCGTGCGCGAGCGCCTGCCGCTGCTGCGCGAACACCTGCGCGAGCGCGTCTCCGTCCTTGAGTCGGACGACGCTGAACCCAACGGCGTGGAATTGAACGACGCCGAGTCGAATGACGGAAGACGCCCTCTTAACACGCTGCGCGCGCCCGCGCTCGAAGAGTTACTCGACGAGCCCGTACGGCGACTCTCTCATCCTTCTTCGAAGCCGTTCGGTGAGTTGACCGAGAGCGTAGTCGCGCTCGCGCCCGACGAGATTGATGTCGTGCGCGCGCGCCGTGGCGAGACGTTGCGCTTCCGCGGCCTCACGTTCGCGCGCGTGCGGAGCGTCGCGGGGCGAGAGCAACTCTGGTTCGGAGTCGAAGGCGCGCGCCGCCGCACGCCGCTCGACGCGGCGAACGCGCACGGCCTGCTCAAGCTCGTCGAAGAACTCCGCGAGCACAGGCGCGACGACGCGCCCGACCATCGGCACGCGCTCTACCGCGCCGCGCCCGAAGCCTGGCTCGAATCGCTCCTGCGCCGCGACGTGACGCGGCTCGACCCCGGCCTGCGCCTCGCGCCGCTGCACGCGCAGTTCCGCGCCTCGCGCGCCGGCTCTGCGGCCGCGCGCCCCGTTGACCTCCTCGCCGTCCGCCGCGACGGCCGACTCGTCGTCATAGAACTCAAAGTCTCAGAGGACGCGGCGCTCGCGCTACAGGGCGCCGACTACTGGCGCCGGGTCGAAGCGCACCGACGCCAGGGCAACATCACGCGCGCCCGCCTCTTCGGCGACGCGCAAGTCTCGGACGAGCCCGCGCTCCTGTACCTCGTCGCGCCGATGCTACGCTTCTACCGCTCCTTCCAGACGCTAGCGCGCGCCCTCCGCCCCGACATAGAGACCTACCGCCTCGACCTAAACGAAGACTGGCGCGCAGGCGTGCGCGTCGTGCGGCGTGTTGTGCTTTAACGTAAATAGTTGCGGTTCCCGCAACTAAAGCAGTTTTCACTTGGGTGCGACTGCCCGCGCTCCCGGCGGAGGCGTCCGCACTCAACTGCAAGCCGTTATATTTACGTTAATCTCTTGGACACTGATACGCGATGGAGGCGCTCATCTCTTACAACTGGCCGGACAACGTGCGTGAACTGGAACACGCTATCGAGCGAGCCGTGATGCTCTGCGGGGCGGAGGTCATCGGCGGCGGCGACCTCTCGCTGCCCGGCCGCGCGGCGTCGGACGTGCCCGAATCCTTCCGGCAGGCGAAGGCGCGGGCCGTCGCGCAGTTCGAGCGCAGCTACGTCGAGCGCCTGCTCGTCTCACACGCGGGCAACATCAGTAGCGCCGCCCGCGCCGCATGCAAGAACCGACGCGCCTTCTGGCAGCTCATCCGCGAACACCACATCGACGTGCGCCGCTTCAAGTTCCCCGCCCCTTGAGATAGGACAAACGCCAGCCGCGCATTGGACAATTTTGTCCGACGCGCCTCCCGCCCGAATTCCACGGCCTTACGGTCAGTCTCGAACCCGCGCGGAGGGCCATGCCGTGTCGCGCTGTGACAAATTTGACCGACGCGCATCGCCGCGCTTCGGCCGAATGTCGCTTGCCGCGCCGCGGCCGTAAAGTTGCAACCCCGCGCCTCAAGGCAGAGGCTCGCGTGTCGATACGGTATGTGCATAACCGACAAGTCCCAAATCGCCCGGCAGGTCTTGTCCTATCTGCCGGAGAACGCCGGGGCGCAGGATACCTTCGAGGGCATCGTCGAGTGGTGGCTGCTCGAACAGCGGATCAAACAGCGCGCCGCGGAGGTGCGCGAAGTGCTCGACGAACTGGCCGGCCGCAAGCTGATCGTCGGGCAGATGGGGCGCGACGAGCGCACGCACTACCGTATCAACCCCCGCAAGGTGAAGGCCGTACGCGCCCTGTTCGAGAAGCCCGAGGGCGGCGGCAGCGCGTGAGCCGGGGGCGCGTTCGCCCGTCCGCTACGCCACCGGCGTCGCCGTCCGCTCAGCCCGCGCTAATAAAATTTTCGAGCTTAAGTCCAAGCTCCACGCCCGCGGCCCGCAGGCCGGGCGGTTTGCCGATGGAGGAATCAGAGAATGCCGATAGCGCCAACCTACCCCGGTGTTTACATTCAGGAAGTCCCCAGCGGGGTGCACACCATCACGGGCGTCTCGACTTCCATCGCCGCGTTCATCGGCCGCACGTCCAAAGGCAAGATGAATAAGGCGACGAGAATCCTAAGCCCCTCGGACTTCATCCGCACCTTCGGCGAGCCGCACCCTATGAGCGACCTCGCCAACAGCGTCCGCCTCTTCTTCACCAACGGCGGGACGGACTGCTACGTCATACGCATCGCCAACGGCGGCGCGCCCGCCTCCCTGACCCTCAACACGTTCGCCTCCCCGGCGGTGGCCGCGCTGACGGTGACGGCGAAGGCCGAGGGGAGTTGGGGCGACACGGTGCGGCTCGAAGTCGACTACAACACGCAGAACCCGGACGAGACTTTCAACCTCAGAGTCATACACGAGGAGAACGGCGTCGCGGTCGCGAGCGAGAGCTTCCCGAACCTCTCGATGGACCCGACCTCGCCGCGCTTCGCCCCGCCCTTCGTCTCGCAAAGCTCGGAGCTGGTGGACATCGCCGTCGTCGGCGCGCTCAACATCGGCGCCCTCGCCAACAGCTTCCCCGGCTACTCGCTCGGCCGCCGCAACTTGGGCGTGACGCTGACGAACACCAACGATTTAATCGAAGACTTGGTCAACAACCCCATCGCCACGCGCCGGTCGAAGTTCGAGATTAGCGTCGGCGGCAGCCCGTTCGTGCCGGTAGACCTCAACCCCTGGCCGTTCCCGCCCTCGACCGACCCCGGCCCGCCCCCGGTTCCGACCGCGGCACAGATTCAGAACGAGATCGCGTCGCGCATCAACACGGCGCTCGCCGGGTTCAGCCCGGCCCCGACCGTCTCCGTCCTCGTCGGCCAGGAACTCGGGGCCACCGTCGGCCGCCTGCTGAGAATCACGGCCAACAACCTCAATCAGTCGAGCGTGCGCATACGCAGTTCCGCTTCTAACGACCTCGCGGCGGCCTTCATGCTGGGCGTCGATCAGGGCGGCGTCGAGCCGACGCGCTACAGCAACTTCCGCCCCGCCCCCACGGCGGCCATCCTCACGCTCGGCGCGCTCGCCACGCCCGGCGACGTGTCGGTGCTCAACACCGTCAGCAACTTCACGCAGAACAACCTGACCGGCCTCACCATCGACGGCACGGCCGTCGGCCCCTTCAGCCTTCAGACGACGGCCGGCGCCGACCCTTGGGCTAAGAACCAGCTCGCGGCCGGCAGCCCGCACGACAACAACGACGGCGTGCGCGAAAAGTTGAGAATCATCGCGGCGGCCATCAACAACACGGCGGGGCTTCCGTACCGCGCGGAGGTCTGGGGCTACCACCTCGCCATCATCGCGCGCGGCGGCGCCTTCAACCAGACGCCCGCGGCCCTCGCCTCCACGCCCGCGGGACTCACCGCGCTGCTCAACCCGCTCAACGACGCGCGCAACGTACGGCAGTACACGCTCGGCGCGGCCGGGACCGGCCCCTTCAGCACGGCCGGCGCGGCCGGCAGCGACGGCACGGCCCCCCTCGTCGGCGACTACGTCGGCAACCCCGTCGCGCAGAGGGGGCTGCACGCGCTCGACCCCGTGGACATCTTCAATCTGCTCGTCATCCCGGCCGACGGCCAAGTGCCGGAGGCCACACACCTCGATGTGATCGGGCAGGCGAGCAACTACGCCGCCGAGCGCCGCGCCTTCCTCCTGGTGGACGGGCCGCCGAGTTGGACGGTCAACGGCCGCCCGAAGGTCGTCGAAGACCCGTCGAAGGTCGATAACGACGTGCGCAAGCGCGTCGTCAAAATCAACTCGGCGGTCTTCTACCCGCGCCTCGTCTACAGCGACAACGGGCTGATAAAGAAGATCGGCGCGTCGGGCGCAATCGCCGGCCTGATGGCGCGCATCGACTCGTCGCGCGGCGTCTGGAAGGCTCCCGCGGGCACGGAGGCCGACCTGCGCGGCATACTCGGCCTCGAAGTGAATCTCACGGACGCCGAGAACGGCGTGCTCAACAAGATCGGCTGCAACTGCGAGCGCACTTTCCCCGTGGGGTTCGTCAACTGGGGCGCGCGCACGCTCGACGGCCACGACGACTTCGGCTCCGAGTGGAAGTACATCCCCATCCGCCGGCTCGCGCTCTTCCTCGAAGAGTCTCTGTTCCGCGGGACCAAGTGGATAGTCTTCGAGCCGAACGACGAGCCGCTGTGGTCGAAGATAAGGCTCAACCTCAACGCCTTCATGATGAGCCTGTTCCGGCAGGGCGCTTTTCAGGGCAGCACACCCGACAAAGCCTTCTACGTCAAGTGCGACTCGGAGACGACGACGCAGAACGACCGCAACCTCGGCATCGTCAACATCGAGGTCGGGTTCGCGCCGCTGAAGCCGGCCGAGTTCGTCATCATCAAGATTCAGCAGATCGCGGGCGAGTTGTAGACGCGGAGGACATCACCCGATGGCAAAAGGATTCGTCAAGAACGCTAACCGCTTCGACCCCTACAAGAGCTTCAAGTTCCGCGTCAGCTGGGACGGCAAGACCGTCCTCGGCGTCAGTAAGGTGAGCGCCTTGAAGCGCACGACCGAGGTCGTCAAGCACCGCGACGGCGGCGACAACTCGACCGACCACAAGTCACCGGGCCGCACCACCTACGACGCCGTGACTTTAGAGCGCGGACTCACACACGACCCCGAGTTCGAGAAGTGGGCCAACTTGGTTCACCCCTACGCGGGCGACGCGGCGATGGACTTAGTCAACTACAAAAAAGAGTTGACGCTCGAAATGATGAACGAGAAGGGCCACGTCGTCTACCGCTACTTCCTGCACAACTGCTGGATCAGCGAGTTCACCTCGCTGCCGGAGCTAAACGCCAACACCAACGCCGTCGCCATCGAGTCGATGAAGATCGAGCTGGAAGGCTGGGAGCGCGACCCCGACACGAAGGAGCCGAACGAGGGCGACGCCGTCCCGTCGTCCCCGTAAGCGCGCGAGTTGACGCGGGCGCGCGCATGTACGGCCGCCGCCGCGCGCCGAGACGCCGATGCAGAACCGGCAGCGACACATGCTTCCGTCGCCCTTCGCGCACGCCTCTTCAGCAGACGCGCGCGGCGCGCTCCGCCTGCGCCCCTTCGGCGTGGACAAGCGCGACCTCGCCGTGGACTTCGAGGGCGTGCCCCGCCCCTTGCTCGTCACGGAGATTCTGGAGCTGTGTACCGAACGAGACGGCGACGCGCCGCCGCCGGGCCACGACTTCTTCTGGGAGTTGACGGTCGGCCGGCGCATCGAGGCCCTGCTCGCGCTCGCCGACGCGGGCGCGGGCGTCTACGTCGCGCTGCGCTGCCCCTCACCCGAATGCGCGCGGGAGCTTGAGCTGGACATCTCGCTCGCCGAGGTCGCCGAGCTACAGGCCAGGCATGGCGAAGAGGAACACGCGGCCGTTCGATGCGGCGACCACACGCTCCGTCTGCGTCGCCCGCGCGGGCGCGACCAGTTGGCTTGGCTCGGGCGCGAGTTCGCCGACGCGCGCGAGGCCACCCGCGAGATGATCCGCACGCTCGCCGAGGAAGAGGCGGCGGCGCTCGCGGCGTGCGAGCGCGAGCCGGAAGAGTTGGTTCTGGCCGTCAGCGATGCGATGGAGGAGTTTGACCCGCTGGTCAACTTCTCCTTGCGCGTGTGCTGCCACTTCTGCGGCGAGGAGGCCGAGCACGAACTCGACCTTGAGGAGTATGCGCTCTCGCGTCTGAGGCGTGCGCAAGGGCGACTGCTCTCGGCTGTCCACCGCCTCGCCTCCCGCTACCACTGGGACGAGCGGCAGATTTTCGCCGTCCCCCACTGGCGTCGCACATATTACCTCGCCCTCATCGACGGGGAGGAGAACCGTTGAGCGACTATCTTTCCCACTTAGCGCGCGCCTCAGGACTAACGGTCGGCAAACGCCCGGCCGCGGGCGGCGTCGCGCCGCACGGCCCCGCCGCCCCTTCGTCGCACGCCGGCAAGCCCGCGACGCGCGACGTTGGTGCCGAGCCCGCGACGGCGGGGCCGCCGCACGTCGAGCGCGTCGCCTTCGTCGAACAGCCGCGCGGCGAGGCGCGGCGAGTTGGGGAGTTCGAGGGCGCGGGCGACGAAGGCGCGCGCATAAGTAACGAAGGCGACGCGGCCGGCACGGTACGCGTCGAGGGCTTGGCCGTTCGTGCGTCGTGGCGCGAGGGCGGCGCACGTGCGGATACGGGTCTGCGTCCGCCGGACGCCGCGACGCACACGCCCGCGCGCGAGTCCGAGAGTTTTTCGACGGCCCGCGGGGTGCGACCCACTCGGCCCGCGACGGAGGATGGAAGCGTCAGGTTCGTCGGGCCACACGACGCCGCTGGCCGCACGACGCGTGGCGCGTGGCGTCCCGAAAGCCTCACGACGGATGCCGCACGCGAGTCGGCAGACGCGGAGCGTTCGGCCTCCCAGTCGCGCATGCACGCAAGCGTGGAGACCGTCGTCGCCGCGCCGCGCGAAAGCTTCGACGCTCGCGGCGCAGGGCGGACGGACGCACGCGCGGACGCTTCCGGCGCGAGCGCGCTTGAGTCTCTCGACCCGGCGGACGCGCGCCGCGCATACATGCGTGAAATCGTCGATTGGATTTCCGCGCCGCCCTCGGCGCAGACGGACGACGAAGAAGAGAGAGAGCGCGTGCGCCTCGGCGAGAGAGGGATGGACGAGGCACGCGCGGCGGCGGTCGTCGAGATCGTCAACGAGCGTGACGCGGCCTCGGCCGCACGCGCGCGGGCCGAGGCCGAGCGCGGGCCGGAGGTCGACGACTTCACTCTCTCCATCGGCTCGATTCACGTCGTCGTCGAGGAGCCGCCGGGGCAGACAGGCGCGCGGCCCGCGCCCCAGTCTCCCGCACCGGCGCAGGGCGGTCGTACCTCGGACGGC
>Ga0126311_10001824_pt1 | contig 10463 bp, 10 predicted proteins | sample Plot61_FD_92539 | JGI IMG/M metagenome (GOLD analysis project Ga0126311, IMG submission 92539) | Serpentine soil microbial communities from UC McLaughlin Reserve, CA, USA - Plot61 | ecosystem: Environmental > Terrestrial > Soil > Grasslands | place: USA: UC McLaughlin Reserve, Lake County... | reverse complement strand
TGGGCGTCTACCTAATCGCGGTGGGCGGCTGGAAGATACTCGTCCTCGGGTGCCTCTCGGCTCTTGGCGGCTACCTGTACTCGGCCGGCCCGCGGCCTATCGCCTACACGCCGGCGAGTGAGGCCGCGGTGTTTCTCTTTATGGGAGTGCTCATCGTCGTCATCGCCTATGCGGTGCAGAACCCGGGTAGCTTCCCGCCTTACGTTCCGCTGGCGGCGCTCCCGATCGGGGGGCCCGTGGCCGCGATCCTGCTCGCCAACAACCTCAGGGACATGAGGTCGGACAGGCGGGGTGGGCGGCGGACACTACCCATCGTGCTCGGCCGGGAGGTCGGGGTCCTAGTCTACCGGGCCCTGCTGCTTGAAGCCTACGTCGCGGTCGCGGCGCTGATGGCCTTCCGCGTGGTCCCGCTGGAGTGCGCCGTCGTCTTCCTGAGCGCCACTCCGGCCATCCGGCTCTGGCGGGACATCGCGACGACCACGACGCCGGAGCGCCTCGACCCCGTCGTCAAACGCACCGCCGGACTCCACCTCATCTTCGGGTTGCTATACACGGCCGGGGTGCTCTTGGGGTGGCTGATCTAGGGTGCCCCTTCCGCACGAGCTACTGTGTCCGCGGCGTGGCGGCCACACGGAGGAGGCCAAGAGGAGAGGTGGTTGGTTGAAGAAGAGGGGCAGCACGGCGTGCGGCTAACGCTCTCCACCGATTATAAGGTGATGCCACATTAGCTCGACAGGCTCGCGCGTAGGCCGTTCTTCCGCGGGATCACAGACTATCTGCTCCGACGTTCTGTCTCCGGCGTTCCGTCCGCCGCTTCGAGAAGCGTATCAGGAAGGGCTATAGGTCCCGCTCGGTTTCGTCCTCGTCGTCTCGCCTCTCGACGCCGTCGAAGACCGGCTCGACCTCTTCGTACTCTTCGTCATCCTCCTCCTCGAAGCCCAGTTCGCGCACCGTCACCTCGGAGACCGGGTTCACGTAACGGGCGATGATGATGGAGAGCTCGTACATAACGACCATGGGCGCGGCCATCAGGACCATGCTGTACGGGTCCTGACCCGGCGTTAGGGCGGCGGCGAGGATAAAGTTGAGGACGATCGCGTGCCTGCGGTACCGCTTCAAGAGCGGGGCGTCGACGAGCTCCAGCTTCGCCGCCACGTAGGTCGCCGCCGGCAGCTCGAAGACGATACCGAAGGCCAGGAGGAACCGTGTCGTAAACTGCAGGTAGAACTGGGAGGTGATAATGGTGTTGTACCGGTCGGGGGCCCAGTTGAGCAGGAACTGGGTTCCTATAGGCAAGACGATGAAGTAGCCGAACGCCACCCCCGCCAGGAACAGCGCCGAGGCCAGCGTGATGATCGTGTAGGTGAAGGCCCGGCCCAGGTCCCCCACCGCCGGCGCCACGAACGCCCACGCCTGGTAGAGGAGCACGGGGATGGTGAGCAGGAAGCCGACGTAGAGAGCCAGCTTCATATCGGTAAACAGCTGTTCCGTAACACTCGTCACGCTGAGCTTGCCGCTCAGGGCGTCGCCGGCGGGGGCGAGGAGCCACCCGAAGATCCGCACCCGGAAGAACCACGCGACGACCGCCGCGACAAAGAACGCCACGCCGACCTTGATGATTCTGGACCGGAGCTCGCCCAGGTGCTCAATCAGGGTCATCCGCGCCTCGTCGCGCGGTCCGCGCGGGCGCGAAGGCAGACGGAGGCGACCGGCCATCTAGTACCTCAGGGTCTGTAGGAGCCTAGGTGCGCTTCTGCTCGGCCTTGTCGGCTTCGACGGAGGCGTCGTCGGCGCTGGCATCCTCGGCGCGGGTCTCGGTCTTGTCGGCGCCGGCGGTGAGCTCTTCTCCCTTGGCGTCTTTCTTCTCTTCCTCAACCTCGTCCTCGCCGCGGGTGCCCTTTCTGAACTCCCGCACCCCGCTGCCGAGGCCCTTAGCGAGCTCCGGGATGCGCTTCGCGCCGAAGAGCAAGAGGATGATAACCAGAGCTATGATCAGCTCCGTCCCCCCTAGCGAACCAAAACCCGGCATTCTTCCTCCTAACGAGTCTTCTTTAGGACTTCACGCCACATTATACGACCTGGGCTGCGGGCGTGGTTCAAGGCCTACCCGCCGCCGGTAGTCTCCCCACCTTCGAGCAGCGTCGAGATGCGCTCCTCCACCGCCTGTGCCTGCTCGCCCTCCGGCTCGAGGTCAAGGTACCCATTGTAGTACTTTATGGCTTCGGCGGGCTCGCCAGCCCGGTCGTAGGACTCGCCCGCGTACAGGTACGCCTGCTCGTCGTCGGGCTCGATCTCGACGGCCGCCGCAAACGCGTCGCCTGCCTGCGCATAGAGCTTGTCTTGCTCTTCGCCGGGGGTGGCCTGGGCCTCCTGGAGGTATACCTGTCCGAGCAAGAACGGTATCTCCTCGTCGTTCGGGGCGACCTCGCGTCCTTCCCGCAGCACACGGGCCGCGTCATCGTAGCGGCCGTTCTGATAGTAGAGAGCCGCGAGCTCCTTTATGGCGTCCGGATCCTTCGGGTTCTCCTCCAGCTCCCTCTCGGCCTCCTCGATCTGGTCCTGGGGATCGGTCGTCTGCCCCCCGGGTGGCTGATCTTGGCCTCCGATCAAGTCGAACAGGTTGTAGCTAACGTTGGTGCCTAACCCCACGAAGATGAAAGAGGCGACGAAGACGAAGGCGAGCAGGATCGCAACCAGCCTCACCCAGAAGCCGATCCTGTCCCGATTCATCATCATGGCAGGCTTACCCTCCGAAGTCTCACGCCGGCACGATTGTATAACACCCTCGTGGCGCTAACGCGCGAACGCGCGGCAGGCGTGTTAAGGCGCCTCAGGCCCTCGACCATGGCTGTTCTTAGTTCTTCCCCTCCGTGACCGAATCGTAGATGATGGTACCGCCCACGACCGTGGACGTCACCGCCCCACCGGCGGCCGCCTCGAGCACCTCGCGCGCGGGGTCCTCGCCGCCGGGATCCACACCGACCACCGCGAGGTCCGCCCACTTCCCCGCCTCGAGGCTCCCGGTCTCCGCGTCGATGCCGAGGGCCCGCGCCCCGCCCAGCGTTGCCAGCTCCAGCCCCGTCGCACCGTCGAAGCCGTGCAGCTTGACGGCGAAGAGCGTCTCTTCGAAGAGGTTCATGCTCGGGCTGCTCCAGAGGCCGTCGGTCCCCATCCCGACTCGCACGCCGCGCTCCAGCAGCAGGGGTACCGGCGAGACGCCGCAGTTCAAGAACTCGTTCGATCGGGGGCAGTGTGCCGCCGCCACGCCGGTGCGCACCAGTATCTCGACGTCCTCCTCGGAGACTCCGGTAGCGAGGTGCGCCGCGATCGTCTCGGGCGCAAGGAGCTCTATGCTCTGCGCGTAGCCCACCGGCGAGAGACCGACCCCGCCCCACTCGTTGCGCCCGAAGATGTCGGCGAGCCCTCCCGAACCCTCCCTGACGAACTCCACCTCCTCGGGGCTCTCGGAGAGGTGGATCGCAAGCCGCCAGCCGAGCTCCCGCGCCCGCCGCGCCGCGAGCCGCGAGGACTCGGGGTCCACCGTGTACGGGGAGTGTACGCTAGCCTCGGCCCGCACCCTCTCCGGCAAGCCTTCGCGCAGCTTGCGAACCTTCTCGATTATGAACGTGACCGCCTCCTCGGGCGTGCCGATGTCGTGCGGGAAGAACTCGGCGTAGACGGTCCCGGCGAGCCCCGACTCGGCGAGCTGCGGCAGGCACTCGCCGTAGGGCGAGGACTCGGCCATGAACGTGGTCCCCGCCTCGATGGCCTCCCGGGCCGACGCGCGGGCCGCTTCGGCGATCCAGCTCTCCTTCTCGGGGAGGCGTTCGATCAGGCCGGCGAGCCACCCCGAGAAGGACCCACCCTCCGGCGGGTCGTCCCTGCGGAAACCCAGGTGCGCGTGGGCGTTCACCGCCCCGGGAACCACAGTGTAATGGGGGAAATACCGTAGTTCCGCGCTCGGGTTTCCCCGGCCAATTTCGTCGAGCGTCCCGACGGCTTCTATGAGCCCGTCTCGCACCAGGACCGCACCCTCCCTTATGGGCGACGCGGAGATGGGCAGGAGCAGCCCCGCCGAGAAGATCGTGGGCCCGTTCTCAGGCATCCCTTCCGACCACTTCGAAAGCTATGACATCCAGGAACTCGCGCTCGGGACAATCTGGCAGCAGCCCGAGCCCATCGAGGGCTGCGTCTATCTCGCCCCGGGCCCACGCCTCGGTCTTGGCGACGGCGTCGGTGGCGAGCACGGCCTCTATGCCCTTCTCGAGCAGATCTGGCGAGGGGTTCGGCGCGGCGAGGGCCCTCCGGATGATCTGCGCGTCGCCTTCCCTGAGGGCGAAGATGACCGGCAGCGTCACCGTGCCCTCGGCGAGGTCCGTGCCTATGCCCTTCCCCATGAGGCCCGGCTTCCCCACCAGATCCATAATGTCGTCGGACATCTGGAAGGCGATGCCGAGCGCCTGCCCGTAGGTCGCGAGCGAGCCTATCTGATGGAGCGAGAGCCCGCCAAGGGTGCCGCCCGCCACGCACGCCGCCTTGAACAGGCCCGCCGTCTTCTTCCTAATGTGCTCCAAGTACGCCTCGACCTCGACCGTCGCACCGTTCGCCCGGTACTGCTCGAGCTCGCCCGCCGCGAGCCCCTCGGAGGCCTCGGCGAAGGCGCGCACGAGCCGCGGGTCCTCTATCTCCGCCAGCCCGGAGAAGGCCTCGGCGAAGAGGAAGTCGCCCGTGGCGATGGCAGCCTCACGGCCGTGCCGGGCGACGGTCGTCGGCTCCCCCCGACGGCTCTCGGCGTTGTCCACGATGTCGTCGTGGATGAGCGTCGCCGTGTGCAGCACCTCGATGGCGGTCGCGGCCCGCAGCAGGTCCCCCGGGTCCGGCGCGCCTATGCGGGCGCACAATACTAGGAGCAGCGGCCTCAGGCGCTTGCCCTCTGACGTCAGTCCCTCGAGAGCGGGTTCGACGAGTGCCGCCGGGGCGCGCTCTCCGACCCCGGAGAGCAGCCCCTCGACCTCGTCTACGACCACGAAGGCGCCCTCGGGGAGCGCAGAAGACAGGCCACGGACGCCCTCAGGGTTGCCGCGATCCGCGGTGGAGTGTGATGATGCCGCCCGCGAGCCGCCGCCATGTAACATCTTGTAGTCCATTACGCTCCATTATGTCAGACAACTCGTCGGGCGCCACGAACTCTTTCACCGATTCGGGGAGGTAGGAGTAAGCTCGGGTGTCGCCGGAGAGCTTGGCCCCCAGCCGCGGCACGATCTTGTCGAACCACAACCCGTAAAACGCGCCGAACACTTTGTTTTTGGGACGGGCGATCTCGAGGCACACCGCCGCGCCGCCCGGCCTCAAGGTTCGGGCCATCTCTGAGAAGAGAGCGTCGAGGTCCGGGATGTTCCTGGCACCGTAGGCGATCGTGGCCGCGTCGAAAGCCCCGGAAGTCACGCTGTCCAGTCTCGTCGCGTCGCCGAGCCGGTACTCGACGTTCGGCGCGGGCCGCGCCTCCGCTACTTGCAGCATCCCCCTAGAGAAGTCTATCCCCAGCACGTAGCCGTCCTCGCCCACCTTCTTCGCGAGGTCCCGGGTAAGGCTCCCGGTGCCGCAGGCGAGGTCGACGGCTTGGTCGCCCGACCGGAGACCCGTTGCCCGAACCACCTCCCTGTTCCACAGGCGGTTGAGCCCGGCGCTCATCACCGCGTTGAGCAGCTCGTAGCGGCCGGCGATCCGGTCGAACATCTCCCGCACGAGGAGCGTCCGCTCCCGCCCTGAAGGCAGCCGGTTTTCGGACCCCGCCCTTACGTCCGCGACATCGTACTTCTCTCGGGCGTCACCCATCCCGGCCACGAACCTCCCCGGCCACCTCGCGGATGCGCTCCTCGGATCTGTCCTGGCCCTCTCCAGAGATGATGTCGAGGAGGCCCGCCAGGTGCGGCGTCCAGAGCTCCAGGGTGACGCCGCCGCCCGCCGCGATGCGGCCTGCGCCGTCCCGGATCATGCGGCTCGCCACCCCCACGAACTGGGGCTCGTCTAGCAGGGCTATGGTCTCGACCGCCCACGCGTAGTCGTTGTCCCCGACCAGGATCTCCTCGTCCGTCGCCCCACGGGCGGCGTAGTGGTTCTCGAAACCCCGCTGCAGATAATCCAGCGCCTCTGCGACGACCTCCACCCTGGCGTCCTGCCCTGGCAGGTCCGCGGCTGCCGCGAGGAAGACCTCCTTGAGCGAGACGTCAGGCGTCCGGCGGACTGTCCCCTCCACCTCAGCCGCCCTCCGTCCCCGCAAACCACTCGCTGGCCGCCTCGAAGGTCTTATCGAGGTCGTCCTCCGAGTGGGCGGCCGAGATAAAGCCGGCCTCGTACTGGCTCGGGGCAAGATAGACGCCGCGGGAGAGCATGTGCCAGAAGAAGGCCTTGAACGCCTCTGTGTCGGAGGTAGCGGCGGAGGCGAAATCGGTGACCCGGCCCGCCGTGAAGAAGAGGCTCACCATCGAACCGACCTGGTTGATGGTGAACGGGACCTCGCCCGAAGAGGCAGCTTCATCCATGCCTAGTCGCCAGCGTTCTCCTAGTTCTTCCAGCCGCTCGTAGAAGCCGGGCTCCCTGCTCTGCCACAGCATGGCGAGGCCCGCGGCCATCGCGAGCGGGTTGCCGGAAAGCGTGCCCGCCTGGTAGACCGGACCGGAGGGTGCTACCAGCTCCATGATCTCGCGCCTCCCGCCGTACGCCCCGACCGGCAATCCCCCACCGATGATTTTGCCAAGACACGTGAGGTCCGGCGTGACACCGTAACGCTCCTGCGCACCGCCCCTGGCCACCCGGAAGCCGGTCATGACCTCGTCGAAGATCAATATGGCGCCGTATTTGGCCGTGATCTCGCGCAGGCCCTCGAGGTAGCCCTCCGCGGGCGGGACGCACCCCATGTTGCCGGCGACAGGCTCCAGGATCACGGCGGCGAACGTCTCGCCCTCCCTCTCGAACACCTCCCGCACTGCACCGAGGTCGTTGTACGGAAGGACGGCCGTGTCCCTGGCTGCGCCCTTCGTGACACCGGGGCTGTCGGGGAGGCCTAGGGTAGCGACCCCGGAGCCGGCGGAGACGAGCAGGGCGTCGCCGTGGCCGTGGTAGTTGCCGTCGAACTTGAGGATCTTCTCGCGGCCCGTGAAGCCGCGCGCCAGACGGATGGCGCTCATCGTGGCCTCGGTGCCGGAGTTGGTCATCCGCACCACCCCGACCGAAGGGAGCGCTTCGCACACGAGCTCGGCGAGCGCGACCTCGAGCTCGGTCGGGGCGCCGAAGGTCGTTCCCTTGCGGGCGGTTCGCTCTATGGCCCCGACCACCTCGGGATGAGCGTGCCCGAGTACGAGTGGCCCGTAGCTCATCACGTAGTCGACGAAAGCGTTGCCGTCCACGTCGAAGACGTGTGAGCCCTCGCCTCGTTCCATGAAAAGCGGATCTCCGCCCACGGAGCGGAACGCCCTGACCGGACTGTTGACCCCGCCCGGCATCCTTCTCGCGGCCCGCTCCATGAGCCGGGCCGAACGGTCCATCGCGAGCATCGTCCTCGCGTCCAGGTTGCCGCCTCCCTCTTGCAAGCGCGCGAAACCCCCTTCGAAGTACCTGGTCGAAGTTTATATGGCCCGTCCGGTTCGGGTGGTGAGAGAGGTTACCCTGGGAAAACCTAGGTAACCCTACGCGGAGAGCCAGCGGGCGACGTCGGGGGCGTGGTAGCTAACGATGATGTCAGCACCGGCGCGCTTTATGCCGGTGATCGTCTCGAGTACCGCCGCTCTCTCGTCAAGCCAGCCGTTCTGGGCGGCAGCCTTTATCATCGCGTACTCCCCGCTCACGCTGTACGCCGCGATGGGCAGGTTCGTCGTCTCCTTGACCCTGCGGACGACGTCGAGGTACGGCAAGGCGGGCTTGACCATCACGATATCCGCGCCCTCCTCGACGTCGAGCTCAACCTCCAGGAGTGCCTCGCGCGCGTTGGCCGGATCCATCTGGTAGCTGCGCCGGTCGCCGAACTTAGGACCGCTCTGGGCCGCCTCCCTGAATGGCCCGTAGAAGACGGAGGCGTACTTGGCCGCGTAGGACAGGATCAGGGTGTTCTGGAAGCCCTCGTTGTCCAGCTCGCTCCTTATGGCGGCCACCCGCCCGTCCATCATGTCCGAGGGCGCGACGATGTCCGCGCCGGACTCGACCTGGGATGCCGCGGTGCGGGCCAGAAGCTCGAGGGTGACGTCGTTCAGGATCTCGCCCGTGTTCTTGTCCACGACCCCGCAGTGGCCGTGGCTCGTATACTCGTCCAGGCAAGTGTCCGTGATGACGATGAGCTCGGGCACCGCGTCCTTTATTGCGCGGGTCGCGAGTTGGACGATACCCTCGGGGTCGTACGCCCCGCTCGCCGCCTCGTCCTTCTCGGCAGGGATGCCAAAAAGCAGCACCGCGGGCACCCCGAGGTCGTGAGCCCGCTTCGCTTCGGCGACGGCGTGGTTTATGGATAGTTGGAAGACGCCGGGCATGGAGGAGACCGGGTTTCTCACGTCCTCCCCGACCGTCACGAAGAGCGGGTAGACGAGCTCGCTCGGGGAGAGCCGCGTCTCACGCACCAGGCCGCGCAAAGTAGCCGTCCGTCGTGTCCTCCTGAGCCTCTGGATCGGGAAAGGGATCTCTACTCACCTCTCTTTGCCGGGTCGGCGGCGAACAGGTCGACCACCGCCTCTATCAGCCCGGATATAGTGTACTCCCTCGCTTCGACATCGACCCGGATGCCGTGCCCGCGGGCGGTCTCGGCCGTTATGGGGCCGATGCAGGCGATCCGAACACCTGCGAGCAGCCCCCCGGCCTCCCCCTCGCCGAACGCCCCGACGAAGTTCTCGACCGTGGAGCTGGCGGTAAAGGTCACGCAGTCCACTTCGCCCCCCTTAAGTCGCTTCGCCAGCTCGTTCTTCCCATCGGAAGACGGGACGGACTCGTAGGCGGGCGGAACGATGACCTCGGCGCCCGATTCGCGGAGCCTTTCCGGCAGGATCTCACGCGCCACGCGGGCGCGCGGGATAAGGACTCGCTGGTTCGCGAGCTCGCCGGTCAACTCCTCGATCAGGGCCTCCGCCCGGAACTCACGCGGCACCACGTCTACCCGCAAACCGGCCTCCCGGACCCTCTCCGCCGTCGCGGGGCCGATGGCGGCTATCCTGGCTTCGCGAGGCACGGCTCGCAGGTCCTGCCCGTGGTGCGCGAGGCGCTCCACGAAAGACTCGACGCCGTTCACGCTCGTGAAGACGAGCCAGTCGAAGGAGTCGAGGTCGCAGATCGCCGCGTCGAGTGGCCCGAAATCCTCGGGCGGACGGACCTCGATGGTCGGGAACTCGAGGATCTCCGCGCCGAGCTTCTCCAGCTCCGCAGTGAGCTCCCCGGCCTGGGCCCGCGCCCGGGTAACCACGACGCGACGTCCGAAGAGCGGGCGCCGCTCGTACCAGTCGAGGCTGGCTTCGCGCAAGGAGACCACCTCCCCGATGATCGTTATGGCGGGCGGCTTCAGGTTCGCCTCTTCCACCCTGTCGGCGATGTCCTCGAGCGTGCCGGTGACGGTCCGCTGTTCGGGGACGGTGCCCCATCGGATCACGGCGACGGGGGTCTCCGGAGCCCTGCCGGCGGAGACGAGCCCGGAGGAGATCTCGCGCAGCCGCCCGACGCCCATGTAGAGCACCAGCGTGTCGGCGGCGTCGGCAACGCGGGACCAGTCCACATCGGAGCGTCCCTTGGTCGGGTCCTCGTGGCCGGTCACGAAGGCGACGCTGGTGGAGAGGCCCCTGTGTGTGGCGGGTATGCCCGCGTATGCCGGGGCCGCTATCCCGCTCGTGACGCCGGGGACGACCTCGAAGGGGAACCCGGCCTCTATCAGGGCGAGCGCCTCCTCGCCGCCGCGACCGAAGACGTAAGGGTCGCCCCCTTTGAGGCGGACGACGGTCTTGCCGGCGCGGCCGAGGTCTACGAGGAGCGCGTTAATCTCCTCCTGCTTCATCGCCTGGTCATCGCCTGGCCTCTTGCCGACGTAATGGAGCTCCGCGTCTGGCCTCGCGTGCGGCAGCAGGCTCTCGGGCGCGAGCCGGTCGTAGACGACGGCGTCGGCCTCTTGCAGGCACCGCAGACCCTTGAGGGTAAAGAGGCCGGGGTCGCCGGGTCCGGAGCCGACAAGGTAGATCACCGCTCCCATCCCCCCGGCGCGGGCAGGCGCAAAGAGAGACAGCTCAACCCGCCGTCCACCCTCCGAAACTCGGACATCTCCAGCTCGATGACCTCGTAGCCCCTCTCGGCGATCTTCTCTTTCGTTCTCTCGTACCCCGCGGCTACAAGGACGGGGTCATTGACCCGGATGCAGTTTGCGCAGTACTCCTCTTCGGGGGTCACGATGATCTTGTCGAAACATTCGAACTCGTCGTTCGCTACCAGCTCTCCGGCCACGA
>Ga0126311_10001823_pt1 | contig 10468 bp, 8 predicted proteins | sample Plot61_FD_92539 | JGI IMG/M metagenome (GOLD analysis project Ga0126311, IMG submission 92539) | Serpentine soil microbial communities from UC McLaughlin Reserve, CA, USA - Plot61 | ecosystem: Environmental > Terrestrial > Soil > Grasslands | place: USA: UC McLaughlin Reserve, Lake County... | reverse complement strand
GCCGTTTCTGCGTGGTACCGGCGACGAACGACCGGACCTGGCGCCATCGTTCCGGCAAGAATGTCGCCGACGAGATGGCCTACATGAAAGAGCGGTTTGGCGTCACCGAATTCCACTGGGAGGATCTCAACCCGACCATCAACGATAAACGCATGCGCGCCCTGTGCGAGGAGATCATTGCCCGCGATCTCGGCATCACCTGGAAGATCGTCGCCGGCACCAAGGTCGAGTCGATGCGAACAGAGGAGACGGTGAGCCTGATGGCGAAGGCCGGCTGCCGTTATGTTTCGATCTCACCGGAAAGTGGATCGAAGCGCGTTCGCCGGCTGATCGAGAAGCCTTTTTCGGTGGAACACGCGACCAAGCTCATTCACGAAATGAACCGCGTCGGCATTCGCTCCCAGGCTTGCTTCGTTCTCGGCTTTCCCGGCGAGGAAGATGAGGACCGCGAGCTTACCCGCGGGTTGATCAAGGATCTCGTCCGCAACGGGATCGACGAGATTGCGATCTTCATTATTTCGCCGGTGCCGGGCTCTGAAATCTTCAAGGACTTCAGGGGGTACAAATCTCTGTCAGAACTGAACTTCACGCCGACATGGCGTGATGACTACGAGATGCTCAATCGGCTGCGAATCAATCTTTATTTGAGCTTCCTCGGTTGGAAGCTGCGCTACTATCCGCTGAAGATTTTTCGCCAAGGCATCAACTTCCTAATGCGCCGGTTCGAGACCAAGATGGAGATGGTCCCGTACAAGGCCCTAGTTTACAAGATGATGCACGCGCGGGCGTAGCCGGTTCACTTTCCCCGATAGCGGAACAGCGCCGCAATCGCCGAAAGCCCATCCTTCAACGTCGTCTTCTTCCCCTGCGCGCGAGTACGGGGCGTGAAACCGACTGGCACTTCGAGGATGAATTCGCGCCGCTGGCTTGCCTTTGCGATGATCTCGCACTCCAGATCGACGCCGTTCGCCTTCAGCGCCATCGCCTCGATCAGTCCACGATCATAAGCTTTCAGCGTCGACAGAGGATCGGTGATGTATCGATTGTAGATGAGCAAACACAGAATGCTGATTGCCATGCCTCCGTACTTGCTCACGAAGTAGAGTAGGCGGTTGTCACCATAGATGAACTGGATGCGTGTATCGAGGCTGAGACATTTGATGGCGCGGCTGCCGATCACCGCCTTGAACTGGTTGCGCAGAATTGGTTGCACGATGCTGCGGATATCGGCCACGTCGTATTCGGCATCCGAGGGAAACACGGCAAGCACGTTGCCTCGGGCCCGCGCGAACCCGAGCCTGATCGCCGCGCCGCGCCCTTCACCGCGCTTGGTTTGATGGACCCGTATTTTCCGACCACGCGCCAGTTCAAGCGACCGGTCGGTTGAGCCGCCGTCGACAACGATGATTTCCTTCTCGACATCGAGTTCGGAGGTATCAAGCGCCTCGAGCGCATCGAGCACGCGCGCGATGGTGCGCTCCTCATCGAGGACCGGCACGATGATCGAGATCATGTGACGATAGGGCTGTACCTCGACCTGCCGGGCCTGCCGCAGGAGCGAGAACAGTTCATCGACGATCAGCCCGCCGAGATGCCGGCCCGAGTCCGCCTCCCAGTTGCGTGCGAGCACAGTCGATCCATCGGGCGCGCTGCCCGCATATGGAACATAGGTCTGGGAGGGGCTTCCATCGCCGTCGTCGGATGTCTGGATGAAGGCGCGGGTCATGAGGCTGGGAAGCGGGATGCTGGTCGCGCCGTGCCGGTTCATATAGGCATGCAGCTTTTGGATCAGCGTCTCGGCGCTTTCGCCACGGATGTCATGATCGAGAGCGATGTTTGCGACGAAAATCTTCTCTGCGTTGGCATTGGCCGCAATGGCCTCCGCGATTCCCCTGGTGAGGTAAGTCGGGAATAACGAAGAGTGCTGCGTACCTGGCCCGTAAATGATCAGTTCGGCCTCACTGATGGCGGTGAGGACTTGCGGATTGGGCTCCGGTATGCGCGCACGCTCGCTCAGGAAAGCCAGCTTGCTGTCAGGGTCCATCGCCTCCAGCGCTGTGGCGTCTGCGCCGTCGAGATAGCTGTCGAGCAGGAAAATCTCTTTGATCGGCGCGTTGTCCTGCGGAGAGACGATTGCGCTTTCGTCCGCGAGATAGCGGCCGTCCTGCTTCAGCGCGACCAGCACGTAATTGCGGCCGTCCGTTGCATTGAAGACCGCCGCGCGCGACTCGCACAGCTCTGACATATCATCGATGGCGCGATTGAAATCGTGCACTTGGGCCAGATAGCACCCGGCGAACAACAGGTTGCCGACAGCGCAATCGCCGTAGTCGAATGCAATTCCTTTCGCCAGCTGCGCCGCCTCATAATCGAGATACGCGCGCGCGTAGACGGCAAGCCGGGCAAGCTGGCCATTGGTGAGTTGCACGAAGGCGCCGGCGAGCGTCGCGTCGGGCAGCGGGCCAGTGGCAGCGGCAAGGGGGGCCAAATTGGCGAGCGCGGTTTCGCGCGCGGTTCCTTCCGGAAACCGATAATCGAGAAACCGTTTCAGGGCGCGCTGGCAGCGCTCAAATGTCGGCATGAAGGTGCTGGTATTCTTCCGGATGTCGGAAGGTCCCAGCATGCCGGGGACAAAAGCCCGGATTCGCCCCGTCGAAAGACCATCGTCATAGGCATTGACAATGCTGGTCAGCTTGACTTGATCGTGATTGACCAGCGCCGATGCGATGGACGCGGTTCCCCTTCCTCCGCTGAACAGGACAACGTTGAGCGGCAAAGTGAATCAAGCCTTTCGAATTTGAGTGAGCATGGACGATGGTTTAGGCTGAAAACCCGATCAAGAATAGCCAGCAAATCGGTCGACACAACGCATGAATCAGCCCATTTCGGCGCGCTCGCTCGAGTCGCCCGCAGAGACGCCCGCGCGCCTCGACGAACTGATCGAGACCGTTGCCTGCCCCAACTGTGGCGGCAGGACCTATCACACGGTCCGGCCGGCAAGGTATCCGAAGAATCTGTCCAAGGCCGAACTCTTGAGCACCTATTCGGCTTCGAGCGATCACGTCCTGTTCGATCCGATGGTGCGCTGCGATTCTTGTCAGCTGGTGTATCTCAATCCGCGCATCCGCAAGGACCTGATCATCGAATCTTATAGCAGTGCTGTCGATCCGACCTTCATTGCGCAAAACAACGAACGCATCGCCACGTTCAAAAAGAGCCTGGAGCAGCTCGCGCGGCGGCACGGCATCACGCCGCAGGCGGCAAGGCGCGTGCTCGACGTGGGCTGCGCGGGGGGCGCTTTTCCTAAGGCGGCGCATGATCTCGGTTTCGACGTGGTCGGCGTGGAGCCGAGCCGATGGCTGGCCGAGCAGGGGCGTTCGCTTTATGGGCTCGATATCCGCTCAGGCCTGCTCGAGGAGCAGGATTTTCCCGATCAAAGCTTCGACCTGATCTCGCTTTGGGATGTGATCGAGCACTTGCCTGATGCGCATGCGGTGGTGAGCGACATTCACCGTCTGCTTAAGCCGGGTGGCCATCTGATCGTGAATTGCCCGGACTATGGCTCGCTCGCCCGTAAGGTGCTTGGTTCCAAATGGCCCATGCTGCTCAGCGTGCACCTGATCTACTTCACGCGTGAGACGATAACGGATTTCCTGAAGCGCCAGAGTTTCGAGGTCGTGGAGTTTCGGCCGTTCTGGCAGACGTTGCAGCTCGGCTACGTCTTCAAGCGAGCAAGCGCTTATTTCCGACTGTTTGGACTGGCACAGAAACTGACCGAAGCGGTGCATCTGCACCGCATTCCCCTGACCTACAATATCGGACAGTCCTTTGTGCTCGCGCGCAGGGCGGGATGATTTTCGGCCCCGATATCCGGTCAATCGTGTTCGATATGGATGGCGTGCTCTGGCACTCCAGCGCCATCCACGCCGCCGCCTATCAGGCGGTCCTCGGCGAGGTGGGGCTTCGCATGCCGGACTACGCAGACATTGCAGGCCGCCGCACGGACGAGGTCATCCGCGAGCTCCTGGAGTGGCAGCGCCCGGCAGGCGCGGACCAGAAGACGGTTGCCGCCCTGACGGACGCCAAGCAGCGGAGGGCGCGCCGATTGCTGCGCGAAAATCCGCCGATCATGCCCGGCTGCAGCGGCGTCCTTGAAGGGCTCGGGCGCTCCTGCTCTCTGGCCTTGGCGAGTTCCGCGAGTTCCGCAACTGTCGAGCTGTTTCTTGAGGCCAGCGCCACCCGCGCGCTCTTCCAATCCGTCGTCTCAGGGGACGACGTCGCGGCAGCCAAGCCGGATCCGGCGATCTACCTCACCGCTTTACAGCGGCTTAGGGGCGAGCCCGCCAGTACGGCTGTGGTTGAGGACGCCCCGAATGGCATAAAGGCGGCGCTGGCTGCGGGGATCGCGTTCGTCGTAGCGGTCGAAGGGACGGCTCCGCGTGCGGCCCTGCTCGAGGCGGGCGCCCACCGCGTGGTCGGGAACTTGCGGGATCTGGTGCGCTAGATGGCAGCAGCCATTCACCCGATCGCCGGCCTGCCCCTGGGTCCGCTTAATCCGTCCCGGTGGACCGCGATCATCCCCGCCGCGGGCCGCGGCTCTCGGCTTGCCTCCGATCAGCCGAAAATTCTCTATCCTGTTCTCGGCCGGCCGATCCTGTCGTGGCTGCTCGATGCGCTCGGGCCGGTCTGCGGCGGCACCGTACTGGTTGTATCGCCGGCGGGGCGGCCGGCGGTCGAGCCCGTGGCCCACAGCCTCGGCAAGTCGCTCGATATCGTGATACAGGAGCACCCCACCGGGATGGCAGATGCGGTGCAACGAGCACGTGCAGCAACCCGGACGGAGTTTGTATTGGTGGTGTGGGGCGACCAGGTGACCTTGCGGAGCGAAACCATCCAGGCCTGTGCCGCTCTGCACGAGCGGCGGCCGAACGCCACCCTGACGCTTGCCACGGTGATGAAATCCGGCCCGTACATCGACGTCGAGCGCGATGCTGAGGGCCGCATCATCCGGGTTCGCCAAGCCCGAGAAGGGGAGGTCGAGCGCACGGTCGGCGAGAACGACTGCGGATTGTTCCTGTTTACCGCCGCGAACCTGTTCCACGTGTTGGAGAGCGCTGTCGTGGGAGCACGCGGAGAGCGAACCGGGGAGACCAATTTGCTGCAAATGCTGCCCGCATTCGAACGGGGGCCGGGATCGGTCGCAACGGTGCGGCTCTCCGATGCGGAGGAGACGCTGGGCGTGAATACCCCCGCAGAGGCAGCAGCAGCAGCAGCGATCCTGGCCAAGCGGCAGCCTCCCCGCCCGGCGCGTGGATAGCGAATGCCGCCGCGCCGTACGGTCTCCATCGTTATCCCCGCCTACAACGAGGAAGCCTTCATCGGCTTGTTGCTCGAAAAGCTTTCGGGCGTCGACACAGAATCCGCCGGATTCGACAAGGAGATCGTGGTGGTCAATGACGGCTCCAGGGATCGGACCGCCGAGATCGTTTCCAACAAACCAGGTGTGCGACTGATCAATCAGGAGAACCGCGGAAAAGGCGCAGCCGTCCAGCGCGGTGTGCAGGAGGCAACCGGGGATTTCGTCCTTGTTCAGGACGCCGACCTCGAATATGAGCCGGCCGATATTCCGGCGATGCTCACAGCGCTGGGCCACGCGACCGATGTCGCGGTCTACGGCAGCCGCATTCTCGGCGTGAAGGACCGTCAAGGGTTGACACTGTTCCCCGGCCTCGCGCCCGGTCAGCGGCTGGGTCCATGGGTGGCCAACAGGACGCTCACGATCCTCACCTTCATCCTGTACGGACGTTGGATCACGGACCTCCTGACCGGCTATAAAATTTATCCCACGGCATTCCTGCGCAGCATCAAGGTCAAGACGGCCGGGTTCGAAACCGACCATGAACTGTCCGCAAAATTGATGCGAGCCGGTTACAGCATCCGGGAGGTGCCGGCCCAATACAGGCCGCGTTCGATTGCCGAGGGCAAGAAAATCGGTCCGCTCGACGGGTTGATAGCCGTGTGGACCCTGCTCCGGTTCCGCTTTGTCGACTGATCACCCCATAACGCCGACAGCTCCGGTGACGCGGCCGGCACTCAGGCCGAGCATCTGGCTCGTCGCGCTGAAGATCGCGCTGCCGGCGCTCGTGCTCTGGCTCCTGACGCGCAAGGTTGATTGGTCCAGTTTCGCTGAGATCATGTCGCGAATGAATCTCGGGGTGATTGCGATCGCAATCGCGTTGATCACCGTGCAAAACATTCTCGCCGGACTGCGCTGGTGGTACGTGACCATTCGGCTGCCGAACAACCAGCTGAGCTTCTGGATGGCGCTGCGCTATCTTTATGTCAGCGTCTTCATCAACCAGGCGCTGCCGTCAAGCGTCGGCGGCGACGCGGTTCGGATCTGGCTCTCCTATAACAGCGGCGTTCCGATCGGGAATTCGGTGAAAAGCGTGCTGATCGACCGCATTCTCACGATGTTCGGTCTGATGTTGCTGATTGTTGGCGCGTTGCCCGTGATGGAGCGCGCGATACCGGCGGCGCCGGGGAAGCTGCTGTTCGTGGTGATCCTGCCGCTGATCGCCGCAGGTTTCCTTGCGCTCTATCTGGCGCGCTTCCTCGCCCCGTACGCGCAGTGGCCGGGGCGGCTGGGTCGGCTGCTCGGGTTTCTTCTCGGCGTCCGGACGTTCCTGTTGTCAATGCGCAACATCTTGCCGCCGACGCTGTCCGCGATGGTCGGGTTCACGATGATGACCCTGATCGTCTACATCTTCGCGCGCGGGCTCAACATCGAGCTGCCGCTGCTGGACTGCTTCGTGTTGTGCCCGCCTATTTTCCTGCTTGCCGCATTACCGATATCCATCGCCGGTTGGGGCGTGCGCGAGAGCGGTATGGTCGTCGCCCTGGGCTATGCGGGGGTGACGCCTGAAGCGGCGCTGGTGCTTTCAGTCGTGTTGGGAATGACCGTGCTCGTCGGCTCGCTACCGGGGCTATTCTTCATGATGAGGCTCTTTCCCGATCGCGCCGCGCGCGCTGGCGGCGTTGCGGCGGTGGACGACATCAAGGACAGACTGCACCAATAGGCTCTAGTTTGTCCTTGCTGAGTGTGTGACCGACAATCCCGAAATCGGCAGCGCGACAGTCTTGCCGTTCGGCTGCGTTGCTGCCGCCGGGCATTCGAGCCGGAGCATGCCGAACAGGGTTTCTTCTGGCCTCAGTTCGGCTGCGAGCACCAGCTCATCGTGGGGGGCAGACGGCACGGAGGTGAGTTCAAGCGGCCATCGGGCTTTGTTTACGACCAGCGCGCAACCGCGATACTGCGGCTCTTGCGCGGCCGGGCTTATCCACAGCATCACTCGCGTCGTTTCTCTTGCGGGCAGGATGAATGGCCCGAGCATCGCGTTCACCTGTGCGTAGGCGAAAGATGCGCTCCCGAGCGGAGCGAAATTGACCGTATTCCCTTGCGCTACCAGCTCGGCGATCGGAGTGCGCGGCAACTCCCGGGTACGTGGCCTGTCCAGATCGTAGGACAGAAACATCTGCCGGCCGGCCGGCTCCCTGTGCCGGAACTCCGCATTGAGAACTGAAAAGCGGACGAGGCCGACACCGCGGCCGCCGACTGCTTCGTTGCCCACATTAAGAATGGGTGTCTTCGTGTTGCCAGCGTCGCGCCAGGCGTAGGGATACCCAAAGTGCAGCCACTGAACATCGGGAGGAAAATCGATGAGCACGACGAATGCTGGATCGAGCTTCTCTACTTCATTGTACATGCGCAGGTTTGCGCCGTAGACAACCGGCGTGTCTTTGTTCGTCGACCAGGATGATGTGAGATAGCAGCCGAGCAACGCTGTATTGATGACCACTAGCCCTGCCATGCGGGCGGCGCGCGAGGAAAACAACGAGACGAACACGAACGCGGACGCGAAACCAAGCAGGGTGAGCGCGGCTTTGCTCCAGAAGGGCTGCGTCATGTAATCGTACACGGGGAGGATCGTCACGAAGTCGAAGAAATTGTCGACAAAGAAGTAGCGACTGAACGCCTTCATGGCGAAAAGCGCCGCGAACAGCGCGAGGGTCAGCAAGGCACGGAGCCCGGCCTCAAGGACGCGCGCATGGGCCGAAACGGTAGGCGCACTTTGCTCTCTCGGGGCGAGAAAGAACGCCAGTGTTGCGGCAAAGAAAACGGGAATGACAGAGGCGACTGTTCGGTAGTTGGTGAAGCGGTCGATCATCGCGTGAAACAACGAGCTAACCGTAATGGCCGGCATCAGAAAGCCGAATGTCGCGATCATGAGTGCATTAAACGCGCGCCGGTCCGCGGCTTGCTGATCGCTGATGGGTTTGCGCCAGCGAAACAGGGCAGCGCCACGCACCCTGAGGCACTTGATAGCGGCCATTTCGGCGAGCGGTGCGAAGTAAATCAGCGAGATGGCGACACTTGCCGTCAGGCCGATGATGAGGACACCGAGGTGAGGCAGCACTTTTGCGGCCGACAGCTCTACACTGTAGCCGAACATCATCCGTGTTTGCCGCACGAGATAGACGACGATCACCGAAAGTGCGACGAAAGCGATTGTTTTCAGGTTGATGCGATGGAGCACGAGCGCGCACGCGCACACCGCCAGAACATCATAGCTGCCGACCGCCTTTGTCGCGGTGAGCGCTGCTGTGAGACCGAGCGTCACGATCAGGTAGGGCAGGCCTGCCGCCGGCGCCCTGTCGAAGTATCGCAGCAGCGCGAACAGATAAAGCAGGCAGAGCGTCGCGAAGAAAATTTCGATCATCGCCAGCGGTGAGTAGATGTAGAAGAGCGGCAGGCTCGCGGTGGTGGCCGCGCCAAGCAGCGCCGTGGAAAACCCGATCCGAAGGTCGCGCAGAAATGCATACGTCAGCGGAACGAAGCCCGCCGACATGGCGACGTTGGCGATCCAGGACAGATTGTAGATGTCGGTTGATGAAAATCGGTCAAGCCCGCCGAATGGCAACGCCAGCAGATACAGCAGCAGGCTGTGCCCCTTCATCGTCCAGCCGTAGAAGCCGAGATCGATATCGGTGAAGACGTACTTGGCGCTCACCAAGTGGGCGACCTCATCGAAGATCATGGCGGTGAAGAACGGCCGGAAGAACAGAATATGTATGAGCGCGACTACAGCCGTCAGCGCGACGATGCAGACGATTCTTGCGGTCGGACCGGCGCCGTCGATCTTGTGCCTTACTTGATCAAACGTTTGGGCCATGAAAGCGCCACGCGGCCTCTCGCCGGATCGCCGGATTGGTTAACGTGTCACCTGGCGCGGCCCGCGGAGGGCAACGGGAAGTCCGCCAGCTGATCGATGCTCCGCTCGACTACTTCGAGCACCACCACGTTCGGCCGGAAGATGTCCATGATTTCGATCCGCTTTTGCGCCGGCTGTGCGGACATGACCCATCCATCCACAGACAAATCCTTTCCCTGATAGGACAGCGGACGTTCAGGCGTCAGATCAATGGTTTCGTAACGGCCCATGATTTCCGAGGCCGTCGATCCTGACCAGAACATGAACGAATCCCCGAGAGCGAGTATCTTCGCACGCGGGAGGGATGCGGCGGCATCATATTTGATGTCATCGAATGCGTACTGGTTCAGCATGATCTGCTCGGGATCCGGTAGCCCGTACCACGCCCACATGCTGTCCTCATGTGGATTCGCGGCGCGTCGCATGACGGTCAGCTTCGAGCTTGGCCAGGAGAGCCGCGGCCCTTCGCGCTCGACTGCCTCCTTGATCGCGCGCCACATGATCAGGGCGCCGTGCGCATTCCAGTGCGTGCCCCATTTGTAATAAAGGAGCTCATTCGCCGCCGCGCGGCGGAGCGGGGCGCGCAAGTCTACCTTGATGGCAGGGCAATCGAGCGGCAGTGCTTGCAAAGTGTCGATCACCGAGGGCCTGTCAGACATTGGAAGGTAGTCAGGAAGGAAAGGGTGAATCGTGGATTTGTTCGGTCCGATCAGGAACACGAAAACCGCGCCGCGCGCGCGCGCATAATGGCACCAGGAGGTCAACAGCCGGCGCATCTGCTCCAGTCTGCCAGGGTCGATCCTATGGAGATGCCGGGAAGAACGTATTTCGCCGTTCAATATGAGCGAGCCCTCCTTGCCGAGCACTACGCCGGCTCCGAGATCCGACCGCAGAACCTTCAGGCGAAATCTGAAGTATTCGCGCGTCAGCAGCTTGCGGCCGCCAAAGTTGTCGGAGAAGAAAGCGGTGATCCGGCTTGGAACGACCGTCGGCCGATCGAATTCGCCGAGCGAGGGAAACGACGCCAATCTGCGTGACTCCTGCAGAGTCGGAACCGAGTCGTAAGGCACGAACGCGCCGACCGAGCCGATCACGATGGCCGCGCCGAAAATGGCCGACAAAGTCGTAGAATAGATCTTGTGGCGGTACGTCATCGTGGCCTAGGATCAGAATCTGAAGTAAATGAACGCCCGGTG
>Ga0126311_10001822_pt1 | contig 10469 bp, 10 predicted proteins | sample Plot61_FD_92539 | JGI IMG/M metagenome (GOLD analysis project Ga0126311, IMG submission 92539) | Serpentine soil microbial communities from UC McLaughlin Reserve, CA, USA - Plot61 | ecosystem: Environmental > Terrestrial > Soil > Grasslands | place: USA: UC McLaughlin Reserve, Lake County... | reverse complement strand
GGGGTCCAAGCCGGTCGTCAAGAACATTTCGGTACAGCAAGACGATAGCCCTAGCTAAGCCCTAGCTGACGGAGGTAAAGCCAAGAGAGCCATGAGAGCACTTGTGCTGGTGATGCTTCCCTTGGGAGTCGCTCTGGTCGGCATCCTGGGATGCGGCGAGGAGCAAAAGGGCGGGGGAGAGAAGGAACAGGGGAGCCACAGCCAGAGCCACGGCCAGAGCCACAGCCAACAAGCGGAGCACGAGCAACATCCGATAGAGGAGGTGTGCCGGGAGGAGCCCGAGCACCTGAGAGTCTTCAACTGTAAGCCGCAGGGGATGGTAGGCGTGGTGTACGACGTGCAGATGCAGCCGGAGCGGGACCGGCAGACATACGAGCACGCGCTTGCCCACATAGATGGCGTGGTGCCGGACGAGCGGACGATTCAGGTCTATTTCTACTCGGGGGAAGGAGATTATAGGGAGAGGTACCAGAACGCGGTAGCCACGGTGAGTGTTGCAGGCGACTACTCGGTGGGCCAGTACGGAAAGAGTGCGCCGCCATTCTACGGGAAACTAGAACGAACGGACAAGTGATGCTCGCCCCAGTCCTATGTGCCAGGGACGCCTCAGGTGGGAGCTCATGAGTGTTGGACCGGGGCTGTGCGGACTTCCGAGAACACCGAATAGGGGAAGTTCCGAGAATGCACCTTCTAGGAAGTTCGTGAATAGGGCCTACTCGGCGGTTCGCATCCGGGAGAGCGCTTGGAAGGGGTTCTGCGCCAATCCGACCAGGCCCTACGGTCCAGCACCCTTCACGAAGCCACCTCCTGAAGCTGGCGCTCGAGATCCTTGATCTCGTCCCTGAGCCTCGCGGCGTACTCGAACTTGAGCTCCTCGGCGGCCTCGAGCATCTCGGCCTCGAGGTCCGCGATGAGGGTCCGGAGCTCGTCGGGGTCGTGGGGGGCGTCGCGGGCGGCTTTCTGGCGCTGGGTTTTGTACAGGCCCTTCGCTTCGGCGGCGATGAGGATGTCGGAGACGCCCTTCACTATCGTGCGCGGCTCGATGCCGTGCCGCTCGTTGTAGGCGACCTGGATCTCACGCCTGCGGTTCGTCTCTCCTATGGCGACCCGCATCGCGTCGGTCTCCTTGTCGGCGTACATAATGACCCGCCCGTTTACGTTGCGGGCGGCGCGGCCGATGGTCTGTATGAGAGCCCGCTCCCCGCGCAGAAAGCCCTCCTTGTCCGCGTCGAGGATGGCGACGAGGGTTACCTCAGGTAGGTCGAGGCCCTCGCGCAGCAGGTTAATGCCGACCAGCACGTCGAACTCGCCGGTCCTCAGACCGCGGATGATCTGGATGCGGTCCAGCGTCTCGATGTTGGCGTGCATGTAGCGCGCCTTGACGCCGTGCTCCAGCAGGTAATCCGTGAGGTCCTCGGCCATCTTTATGGTGAGCGTGGTGATGAGGACTCGCTCGCCGTGCTCGACGCGCTTGGCGACCTCGTTGAGGAGATCGTCTATCTGGTTCTGCGTCGGGCGGACCTCGACCTCGGGGTCCACGAGGCCGGTCGGGCGGATAATCTGCTCCACTATCTGCTCGGAGTTCTCGAGCTCGTAGGGCCCCGGCGTCGCCGAGACGAAGACCAACTGCTTGGACTTGAGCAGGAACTCGTCCCACATGAGCGGCCTGTTGTCCAGGGCGCTCGGCAACCGGAAGCCGAACTCGACGAGGGTGGTCTTGCGGGAGCGGTCGCCGTTGTACATCCCGCGCACCTGGGGCAGCGTGATGTGCGATTCGTCTACAAAGGTGAGGTAGTCGTCGGGAAAGTAATCGAGCAGCGTGTACGGCGTCGAGCCGGGCGGCCGCCCATCGAGGTGGCGCGAGTAGTTCTCGATGCCGGAGCAGTAGCCTACCTCGCGCATCATCTCGAGGTCGTAGCGCGTGCGCTGCCTGAGCCGGTAGGCCTCGAGGACCTTGCCCTCCCCCTCCAACTCCGCCGTGCGCTCCTCGAGCTCGGCCTCGATGTTCCTCACCGCCACCGTAAGCCGGTCCTCGTCCGTGACGAAGTGGGTCGCCGGGTAGACGGTCAAGGTGTCCATCTCGCGCAGTAGCTCGCCGGTCAACGGGTCCACCTCAGTCATGTTCTCGACCTCGTCCCCGAAGAGCGAGATCCGGTAGATCGTGTCCTGGTAGGCGGGATGTACCTCGAGCACGTCGCCGCGCACCCTGAAGTTGCCGCGGTTGAGCTGGAAGTCGTTCCGCGTGTACTGGATGTGGACCAGGTCCCGGAGCACGTCGTCGAGGTCGTAGAAGCCGCCCTTCTCCAGCAGTACCATCCTCTTGCGGTACTCCTCGGGGCTCCCGAGGCCGTAGATCGCCGAGACGCTCGCGACCACTATGACGTCACGCCTGGTGAAGAGGGAGCTCGTCGTGGAGTGCCTCAGACGGTCTATGTCCTCGTTGATCTGGGCATCCTTCTCGATAAAGGTGTCGGTCCGCGGGACGTAGGCCTCGGGCTGGTAGTAGTCGTAGTACGAGACGAAGTACTCGACGGCGTTGTTCGGAAAGAACTCGGAGAACTCGCTCGCGAGCTGGGCGGCGAGCGTCTTGTTGTGCGCGATCACGAGCGCCGGACGACCGGCCTTCTCGATGAGGCGCGCCATCGTGTGGGTCTTGCCGCTGCCGGTTACGCCGAGCAGGGTTTGGGCGCGCATCCCGGCGTCGAGGCCGGAGGTGAGCCTCTCTATGGCCTGCGGCTGGTCGCCGGTCGGCTGGTAATCGCTGTTTACGTGGAAGTTGTTACTCCGAGTTTCGATACAGGTTCCTCCCGTAGAGTTCTTCGTAGGTTCTCTGGGCCTCGAGGACGTTCCCTACGAATTGGCGCGTCTCCTTGAAGGGGATGTCCTCGCCGACGTCGAAGCCCTCGTCCCGGATCCAGCCGTCCACCCGGCCCTCCCCCGAATTATACGCCGCGAGCACGAGCCTCTCATCACCCATGTACCGGCCGTCGAGGTAGTCCAGGTACCAGGCGCCCATCCTCAGGTTCACCGTCGGGTCTCGGTAGTCGCCCTCTATGCTGCTCCTCTCCTGGATGAACCTCGCCGTCTCCGGCAGCAGCTGCATCAGGCCGTAGGCCCTCTGATGGGACCTCGCATCCGGTCTGAAGCGGCTCTCGGTGTAGACTACCGCCGCGACGAACGTCGGCTCCAGATCGTGCTCGGTGCTCACGTCCCGGATGGTCTCCTCGTAGCGCAGCGGGTACACGGTCCGGCGTACCGTATCAGGGGCTTCCCGGATCTGGGGCAGAACCGCGAGCACGGCCGCGATGCCGGCGGCCAGCACCAGCAAGACGAAGACCAGACGCCTGCGCCGAGCCCGCGAACTACCGTACCTACTCTTCTTGCTGGTGTACGCTACCGCCCAGACTCCTCTCCCTGAGCTCTTCGGCCTGTCTCTTAAGTTTATCCACGCCGCCGTCGTTTTGTACCACGATGTCGGCCCGCCGTGCCTTCTCTTCCTGAGGGAGCTGACGCGCCTCTATCGCGCGGAGCGCCGCCTCGTCCACGCCCCTCTCCGCGGCCCAGGCCCGGCGCCTCTCCTCGGGGACGACGACGGCGACCGTGTAGTCGTAGTCGCCGCTGCTCTCACCCTCGAAGAGGAGCGGCACCTCGGTCACGAAGAGGTCGGCTACGGAGGCAACCACGCGGCGCTCCGTCTCGCGGCGCACGAGAGGGTGCAGGATGTTTTCGAGGTCCCGCAGCGCCTCGGGGTCGCCGAAGACCTTGCGGGCGAGGGCTCGGCGGTCCACGCTCCTAACTTTGAGCACGTCGCTCTTGAGCACGTCGCTCCCGAAACGCTCGACCACTCGGGAGATCGCTTGTTCGTCTTCGGCGAGAAGGTCGTGCACGAACTCGTCGGCCGAGACGGTCTCTGCGCCGAGCTCGCCGAGGAGGCGGACGAAGGTGCTCTTGCCGGACGCGAAAGGGCCGGTGACGGCGATGGTCACCGGCCCTTTGTTTTTACGCGGTTGTGCGGGGAGCCGGGCTATCTCTCCTCGAGATCCAGGTCCGCCAGCGCGTCAAAGGCGCCGGTGCGCAGGCCGCCGCTGCCCTCGGAGGCCCGGTCGTCGCCACGTGGGCGGTCGTCCCGGTCGCGGCGCGGGCGATCTTCCCGGTCGCGGCGCGGAGGACGGTCCTCGCGATCCTCCCTCTTGGGGCGCAGCGAGAGCGAGAGACGGCGCCGCCGGGCGTCCACGTCGATGATGCGGGCGTCGACCTCGTCGCCGCTGCGGACTATCTCGTCCGGCGTCTCGACGTGGTGGTCGGCCAGCTCGGAGATGTGGATCAGACCCTCGACCCCCTCGGCAACCTCGACAAAGGCCCCGAAGGTGACCAGCTTGGTTACCCTCCCTTGGATCTGCTCGCCGACGTTGACCCGCTCGACGATCTCCTGCCACGGGTCCTTGCGCGTCTGCTTGAGGCCGAGCGAGATCCTCTCGCGGTCCCGGTCCACCTCCAGCACCTTGACCTCGACCTCCTCGCCGACCTGAACGACCTCGCTCGGGTGGTCGACGTGGTTCCAACTGAGTTCGGAGATGTGGATCAGGCCGTCTATCCCGTCGAGGTCCACGAACGCCCCGAAGTCCACGAGGTTCGAGACTGTGCCGCGCACTATCATGCCCTCCTCCAGCGAGGTGAGGATGCGCTCGCGCTCCTCCTTGCGCTCCTCCTCGAGGACCGCGCGGCGGCTGAGGACGACGTTGTTGCGGCTACGATTTAGCTCGATGACCTTGCACTCGAGCTTCTCACCCAGGAAAGCCTCTAGGTTCCTGACGCGCCGGATGTCCACCAGGCTAGCCGGGAGGAACCCGCGCAGGCCGATGTCCAGGATCAGGCCGCCCTTGACGACCTCGATGACCGGGCCCTCGACGATGCGCTGCTCGTTGTAGGCCTCCTCGATGCGGTTCCAAGCCCTCTCGAAGGCCGCCCGCTTGGCCGAGAGGATCAGGCGCCCGTCGGCGTCCTCCTTCTGCAAGACGAGCGCCTCGATGCGCTGCCCGAGCTCGACGACCTGGTGTGGGTCGGCACCCTTGCGGATGGTGAGCTCGTTGGAGGGAACTAGCCCCTCGGACTTGTAGCCGATATCGACGAGGACCTCGTCCTTGTCTATGCGGACTACCTCGCCCTCGACTATGTCACCGTCCTTGAAGTCTATGAGGACGCTCTCGTCTACGGGGACTATCTCCCCGTTCTCCTCCCGGAAGAAGTCCTTCATGGTCAGTTCCCGGGATATTTTCTGAGTGGTGTCAGTCATGTAGTGGTTGCTTTCCTTCTTCCTTTGTTTGCCGCAGCAGATTATACAGTCTAATGCTACCGGCGTCCGAAACGCGTATCTCGCGCGCGGTTGCGCCGACCGACCTACCCTCCGATGGGCTTCACCTGGCCCCAGCGCTTCCCGGCTTTGACCTCCACCTCCAGCGGCGGCTCGAGGTCGTAGGCCGCGACCATCCTGTCGGCGGCCAGAGCACCGACCACGTCCACCCTGTTCTCGTCCACGTCGAAGACCAGCTCGTCGTGGACCTGCATGATCATGTCCGCCCCCAACGAGCGGAGCCTCGGCGCGAGGTCCACCATCGCCACCTTGATGATGTCGGCCGCCGTCCCCTGCACGCGGGCGTTGAACGCGATCCTCTCCCCAAGCTTACGCACGTTCTTGTTGGAGCTCCTGAGCTCGGGGACGTAGCGTCGCCTCCCGAAGAGCGTTGTCGCGTAGCCGAGCTCCTCGGCCTCCTCGAGGGTCTCGCGCATGAACTCGGTCACTTTGGGGTAGCGCTCGAAGTAGCGCCTGATGTACCGGTCGGCCTCCGCTGGGTGCACGTTCCCGAGCCGGCTCGCGAGCCCGAAGCCCGATATGCCGTACAGGATGCCGAAGTTGACCATCTTCGCCCGCCGCCTGAGCTCCGGCGTAACGCTGCCTATGCGCACGTCGAAGACCTCGGCAGCGGTGCGGGTGTGGATGTCCTCGCCGGAGACGAAGGACTCGACGAGGGAGGGTTCCCCGGTCATGTGGGCCAGGATCCTGAGCTCTATCTGCGAGTAGTCGGCAACCACAAGCCTGCGGCCCGGCGAGGCGGTGAAGGCGTCCCGGATACGGGCGCCGAGTTCGGTGCGGACCGGGATGTTCTGCAGGTTCGGGGAGTCGCTGGAGATGCGCCCCGTCGCGGTTGTCGTCTGGTTGAGGGTGGTGTGGATGCGGCCGTCGTCGCCGATCAGCTTCAAGAGCCCCTCAATGTAGGTGCCCCTCAGCTTGGTCAGCTCCCGGTAGGCGATCACGCGCTCGGCCACGGGGTGCTCGATGGCGAGCTGCTGCAACACCTTGGCGTCCGTTGAGTAGCCGGTCTTGGTCTTCCTTACCGGTGGGAGGCTCAGCTCCTCGAAGAGCACCTCGCCGAGCTGCTTCGGCGAGCCGATGTTGAACGGGTGGCCGACGTCCTCGTAGATCTTTTGCTCCAGCTCCGCAACCCGGGCCTCTATCTCCTCGCCGACCTCCTCGAGGGTACGGGCATCGACCGGCATCCCGAGCCTCTCGATCTCCCCGAGCACGTCGGCGAGCGGCAGCTCCACATTGTAGAAGAGCCGCGCTAAGCCCATCTCCTCCAGCTCCCCATTCAACTCCGGGGAGAGCGCCTGTATCACGGCGGCTCGCCGGGCGGCGTCCCGGATGGCGGGGTCGTCGTGGTTCACCTCGACCTCGGCCAGGCCGCGCTCGGAGGAGAGGGCGTCGAGATCGTAGCTCCCCAGACCGGGTTTGACCAGATACGCCGCGAGGAACGTGTCGAAGTGCGCCCCCCGCACCCCGAGCTTCTTCGCGTCGTGCACCCTGAGCGGTCGGTCCGGCAACCCGTCCGAGACCCTCACCTCGTCCTGCGCCACCGCGGCACACCACCGACCGTCCCCGACCGGCGCTGCCGCCGCGGGTTCGAAGCTGGGTTCGACCACATCACCCGAGAGCCGCACCACCAGCCGCTCCGCCGGCGGAAGCTCCTCGCCGCCGACCACCGGCAGCTCGGCGAAGCGGGGCTCGAGGCTCCTGAATTCGTAGCGCCTGAGGAGCACGTCGCGGCTCTGAGGGGAGACCCCCTCGAACCTGAGCGCCTCCTTGTCGAACTCGACCGGGACGTCGAAGCGCATACGGGCGAGCTCCAGCGAGACAAAGGCGCTCTCACGCCCCTCCTCGAGCTTTTGTCGCGTGCCCTTCGCGGGGATCTTCTCCAGGTTCTCGTAGACCCCCGCCACGGAGCCGAACTCCTGCAGCAGGCTCGCGGCGCCCTTGGGGCCGATGCCCCTGACGCCGGGTATGTTGTCCGAGGGGTCGCCCACGAGGGCCTTGTAGTCAGGGATCTGCTCCGGCGTGACGCCGTACTCCTCGATCACCTCTTCGCGCCCGTACGTTCTGGTCTCAGATACCCCGCGGGTGGTCCTGAGCACCTTGACGCGGCCGTCGACGAGCTGCATCGCGTCCTGGTCCCCGGTTACGATAAAGAGCTCTACGTCCTCCGGCACACTTTTCGAAAGCGTAGCCAGGGCGTCGTCGGCCTCGAACCCCTTGGCCCGGATGGCCGGGATGTTCATCGCCTCCAAGATCTCGTCGAGGTGGTCGAGCTGGACCTTGAGCTCCTCGGGCATCGCGGAGCGGTGGGCCTTGTACTCGGGGAAGATCTCCATCCGGAACGCCGGCTTCCCGCTATCCCACACCACCCCGATCCCGACCTCCTCCTCAGAATCGAGCAGCTTGAGGACCATGCTCGTAAAACCGTAGAGGGCGTTGGTGGGCAGCCCGCTAGTCGTCGCTATGCTCTGCGGCAGCGCGTAGAACGCCCGGTAGAGCAGGGAGTAGCCATCGATGAGGTAGACGCGCATTCCCAAGAATTATACCGCGGAGCCCTCCCGCGAAAACCGGGGATGCACGAACGCTGCTGGGTTCTCGCAGCCCTCAGGCCGAGACTCCGGAGGGCTCGGCACCCGCACGCGCCGGCTCCCCGTCGAGCCGCCTGAAGGCGAGGTCTCCGGTGCCGTCCTTAGTAAGCTCGTACCGCTCCAGAGTGTACGACTCGTACATCTCCGCCGTCACCTGGGCCGCAGTCCGGTGGGAGGCGCCGCCGGAGGCAGTCACGGCCTGCTCCCTGCTCTCCCACAGGCAGAACGACAGGCACCTGCGGCGCTCGTTTAGCTCGCCCTTGAAGTAGCGCAACAGGCCGCCCGCCTCGAGAGCCGCTGCGTAGGCCCTATCGTCGTGCTCTTTAAGGAGTCTGGGGTCCGCCGTCACCCGCCGCACCGAGCGGAACACTACGAGATACAGCCTGCCGAAGCGGGCGTCGCCCAGACACGAGAACCAGTTAAAGCCCTGCCTTATAGGGAGGTTTGCATAGTCGGGATTGATGGGGGAGATACGCCGGCAGGCCTTGAAGAGGCCTGCGGGATGGTCGAGGATCATACGTCACCGTCCTGGTCGTTAAGCTATAAACGTCACCTCCTCTGTGCGCGGAGACGGCCTGAACCTGCCCTTCTTCCCGACCACGGTGCCCCGCATGTCGCCGGGATGCCGGCGGTTCGTGTGCCCGACCCCGTACCAGCCGCACGCGAGCTTGCTCAGAGTGAGAGAAGGCGCGTAGACCGAGTGGGTCATCTGGTTGTTCCGTCCGATACAGGGCACACCTTCAGGGTACCGCTTAGGGCGGGAAAAGTATACACATCTTGTGGGGAAGGCTAGATCTCGCCGAGGTAGGCTTCGCGGACCGCCGGGTCCTCGCGCAGCTCGGCGGCGGAGGCGGAGTTGACGATCTCGCCCGACTCCAGGACGTAGCCGCGGGTGGCGATCTCGAGCGCCACGTTCGCATTCTGCTCGACGAGCAAGATGGTCGTGCCCTGCTTGTTGATCTCGGGGATGATCTCGAAGATCCGCTCTACGAGGACAGGCGCGAGGCCCATCGAGGGCTCATCTAGGAGCAGGAGCTTGGGGCGGCTCATGAGGGCGCGGCCTATGGCGAGCATCTGTTGCTCCCCGCCGCTCATCGTTCCCGCCTCCTGCTTCGTGCGCTCCTTGAGACGCGGGAAGAGGTCGAAGACGCGGTCCATGTCCTCCCGGATCTCGGCGCCATCGTTCCTGTGGTAGGCGCCCATCTCAAGATTCTCGAGGACGGTCATGCGGAAGAAGATCCTGCGCCCCTCCGGACTCTGGGCGATCCCCTTGCCGATGAGCTCGTGTGCAGGCGTCCCCTGTATCTCCTCGCCGGCGAAGACTATTCTGCCCTCCCTCGGCGGCAAAATGCCGTGGATCGAGCGGAGCGTCGTCGTCTTGCCCGCCCCGTTAGAGCCGATAAGCGTCACGACCTCGCCCTCTTCGACGGTGAGCGAGATCCCGCGCAGCGCGTGGATGTGCCCGTAGTAGCTGTGCATGTTATCTATCTCGAGCAGCGGCATAGAGCTTCGCTCACCCCGTCTTCGCCGTGCCGAGGTAGGCTTCGATCACGCGCGGGTCCTCGCGCACCTCGCGCGGCGAGCCCTCGGAAATCTTCTCGCCGTGATCCAGCACGGTTACCCGGTCGGAGATACTCATGACCACCCTCATCTCGTGCTCGATGAGGAGGATGGAAATCCCCCGCTCCTCCCTCAGGCGCCCGATGAGCTCCGTGAGGCGCGCGGTCTCCTGCGGGTTCATCCCCGCCGTCGGCTCGTCGAGTAGGAGCAGCTTCGGGTTGGAGGCCAGGGCGCGGGCTATCTCGAGGCGCCTCTGGTCCCCGTACGAGAGGTTCTTGGCGAACGTCTCCCGCTCTTGGATGCCGACGAAATCCAGCAGCTCCGCGGCCTTCACGCGGCCCTCCCGCTCCTCGCGGCGGGTCCCGGGCAAGCTGAAGATCGAGCCGAGAATGCTGCCCCTGAGGCGCGTGTGCATCCCGGCGAGCACGTTCTCTCCGGCGCTCATAGTGTCGAAGAGCCGGATGTTCTGGAAGGTGCGCCCGATGCCCATCTGGGCACGTTTGTGCGCCCCGAGCTTCGTTATGTCCCTGCCCCCATACACGAAGCTCCCGGCCGAAGGCTCGTAGAGGCCGCTCACCATGTTGAAGAACGTCGTCTTGCCCGCGCCATTCGGCCCGATCAGGCTGACTATCGAGCGCTCGGGGATGTCGAAGTCCACCTCGCTCACCGCAACCAGGCCACCGAAGACCTTGGTGATCCCGCTTGCCTCGAGGATGTTTGCTTTCCCGTTCTCCTCAGCCACGGGCAGTTCCCCCGAGCGCGTCACCGACGTCGCCACCCTCGCCGCCGTGCAGCTCTTCGGCGCGCTGGCGGTTGGGGATGATGCCTTCGGGACGCAGGACCATCATGAGAACAAGGAGGAGGCCGAACAGCAAGAAGTTGTACTTCGGGATGTCCGCTTGGGCGAGCGCGGGGCTCCCGACGGCGTTGCCGATGGCGTGGACCCACACGTT
>Ga0126311_10001821_pt1 | contig 10471 bp, 9 predicted proteins | sample Plot61_FD_92539 | JGI IMG/M metagenome (GOLD analysis project Ga0126311, IMG submission 92539) | Serpentine soil microbial communities from UC McLaughlin Reserve, CA, USA - Plot61 | ecosystem: Environmental > Terrestrial > Soil > Grasslands | place: USA: UC McLaughlin Reserve, Lake County... | reverse complement strand
GAGCTGGCGGTGGTGACGAAGGCGGCGATGCAGGACCGCCACACCATCGAATGGGACAAGGATGACATCGAGGCACTGCGCATCCTGAAGGTGGATGTGCTCGGCCTCGGCATGCTCTCCTGCATCCGGCGCGCCTTCGCGCTGGTCGAACAGCATGGCGGCCCGGCGCTGACCTTGCAGTTCATGCCCAAGCGCGAAGACCTGTACCAGGTCGACGAGTACGCCGAGCCGGAAAAGCAGCTGCACCGCCACGTTCTCTACCATACGACGCCCGGTGACGTGGTGGTCGTCGACGCCCGGGGCGACATGGCCAGCGGCGTGTTCGGCGAAATGATGCTCACCTACTTCAAGGGTCGGGGCGGCAGCGGCATCATCGTCGACGGCTGCATCCGGGATCTCGCAGAGGCTAAGAAGTTGGGACTCGGTCTGTGGCTTCGGGGCGCCACGCCAAACTTCCATTCCCAGACCAATATCTTCCCCGTCGGGGTCAACGTTCCCGTGGCGTGCGGCGGTACGACCGTGATGCCGGGAGACATCGTCGTGGCGGACGACGATGGGGCCGTGGTCGTGCCGATCAAGCTCGCGCCTGCGCTCCTCGCGGCCGCCAGCCAGCATGTCGAATGGGAGGATTTCTCGCGGATGCGATTGGCCCAGGGCGGAGATCTCCGCCGGTACTATCCGCTCTCGCAGGAAGCCTGGCCCGAATACGAGGAGTGGCGGGCTTCGCAACCGCGATAAAGACGTTCCGCCGGCGTGTCGGGCCACGGCCCCCGTTCAGCGGTGACGCGCGGGTGAAGCCCCCCATCTTGGATGTCGAACGAATCCCTTGGACCGGAAACGCCCCGAAGGACGTCCGAAGGTCACAGCTGGCGAACGCCTGAGTCCCGACGCGAGGCAGGGAGCCGAGGGGTCTGAACGCGTGCCGTTCCTTGCTGGAGGAGAGCGCACATGTCCGAGTCGTCAGCGACGATCCAGAACCCGATTCTGCGCGGGTTCAACCCCGACCCGTCGATCACGCGCGTGGGCGACGACTACTATATCGCGACGTCCACGTTCGAGTGGTACCCGGGCGTGCAGATCCACCATTCGCGGGACCTCAGGAACTGGCGACTGATCACGAGACCGCTGCGCCGAGCAAGCCAGCTCAACATGCTCGGCGACCCCGATTCCTGCGGAGTCTGGGCACCCTGCCTGCGCTTCTTCGATGGCCGGTTCTATCTGATCTACACCGACGTGAAGCGCTACGGGCGAGCCTCGGTGGGCGTCAGCACGGGCTCCTCTCTGCGCGACATGCACAATTACCTGGTCACGAGCCCGACCGTCGAGGGTGAATGGTCCGACCCGGTGTACCTCAATAGCAGCGGCTTCGATCCTTCCCTGTTCCGGGACGACGACGGACGGATGTATATCGCCAACATGCTGTGGGACCACCGGTCCGGCCATAACCGGTTCGGCGGCATCGTGCTGCAGGAATACTCCGTCAGCGAGTGCCGGCTGATCGGCGAGCGTAAGCTGATCTTCGAGGGGACGGCGATCGGCTTCACCGAAGCGCCGCACATCCACAAGCGCAACGGGTACTACTTTCTCCTGACCGCCGAAGGCGGCACCTATTGGGGCCATGCCGTGACGCTGGCGCGCTCGCGCGACCCCTTCGGTCCTTACGAGCTTCACCCGGACGTCTATCTCCTGACGGCGCGGGATCGTCCGGACATAGAACTGCAGCGATCCGGTCATGGCGACTGGGTGGAGACCCAGGACGGGGACACCTATCTGGTGCACCTCTGCGGCCGCCCGCTGCGCAATCGCGGGCGCTGCACCCTCGGTCGAGAAACCGCGATCCAGAAGCTCGTCTGGTCCGCGGACGAATGGCCCCGCATGGCCGGCGAGGGTCGAATCCCGGCGACCCTGATCGAGGCGCCTGCCCTGGCGAAGCATCCGTTCGCCCCGACTCCGGCGCGGGAGGATTTCGATGACGCCGCGTTGCCGATCGACTTTCAGTGGCTGCGTTCGCCCTGGCCCGAAGAGCTGTTCAGCCTGACCGCTCGCCCGGGCCACTTGCGGCTGTTTGGCCGCGAGTCGATCGGCAGCCTGTTCAGGCAGTCGCTCGTCGCCCGGCGCCAGCAGGCCAAGTGCATATCCGTAGCGACCATCATGGACTTCGCACCGGAGCACTTCCAGCACATGGCCGGGCTCGTCTGCTACTACAACAGCACGAAGTACCATTACGTGTTCGTCTCGCGGGACGAGGTGCATGGCCGTCACCTGCGGGTGCTTTCGGCGCTGCCCGACCAAGTGGCGGCCGACGCGATCACCTCGCCGGTTCGGCTGCCCGACACCGGCCTCGTGCGCCTCCGCGCGGAGATCGATGAGGAGCGGCTGCTCTTCGCGTATGCGGTCGGCGATGACGACTGGACATGGCTGCCGCAGCTGTTCGATGCGAGCATCCTGTCCGACGAGGCGGCGGTGCCGGGCACGGCCAATTTCACCGGCAACTTCGTCGGAGTTTGCTGCCAGGACGTTGCGGGAACGGGCAGGCACGCCGACTTCGATTACTTCATCTACGAAGAACGGGAGTTCAGCGCCGATCCCACCAAAGCGCGATGAGGACGCCACGTTGAGAGCCTCGGTCGAGAGGACGGCGTCAATAGAGCGGGAGTTCAGCCCTGCCCCCAAACGGCGATGAGGACGACACGGTTCGAGTCTCGATGGATGGGCGGCGCTTGATAGCGCAACGGGCCAACCGATGCTGGCGGCCGCCCGGCTCGCGACGGTCCAGTGGTGCACCCGTTCTGGGGAGAAGCTGCGGGTGAAGTGCCGGCAGGGGTTGCTCTCGAGAAAACTTTTCCGTCGTTTCCGAACGAGATGATGCGGGACAAGGTGAGGGCCGTAGCGTTAGTCTTGGCACGACCAGTCGTTCGAAACCGGAATTCGAAATGTCGGAGACCCGCATAGACGTCCGCCTGCACCACGTGAGCATTCCCGTTTCCGATCTGGAGAGGTCACGGCAGTTCTATCGGGATATCCTTCTTCTAACGGAGATCCCGCGACCTTCCTTCCGCACCGCAGGCGCGTGGTTTCGTATCAATGACGGCCAGGAGCTTCATCTGATTGTCGGCGGTGACCGCGCGACCTTCAGAGGCACGAAAAGCCTGGACCTCGACGACACCCACTTCGCGATGCGCGTCGGAGATTATCCGCAGGTTCTGCAGTTCCTGCGGACCAAGGGCTATCGAGAGGCCGAGGACGAGCACGATCCGATGGCGATAAGGACTTCGTCAGCAGCCGGATACCCACAACTCTATATCCTTGATCCCGATCGCAACATCGTTGAGATCAACGCCGACGCGCAATGATCCTAGCGGCACTGGTATATTCCGTCGGAACGCAATTTGCTCTAGAACGCACCCGATCAGCGCCACTGCTCGTCACTGTGGATCCAACGTGCGGTTTGATTCCCCGGCGACGGTGCCTGCCTCAGCACCCGGTGCAGATGCTACGAATGGCCCGGGCGGCTGATCGGTTTAGGTCGTCCACCTTTTTTTGGGCGGAAAGCTGCTCTTGTTTGCGCCGCGTGTCCGCCTGCTCGGGTGTGAGCGGGAGGTTCGAGTTTGCCTCCACTGTGCCAGAGGCTTGTGACTCGACCTTCGTCTGCGGCGACGTGTTCGACTCGCTCTGCGTCGATCTCCGAGCTCCCGTCCGGGGGACCACGGGTGGCGCTCTCGTGACGGGCTGTTCCTCAAACGCAGCACGTTGGGGAGGGCTCACGGTTTCAAGCTCCGGTTCGGCAGTCGGATCGGCCGCACTGAGGGTATTGGCCTGGAAGGCGTTTGGTGAACACCCGACCAGCGTCAAACCGATAGCAACCAGTGTGGCCGCTCGCCATACCTTCATTGGTGCACCAAGAGAGAATCAAGATTGCCGCGAGAACCCCGTGAAGTAGAGCAGACAGCGCTACTCTCGGAAATCCCTCCTCATCGATAGTATGCCAAAAGGCTCCTCAGAGCCATGTCTCGTTCGCTTGCCGCAAAAAACGATCCCGGCCAAGTCGATCACTGAACTTTTGCGACCGCGACCCAGGCGGTAGCTGCACGGCAAAGGAGATTTGCGGTCCGCTGCCGGGCAGAACGTAAGTTCCCGGATGTCATCCGCCGCGACCGAGGACGTTCCTGTCGTGTCATACCAATTTTCAACGGAAAGATGGTGCTGCCAGACAGGATCGAACTGTCGACCTCTCCCTTACCAAGGGAGTGCTCTACCACTGAGCTACGGCAGCGTGTTCGCGCGAGCGGACCGGTCCTGTGCCACAGCGCGCCCCTAAACGCAAGGTTCGGCTTGCGCTGCGTGGACGCGCCACTATTCGGCGGCCCGGGCCTGCACCTCGACAGGGAGGTCCAGCGCCGCCCAGGTTTCCACCAGGGCCAGGGTGAGCGCCTGAATATGCGTATCGGTGTGCAGAGGACCCGGAGTAATGCGCAGGCGCTCAGTCCCGCGGGCGACCGTCGGATAGTTGATCGGTTGAATGTAAATCCCGCAGCGTTGGAGAAGCCGATCCGTCACGGCCTTGCAAGCCTCCGCTTCTCCGACCATCAAGGGCACGATATGGGTTGACGTCGTCATGACGGGCAGGCCCGCGCCGGCGAGCGCGATCTTCGTCTTGGCGGCCTGGCGCTGCTGCGCCTCCCTCTCGACCGAGGACTCCTTGAGGTGGCGCACCGAGGCACGCGCGGCCGCTGCGATGGCCGGAGGCAGGGCCGTCGTGAAAATGAAGCCCGGCGCATGGCTGCGCACGGCGTCCACGATGGACGCAGAGGTCGCGATGTAGCCGCCCAGGACCCCGAACGCCTTGGCGAGCGTGCCCTCGACGACATCGATCCGGTCCATGGCGCCATCCCGTTCCGCGATCCCGCCGCCGCGCGGTCCGTACATTCCGACGGCATGGACCTCGTCGAGGTAGGTCATGGCGCCGTAACGATGGGCGAGGTCGCAGACGGCATGGACCGGGGCAACGTCCCCGTCCATTGAGTAGACGCTCTCGAATACGATAAGCTTCGGCCGCGCCCCTGCGGCCCGCAACAACTCCTCGAGATGGCCGAGATCGTTGTGGCGGAAGATCGCCTTCTCACAGCCCGACTGGCGCACTCCCTCAATCATCGAATTATGGTTGAGCTCGTCCGAGAGGACGAGGCAGTCCGGGATCAGCTTGGCTATGGTCGAGATCCCGGTCTGGTTCGACACGTAGCCGGAGGTGAAGACCAAGGCGGCTTCCTTGCGATGAAGGTCGGCGAGCTCGGTCTCGAGTTCCACGACCGGGTGGCTCGTCCCCGAGATGTTGCGCGTACCGCCGGCGCCAGTGCCGAGGCGCAGAGCGACCTCGGTCAGGGCCCGCACGACCGCGGGGTGTTGGCCCATGCCGAGGTAGTCGTTCGAGCACCACACCGTAATGTCCCGGGGACCCGCCGGGCTGTGCCAAATAGCGGCCGGGAACCGTCCAGCCACCCGCTCGATATCGGCGAACACCCGATAACGGCGCTCCTCCTTGAGCCGATCGAGTGCGGATGTGAAAAAGCCCTGATAGTCCATGATTCACCGAGACGGAGAGAGCCTGGGCTCGTGTTTTATGAAGCGCCGCTCCCACGGGTATTGATGCCTGTCAAGGACCCGCCCCCTTTTCGGTTTGGGGCCTAAGGAGATGTCCCGAGTCAAGGAACCGCCGTTCTTCTTAATGGGGATTGAGGGGCATGGGCGAACCCTTTATGCATCGGGTGACGATGGGTCGCGTAAACCATGACCGGGGCCGGAGCGCAAACGAAAGCCGACCGCCTCAAGGCGGCGCTGCGGGAAAACCTCAAGCGCCGGAGAGCCCAGGCGCGTGGCCGGCAAGCCACGGAAAAGCCTCAACTGAATGACGGTGTGGAACCGAACGCCTCGACGGGGCGTCGTGGTGAATAGCCAAGCCCGGCCGGACCGGGCAGCCGCGCGGCGCCGCGCAGGGGATTTGACACAATGGACCGCATTCGCATCCGGGGCGGAGCCCCGCTCCACGGCACGATTCCGATCTCCGGCGCGAAAAACGCAGCGCTGCCCCTGATGATCGCGAGCCTCCTCACCGACGAGGCGCTCGAACTCGTGAACGTCCCGCGCTTGGCTGACGTCTCGTCCCTCCTGCGGGTCCTGAGCAATTTCGGGGTGGACCATACGATCGCCGGCAAGCGGCCAGGCCAAACCACCGAAACAGGCCAGACGATCCGTCTTTCGGCGCGTACCATCATCGACACGACCGCCCCATACGAGCTCGTGTCCACCATGCGTGCGAGCTTCTGGGTGATTGCGCCGCTCGTCGCCCGCCTCGGCGAGGCCCGGGTCTCGATGCCCGGCGGATGCGCCATCGGCACCCGGCCCGTCGACCTTCTCCTCATGGCGCTCGAGAACCTCGGAGCCGAGATCGACATCGAGGGCGGTTATGTCATCGCGAGGGCCCCGAAGGGTCTCAAGGGAGGTGAGATCGTCTTCCCCAAGGTGACGGTCGGCGGCACCCATGTCGCCCTGATGGCGGCGGCGCTGGCCGACGGCACCACGGTGATCGAGAACGCGGCCCGGGAACCGGAGGTCGTCGATCTGGCGAACTGCCTCGTGAAGATGGGCGCCAGCATCGAGGGGGCAGGGCAGTCGCAGGTGGTCGTAACGGGCGTGCCGAGGCTTCACGGGGCCACGCACGAGGTGCTGCCGGACCGTATCGAAACGGGCACCTACGCGATGGCGGTGGCGATGACGGGTGGCGACGTCGTGCTTGAGAATACGCGGCCCGATCTGCTCCAGTTCGCCCTCGACGTGCTCGGCCAGGCGGGCGCCGACATTTCGCCGACGAACCAGGGCCTCCGCGTTCGCCGGAACGGAGGCGGCATCAACGCCGTCGACGTCACGACCGATCCCTTCCCGGGGTTTCCGACGGATCTCCAGGCGCAATTCATGGCTCTCATGACCCGCGCCAACGGAACCTCCCGAATTCGCGAAACCATTTTCGAGAACCGGTTCATGCACGTGCAGGAACTGGCCCGGCTCGGCGCCCACATCCGCCTCGACGGAGATTCTGCCATCGTCGAGGGCGTCGAGCGCCTGCGCGGCGCTCCCGTCATGGCGACGGATCTGCGGGCCTCCGTCTCTTTGGTGATCGCCGGGCTCGCGTCGGAAGGGGAAACGACCATCAACCGGGTCTATCACCTGGACCGGGGATTCGAGTCGCTCGAGACCAAGCTCAACCGTTGCGGAGCCGAAATCGAGCGCGTCCGGGGTTGACGCCGGCCCGAGCGACGGCGCGACAGCGCCGTTCCGGCGGCTTGGCGGTTGCGCTCGGGGCAGGCGCTCTCTACCTAGCCCTGAAGCAATTCGCAACCGGTTCAGTCCCATGGATCTCCTGCGCCTCGTCGCTCTCGACCAGGAAGACCTCGCCATCATTTCCGCTCATCTCCAGGATGCCATCATCCGGGTCGGGGACCTCGCGTACCTCCCGCGGGAGCGGCGTTTTGCGGTCGTCGGCCGTCGCTTCGACTGGGAGGCGAACTCGGGCGAGCCGCCGCGGCGGCGCCTCACGGGTGTCCATTTCGAGCGCGTTCAGGCTGTGCGCCTGCGCGGCGTCGATCGGGGCAACCCCGAGGCGGTGCTGAATCTCCTCGCCATCACGTTCGACGAGCGTGACCCGCCTTCCGGCACGGTGACCCTGATCTTTGCCGAGGGAGCCGCGATCCAAGCCGACGTCGAATGCATCGAGATGCAGATGAAGGATCTCGGGCCCGTCTGGGAGGCGGAAAGCCGCCCGACTCACGATGTCGTGGACCAAGCGGCGGCAGGGCGCGCCTGATGGCGTTGCGGCTCGATGCGCGAGATCCGGATTTCCCCCTCGCCTTCAATCGCCTTCTTGCCACGAAGCGCGAAGTGGCCGAGGACGTAGATCAGGCGGTCCGCGTGATCATCGAGGACGTGATCTCGCGGGGCGACGCCGCCGTAATCGAGTGCACGCGCCGTTTCGACGAGCTTGACCTCGCCCCCGAGGCCTTGAGGGTGGGAGCCGACGAAATCGCCGCCGCCGAGGCGCAATGCCCGCCCGAGGCCCTCGAAGCGCTGCGCCTCGCGCGGGAGCGCATCGAGGTCTTCCATCGCCGACAGCGGCCGGAAGACTCGACGAGCACCGACGCGCTCGGCGTGACGCTCGGCTGGCGATGGACGGCGATCGAGTCGGTTGGCCTTTACGTTCCGGGAGGGCGCGCGAGCTATCCCTCCTCGGTCCTCATGAACGCGGTGCCCGCTAAGGTCGCAGGGGTTGCCCGCATCGCGATGGCGGTGCCGACGCCCCGCGGCGAGGCCAACCCGCTCGTGCTCGCGGCGGCCCGGCTCGCGGGCGTCGACGAGATCTTCCGCGTCGGCGGCGCCCAGGCGATTGCGGCGCTCGCCTACGGCACGGCCGCGATCGCGCCGGTTGCTAAGATCGTGGGTCCGGGCAACGCCTACGTGGCAGCAGCCAAGCGCCGGGTCTTCGGGCAGGTCGGCATCGACATGATCGCCGGCCCGTCCGAAGTGCTCATTTTGGCGGACGGCCATGCCAATCCCGATTGGATCGCCGCCGATCTCATCGCGCAGGCCGAGCACGATCCCGCCGCCCAGTCGATCCTCCTGACCGACAGTCCGGACCTCGCGGACGCCGTCGAGGCGGCGGTCGAGCGTCAGCTTATCACCTTGCCGAGAGCGGACATTGCTCGGGCGAGCTGGCAAGACTTCGGCGCCGTGATCCTCGTCCCACATCTGGACGAAGCCGTTGGGCTGGTGGACCGGCTCGCTCCGGAGCATCTCGAGATCGAGACCGAGAACCCCGACGCATTCGCCGCCAGGATCCGGAACGCGGGCTCGATCTTCCTCGGCAGCCATACCCCCGAAGCGATCGGCGACTATGTCGGCGGGCCGAACCACGTCCTGCCGACCGCGCGCTCCGCCCGGTTTTCCTCCGGTCTCGGCGTGCTTGACTTCATGAAACGAACCTCGATCCTGAAATGCGACCCGGGCTCGCTCAAGGCTCTCGGCCCCGCTGCGATCGCACTCGGACGGGCCGAGGGGCTCGAGGGGCACGCCCGCTCGGTGGCGATCCGGTTAAATCTGTAGGACGCGCGGACCGCAAAGCCGCATGAGGCCCGGTGCGTTCACCGAAAGGCGGTTGTGTCTGACGTGAGTGGAGCGCGGGCAGGAGCCGGAATGTCGAAGGAAGCGGATGATCGGCGCCGGCTGACGGCCGTGATCCTGGACGAAGCGTCGATCGGGCGCGGGAATCCGGACCAGGAGCATGAGCGCGCCATCGCGATCTACGACATCGTGGAGTCGAACTCCTTCGCGGTCCCAAACCACGACGCCGGCCCCTACGCGCTCAATCTCGGCCTGGTCGAGAAGCGACTGTGCTTCGACGTCCGTGCGGCGGACGGCTCCCCGGTCGTCTCGCACCACCTGTCCCTAACCCCTTTCCGGCGGGTGATCCGGGACTACGAGATGGTCTGCGACAGCTACTACAAGGCCATCCGTACCGCCTCTCCGACGCAGATCGAGGCCATCGACATGGGACGCCGCGGACTTCACAACGAGGCCGCAGAGCTGCTTCTCCAGCGTCTCGAAGGCAAGCTGGAGCTCGATTTCGACACCGCCCGGCGCATCTTCACCTTGATCTTCGCCCTACACTGGAAGGGCTGACGCGCGTGGACTCGGAGGCCCAGCCGGAGCGCCGCATCCAGTCGGTCCTGTTCGTCTGCGCGATGAACTCGGTCCGCTCACCGATGGCGGAGGCGATCGCGCGCCACTACTTCGGCAAATCGATTTATGTCCAGTCGGCGGGCGTGCGAAAGGGGGAGGCGGATCCGTTCATGATGGCAGCCCTGGACGAGATAGGCATTAATGCCTCGAAGCACAGGCCTCGCACCCTGGAAGAGCTCGAAGAGTGGGAGGGCCTCAACTTCGACCTGATCATTTCGCTCTCGCCAGAAGCTCACCATGCCGCCCTCGAACTGACTCGTACCGTCGCGGCGGATGTCGAGTATTGGCCGACGCCCGACCCGACTCTCATCACCCAGGGATCGCGCGATCAGGTGCTGGACGCCTATCGGGACGTGCGCGATGGCCTCAGCTATCGGATCCGGTTGAAGCTGAAAGCATGACGCTCGGACCGTTCCATTGCAGTCGCCCGCGATCGGCGCTTGCGAAGATCGGATGGAGGCTCTCCAGGCCCTGGCCTGACTCGAACCTCTCTTCGATCAAACACCGGCCGCCCGCAGGAACGCGACCGTCCCGAGCCCGCTCGAGATCGCTAACAGCTCGAATCGGGTGAGGGCCATGGTGACGACCGTGACCGCCAACCCAGCAATCGCGGCGGGACCGCCGTCCAAAATCAGGGGCATGACAGTGGCGACCACGATGGATCCCGGCAGCGCCCGCAAGGCTCTTT
>Ga0126311_10001818_pt1 | contig 10472 bp, 10 predicted proteins | sample Plot61_FD_92539 | JGI IMG/M metagenome (GOLD analysis project Ga0126311, IMG submission 92539) | Serpentine soil microbial communities from UC McLaughlin Reserve, CA, USA - Plot61 | ecosystem: Environmental > Terrestrial > Soil > Grasslands | place: USA: UC McLaughlin Reserve, Lake County... | reverse complement strand
TGGCACTCGACCCAGACCTGCACGCCGAGCTCCGCCGCCTTAACGTACCGGCCGTCGTCGTGGACCCCGCCGGGGTGCCCGACCTGGACGTCCCGACGGTCGGCGCCACCAACTGGGCGGGTGGCCTGAGCGCCACGGAGCACCTGACCGGTCTCGGTCACCGCCGGAGCGGGCACATCGCCGGGCGGCCAGGGCTGTGGTGCAGCCGCGCGCGGCTGGACGGCTATCGCGCCGGCCAGGAGTCCGTCGGCCTGGACGTCGATCCAACGCTCATCGTGCCGGGCGACTTCGACTACGCGTCCGGCTTCGCCGCCGGCGTTCGGCTGCTCGACCTGGCCGACCCGCCCACGGCGGTGTTCGCCGCGAGCGACGAGATGGCGCTCGGCGTCTACGAGGCGGCCCGCAGGCGGGGGCTTCGGGTGCCCGAGGATCTCAGCATCGTCGGCTTCGACGACCTCCCCCAGGCGCGGTGGGCGCCACCACCCCTCACCACCGTGCGACAGCCGCTGGCGGAGATGGGGATGGTTGCCGTCCGCACGGTGCTCCGGCTCCTCAACGACGAGCAGCTGGAGAGCTCGAAGGTGGAGCTGGCCACCGAGGTCGTCGTCCGGGAGAGCACCGCAGCACCGCAGGGCACGGTCAGGAGCCGGTGACCCCGCACAGCGGAGCCGCGTGCACCTCCGGATAGCGCTGCGGCCTGTCGTCCAGCAGCGGTTGCGGCCTGCGGCGCGTCGACTGGTCCAGGAACGCGGCCAGATAGTCCTGCTGGATTCGCAGGGCTCGGGCGCCGTCGATCTCGCCGAGCGCCATCTCGCTGCGGACCGGTTTGGCCAGGTAGAGCGCTCCGTAGTCGGAGAAGTTCAGATGTCTGGCGCCGCGGATCGTGTAGCACCGAACCGGTCCGGTGCTGGCGGCCAGCAGTGACCGGCTGGCGGCGACGTGGGCGCGATCGTCGGCGGAGTCCGCACGGCAGGTCCCGACAAGGCAGGACTCCTCAGAACCCATGAGCAGCATCGGGGCGCGCAGCCCGGAGCGCACGACACTGCCGTACGGGATGCCGTCGAGGTCCGCGGCCGCGACGCAATGCTTGTCGGTGTAGCAGGCTTGGAGGGACGCTGCGCCACCGAAGGAGTGGCCGACGTAGGTGGTCCGATCCTTCGCCACCCGGTCCGCGAACTGACCGGTCCGGTCGAGCGCGGCCACGGAAGCCGCCACGAAGCGGGCGTCCGCGGCCCAAAGGTCGACCAGCCGGCCGGCCTCGGCCACCGCCTGCGAAGAGCCCTCGCCGAGGTCGGGCGGGTTGCCCGCCCGCGTGCTGCGGACCGGACCTGACGCCAGCACGGTGACGTTGGCGCTGTAGGTCGGCGTGACCCCGGCCACCAGGTAGCCGTGGCTCGCCAGGCCCTCCGCCAGCGCCGAGTACTGCGGGGCCGCGAAACCCATGCCCGGCTCCAGCACCACCACCGGGAAGGACCCTTCGGCCACCGGCGCATCGACCAAGGTGTGCGCGCGCACGACGTCGAACCGGCCCTCGAAGAACCCTGGCACACCGTCCAGGTGCAACCCTTCCCAGGCACCGGGCGCATACGGTGCGCGTGTGTTGATGGCGATGCGGGAGGCGGGGTACCAGAGCCACACGGACAGCTGACGTGGCGTCCCCGGACGCGGCGCGAGCGGGTCCACTCGGCTCTTGTCCGTCAGGGTCAGCTCGGTGCGGCCGACCCGGTACGGGCCATCCGGGGCGGGGAGGGTGAGCGGCTGCGCGCGCCGAACCGCAACGAGTCCCAGGTAGAGCGCGCTGGCCAGGATCACGACGAGCACCGCCGCGGCCACCCAGCGCGCGGGACGTCGTGGCCGGAGGTTCACCGGGCCAGTCTGGCCCGCCGCACGGCCCGGCGAGAGGTGGTTCCTGCAGGGGTGGCAGAACCCCGCCGTGCGGCGACGCCTCGTAGCTCAGAGGGTGAGGAAGTTCTGCGTGCCGTACACGCGGCCGGTCGACGTCCGGCTAATCCCCACGCCGATGTGGGTGTACGAAGGATTCAGGATGTTCTCGCGGTGCCCCGTGGATCCCATCCACATGGCCATCATCTCGTCGGCGGTCACGTTGCCGTAGGCGATGTTCTCGCCGATGGCGCGGGCGCCGCAGTCGCGCATCACCGCGCCCAGGTCGGACCGGTGGACCAGCTGTCCGCTGGCCGCCATGGAGGCGGACCACTCCCGCGCGTAGCGCTCCGCGCACGGCGAGACGGCGAGGGCGCGCAGGCCTGCCTTGGCCCGCTCGAGATTCACCAGCTCGACGATCCGGGCCACGTAGGCCGCGTCGGCGGACGTGGGCGTCCCGGTGGTCGACGGGGAGGCGGTGGCGCTGGTGCTTGGCGTGGCCGTCGTGCTGGGCGTGGAGGTAGTGCTCGGGGTGGCCGTGCTGGACGGCGTGACCGTGCTGGACGGCGTGACCGTGCTGGACGGCGTGACCGTGCTGCTCGGCGTGACCGTGCTGCTGGGGATGGGCGTGCTCGTCGGCGTGCCGCTGACGAAGGTCACCCGGTCGAGCCGGAGGTTGCGGTCGCCCACGCCGCTGACCCACCGGTCGTTCGGGTAGGACACCTGCACGGAGTGGCGACCAGGAGCCCAGGAGCCCCGGATAGCGAAGTCGGCCCAGCGGGTTGCCGACACCGAAAGCGTCGACACCTGCCGGCCGTCCACGCGGACGACGGCCTGCGGCGCACCCTGGAACTGGTCCCCACGCACGCGGAGGACGAGCACCTGCGCCTGCGGCGTGGTCACCGTTCCGGTGACGGCGCCGTTGCTGAGCATCGCGAGGGCCCGCCCCCCGGACGCGGCGGCGTCACCGTACGAGACGACCCGGCCGGACAGGACCGTCATCCGCTCTGCCTCGAGGGACACGGAGGTCGTGGCCGCCCCGGCAGACGAGACGGGCAGCACGGCGGCGGCGGCCAGGACGAGCGGAACGGCCAGAAGCGAACGATGACGAATCAGGGTCATATCACCCATTCGGCACATCGGACGCGGGACTGAAGCCGGTCCCTACAGCCCTAACCACCGGGCCGGACCCGCGGACGGGCTACGGCGATCCCTTGCGACCGGAACTGAGCGCGATCACCGCCCAGTGGGCGCAGCCATCCCGGCGCGGCTCGGTGGGCCCCAGGTGACATCGGGAACCGTTGTCCTGCCCCGGGCTGCGTCGGTCGAGAACGGTACGACATCGGCGTTGCAGACGGTGCCGGGAGCCGGCAGCTGCTGCGTGAGCAGGTAGCGGCTGGCGTGGGCATCGGCGCAGGAGGACTTGCGGAAGGACGTGTGCCCCCAGGCCGCCACAGACAGCAGCCGCCCTCGCCGCAGGATGCGTGCGGTGCTGACGGCGTCCTCGTAGCGGGTCGCCGGGTCGTATCGCGTGCCAACGACAAGAACCGGGGTGGCGGTGCGCCGGTTGAACGGCCCGAGGTAGCGGTCCTGCGCCTCGCCGGGCCAGGCGGCGCAGATGCTGGAGCTCCAGTTCCAAGCTCGGCCGAAGTACGGCCACCTCCGGTCCGCCGCATGGGCGGCCCGCCGCCAGGCACGGAAGCGGTCAGGCTGCAGCGAGTCGGTGCACCAGACCCCGTAGAAGCCCTCAGCACCTTGGGTGTACGGCGCCCGAGATTTTCCGGGGGCCGTCAGGCCCAGCCGCTGCAGGACCCGCGGCGACGCGGTGGTGCGGCGGGAGGTGGCGACGGCATCGACGTCGTGCAGGAACTGCGCCAGCAGCGGCCACAGCTGTGGCGCGTACAGGGCTCCAAGCGCGGTGGCGACCAGGTCCGCGTAGGTGACGCGTGTCGTCCCGCCGCTGCTGTCCGGCAGGTCGACGGGTCGTTGACGCAGGTGCGCGGTCAGCCGGTCGTACCTGGCCTTGGCATGACCGCCGCCGAACGCGCAACGGCTGCCACCCAGGTCGCAGAGGCGGAGGAACTCCTGGAGCGTCTGGTAGGCCCCCTGCTCGCTCTGCAGGCGGGCGTCCACCGGGCGGGTCCGCCACTCACCGCCGCGTCCGGTGGCGTCTGACACGGGGTCGATGACGCCGTCCAGGATCACCGCACGGACCCTGTTCGGGAAGAGATTGACGTACACCGCACCGAGGTAGCTGCCGTAGGAGAACCCCACGTAGGTCATCCTGCGGTCACCAACCGCCCGGCGCAGCAGGTCCATGTCCCGGGCCACGTCGGCCGTGGACATGTGGTCGATCACCGGACCAGCCTCGCGAGCGCAGGACTGGGCGTATGCGCGGTTCCATGCCCGCCACCGTCGCTCCTCGGCGCGTGTCACGGGAAAGGGGAACGGTGCTGCGGTGGCGTCGGCGTCCGCCTGCGTGCTGAAGCACAGCAGCGGGTTGCTGCGGGCGACCCCGCGCGGGTCGAAGCCGACGAGATCGAAGCGCGCCCGGACCTCCTCCGAGTACAGGACCTTCCCGACCTCCTGCACGAAGGAGACTCCGGACCCTCCGGGACCACCCGGGTCGAGGAACAAGGTGCCGATCCGCCGGGTCGGGTCGGTGGCTCGGATCCGACTCACCGCCAGTTCGATGGTCGGGCCTCTCGTCGATCGTGGTCGAGGGGGACCTGAACTGTGGCGCACTCGAAGCCGGCCACAGCTGGGTGGCAGGCGGCCCAGGTCAGCCGTGGCACCCGCGCTGAGTCAGGGGAGGCCTTCGCGGTGGTGCTGCCGGGGCCCGCCGCGCCAGCGGGCGCGGCCAGCGCGCCAAGCGCCAGTGCCGCCGCGAGCGCTGCGGTCCCCACAGCGCGCAGGAACCGCCGTCCCTGCATACGGGTAGTGGATGAGTGCCGGTTCATGAGCGACCCCCCGCCAGCGACCTGGCAAGTCCTTGACGTTTCCCTACGTACACTTTCGCTGTCAAGGGGTGGCGGCCCGGCCGCGCAAAGGCGAGGACGCTGACCGGTTTGGTCAGTGCGCTGTGGCCAGCCGCTCGACCAAGGCCCGTTCGTCGGGACCGAACCACGGCGGCGACCCGGCGGCGGCGTTCTCGGCGAGCCGGCCGGGATGAGCGGTGGCGGCCAGCGACACATGGACGCGCGGGTCGCTCAAGCCCCACTTGAGGAGGGCCTGCACCCACGAGGTGACCCCGAAGGGACGCAGCGGCGCGAGCTCGGCTGCGCTGGGCTGTCGGCGCACGAGCCGCCCCTCGCCGAGCGGGCGCATGAGCAGGACGCCGAGGCCCAGCACAGCACACGAGCCGCCGGCGAGGAAGCGTTGCGGAGTCTCGGCGGATCCGCTGACGCTCCTGGCCGGCGTGGCACGCATGGCAAGAGGCTGACGAGCCGCCGCGGCGGAACTCCGCTACACCCACCTGAGCTGGGTCGTGACGTTCGAGGCGCTCGATGGGACCGAGCTGTGGCGAACGGGACGGCGTCCGTCAGGCCGTGGACGTCGGAATCTCAGCCGGCGCGACGGCGTCGAGCGCCTGAAGCCCGTTGAGGGTGCGCGGGTAGCCGATGAAGGGCAGCAGATGGGTGAGCACAGCCAGCAGCGTCCCCCGGTCGTTGCCGACACGGAGGTTGGCCGCGGTGTGGCCCTTGACCTGCGGGTCGCAGCCACCGAGCGAGACGAGCATCGCGAAGGTCAGCAGCTCGCGGGTCCGTAGGTCGAGGCCGGCGCGGCTGACGTAGTCGCCGAAACAGTTGCCGGATACGTACCGCTGGATGTGCATTTCGTCCGCCGGCGCCCGCTCGTACATGGCGTCCACCGCGTCGGAGCCCACGATCTCCTTCTGGACAGCCAAGCCCTTCTTCATGCGGTCCTCGGGTGTCGTCGTCGCTTGCCCCTCGAGGGGCAGCTCCACGCCACGCTCGGCCAGCACGTCGTTCGTGATGTGCAGGACGTCGGAAACCTTGCCCATTCCCACGTAGGGGACGGCCTGGTACACGACCTCCTTAGCCTCAACTGGGGTCACCCCACGGTGAGAGCGGCTGCAAGCATCACCCGGTACTCCGAGAGCGCCTGGGAAGCGATCAGCGCAGCCAGCTGCACCAGCAACCGCCGGCGCGGGTCGAGCCCACCGTGACGCAGGACCTCGTCGAAGGCAAAGTTGTCGAACACCTCGACCAGCTCAGGGTCGGTGCCGGCCAGGGACGAGCCGTGCCCGGAGAAGAGCTCCTCGTGGTTCCTTCGGGCTGTGTCACTCACTGCCATTGCTGGTCTCCTCGGTCACATCCGCCTACGGCATCGGCTGTGTTGTCGATCGGGTTCCCTCGTCGCTGAGGGGCGCTTCCTGCTGGGGCTCGGGTGTGGATCAGGTCGGGTGGACCTGGAGGGTGGCCGACCGCGGGCCGTCCTGGAGAAGGTGGTCGACGATGCCGGCGTAGCGCGCGTATTTCTGGCGGTACGCCGTGTCGACCCCTGCCAGGTCAGCCTCGGCGGCCTCGGCGAAGGTCACGTCAGACACTCTGCCGTCGGACGCGATCTGCCCGGAACCGGTCCCGATCGCAGCACGGAACCACGCGGCCGTGCGCCCGTTGGTTGAGCGAACGACCAGCCGGTCGCCGTCGCCGACGATCCAGATCGTGGTGGGCGCTCTCAACGAGCCGTCGCGGCGCCGGGTGATGACCTGCACCTCCTGGGGGAAGGCGATCTCGGCGACCTGCTCAGGGGTCCAGCCTGCCATGCCGTTCCTCCGTGTTTTCGACGACGTGTCAGTTCAGCAAAGCGCTGATCAGCACCTGGTGGGAGTCTCTGGCGATCCAGGTACTGGCAGGGCCACCCAGCCGGACTTCCAGGGACTACCGAATCGCGCCTGGCCAGCAGACCTCAGCTCGTCGAAGAGTCGCTGTCGCCGTCATGGGGCGACAGGATGTCGGTCGCTCGGTGGGCCGCGGGGACACCGGGGTGCAGGGTGACGCTACCGGCGCTGTGGGCCCGGCGCAGAGGAGCGATCGCCTGGTATGCGTCGGAGTGGTACCACCGGCTTGCGCCATCGGGAGTAGGGAAGGCAATGACAACGAGGTCGCCGCCGAGCTGACCCTCCACGGCCTCATGCGGGCCGCCGTGGATGAGAAACCGCCCGCCGAACGGGGCCAGGGTCTCGTCGATCCGCTGCAGGTACTCGAGGATGTCGGGTCCGAAGTCGAGGTCGTGAAACACCCCGACGGCGTAGCTCGGGCTCGTCCGCTCGCCGCTGGGGCGGCTGTCCGGGTTCGGGACGTCGACGGATCGGACCCGGAAGACCGGGTAGTCCCCCGCGATGGCCCCGAACGCCTCCTCCGGGGCACGAGGGTCGACGGGAACGTGCGGCCTGGCTCCAGGGGCGCACTGCAGGTACCGCCGGAGGATGCCCGCGCGCGCGGCCGGTGGGACCTCCTCGAGCTGGACGACCTCACGGTGCCGGCGTCGGAGCACGGCCCGGCCGTCCGCGGCGCGCACGTTGCGGACCCAGTTGGTGTTCTCGCCGAGCATCGAGACGAGGTACCGCTCACCGTGGTAGTCGGCGACGACGACGGGGAACGACACCAGCCGACCCGTCCGACGGCCGGTGACCTGGAGCATCGCCAGCCGTTCCGGCCCGATGCCGGCCGCGCCCAGGCGAGCCGAGACGCCGTTGAGCAGCCGCGCCAGCCGGTTGGGCCGCCCGCCGCGGTACAGCCAGCGATCCAGCCTGTGCGCTCCCTCCACCCGGTGTCTCCTCCCTGGCGAAGCGGCTGGCCCATCCTCGGCGACAGATGAGACCACGTTCACGGTACCTCTGCGCTCCAGCTTGCCCACCGCTTCATTGCATTGTCGCAAGGGACTGCGTGCTGGTCCGAGCAGACCGGGCCACGTCCTGGATGGCCCGGACGGCGACGGCGGAGTCCTGCCGGTCGTCCAGGAGCGACGCGTGGGTCGCGTCGACCAGCCGGTGGCTGCTGTTGCCGGACAACCTGGCGAGCCGGTCCTGAGCGGTGGGCCACCCCGTCTGTGCCCCTCGGGTGGCGGTGACGACGACGAGCGGCCGGCCGCCGAGCGTGGTGAGGGCACCGGCCTGCCGGAAGACGTCGCGGTAGCGCGAGAGCTCGTCGCGCTGGCTGCGTGCGCCGCGGGCGCTGGCCGCGAAGGCCCGGTTCTGCGCCGCCGCGGGCTCCGGGAGCGTGGAGCCGAGCAACGAGCCCACCAGCCGCGCGACGCCGAGCCGGGCCAGGGTGGGCTGTAGCGCGGACACCCGGCGCCACGCGGCGTAGAAGCCGGCGTAGGCGGGCAGGACGGTGAACTGGTCGGGGCTCGCGGAGTCCACGAGCACCATGCCGGCGACGTCGGCCGGGTAGCGGGCCGCGTGGGCGAGGGCGTACGTGCCTCCGATCGAGTGCCCGACGAGCACGTAGGGACCGCGCTCGCCGGCCTGGACGAGGAGGGCGTGCAGGTCGTCGGCCACGTCATTGGCGTCCTGCGGGGCCGCCGGGTCGCCGCTCCAGCCCTGCCCGGCCCGGTCGTAGACGCAGACCCGGTTGGTGTCGCTGACCGCCGGGGTTACCCAGCTCCACGCCAGGGAGGTCTCACCGAGGCCGCCCTCCAGCACGACCGTCGGGCCGCCCGAGCCGGTGCACCGCAGGTGCAGCGGGTGCCCGTCGACGACGTACGTGCGTCCGGGCGCGGGGAGGGCGCTGTGGTCCAGGGTTACCCGGACGGTCTGGTAGCCGCCGCCGACCGCCCCCACCGCCATCGCGCCCAGCACCGGGTAGAGCAGCCAGCTCCGCGCCCGGCCCGGCAGCGTCTGCCGCGCCCGGACCGCGATCCAGCCGGCAAGGACGAGGAGCAGCGGCGGCCAGACCCAACCGGCCGCGGTCAGCGCGTCGTCGCCGGGCGCGAGCACCACCAACCCGGTGCCGACGACGGCCAGCGCGGCGGCGGGCACCCGGGCCCAGCGCTGCGGCCGCGACGTGAGCCGGGAGGAACAGCACCGCGAGCAGCGCCCAACCCACCGCGAAGGCCAACAGCGCCGAACCGGTGATGACGTGCTCGGGCGCGCCACCGAACACCCCGAGGGTCAGCGCCGCCGCGCCGAACACACCGGTCGCGAGCGAGGCGGCGACGACCCGGGCGATGGGGCCGCCGTCCGCCGCGGCAACCTCGCCGCCGGGGACGGCTGATCCGTTGTCGTGCTCGGCCGGAGTTCCGGCGGGTCGGGCGAGGGTCCTGGTCACCCTTCGAGCGTGCGCCCGAGGGCGTCGGCGGCGCCAGGACACGGTCTTGACGATTCCGGCCACGTCCAGGCCTACGGTGGTCCCGTGGACACCCTTCGCATCGAGCGCCTGCCTGAGGGCGGTACCGCCCGTGGTACCGAGCGAGTGCCCGAGCGCGGGCCTGAGCGCGGGCCTGAGCGCGGGCCCGAGCGCGTGCCCGAGCGCCGGGTCGTCATGGTCACGTTCGCGTCCGCCCAGGTCCTCGACGTCACGGGACCGTTGGAGGTGTTCTCCAGCGCCTCCCGCCTCCTGCCCGGCGTCACCTACCGCACCGAGGTGGCCAGCGCCTGTGGCGGGCCGGTCCTGGCCAGCTGCGGGCTGGAGCTCGCCACCACCTCGCTGGCCACGGTCACCGGCCCGGTCGACACCCTGGTGGTCGCCGGCGGGCGGGACATGGATGTGGCGTGCGCGGACGCCGACCTGCTGCACCACGTGCGGCGACTCGCCGCCACGGCGCGGAGGGTCACGTCGGTGTGCTCGGGGGCGTTCGTGCTGGCGGCGGCCGGACTGCTCGACGGGCACCGGGCGACCACGCACTGGGCCGAGTGCGACCTGCTCGCGGCCGGCTACCCGCGGGTGGCGGTCGACCCGGATGCCATCTATGTGCGGGACGGGCGGCTGTGGACGTCGGCGGGGGTGACCGCGGGCATCGACCTGGCGCTGGCGCTGGTCGCCGACGACCACGGCCGGCCGGCGGCCGCGGCCGTTGCCCGTCAGCTCGTCGTCTACCTGCGCAGATCCGGTGGGCAGACGCAGTTCTCCGCGGTCCTGGCCGCCCAGTCGGCCGACACCGAACCGCTGCGCGACCTGCTCGCCTGGCTTCCCGACCACCTCGACCATGACCTGTCGGTGCCCGCCCTGGCCCGCCGCGCCAGCCTGTCCGAGCGGCAGTTCCGGCGGGTGTTCACCTCCGAGGTCGGGCGCACCCCGGCCGACCACGTGGAGGCCGTTCGGTTGGAGGCCGCCTGCCGGCTGCTGGAGACGACGGACCGCTCGGTCGGCCAGGTCGCGCGGGCCTGCGGCTTCGGCACGCCGGAGACGATGAACCGGATCTTCCGCCGCCGCCTCGGCACCACCCCCGGCGACCACCGGCGGCACTTCGGCACGGTGGGCTGACCCGTCCGGCCGGCGCGGCGGTCGAACGTCCAAAGCATCAACCGAACCAGCGGGTATCCCCAAGCAGCTCCGCGCCTCTTCTCTTGAGTCGGGAGAGGTGGACGAGACCTGGCCGGTCGGCGGAGACGGTACGGGACCGGT
>Ga0126311_10001817_pt1 | contig 10474 bp, 8 predicted proteins | sample Plot61_FD_92539 | JGI IMG/M metagenome (GOLD analysis project Ga0126311, IMG submission 92539) | Serpentine soil microbial communities from UC McLaughlin Reserve, CA, USA - Plot61 | ecosystem: Environmental > Terrestrial > Soil > Grasslands | place: USA: UC McLaughlin Reserve, Lake County... | reverse complement strand
ATCCGGCCAACCACGAAGACGGTAGTGACGGGCGTAGAGATGTTCAAGAAGCTGCTGGACGAAGGCACGGCGGGCGACAATGTCGGCTTGCTGCTGCGCGGCGTTGAGCGCAAGGACATTGAGCGCGGGCAGGTGATTTCCAAGCCCGGCTCGATCACGCCGCACACGAAGTTCAAGGCCGAAGCCTACGTTTTGACGAAGGAAGAAGGTGGCCGCCACACGCCCTTCTTCACGGGATACCGGCCGCAGTTTTACTTCCGCACGACGGACGTAACTGGGGTGGCGCACCTGCCGGAAGGCGTGGAGATGGTGATGCCTGGCGACAACGTGCAGATGACGATCGAGCTGATCGCGCCCATCGCAATGGAGAAGGGGCTGCGGTTCGCCATTCGTGAAGGCGGTCGCACGGTCGGAGCCGGCACGGTGTCTGACGTTATTGAATAACAGCATTGCCGGGCGGATGAAGAAATTGGCAATCGGCAATCGGAAATCGGAAATATTTTATGCCACGCGATAACATTGTGCTTCAGTGTCAAGATTGCAAGAGTCGGAATTACGTGACGACCAAGAATAAGAAAACCACGCCCGACCGGCTGGAATTCAGCAAATTCTGTCGCCGTTGCCGCAAGCACACGGGTCACAAAGAGACCAAGTGATTGCCGATTGGCAAATTGCCAGTTGCCAATTTTATCTGTCGCCGGAGCCAACAATCGGCAATGGAAATTGGGAATCGGCAATACCGTAGGGGTATAGTGTCAACGGTTAGCACGTCGGTCTCCAAAACCGAAAGTCCGGGTTCGAATCCTGGTACCCCTGCCAATAGTTGAGCGGAGCATCAGCGCAGAACCGAAACTCAGGAGTTATGGCTGAAACAGATAATCCAGAAGCACCAATAATGCCGCCCAGAACGGCGCGTTTTGGTGAGGGACCGGAGGGCAAGGCTGCCCGGCGTGAACGCGGGCATGTGGCGCCGCGCCAGAGTGGGGTGGGACGTTTATTTCAGTTCCTGCACGATGTGAGAGCTGAGATGAAGCGGGTCTCCTGGCCGACTCTGACGCACGTGCAGAACACGACCATCATCACGCTCATCGCGGTTGTCTTTTTCGCCGTTTACTTGTTTGTGGTAGACCAGGCCTTGTCGAGACTGATTCTGGGTCTGGATTGGTTGATTGAGAAGCTAGCAAGGTTGTTGGGCCTCGCCTGAGGGAAAGAGTTTTCTAATGCAGCAGTGGTTTATCCTTCATACGTACTCGGGACACGAGAAAAAGGTGCGCGATAGCCTGAAGGCGCGTATCCGTGACACGGATCTCCAGAACGAGATTACCGAGGTCCTCGTGCCGACGGAAACGGTCGTCGAGATGCGCGGTAACAAGCGTATCGAGTCGGCGCGCATGTTTTATCCGGGTTACGTGCTGGTGCAGATTGATTGTGATGATCGTGGGCACATTCCAGACAACGTGTTCCACATGATCAAGTCAACGCCGAAGGTCACCGGCTTTGTTGGGGGACACAATCCGACGCCGCTGACTCCTCAGGAAGTCGATCAAATCGTGAATCAGCAGGCAGAGGCTGCCGAAAAGCCGAAGCCGAAATTTTCGTATGCAGCGGGCGAGACGGTGCGTATCAAGTCCGGGCCGTTCCAGAGTTTTACCGGCAAGGTGGAAGAGGTTAATGAGGACAAGTCGACGCTGAAGGTGACGGTGACGATCTTCGGCCGCTCAACGCCGGTCGAGCTGAACTTTCTGGACGTTGAGAAGGTGACATTCGCTGAGGAAGAGTAAAAACATTGCCAATTTGCAATTGCCGATTGCCAATTGGCGTGATCGGGTGAGTTCAATTGGCAATTAGCAATCGGCAATCGGAAATAACAAGATGGCAAAGAAGATTACAGGTTACATAAAGCTACAGGTTCCCGCGGGGAAGGCCAATCCGGCGCCGCCTATCGGTCCGGCGCTTGGCCAGCATGGCGTGAACATCATGGAATTCTGCAAGGCCTTCAACGCCAAGACCGCGCAGATGGATCCCGATCTCAAGATACCGGTCGTGATTACGGTTTTTGGCGACCGCTCGTTTACGTTTGAAACCAAGACTCCGCCCGCAGCCGACCTGCTGAAGAAGGCTGCCGGTATCGGCAAAGGATCCGGAAAGCCCAACCGTGAAAAAGTGGGCTCGATCTCGAAGGCAAAGATCGAGGAGATCGCGAAGACGAAGTTGCAGGATCTGAACACTACGAGTTTGGAATCGGCGATCAGGACTATTGAAGGCACTGCAAGGCAGATGGGATTGACAGTGGAATAATTGCCAATTTCCGATTGCCAATTGCCAATCGCAATTGTTTGAGAGGGAGGGGCCCTGAAGGTCAGCGTCGATCCAATTGGAAATCGGCAACGACTGCGTCCCGTTTGCACCTCGGAGTAAAGAATGAAGCTACACGGTAAGAAGTATCGCACCGCGCTCGAAAAGATCGAGCCGGGACGCAAATACAATCTCGAGACAGCAATCACAATAATCAAGGAGATCGCTTTCGCGAAGTTTGATGAGACGGTTGAGTTAACTGTCTGGCTCGGCGTTGATCCGCGCAAGGCAGATCAACTTGTTCGTGGAACGCTCGTATTGCCGCACGGTCTCGGCAAGTCGAAGACGGTTCTCGTCATCGCGCAGGGCGATAAGCTCAGAGAAGCTGAAGAGGCTGGCGCAGACATTTTCGGCGGCGAAGATATCGTTAACAGGATTAAGGGTGGCTGGACGGACTTCGACGCTGTTATCGCAACGCCGGACATGATGCGGCTCGTGGGCCAGTTGGGTAAGATCCTGGGACCGCGCGGTCTCATGCCCAACCCGAAAACGGGAACGGTCACGCCCGACGTCACTACTGCAATCCGGGAGACGAAGGCCGGTAAAGTGGAATATCGCGTTGACAAGACGGGCGTGATCCACGTCGGCGTCGGCAAGGTTTCATTCGAGCCTGACAAGCTTCGCGACAATGCAAAAGCGCTGCTCGATGCAGTGGTGAAAGCGAAGCCCTCGACTGCAAAAGGCAAGTACATCAAGAAAGTAAATCTCGCTGCCACGATGAGTCCCGGCGTTTTGCTGGACGAGGCGGCATACGCGAAGTAAAGGTGAGGAGCTGAAACGATGAAAACAAAAGCACAAAAACAGAAAGATCTCGAGGCTCTCACCGAGCAGTTTAAGAACGCGAAGGCCGCGATGGTCGTTGGTTTTCAGAAAATGTCGGTCGCGAAAGACCAGGAGCTGCGCAATCAGCTTCGTGAAGCCGGCGTTTCTTACGAAGTGGTGAAGAACACGCTCGCGCGCCGCGCTTCCGAAGGCACTGCGTTGGCAGACGCAGCCGAACACTTCAAGGGTGTGACTGGGGTAGCGCTCAGCAGCGGCGATCCAGTTGGTTTGTCAAAAGCGATATCAAAGTTTACAAAGGCCAATCCGGACATTTTCACGTTCAAGGCCGGGATCGTTGAGGGCAAGGTGGTCGCGCTGAATGAAGTCGAAGCGATCGCGAGCTTGCCGTCGAAGGAAGAGTTAATTTCGAAGGTTATGTTCCTGATCAATTGTCAGGCGCAGCGTCTGGTCACAGTGATCTCAGCCGTGCCGCGCAACCTGGCAATCGTTGTCAAACAGATTAGCGAGCAGAAGACCGCATAAGGATTTTTTTAGGAGGATAGAAAGGTAATCATGGCAGCAACACGCGAAGACGTTATCGAATTTTTGAAGAGTATGAGCCTTCTCGAAGCTTCACAGCTCGTGAAGGACCTGGAAGAGACTTTTGGCGTTTCAGCAGCGGCAGCGGCGGTCGCGGCCCCGATGGCGGCAGCGGGCGGCGGCGAAGCGGCAGCGGCAGCGGAAGAGAAGACTGAGTTTGACGTGATCCTTCAGGCGGTCGGTGGCAACAAGATCAACGTGATCAAGGTTGTTCGCGAGGTGACTGCGCTCGGATTGAAGGAAGCCAAGGATCTGGTAGAGGCAGCCCCCAAAGCAGTAAAGGAAGGCATCTCGAAGGAAGAGGCGGAAACGATCAAGCAGAAGCTGTCCGATGCGGGCGCGACCGTCGAGGTTAAGTAATTGCCAATTTTCGATTGGCGATTGCCGATTTCAGACCGAGGAGTTCGGCAATCGGCAATGACGTTCGTGGCTTGACACTGTAATCGTTAGTGGCTAAGTTAAGGGAGTATTGAGGCGCTGGCGTTACTCCCAAATAATTTGACGGAAAGATCCGCCGCTTTTGCGTAACAAGCGGTCAGGGCATTGTGCGCTCTGACCGCGCTTTGGCGTCTTTAGTTGGCAATCAATAAAAGGAATCTCACATGTCTGCAAATTTGCTTCAAACAATTAATTCAGGATTAGGAAGACGTACCAGTCAGGCGGCTGAGCGAGAGGACTTCTCCAAGATCGCTACCGCCGTCAGGATACCGAACCTAATTGAGATTCAACGCGAGTCCTATAACCGCTTTCTCCAGATGGACCTGCTGCCGGAAGAGCGCGAAGCGACCGGCCTACAGGCTGTCTTTCAGTCGGTGTTTCCAATCTCAGACTTTCGCGGCACCGCCACGCTCGACTTCGTCGAGTACCAGATCGGTAACTGGCAGTGCAAATGCGGACGTCTCGAGGGTCTTAACTATCTTCGCTCAAACTGTAAAAACTGCGGCTCGACCATCAAAGTGAACCCGCTGGCTGCCGGCGAAACGCTTTGTCATCGTTGCGGCACGTTCAACTTTGTTCGCCCACAGCTTTGCGAAAACTGCGGTGAGCCTGTGGGTCTGAAACACAAACACGATCAGCAGGAATGCCAGGAACGCGGCATGAGCTATAGCGTTCCGCTGAAGGTCAAGATCCGGCTCACTGTCTTCGACAAAGATCCGGACACGGAAGTGATGTCGATTCGCGACATCAAGGAAGAAGAGGTCTTCTTCGGCGAAATCCCGCTGATGACTGACAACGGCACCTTCATCATCAACGGTACCGAGCGCGTCATCGTTTCGCAGCTTCATCGCTCGCCGGGCGTGTTCTTCAAGCGCGGCGCGCTTTACGTCGCGAAGATCATTCCGTATCGCGGTTCGTGGGTCGAATTTGAATACGACCAGAAGAACCTGCTTTACGTGCGTGTCGGCAAACGCAAGTTTCTCGCTTCGATCTTCCTGCGCGCGCTCGGTCTGTGGTTCAACCGGGAGAGTAAGCTGAAAGATTCGCGCACCGATTCACAGCTCGAAGATGGCGTGAAGAACGCCTCGTTCAGTGACGAGGACATGATCCGCGCTATCTACGTCACTGACGAGATTCGTCTCCAGGAAGGACACCTGAAAGTGCAGGTGCCCGCAGAGGGACCGACAAACCTCGTCGGCATGAAGGTCGATCAGGACATCAAGGGCAAAGGACCCGATCCGATCGTACGCGGCGGCAAGAAGGTTGCGACTTCAGCACTCGAGGCGTTCCGTAAGGGTGGCATCACCGAAGTCGAAGTCGACTCGGCTCAGCTGGAAGGCGCTGTCACTGTCGCCGACATCGTCAACACGGAAAGCGGCGAGATCATTATCGAGGCGAACAACGAGATCACGCCCACGAAACTCCAGGAGATCATCGAAGCCGGTATCACCAGCTTCTCGGTGTTTTTCCCGGAGCGCGACGATGTTGGGCCGGTGCTCTCGCTGACCTTGAAGAAAGACGTCATCACCAAGCCGGTTGACGCGCTGCTCGAAATTTATCGCAAGATGCGGCCGGGCGATCCGCCGACAGTACAAACTGCCTATCGCCTGCTCGAAGCGATGTTCTTCGATCCGCGTAAGTTTGACTTCTCGCGGGTCGGACGACTGAAGTTCAACATCAAGATGGGCAAGCCTGAGCGTGACCGCATCGAGGATCCGCTGCTCTCGGCACTGGACTTCTACGAAGTCGTTTCTTACGTGCTGAGGATGCGCAAGAACCCGTCTGAGTACCAGGCGGATGACATCGATCACCTCGGTAATCGACGCGTGCGCGCGGTCGGTGAGTTGCTGGAAAACCAGTTCCGCATCGGTCTCGAGCGTATGGAGCGCGCGATCAAGGAGAAGATGTCGATCCACCAGGAAATGCAGACGACGATGCCGCGCGATCTCATCAACGCCAAGCCGGTGACGGCCGCAGTGCGTGAGTTCTTCGGCTCGAGCCAGTTGTCGCAGTTCATGGACCAGACGAACCCGCTGTCGGAGATCACGCACAAACGCCGTCTTTCGGCACTCGGACCGGGCGGTCTTTCGCGTGAGCGCGCCGGGTTCGAAGTGCGCGACGTGCACCCGACGCACTACGGACGTATCTGTCCTATCGAGACTCCTGAAGGTCCAAACATCGGACTGATCTCGAGCCTCTCGTGCTTCGCGCGCATCAACGAGTTCGGCTTCATCGAAGCGCCCTATCGCAAGGTCAGCGATGGACGCGTCGTTGAATACGTGCGCGTCATCAATGGCGGTGACACGAAACTCAAGCCCGGCGATCACATTCCGCTCGAGGAGCTCGAAAAGGCGAACAAGAAGCTCGGCGCTGAAGCCCGCAAGGCTAATTCCGAACCGTGGCCGTTCTACCTGACGGCGTGGGAAGAAGACAAGCACGTCGTCGGACAGGCCAACATCGAGCTCGATGAGAATGGCCACATCGTCAACGAGCGTAACGCGGCGCGAAAGGCGGGCGAGTTCATTCTCGCCCTGCGCAAGGACATCGAATACGTCGACGTCTCGCCGAAGCAGCTCGTTTCGGTCGCCGCTTCGTTGATCCCGTTCCTCGAAAACGACGACGCGAACCGCGCGTTGATGGGCTCGAACATGCAACGCCAGTCAGTGCCGCTACTCCGCGCCGAAGCGCCGTACATCGGCACGGGCATGGAGAAGGTTACTGCGCGTGACTCCGGCGCGGTCGTGGTTGCGAAACGTGACGGCGTCGTTGACTACGTCGACTCGGAGCGCACCATCGTCAAAGCCGATCATAACGTTGACGGCACGATCTCGCGCGAGGTGACGGCGGACATCTACACGTTGATCAAGTTCAAGCGTTCAAACCAGAACACTTGTATCAATCAGCGTCCAATCGTCCACGTCGGCGAGCGTGTGGAGAAGGGCCAGGTGATTGCCGATGGTCCGTGTACGGATCGCGGCGAGCTCGCGCTCGGACGCAACGTGCTCGTGGCATTCATGCCGTGGCGCGGTTACAACTTCGAAGACGCGATCCTCGTTTCCGAGCGACTCGTGAAAGAGGACTACTACACTTCGATTCACATCGAAGAGCTCGAAATCGAAGCGCGCGACACCAAGCTTGGACCAGAAGAGATCACACGCGACATTCCGAACGTCGGTGAGAACATGCTCCGCGATCTCGACGAGAGCGGCATCATTCGCATCGGCGCTCAGGTCAAGCCAGGCTCGATCCTCGTCGGCAAAGTGACACCGAAAGGTGAAACCCAACTGACGGCGGAAGAGAAACTGCTGCGCGCGATCTTCGGTGAGAAGGCCGGCGACGTGAAAGATGCTTCGCTGGTCAGCCCGCCGGGAATCGACGGCACAGTCGTTGACGTGCAGGTGTTCACCCGCAAGGGCCAGGAGAAGGACCAGCGCTCGCTCGCGATCGAGCAGGATGAAGAAGATCGCCTGCGGCGCGACCTTGAAGACGAGATTCGTATCCTGCGCGAGCAGCGCGACGAGCGAATCTATGAGCTGCTCGAAGGCCGCAAGCTGTCGACGGACCTGACTGTCAACAAAGAAGTCGTAATAGAAAAGAACGTGACGATCACCCGCGAGATGCTGAAGGCTGTCGAGCCGAAGGCGTTGCGCAAAGTCCAGCTCGCTTCGCAGCGTCTGGATGTCGGCGCTGAGATCAAGGAGTACGAAGACCGCACCGAGCGCCAGATCAAGATCCTCTCCGACATCTACGAGGAGAAGATCGCGAAGCTGCGCCAGGGCGACGAGCTTTCACCAGGCGTCATCAAGATGGTGAAAGTATTCATCGCCATGAAGCGCAAGCTTTCGGTTGGCGACAAGATGGCTGGTCGTCACGGAAACAAGGGCGTCATCGCACGCATCCTTCCGGAAGAGGACATGCCTTACTTGCCGGACGGTACGCCGGTCGAGATCGTTCTTAATCCGCTGGGTGTGCCCTCGCGTATGAACGTGGGCCAGATCCTCGAGACGCACCTGGGCTGGGCCGCGCGCGTTCTCGGAATGCACTTCGCGACTCCGGTGTTTGACGGCGCCACCGAAGCCGAGATCAAGAAGAAGCTACAGCTATCGGGCGACCGCGCTCGCGAGCTCGGACTTCCCGAGATCGTCAACGAGTCAGGCAAAGCGGTGCTGTACGACGGTCTGAGTGGTGACCCGTTCGAGCAGAAGGTGACGGTCGGATACATCTACATGTTGAAGCTGTCGCACCTGGTCGACGACAAGATCCACGCTCGCTCGATTGGACCATACAGCCTGATCACGCAGCAGCCACTCGGCGGGAAGGCGCAGTTTGGCGGCCAGCGATTCGGAGAAATGGAGGTATGGGCGCTCGAAGCTTACGGCGCGGCACACATTCTCCAGGAGTTGTTGACAGCCAAGTCTGACGACGTGGCCGGACGCTCGAAGATCTACGAGGCGATCGTTAAAGGCGAAGCCGATTTCGATCCAGGTTTGCCGGAGTCGTTCAACGTGCTCGTGCGCGAATTACAGTCGCTGTGCCTCGATGTTGAGTTGATCAACAAGAAGGCACCCGAAGACGGTGCCGCACAGGACGGCGTAGGTGAGGCAATCGTAACAAGCGCGATCGAGGCGTAATTTATTGCCGGTTGCCGGTTTCCAATTGCCAATTTGGAAACCGGCTTCCGGCCAATAAGAAATTGGCAATGGGCATTTGGCAATTGGCAATGGAGAAAACACGTGTTTCGATTCCAACAAGAAAAGACGCAACTGGCTCCAGATTTTGAAGCCATTCGTATCTCACTTGCGTCACCGGAAAAAATCCGGCAATGGTCGCACGGTGAGGTGACCAAACCAGAAACGATCAATTACCGCACCTTCAAACCCGAGCGCGACGGTCTCTTCTGCGCGCGCATCTTTGGTCCCGTCGCTGATTGGGAGTGCCTCTGCGGAAAATACAAACGCATGAAGCACCGCGGCGTGATCTGCGATAAGTGCGGCGTGGAAGTTACGCAGGCGAAGGTGCGGCGCGAGCGTTTGGGCCATATCGATCTGGCCAGCCCGTGTTCGCACGTCTGGTTCTTCAAAGGTCTTCCCAGCCGCATCGGCCACTTGCTCGACATTCCGCTGCGCGAGCTCGAAAAGGTGCTCTATTTCGAGTCGTACATCGTGATCGACCCCGGCGACGTGCCGGGACTGAAAGAGCGCGAGCTGGTTAGCGACGAGCGTTATCGCGAGCTCGTGCGCGACTTTCCCGCGCAGTTCGTCGCGAAGATGGGCGCCGAAGCGATCAAAGAGTTGCTGGCGATGGTCGACGTCGAAGAGCTCGCTACCGATCTGCGCAAGCGGATGAAGGAAGAGACTTCGCAGCAGAAGAAGTTGAAGTATTCGAAGCGTCTGAAAGTCGCGACCAGTTTCCTGAAATCAGGAAACCGGCCCGACTGGATGATCCTCGATGTGATTCCGGTGATTCCACCTGAGCTCCGGCCGCTCGTGCCTTTGGACGGCGGACGCTTTGCGACTTCGGATCTCAACGATCTGTATCGTCGCGTCATCAACCGCAACAACCGTCTCAAGAAGCTGATGGAGCTGCGCGCTCCGGAAGTCATCGTGCGCAACGAAAAGCGCATGCTTCAGGAAGCGGTCGACGCGTTGTTTGATAACGGGCGCCGCGGACGTGTGCTGCGTGGTGTGAACAACCGCCCGCTCAAGTCGCTGAGTGGAACACTCAAGGGCAAGCAGGGACGTTTCCGTCAGAACCTGTTGGGCAAGCGCGTCGATTACTCGGGGCGATCAGTTATTGTTGTCGGCCCCGAATTGAAGCTGCACCAGTGCGGTCTGCCGAAGAAGATGGCACTCGAGTTGTTCAAGCCGTTCATTTACAACCAGCTCGAGAAACAGGCACACGCCGCCACGATCAAGCAGGCACGGGAGATGGTGGAACGGCAGGAGCCTGTTGTCTGGGACATTCTCGAAGAGGTGATTCGCGAGCACCCGGTGCTTCTGAACCGCGCTCCGACGCTGCACCGGCTGGGCATTCAGGCCTTTGAACCCGTGCTTGTCGAAGGCAAGGCAATCAAGATTCACCCGCTCGTTTGTACGGCATTCAACGCGGACTTCGACGGCGACCAGATGGCGGTCCACATTCCGCTCAGTCCGGAAGCGCAGATCGAAGCGGCCGTGCTAATGCTTTCGAGCAACAACATCCTGAGTCCGGCGAGCGGCCAGCCAATCGCCGTTCCTTCGCAGGACATCGTGCTCGGCATTTACTACCTGACTCGCGATCGTGCGGGAGCGAAGGGCGAAGGTCGTGTATTTGCTTCGCT
>Ga0126311_10001815_pt1 | contig 10478 bp, 10 predicted proteins | sample Plot61_FD_92539 | JGI IMG/M metagenome (GOLD analysis project Ga0126311, IMG submission 92539) | Serpentine soil microbial communities from UC McLaughlin Reserve, CA, USA - Plot61 | ecosystem: Environmental > Terrestrial > Soil > Grasslands | place: USA: UC McLaughlin Reserve, Lake County... | reverse complement strand
CGAGCGCCTCGCCGGCATCGTCGAGGAGCTCTCCGACCGCCTGCTCGGCGAGTGCGGCCTCAGCGGGATGGGCGCCGTGGTGGGCGCCACCGAGCCGCAGCACTTCGCCCGCATGCGGGAGCTGATGCCGCGGGCGATCTTCCTCATCCCTGGCGTCGGCGCGCAGGGCGGCAAGCCCGAGCTGCTCGGCGCCGCTTTCGCGGCGGGCCGGGCCGCCGGGCTCGTCGCCGCCTCCCGCGGCATCGCCGCCGACCCGGACCCGGCGGCCGCCGCCGAGCGCCTGCGGACCGCGGTCTGGGAGATATCGACCGCCTGAGATCGCCCGTCGCGAATACGTTCAGCCCGCCCCAACCGAATCGCCCTTCCCCGTCCAATGGAAAAACGCTCCAGCGCCGCCACCCGCATCGCCGCCGCCCTCGCCCTGATGGTTGCGGTGCTCGCTGTCGTCCTCGTCGCCGGCAGCGCGATGAACAGCGATTCCCCGTCGCCCAAGCACCACGGCAAGCAGCAGGAGCAGAAGCAGACGAAGCACCGGACGAAGGCCAAGACCTACACGGTCGAATCGGGCGACACCCTGCTCGCAATTGCCCACAAGACCGGGGTCCCGGTAGCCGAGATCCTCGCCCTTAACCCCGAAGTCGATCCCCAGATCCTGATCGCCGGGCAGACGCTGCAGCTCAGGTGAGCCGCCGCCGGGGCGCCCTGCTGCTGCTGGCGGCGCTGGCCTGCCTGATCTTGCCCGCCGTCGCCTCGGCGGCACCGCAGCAGCCCCGGGCGCAGCAGGGGCCGCAGCTGGCGGCGCGCTCCTGGGGCGTGATCGACGCCCGCACCGGCGACGTCCTCACCTCGCACGCCGGCAACAGCGAGCTGCCGATCGCCAGCACCACGAAGCTGATGACCGCCTACGTGGCGATGCGGGAGATGCCGCTCGACAAGATCGTCCGCGCCCAGCCCTACCGGCCCGAATACGGCGAGTCGCTGATGGGCCTGCGCACGGGCGAGCGGATCAGCGTGCGCGACCTCCTCTACGGCCTAATCCTGCGCAGCGGCAACGACGCCGCGCACACGCTGGCGATCGCCGCGGCCGGATCGGAACCACGCTTCGTCGCCGAGATGAACCGCTACGCGGCGGCGCTCGGGCTCTCCCACACGCACTACGCCAACCCGGTTGGGCTTGACGAGAAGGGCAACTACTCCAGCGCCTTCGACCTGATGACGCTGACCCGGCACCTGCTGGAGGAACCTGCCTTCGCCAGGATCGCCGACTCGCGCAGCGCGGTGCTGCGCAGCGTCCACCCGCAGCGGCGGATCGCGACGATCAACGAACTGCTGCTGATGGCGCCCTGGGTGACCGGGGTAAAGACCGGGCACACCTTCGGCGCCCTCTACGTCCTCGTCGGCTCCGGCCAGCGCAACGGCGTCAGCCTGATCTCGGCCGTGGTCGGCACCTGGACCGACGAAGAACGCTTCGACGACAGCCTCGAACTGCTCGAATGGGGCTTCTCGCAGTACTCCCGGCGGCTGCCGATCCGCCGCGGGCAGGACCTCGCCGATCCCGAAATTCGCTACTCCGGCGGCCAGCTGCCGCTGCGCGCCGAAACTTCGCTCCAGGTCGGCATCCGCCGCGGTCAGCAGCTCGACCTGCGGGTGCGTGCCCCGGGGGAGGTCGAGGGACCGGTCCGCCGCGGAGCCAAGCTGGGCCAGGCCGTCGTCTTCGTCGACGGTCGCAAGGCCGGTGCGGTCTCCCTGCGCGCCGGCCGCGCGGTCCCGGAAGCGAGCCTCTTCGACCGCGCCCGGGCGACCGTCGCGGACAACTTGATCCCTATCGGAATCGCGGCGTTCGTGATACTCATGATCGCTGGAACGCTGCTGCGCCGGCTGGCCCGCAGAAACGACGGTAGGAGCTGATTCGGGTGAAGGCCAAGTGATCCTCACGGTGACCTTGAACGCGGCGATCGACCGCACGGTCGCGGTTCCCAACTTCCGCCTCGGGCGGCGCCACCGGGCGGTGGAGAGCCGCACCGTCGCCGGCGGCAAGGGGATCAACGTCGCCCGCGCGCTGAGCCTGCTCGGCCGCCCGGTGATCGCCACCGGCTTTGTCGGCGGCCCGACCGGGTCGCGGGTGCTCGAACAGCTGCACGAAGAATCGGTGCTGACCGACTTCACCAGGATCGCCGCCGAGACCCGGATCAACCTGGCGGTGATCGACCCAACCTCCGGCGAGCAGACCGAGATCAACGAGCGCGGGCCGGCGGTCAGCCCCGAGGAGGTCAAGCGCCTCTTCGACCGGATCGGCTACCTGGCGGCCGGAGCGCAGATCTGCGTCCTCGCCGGCTCGCTGCCGCCCGGGGCCGGCGACGACCTCTACGCCCGCCTGATCGACGACCTCTCCCGCCGCGGCGTCCCGGTCGTCCTCGACGCCGAGGGGGAGGCGATGCTGGCCGGGGTCCGGGCTGGCGCCTCGATGGTCACCCCGAACGAGACCGAGGCCGAGGAGCTGGTCGGCCAGGAGTTCGCCGACCGCGGCGACCTCGCCCAGGGCCTGCTGGAGCTGGTCCGGCTGGGCGCTGGCGAGGCGGCGATCACCCGGCCCGACGGTTGTGTCGCCGCGGTCGGCGAGAACCACTCACGGCGCCTGCTGGAGATCCACACCGAGCCGCTGGAGCCGGTCTCCACGGTCGGCTCCGGGGACGCTTTCCTCGCCGGCTACGTCGCCGCCCGCTACGACGGCCGCTCGCCCGAGGACTGCCTCGCCTACGGGGTCGCCTGCGGGGCGGAGTCGACCCAGCACTTCGGCGCCGGCACCGTCGACCGCAATCAGGTCGAGCGCCTGCTCGGCGAGGTCTCGGTGCACGATTTGGAGGTCCCCGCCGAAGTGTAGGCTGGCTAGTTCAACGCCAGCCCCTGGAGGACTAACTTGGAAATCGAAATCGGCCGCGGCAAGAAGGGCCGCCGCGCCTACGGATTCGACGACATCGCGATCGTTCCTTCCCGCCGGACGCGCGACCCTGACGACATCGACATCAGCTGGACCCTCGGTCCGTACCGCTTCGAGCTGCCGCTGGTTGCCTCGGCGATGGACGGGGTGGTCAGCCCTGACACGGCCGTCCTGGTCAACGAGCTGGGCGGGCTTGGAGTGCTGAACCTGGAGGGGATCTGGTCCCGCTTCGAGGACGCCGAGGAACGGCTGGAGCAGATCGCCGCCGCGCCGAAGCACGTCGCCACCCGCCTGATGCAGGAGATCTACGCCGAGCCGGTCAAGTCTGAGCTGATCGGCAGGCGCGTGGCCGAAATCAAGGCCCGCGGCGCGGTCGTCTGTGCCTCGCTGACGCCGCAAAAGGTGCGCGAGCACTACGAGGTGGCGCTTGAGGCCGGCCTCGACATCCTCGTCATCCAGGGCACGGTGATCTCGGCCGAACACGTCTCGACTACGGTCGAGCCGCTCAACCTGAAGGAGTTCATCTCCGAGGTCCCGGTTCCGACCGTGGTCGGCGGCTGCGCCTCCTACTCGACCGGGCTGCACCTGATGCGGACCGGCGCGGTCGGCGTGCTCGTCGGCGTCGGCCCCGGCGCCGCCTGCACCACCCGCGGCGTGCTCGGCATCGGCGTCCCGCAGGCGACTGCGATCGCCGACGTCGCCGCTGCCCGCTCCCAGCACATGCTGGAGACCGGCGAGTACGTCAACGTGATCGCCGATGGGGGCATGCGGACCGGCGGCGACATCTCCAAGGCAATCGCCTGCGGCGCCGACTCGGTGATGGTCGGCTCGCCTCTGGCCCGTGCCAAAGAGGCTCCCGGCCGCGGCTTCCACTGGGGGATGGCGACGTTCCACTCCTCGCTGCCGCGCGGCACGCGGGTTTCGACCAAGCAGGACGGGACGATGGAGGAGATCGTCCTCGGACCCGCACAGGAGAACGACGGCACCTTCAACCTGATGGGGGCGCTGAAAACCTCGATGGCCACCTGCGGCTACGAGGACATCCGCTCGTTCCAGCGGGCAGAGGTGATGGTTGCCCCGGCTCTTATGAGTGAGGGGAAGAAGCTGCAGAACGAGCAGTCGGTGGGGATGGGCTCGAATGGCCGGGCGGCTGTGTCGACTGGAGTTGCCGTTTCGGATGACTAGTGCTTCCGACGCGCTTCGGCCGGCGGGTCCTGCCACGGCAGGGGACCCACCCCCCCTTCCGGTAGCTAAAGCTTCCTCAGGAGGGGTCCCCCCTACCGTGCCACCCCCCGGAGGAGCGTTGGAGGAGGTACTGGTCCTTGACTTCGGTGGGCAGTACTCGCAGCTGATTGCCCGTCGGATCCGGGAATGTGGGGTGTTCGCTGAGTTGCTGCCGGCTAGCGCCTCTGTGGAGAAGATCAGGGAGCGGAAACCGAAAGGGTTGGTGCTCTCCGGAGGACCGGCTTCGGTTTATGAGGCGGGGGCTCCGGCGTTTCCTACGCAGTTGCTTGATCTCGAGATTCCGATGCTGGGGATTTGTTATGGGATGCAGGCGATGGTGCTTGCTCTTGGCGGGAAAGTCGAGTCGGCGGAGTCGGGGGAGTTCGGGCGTACTGATTTGGTGCTGCGGGAGGGTGGGGGCAGGTTGCTTGGTGGGTTGCCTGAGGAGCAGAGTTGTTGGATGAGCCACCGGGACGCTGTCTTCGCGGCTCCAGAGGGCTTTACCGCCCTGGCCTCGAGCCCTGGCTCGCCGGTGGCCGCTCTGGAGATGCCCGATCGTGGCCTCTATGGGATTCAGTTCCATCCCGAGGTCGTCCACACGCCTTATGGCACGGAGATCCTCACCCGCTTCCTGCGTGACGCCGCCGGTTGCGAGGAGCAGTGGTCGCCGCAGTCGGTGATCGCCGAGCAGGTGGAGAAGATCCAGGCTCAGGTGGGGGAGGGGAAGGTGATCTGCGGCCTCTCCGGGGGGGTCGATTCCTCGGTGGCCGCCCTTCTCGTCCACAAGGCGGTGGGAGACAAGCTGACCTGCGTTTTCGTTGACCACGGGCTGATGCGGATGAACGAGGCCGAGCAGGTGGTCGAGGCCTTCGGCCAGTTCGGCATCCCGCTCGTCCACGTCGACGCCGAAGAGCGCTTTCTCGCCAAGCTGGCCGGCAAGGACGACCCGGAGGAGAAGCGGAAGATCATCGGCGCCGAGTTCATCCGCGTCTTCGAGGAGGAGGCGGAGAAGCTCGAGGACGTCAGTTATCTGGTCCAGGGCACGCTCTACTCGGACGTGATCGAGTCCGGCGGCTCCGACCACGCGGCGACGATCAAGTCCCACCACAACGTCGGCGGCCTTCCCGACGACCTCGAGTTCGAGCTGGTCGAGCCGCTGCGGATGCTGTTCAAGGACGAGGTGCGGGCGGTCGGCGCCGAGCTGGGACTGCCCGAGCGGATGGTCTGGCGCCAGCCCTTCCCGGGGCCCGGCCTCGGCATCCGGATCGTCGGCGGCGAGGTCAACAAAGAGCGCCTCGACATCCTCCGTGCCGCCGACGCGATCCTGCAGGAGGAGATCCGCGCCGCGGAGCTCTACCGCCAGCTCTGGCAGTCGTTCTGCGTCCTGCCCGTCGTCCGCTCGGTCGGCGTCCAGGGCGACGGGCGCACCTACGCCTACCCGATCGTGATCCGCGCCGTCACCTCCGACGACGCGATGACCGCCGACTGGGCCCGGCTCCCATACGACCTCCTGGAGCGGGTCTCGAACCGGATCATCAACGAGATCCGCGACGTCAACCGAGTCGCGCTCGACATTTCTTCGAAGCCGCCGGCGACTATCGAGTGGGAGTAGGCCGCGGCGGTAGGGGAGGGACGGGTGCCCCCTTCCCTTCCTGGGATTTTCGCCGTTAACTCGCTGGCTCTCGCCGAGTGGTCAGTGCGAAAATCAGGACGCCGGTCGGGAAGGGGGCACCCGTCCCTCCCAGCCACAGAACTCAAGGGAGCAGTTTTTCCTCGAAACCGCGTCAGACCGCCTATACGACGACCTCTTGCGGTTTCGGCGCAACCGTCAGCTCAAAGCTCTTGTAAAGAGGGTGTCGGTGGGGGTCCCTGGGTACTCAGCATGGAGCCGAGCCAAATGCTCTTGAGGCGCAGCCAATCCCCGATCCACTCGGCGGAGGTGCTCCCAGGGACCCCCACCGACACCCTCTACCGCTAAGCGGCCTCCAGGGAGCCGGCCGTCTCGAAGGCGGCCATTCCGACCACGGTTGAGACGGTGTTCTCGGGGCAGCTGTCGCTGAGGCGGTCTTGGCTGCGGACATGGGAGGCCAGCATCAGTTTGGTTGCCTCTTCGAGGATGGCGACGACCTCGTTGAAGCCCTCCTCGTCGAGGTGCAGCGGCATCCAGCGGAAGATGGTGTCGTCGCGGCCGTCGAGCGTGCCTGCTTCGAGGGCGGCGATCGCCTTGTCGAGGAACGTCTGCAGAGTTGCGGCTGAAACGCCCCCCCGTAGGGTTTTCGGCACCTTCCGCCAGTGCGGGCCGCCGACGAAAGCGCCGGGCGTCGCCTTGTAGAAGTGCTCGGTCGCGCCGCGGCGCTGGGCCGTGTCGACAAGTTCGAGGGCCCCGTAGCGATCCAGTGCACGCGTGTGGTACGCGACGTCGCTGAGACCGCTGTCAAGCTGGCCGGCCAGCACGTTTGGACTCGCTACGTGATCCGTCAGCAGTTCCAGGATCTGAATTCGCAGCGGGTGGGCAAGGGATCGAACCAGTCGCTGGTCGATGGCCTGGGGGGATGGCTCCTTCATGATCGGCTCCTCAGTACGGCTTCGTTCGTCATGTGGTGGATATATATAGACCATTCAGCTCATCTAATCCAGAACACGGAGTTTCTTGAGAAGTGGCTTTTTCCGCTGCAAGCGGGCTAAACGCCGGCGAGGCGGGTGACCGCGAAGATCGCGGCGAAGCCGAGGCCGGTGAGCGCGACGCGCACCCAAGACCCCTGTGAGTGGGCCTCCGGCAGCAAGTCGACGGCCCCGATGTAGAGGAAGATCCCGCAGTAGACGCAGAGCACGATGCCCAGGGTGTGGTCGGAGATCGCCACCTGGGAGCCGACGATCGCCCCGAACAGCGGCGCCAGGGCATCGATCGTCAGCCATCTGACGGCGGCGCGGCGGTTGCCCGAGCGGCGCAGGACGTAGCTGACGGTGTTCAGCCCGTCGGCGAAGTCGTGGCTAATCACCGCCAGGAAGACGAGGAACCCGGTTGCCGGGTCGACCCCGAAGGCAAACCCGATCCCGAGCCCGTCGAGGAAGCTGTGGGCGGAGAGGCCGGCCGCACCGAGGATCCCGACCCGTTCGGAGGAGAGGGTCTCGACCGCGTCGGCACGGTCGTGCAGGACCAGCATCCGCTCGGCCAGGAAGAAGCCGAGGAACCCCGCCGCGACGAGCGCGGTGGAGAGGTCGGTGTCGCCGACCCCTTCGATCCCCTCCGGCAGCACGTCCAGCAGGGCGACGGCGACGACGACGCCGCCGGTCAGCGCCAGCAGCGTCGGCAGGCGGTCCGAGAAGCGCAGACCGACGCGTCCACCGATCAGCGTGGCGACGACGGTGAGCCCGGCGAGCGGGATCGCGATCGACACGTCAGCCGTCCCCGTGGCAGCGGGGGCAGATACCCCGCAGGAGGACGTCGTGGGAGATCACCTCGAACTCGGCTCCCTCGCCGACCCGATGGATCGCCCTCTCCAGCGGCGCGTCCTCAAAGGGGACGAGGCGGCCGCAGCGCACGCAGACCATGTGGTGGTGGTGCTCGTCGGGGTCGTTGCGCTCATAGGCGGCGCTCTCGCTGCCGACCTTGACCCGGTGGACGAGGTCGAGCTGCTCCAGCTGCTCGAGCGTGCGGTAGACGGAGGCCCTGCCGACCGAAGGTAGGCGGCGGTCGATCTCCAGGGCGGTGACGGCGCAGTGCTCACCCTCGAGCAGCTCGATCACCTGCCGCCGAGCGGCGCCGGCCCGAAACCCCGCCTCGTTAAGCCGCCCGCTCGCCCGCTCGCTCCAACTCACGCGGGCAGTCTACATGAAAATGAGACTCATTCTCGATAAGCCGAGAACGATGCCTCAGGAATATGCGTCCCACTTTTCCAAATAGGGGAGGGGATCGAAGGGGGAGCCGCCCTCGTACCAGCCGGGCGCGCCCCACATCTCGAAGTGCAGGTGGCAGCCCTGGGCGTCACCGGTGTCGCCGACGATCCCGATCGGTTGGCCGGTACGGACGGCGTCGCCTTCCTTCAGTGGCGAGGGTTCGGCCAGGTGGGCGTACATGAAGTCGTTGACGGTCCCCTTGCCGTCGATCACCAGGTAGTTCCCGGCCGCGTCGTCCCAAGTGGACATCTGCACCGTTCCGCCGCGGGCGGCGACCAGCGGCGTGCCGCAGGCGGCCATCATATCCTGGCCCTGGTGGGTGTGGCCGGAGCGGGCGGCGCCGAAGCGGCCGGCGCTCATCCCGTATTCGTGGGCGCCGAGGATCGGGAAGGCGTAGCCGTAGAAGGCGAAGCCGAGGCTGAGGGTGCTCGCGGTGGTCGCCTTGCGGGCCGCCGGCGTCGCCGCGGTCGTCGACTGGGGGCTGATCCGGAAGCTGTAGCGGCCGTTGCGCGCGGGGCGGCCTTCGTTGGTGGTCCCGTCCCAGCGGACTTTGCTTTCGACGTCGGGAGCGACGTTTTCCCGGTAGAAGGTCTTGACGATTTCGCCGACGCTGTTGACGACGTCGATCTGCAGGTCGTTTTCGGCCTGGGTGCTGCCGATCGTGTAGCTGAGGCGGGGGTAGCGGTAGCCGAAGTAGAAGGACTTGCGCGGGGTGGTTGTCGCCGCCAGGAGGCTGATGGCGCCGGCGCTGGGCGAGGCGGCTGGGGCGCCCGATGGGCTGCCCTTGGAGCTCGGCGATGCGGCCGGGGTGCCAGCGCCGCCGGTGGTCGCTACCGCGCTGCCGACGAAGCAGGCGAGCACGGCGACGAGGGCCGCTATGGCTATCTGGCCGACCCGCACGGATCGGACGAACCCTTTGCTGTTCAAACCGCTAAGCCCTCTCTTTCCATCGCCTGCGGAGTTAGCTGACGGGCTCGCGCTGAAAGAGTCGCGCTACGGACGGTTTCGTCCGATTCGCCCCTGAGACCTGCATGGCCTCTTCGGTTCCTCCGTTCCCGGGCGGTGGCCCGCGCGGGATTCGGCTATTGCTCGGCCGGCAGTATAGGCAACCATCCGGAGCCCCCGGCGAGTGCGAGATGGCTATCATCCCCCGGCCGCGTGGGAAGGACCGCGCGGTTTTTGCGCGATGAAGACCTTTGTAGCCACTCCAGCCAACCGCCAGCGCGACTGGTACGTCATCGATGCCGAGGGCAAGACCCTCGGGCGCCTGGCGACGCAGATCGCCGACATGCTGCGCGGCAAGCGTAAGCCGGAGTACACGCCGCACATCGACACCGGCGATTTCGTCGTCGTGATCAACGCGGAGAAAATCCACGTCACCGGCGACAAGCTGGCGCAGAAGACCTACTACCGCCACAGCGGCTACCCGGGTGGGATCAAGTCCCGCACGCTCGGTGAGATGCTCGACCGTAAGCCTGAGGAAGTGATCCGCAAGGCCGTCAAGGGGATGCTGCCGCGCAACCGCCTCGCCCGCCAGCAGCTGACCAAGCTGAAGGTTTACGCCGGGCCGGATCACCCGCATGCGGCGCAGCAGCCTAAGACTATGGAGACGAACTGAACTTGATGGACGACGAGACTCGCAAAGACGAAGAGATTCAGGACGAAGGCACGCAGGACGAGGCGCCTGAGGCCGCGGGTCCCACGACGCCACCCACGGCAGACGCCGCCGAGGAGCAGCCGTCCGAGGAGGGTGGAGAGGTTGAGCCGTCCGAGGAGGTTGTTGAGGAGCCCGTCGCCGAGGAGGCGACTGAGGAGGCTCCCCCGGAGGCCGAGCCCAAGGAGAAGAAAAAAGATGTGATTCCTGGGGCCGACCTGGAGCCGATTCTGGTTGAGCCTGAGGGGCCGGCACTCAGTGCCGAGGAGAAAGCTCGCCTTGAGGCTGAGGAAGAAGAGAAAGCTCGTCGTGAAGCCGAGCTGGCCGCTGCCCAGGAGACTGACGCCGCCGCTAGCCGCGCGCCGGCGAAAATGGAGAAAGGCGCCCGCTTCCTCGCCACCGGCAAACGCAAGACCGCGATCGCTCGGGTCACGGTCATGCCGGGCAACGGCAAAATCGAGATCAACAAGCGCAGCATCGAGGAGTTCTTCCCGCGGCCCCTGCACCAGACGGTGGCCAAGCAGCCACTCGTCGTCTCCGGCTACGAGGGCAACGTCGACGTCCGCGTCAGGGTCCACGGTGGCGGGATCAGCGGCCAGGCTGGCGCGGTCCGCCACGGGATCGCCCGGGCGCTGACCGAGATCGACTCCGAGCTTCGCGGCGATCTCAAGCGCCGGGGCTTCCTCACCCGTGACGCCCGCGTCAAGGAGCGCCGCAAGGCCGGGTTGAAGAAGGCCCGTAAGAAGCCGCAGTTCAGCAAGCGCT
>Ga0126311_10001813_pt1 | contig 10483 bp, 5 predicted proteins | sample Plot61_FD_92539 | JGI IMG/M metagenome (GOLD analysis project Ga0126311, IMG submission 92539) | Serpentine soil microbial communities from UC McLaughlin Reserve, CA, USA - Plot61 | ecosystem: Environmental > Terrestrial > Soil > Grasslands | place: USA: UC McLaughlin Reserve, Lake County... | reverse complement strand
TGTATCGCCTTCGTAATGGGCAGCCCAGTCAGGGTTTTCCGGCAGGTCGACAAGCCTGTTTTCGCGAATGACGATCTGTTTCATTTCACCGCGCGGGTGTTGAATGATGTTGAGGCAATCCAGGCCCTGAGTCGCCTTTCCCTCCTGCTTGATCAACCGGCTAAAGCCCCTGTCTAATCGCTGACCTGTTTGTGACTGTTCACTGACAGCGACGAGGGCAAAATCGAGACCTTTGAAGGTGTAGAAAAACGAATTCGGCTGCAGGGCATAACGATTAACCGTGAGAGCGTTGCCGAGACGATCGAGCTGATAGTCAAATTCAACCATGCTTCGTTCCGCTGCATCCGCTGCCGGAAGCACATGCCAGTTTGTCAGGAGCAACCGCGGTGAGACGAGAAAACCGGTGCCGAACGAGAGTCTGCCGTTCCCCAGGTTAGTTACTATGCGACCCACTGAGCGATTGGCATGCATGCCCTGTTCAAAGAATGCAACTCCCAAAAAATCGCGGGTTGCGCCGATGATTCGCTCGAGCAGATGGTTGGTGACCTGGTCCTCTGAGATGGGGCCGCGCTCGACCATTGCTAGAACATCCGCGGGCAACGCTTCCTGAGCCATGGGTGAGCTTTCTTGCAGATGCGTGATAAGGCGGTTTACACGCTTTGTGAGACGATTCTTGCCATCTACCTCATCGTAGCGTCCTTCCTCAATTAACGTCTTCTTTCTTTCGCGTTCGGGCGTGCGGCGCTGATAGTTCTCTGCCGCTTGTTTCATGATTTCAATATCGAATGCGAATTGGTTAGCTGGTGCAGCCATGGGTTTGACCTCCTATGGCTAATGAGGGAAAAAGGAAAAACGTTTCGTGAGGTTCCCTGAACGCAGAAACGCGGCGCATCAGCTTCCACATTTTTCTGCAAAGATTTCCGTAGACTTTCTTAACAAGTATTCATTCTTTCGTATACTTACACGCCCCGCTGTTTTGCTCCTCGAAGCCTCTCGCTTGCAGTGTAACTTGCAAAAAAATTCAACTACTTGTAAACGATCCGAATTTCTCAACGACTCACCTCTCCTCAACCAAAATTTTTACGCGGCTTACCGCATTTTCGTATTAGGCACAATCTTTGCACCAATGACTCCCGCAGATTCAGTCCTTACTGAGTGTGCGAAAAAGAAGTCAGCGAGTACATCCAAAAAAATAGATCATGTAGGGCGCTTTGTCCTCACTCGAGGGATACAACTGTCTTTCTGACGCTGGCTTTTAGATAACGAGTTTAGACCCAAACGACCGCCGCTTCTCGGAGCCCAGCGGAATGTACTTATGGAGGTAATGCAATGACGATTTCATCGAATTTTGCTTTACGCATTTTGCAACTCGCGCTGCTCATGGTTGCGGTAACGGGAGTTGCTTTTGCGCAAAGCTCAAGTTCTGAGGTCAACGGTGTTGTGAAAGATCCAACCGGTGCTGTTGTTTCCGGTGCGACTTTAAGACTCATCGACACAGCAACGAACTCAGAAGTCACTACGACCAGCAGCGCAGACGGCGCGTTTGTATTCGCCAACGTCAGACCCGGCGTCTACAGGCTCATCACAGAACATACGGGATTTAGCAAAAAGGAAGTTCAGAACATTCAAGCTAACGTCGGTGTCCCGTACACCGTTAACGTCGAACTCACACCCGGAGGCTTCGAAGAAATAGTTACAGTCTCCGCCACTGATATCGCAGCTCCTATCAATACGACGAACGCGGAGTTGTCGACGACAGTTCAACAACAGCAGATCAATGACCTGCCGTTGAACGGCCGCAATCCACTCGACCTCGCTGGACTTCAGGCGGGTGTTGCTGCGGGCGCGAGCAACCGAAGCGCAACCATCAATGGCTTGCGCGGTACTTTCTCGAACCTGACGTGGGACGGCATCAACATCAATGACAACTTCATTCGCACAGACGCTCTCTTCGGTGCTGCGGCCCCAAGCGTTCCTGGTGTAGCAGAGTTCACACTCGTTACGCAGAACGCGGGACCGGCAGATGGTTTGGGCGTTGCGCAGGTAAAGCTTGTTACTCCGCGCGGCGGATCGAACTTCCACGGCCAACTGTGGGAATACCACCGCAACGACGCGTTCGATGCCAATACGTTCTTCAACAACAGAGATGGACTACCAAAGCCCAAGCTGATTCGAAACCAGTTTGGCGGTTCGATTGGTGGACCGTTCGTTTTACCTCGCTTTGGTGAAGGCGGACCTGCCACTTTCGGTAAAAACAAGCTGTTCTTCTATGCCTACTACGAGGGCACTCGTGAGCGCACCGATGCAGAGGTCGACCGCACCGTTCTGACGGGGCCGGCTCGCTCGGGTTTGTTTACCTACCAGGTGACCTGCTCAGATACTGACGCGAACCCAAACAACAACTGTCCCGTTGGTGTCACTCAGGGACAATTCCGTACGGTTAACTTACTCACTCTGGCAAATCGCACAGCGGACCCGCTCGCTCTGCAACTGATTGGTCTGACGCCACTGCCCAACTCCAATGCCGGTGGTGACCAGCTCAACTTCAGAACTTTCCAATTCAATAGCCCTTCAGGCAGCGATGACGATCTGTGGGGTTTCCGCGTAGACGTTGATGCTAATGCGGCAAATCACTTCGATGCGTCCTTTAGCCGCGACGTGTTGGTATTTCCGAACGACACATTCAACGACATCGGCCAGCCATTCCCAAATCTACCGGGTGGCGGCCAGAGTCCGGTGCGTACACGTTTGGCTGCGGCCTGGAACTGGACACCGACACCCACCTTCAACAACGAACTACGTAGTGGTTTCTTCTTCCAGAAGTCATCGTTCTTTTCAAACGTTACGCATGACCGGGGTTTCCGTGTGGCGTTTCCGACGATTCTCAGCAGTCCTGAGCAGAACTTTCTCGAGCAGGGCCGTAACGTCGACAACTGGGAAATCATCGACAACGCGGGCAAGTCGTGGGGTGACCACTTCTTCCGGTTTGGTGGAAACTACCGGCTCGTAAAACTTAATCCGTTCAATGCCGGTGGCACAATCCCGCTGGCGACGCTAGGCTTTAACGATGTGGGTGGAAACCCAAACCCGCTGGGCACCGGATTGTTCGCAGGCGGCATTTCAACCACCGCCTTCAACAACGCCGGCAGCATCCTTTCGGCTCTCACGGGCTCCGTCGGCAGCGTAGCGGAAACGTTCAACGCTATTACGTCGAGTTCCGGCTTGCTGCGTGGTCAGACGAGTCTTCAGAATTATCGCTACTACAACGTTGGACCATACATCGGCGACACATGGCGCATGCGGCCCAACCTGACAGTCAACCTTGGCTTGCGTTGGGAATACGTTTCGGTGCCTAAGGAAGAGGGCGGACTGCTGGTGCTGCCGCAAGGCGGGCTTGAGTCGCTGCTCACCAACCCGCTAATCGAGCCGGTTTCAGGCGGCGGACGCAAACTGTATAACGACGACTGGAACAACTTCGCACCGAGCTTCAGCTTTGCGTGGGATCCGTTCAAAGACGGCAAGACGTCTGTACGCGGCGGCTACGGAATCTCGTACGTGATCGATAATAACATCACCACGATCGATAACGCAGCAAACCGCGGCGGTTTCACGCGAACTGTAACGCTGAATAACACTGCCGGCACGATCAGCCAGGGCGTCCCGAGTATTCCGGTCCCAACGTTGACGTTCCCGTTCCGTGCACGCGACATCTTTACAACCACGGATCCCACTTTTGCGATCTTCGCGATCGATCCAAACCTGAAGACGCCGTACGTTCAGCAATGGAACTTCGGCATTCAACGTGAAGTGTTCGGTGACATGGTAGGCGAGGTCCGCTATGTGGGTAATCGGGGTACGAAGTTAACGCGCGGAATCGACGTCAACCAGCAGCGAATCTTCGCTGGTGGCTTCTTTGAAGATTTTCAGCGCGCAGTCTTTAATTACAACACTTGCGTGAACAATGCAGTTACCGGGGCCCCTCTCCCGGAAGCGACGCGCATCAATCCATCAGCCGCGCAGTGTCCAAACCGGGCCACCTATTCGGTGTTACCGGGCTTCGGTGCTTTCTGGTTTAACCAGCCGACTTTCATTGCCGCTGTGCGACAGCAGGAACCCGCGCGAGCACTCGATTTCTATATCCAGCTCAAGCAGTTCTTCTTTGCCGATTTCGGTGGCGACGAGAATGCCGGTGCAACTCAGTTGCTCAGCACCTACCTGCCCAACTCGAACGCGTACGTTGCTGACTTTGTTGGTAACAACTCGTTCTCAAACTACAACGCACTTCAAGCAGAAATTCGCCAGCGTCTGAGGCACGGCTTTGACTTCCAGGCGAACTACACCTGGAGCAAGGCGTTTACAGACTTTGAAGGCAGCCAGACGAATTTCACTGGTCTGCTCGATCTGAATCAAGGCAATGTTCGCGAGAAGCGCCGCGGTATCAACGACATCACACACGTGTTCAAAGCCAATGCCGGATACGAACTTCCGTTCGGCTCTGGACAGCGATGGCTCAACAGCGGTGCGATGAGCAGGGTGTTTGGCGGCATAAAGCTGACCGGCATTTTTGTCGCTCAGTCAGGCCGGCCAATCTCGTTCATCTCCGCACGTGGTACGCTCAACCGTACTGGCCGCTCGGGCAACAACACAGCGCAATCCAATCTGACTATCGAAGAATTGCAGGAGCTCACGGGCCTGTTCTTCGATCCGACGACGGGACAGCCGCTGATGTTCAGTCCGGAAGTTGTTAACGCGGTTCGTAATGATCCCACGTTCCTGCGAAACCAGAATGGGTTTTTCTCCAACCCGGTTGCCGGCAGTGTAGGAAATCTACAGTTGACTCCGGTCAGCGGTCCTGGAATTTGGAACCTTGATATGGGATTCATCAAACGAACACGGATTACCGAAACGGTTAACGTCGAGTTCCGCGCTGAAGCGTTCAATATCTTTAACAAGACGAACTTCTTCATCGGCAGCGGTTCGCTTAACCAGAACATCAACAGCCCTACCTTTGGACAGATTACGGAGACGTACGATCCTCGTATTCTGCAGTTCGCGCTCAAGCTGAACTTCTGATCGAAGGTAAATTCCTGGTCCACAGATTACACGGATTTCGATCCGTGTAATCTGTGGATTCTTGCCGTTCAATACTATGAAGCTAGCAGCCATAATTCTGACGTTAATCTTCCTCGCAAACGTCTCCGGCTCGGTGACGCCAGTCGCCGACAAAGTTACTCCAGAGGAGCTCGTCGCAAAACACATCGAAGCAATCGGCACTGCTGAGGCGAGGAAATCCAACCGCAGCCGTATCGTTGCGGGCAGCTCTCTGATGAATTTAAAAACTGGAGGCCGCGGCAACATCAGTGGCCCGGCACTTTTAGCGTCTCAAAAAGAGAAGGTGCTGCTCAAAGCTGAATTTACTTCGCCGGGTTACCCGTTCGAAAAGCTTGGCTTCGATGGACGAAAGCTGCACGCAAAGCAATATAGTCCGGGAGTGCGGTCTCCGCTCGCTGAATTTTTTCTGAGTCACGATACGGTGTTCTCCGAGGGGCTGATTGGCGGCACGCTTTCATCGGCGTGGCCGTTGCTGGACCTGGCCGGGCGTGGTCCAAAGTTGCAGTATGGCGGTACCGAGAAGATCGACGGGCGACAGGCTCACAAGCTCAGATATCTTCCGCGTGGCGGTGGCGACGTAAAGATCACGATCTTTATCGACGCCGAGAATTATCAGCATCTGCGTACTGATTATGAGCGTGTGATTGCGGCTCCGATGGGTGGTTCGCCCGGAGCGTCTGCGAGCATGCGCGAGATGCGTTACACGCTCGTTGAAGACTTTCGTGATTTTCGTGTGGAGGGTGGGCTCACGCTCCCACACACGTATACCATTCAATACACTGTGTCGCGGCTTAATCAACCGCTGGCACTGGACTGGACATTCAACTTCACGCGATTCACATTTGACTATCCAATCGAGGAGAAACAATTCCTCGCTGACACGTAGTAGCCGCGGATTTCGCAGATTAACGCAGATCAGCGTTCATCCGCGGAAATCCGCGGTTTATTACCTGTACCTAACTCTGCCGGAGCGGTGGCATGGGTATCGGAATGTTGTACGTAGTTGCGCCAACTCCGACGCCACCTTCACAGGAATTCGGCGGTATTGTACAAACCCGCCTTGATGATGGACATTCTGCTGCCCAGAACATGTAGCCAAGCATTCCACTCGTAGTCCCGGCGCCGTTTGGTGCGACTGTTTGCACGTACGCGCCCGTCGAGTTCGTCAACGAGCTACTGAAGCTGATGCATTCAGGGGCCGCCCTCGATCCGGTAACGATGTAAAGCGCCCCTGTAAACTTGGCCGGCGCCAGCGGCGGGATCGGCGGATCAAACTGAGCCTTACCATCAATGTGCTCCTGCCAATTCGTTTGCGCATCGGCGGCACTGTTGAATTGCTTGCTGGTTACCATCGCATTCGCATAATCCAAAACGGGCGTGGTGGTGTTCAGCCAGTCAGCCGTTGCTTTACGCGTCAATGGAATCAGCCACCGGTCGCCGGCCGCGAGATCGATCGTTAATCGCGCCGCATGGTTGGTCCCTGAAGCGTCGTATGGATGGACCGTCCGGTAAGCGTTGATGAACGCCTGTAACCCGGGAAGGTTCGGATTCATGTTTTCTTCATAATCGATCTCGATGCCGACGCCCATACGTTGTGCGGCCTCGGCTGCATTCAACCCAAGCTGCGTAGGATTAGTTGCGAGCGCCTGGTTCCACGCATCGACGTAAGTGATTCCTCCAATCGACAACTGCACGCGGACGCCGCGACTCTTGAAGTAATCAACCACTGCCTGGTTCATCCCAATGGGAATACCCAGGGACGTGGCTGCATCGGTTGTCTTGTTCAGCAGTCGCAGCGGCTGCACGAAGCTCAACACCACCAGGTTCACGGACGGCGTGCCGTCGCCGCGATCGATTAACCAGCGGTTGCGGGTGTTGAAATCCGTCATGTTGCGCACGCTGGCCCAGGAGCAGAAGTCACTTCCACAATGCCAGGCACCATAAACCGAGATCGTGGTAAGAGCGGCGGCTGCCTTTGGCTTTACAGGGATCCCGCTGAAGAGAGAAGCGAATACGAGAAGAAGACTCAGCACAAACATTCTTAGCATTCCAGTGTTCCTCCGACGTTGGATTGAGCAGTGAGGTAGTGCTTAAAAACTGCTGTCGTTAGAGCTAAAGGCTCTGGGTCTGGGAGCTGAGTGTTTGCTAGTGCCGAATCTTAGGGTATCTGTGAGAAATGATCAAAGTTTTTTCCACAATCCGAAATCCCGCCCACGGCAGTGGGTAGGATTTCTGATTTGTGCAAGCCTAAAGCCAAAGGGGAATTGTAGGCAGGTGTCTGCAATTGGAGACATTTGAAGCGCAGGTGAACACGCTTGTTGACACTGAGTCAACGGCTGTTTGGAACATTGCGTTGTTAAAGCAGCAACGAACCCTTGGCCTACAAATTGCCAACGCTATGAACGTCCACGGTATTTTGACACGAGCTCGCACCGCTCAACTTACAATTGTGCTTGATACGTTTCGCTGCGGCGAAACATTGTATATGCAAGCGATCACTAACAGAGTGATCCTCGTGGCACCGGGGTATCATTGCTGATCTACCTGGGGGAACTCTCAACCCTGGCTTGACCAGCCCTCATATCCACTCAAGGCTCGGTTGCTTCTCGCGCAACTGCGCCTCTCCTTTTACTCACTCGGAGGTCCAGACAAATGGCAAGAACAACAGCTTACGCCTCAATTTTCCTCGCCCTGACTCTTTTGACCACAACGATTGTCCCCTTCTCCGTTTCATCTAAAACCAGCAACACGACCAATGCCGCGCCACTGAATTCCATGCTGCACTCTTCTGCCGAGCGACGCACGCTCGGCAACGACGTGCTCGTTGGTTCTTTTATACTGAACGTGCAAATCCAGCAGCAGAGCGTGACAATCACGCGCCGTGGCGGCATTCACGCTGCTAATGTGCCGGCTACCGACTTACAGGCAAGTTTTGCCTCATGGGATCCAACGTCAAGAACTGCAACGCTGCTCGTGTCCATTAACAACGTTGGAGCGGCGAGCCTCGTTGGTCCAATCGATGTGGTTATCACCAAGATAGCCTCGCCGGAAGTGACTGTTGCCAACGCCGATGCCGGAACCGATTTTGGATCGTGGACTTTCTCTTACGGCCCAGGTCAACTTGGACCAGATCCTAATCTGTCGCCGGGCGAAACCTCGTCGACAAAGCAATGGCAGTTCATCAGTCCTGCCGCCAGGGCTTTTCAGGTGGAGGTGGCAGTGTCTGCCGGAGTGCCGCTTGCTCCCGGCGTCGGAGCCACTATCGAGGGTGAAGACGGAACAAGCGTCACCGTACAGCCCAACTCGATACCTTACGAGGTATTGATCGACAGTAAGGCAGTCCCACCCTCCGATGTAGCTGCTCCGCTGGGTGACCTGGAATTTTCGGGTGCGATGAACCTTACGTTTGAGCCGGTCGCGGCGACTGATGTGCCGCCCTCGAGCGCTCCGCTGACACTCTCAATGCCGGCCCCATCTGCTACGTCTACGGCGCACTTCGTCGTCGCTCAACAAATGTTAGTAGACAATATCAACATACCTGAGCCTGCGCTGACGGATCAGCTCGTCGCGTCTGACACAGCCACACTGATCAATGGAAACATGGTCACACAAGCTGACATCTTCCCCGGTATTTTTGCCGGAGGTCTCTTCGTCTTTGTTGCCAACCATGGGTCCGGTTTCGCGACCGGTCAGGTCTCTGACGGCACCGGGATTCGCCCGGGCGCCGTGATAAGCAACAGCACTAACACGCTCGTTTCGATCGCAAATGGAAGCGGAACGTACAATCTTTATATCAATGGTGGACCATTCAGCGTCACGGCTTTCGATCCGTTGCAGGGTTCACAAGGTACAAATACCGGCAACATCATCACCTCAGGCTCAACGGTTAACGTCAACATTGCCGTAGTACCGCTGGCGACTCCTCCCGTTACGCGTGACGGCATTCGCAATGGTGGTCTTGAACGCGGCGACCTGACGAGTTGGGCCACGACCGGGGCGGCGCAAGCCCGTCAGCAGTTAGGACCTACCTCCACCGGAGTAGTCATCCGTCCGACAGAAGGAAAGTGGATGGCCGACATTACCACTGGAGACGGATCGGTTGGCGGTGTGGGTTCGAGTTTGAAGCAACGCTTCATCGTGCCTGCCGGAGTGCAAACGCTGCGCTTCGACTTCAACTTCGTTAGTGAAGAATTTCCGGAATTCGTCGGCTCGATCTTTGACGACTCGTTCCGCGCTGTGATCACTACACCTAACGGACAGACCACGTTTGCCCAGGTGAGCGTCAATCAATCAGGCAACTTTACGCTCATTGGCGACTGCGGTTTCCCGGGTGGCGATAGTACCTGTGGTCAGACAGGGTGGCGTGAAGGAAGCGTCAACGTATCAGCATTCGCGGGAACAGGGACGCCGATCAATGTTGACCTGATCTTTTCGGCTAACGACGCCGGCGACAATATTTTCGACACGCACGTCCTGCTGGATAACATGCGGTTCAGCACCGTATTCATCGATGCCAAAATCATCAGTGGCGCGACGGCTGATCTGGCACGAGTAGAGCAGGAGGTTCGCAATGCGAACGAGGTCCTTTCACAGGCCGGAATCAACGTGCAGCTTCGTGGCGTTCAAACCGTTGCTGATCCCGGTGGTCTGCTGGATCTTGATATCACCTTCACAGGGATGCTGACCGCGGAAGAGGCGACTGCCGTGGGTCTTTCGCGTAGTGGAGTTGCCACGGACATGAATTACTACTATGTCCGCTCGTTCACGGGATTGGGCGCACTTGCGATCGCCCTCGGTCCTGATGACTTTAGCGATGTCAATATCCTGACTAACTCCGGCATCCTGATGAGTGACACAGTTACTCCTGAGACGCTGGCTCATGAGCTGGGACACATCATCATATCGCCGGCCAGTGCCGGAAGCGTTTTGGAGCATAGTGTTGGCGTGGCAAACAACATTATGAACACTCCGCGAACGGTTCCGCGTAACCTGGTGAATCGGCAACAGTCGGCCAGTATCAACCGCCCTGGAGCACCGCTCCTGCGCCCGTGATGTGGTCTATGTCTGGAATGCGCAGACCGATTCAAGATCGGTCTGCGCCTTACATCCCAATCCGGTAGAATGACTTTGCGTGTTAAGGGGTCCTCGGATGATATGTTTCGCCCTGGTTTAAATCTCCGGCTATTGCTGCTGAGCGCAATACTCTTGAGTGTGGCTGCGCACAATCAAAGCGAACAGCGGACCGATACCTCCGAACAGTTTTTGAATGGAACGGAGCAGGGAAGAGTTGTACTCACTTACCTGCGTTGCAGCGATCTTGACTGTGTGGAAGCGCTCAAGCGGGTTGTTGAATTGGGCCGTGACGTAGTTC
>Ga0126311_10001810_pt1 | contig 10487 bp, 11 predicted proteins | sample Plot61_FD_92539 | JGI IMG/M metagenome (GOLD analysis project Ga0126311, IMG submission 92539) | Serpentine soil microbial communities from UC McLaughlin Reserve, CA, USA - Plot61 | ecosystem: Environmental > Terrestrial > Soil > Grasslands | place: USA: UC McLaughlin Reserve, Lake County... | reverse complement strand
TTTGGACCAGCCCGGCCAAAGCATTTCATAGGTGACTCGTCCCAGGAGGTACGCATCGCCGTTCGAGTACTCCTCCGTAATGTAGCGCATTCTCTCGGGGCTATTTGTGTTCTGCCACCAGTATTCCATCGTATCTGCGTCAAAGACACCATCCAGGGTGATCCACGCTTTCACCCAGAGCTTCCTCATGGTTGCTCTCCTTCCAGGAATACGATCTGCTCACCTCTTGCAAGCAAGAAATACATTACCACCACAGACGCCTCGCCTCGATCATCGAATGCCGGCAAGAGCCCAGGGTTTATGGCGAGATTTGCCCCCTAAAGCCGAACTTCCCAGAACCCCGTAAAGCGGAAGTTCAACTTCGCAGAATTAACCTTCCACGCACTCCGGTGAATAGGGCATGAAGAAGGGACGGGGCCTGCGTTTCATCGCCTGCGCCTGCCTCGAGTTCGCTTGCGCCGTCTTGCTGCTCACGAAAGTACGCAACGGGCCCTAGCTGGTATACAGGACAGCCATCGGAGCGGCACACGCCTCCGGGTCGTCCAGCCAGGGGCTGTGCTCACCGGCCACCACCTCGAAGCGGCCGTGCGGCATCAGCTCAGCCCTGGCCCGCGCGTCTGAGAGGGCTTGTAAGCTGGTGTCGCCCTCGCCCCAGAGCACCAGCACCGGTCGCGAGATGGCGCGCAGCTCGTCGTCCCTGAGCGCGTGGCGTGGCGGTTGTGCGTCGATGCCCCTAAACAGCTCCCGCAGCTCGCTCGAGACGGTCGTGGCGTACCGGGGGCGGTGCGTGGCCAAGTAGGTGGCGCGCACCAGTTCCGGATAGTTCCTGACGGCGTCCTCGCCCATGGTGCCCGCAAGGATGCGCCTGTAGGCCTGAGGGGGCATCGGCATCCAGAGCATCAGCGGCCCCAGCACGGGGCGTGCCAGGAGGCGCAGCGCCTCGATCCGGGAGCCGAAGGCGACGGCCGGGAGCCCTATCGCGGTTACGGAGCGCACCCGCTCGGGCGCATCGAGTGCCAGCCACAGGGCGAACATGGCACCTTGGGAATGCCCGACGACGTGTGCCGCATCCAGCCCGAGCTCGTCGAGGCAGCCCTTTAGCATCTCCTCGAACCATCCGCGCAGATCGACGCCACGAAAATCGACGGCGTCCGCCGTGCCGTGGCCGGGCAGGTCGAGCATGATGCTTCGCGCCTCGGGCAGGTGTTCTACGAGCGGCGCCCAGTTGGCGAGGCAGAGGCTGAACCCGTGCAGGAACAGCAGCGGTTCTCCGCCCCCGGTCTCAGCCACGCGCAGGCGCACGCGCGGTTGCCTCAGCGCCAATTGTCGGACGGTGGGGCTCAACCCGAGGCTGCGAAAGACCCGCGCTTCGGCGTCGAGGTAGGCCGGATTTTGTGGCATCTCGCGTTCCTCACACTCGTAACGTGGACATCATACGCTCCCGCGCGGAGAAGGGCACAAGGCACGAAGCGGGTCCGGATACTGCCAGCGAACTTCTGAGAACGTCGTCAACGCGAAGTTCGCCAAACATCCCTTCAAGGCACTCTGGGGAATCCACTTAGGCGGCGAGGAGCCCAATCCCGAGCGCGACGACGCCGAGGGTGAGCGCCACCACACCGACATACAGCAGCGCGATGAAGCGGGTGGGCCTCGTGACACCCCGCCTGGCGGCGGAGAGGAAGAAGCCTGCAGGCATCAGGATGGCCGCAGCCCAGATGCCATTGCGGGCGACAATGGCGAGCACACCGCTCAGATGCGCGGCGTCAGCGAGGATCTGGCCGACCAGGGCCAGGGTGACCAGCACGCCGGCGTGGGCGTGCCCCGCGCGGAAGAACGCCTGCTGGAAGGGAGTCGTGGGCTGGTTGCCGCGCACGACGCGCAGCATAAACCAGCCGCCGTATTCGACGGCTACGATCGTTAGCAGAAGCACACCTGCGGTGCTTAGGGTAGCGTGGGAGAGCGTCAGTGTCGTGTGCATGTGGACCTCCGCGCGATCGAATCTTTACCCTCTCAAGATACCGCGGTCTGATCGCCCAGGAGCCGCCGTAGCTCAGGGCATGTCTGCTCGCTTTTATGAGGAAGCCAGGGAAAGTCGTGATAATGCTCCTAGGCAGCCGATCTCAGCCAGGGGTGCTCATAGATGTTGGCCCGGGGCTGTGCGGACTTCCGTGAATTAACCTTCCGAGACTGTATGAAAAGTCCGGATAGGTGTCGAACCAATGCCTCACCGAGCGCAGAAAACGGCCCCACGGGACTCTAGTTCGGCGTTTCGTGCTACCGAAGACCCACCATCGGGGCTTCCCAACCAGTTTTCATACAGTCTCTCCCCGAAGGTGGGTGAATAGCGTCGAGATGCGCTGTCGGATGGGCCTCCGCATGGGCGGGGCCGCCTTCGCGGTCTTCGTCGGCTTATTACTCGACGCGCTGGTAGGTCATGGTGAAGTCGGGCTGCCAGGTCACGCCGTTGTCGTGGGATATCTCCCCGGTCGACTCCATGACGTCCGGGCCACGGAAACGTGCGCTGGAGCGCTGTGAGAAGTCCTCGTCCAGGCGGATCATCGACCATCCGGCGTTGTCGACTTCGAGTTCGAAGACTCGGGTGATCCCGCGGACGTCGAAGTAGTGGTATCGGTCATCCGACAGCAGCGCCATGGCGTCCGGGAAGTCGGGGTGATAGTACGTCCAGTGCTGTAGCACGAACGCCCCGTCCAGCACCCGCTCGTAGCGCTGCCGACCGGTGAGTGGACCCGAGGGGACTTGAACCCCTGACCTCCGCCATGCGAGGGCGGCGCTCTCCCGACTGAGCTACGGGCCCGTGAAGGCTCAGCAATCCTAGCAGCCGGAGCCCGGATTGCAAGGTAAAGAACGGAGGGTGTGGCGACGCCTTCGTCGGTCCTTACCATGCCGAAGCCGACGACGTTGGACACGAACTCGCCAGGTTCTCCGAAGGCGGACTTCCGCGTTTCAGTGCTCTACGAGGTTCTCCGGGCTAGGGTTACTCAGACGTTTGCATAGCCCGAGTGGGCTACCGCGAGGGGACGGATGTAACCTCTGGGTAACTTGGCTGTGGATCTTGGACCCTGTAAGCTATCGAAAGGTCGAGTGTTCGGCGAAAGCGGGGAGGAGCGATGGGCGAAAAGCGCGACAGGGACGTCGAGAAGATCTACTCCACCTCGGAGTTTGTGGCGAAGGTTAGAAGGCTGGCGGATGCGCTGGAAGCGGGCGAGCGGTTCGAGATCCAGGTCGCCGGGGAGAGGGTCTATGTGCCCGCCCGTGCCGAGTTCAACGTCGAACACGAGCGGGAGGGGGATGAGGAGGAGATCGAGTTCCAACTCAAGTGGACCAACTCATGAGTTCCTCAATTTAGAGCCCGAGGTGCAGCAATCACATAACTAATTGCACAGACCTCGTAGAAGATGCATTGCTGGAGGTTAACTAGCGAGACGGCTTCCTCCAGAACTTACTCGAAACATGGTGCCCGAGCATCGAGGCCAGAGTCTTCTCCTGCATTGATCTCCGCCTCCACGAACCAGCGCAGTTCTCCTCGAGTATGGAAGCCGGTCGTACAACGCCCATCTCTGGCGTAGGTTGCGGCAGCGCGGCAGTACGGTAGGACCATCGGTAAACTGACACTGTAGTCCTAGTACCGGAATTGATTTCCTGAACTAATTCCGGTACCGAGATGGCTTGGCACCCTTTATTGTAGAGATATGGAAGTGAACAGGCGCAACACATACAGGATCTCTGAAGCCGCCCGCGAGCTCGGTATCTCGATCGAATGGTTAAGGAAAGGCGAGGCGCGAGGTTTCTTCCCTCCGGCCCTGCGCGACAGCAATGGCCACCGCTACTACACCGAGGAAGACTTAGAGCGCATACGTAACAGGCCCACAGCCCGCAAGCCCCACAAACATGACAGAGAGTCTCCCGAAACGGCCGGGGTGTGACTGCAATGCCCAAGATGCAATTGAACGTAGCAACCCACCTTGTCTTCGCGGAGTGCTGTTGGTTTGCTACCTCGGCCGTCTTCGACGTTCACTACGGCACCTCGGCGGTGCTGAGTGTAGCTGTAGCTTCCGTTCTCCCAGATGCCGGCTACCCTGGGAGCACGCTCGGTTATCGATTTGGCAGTGTATGCGAGGACCTCAAACGCTACTTCGACCACCGTGGCTTCTTGCACTCCTTTTTGGCCTTGCTGCTCATAACGCCGGTTCTTGGCTTGGTGCTGTGGTGGATCACGGGCAACCCTGCACTCGCGGTGGCCATCTTCGTCGGACATGGCTCGCACCTCGTCGCCGACATGATGACGATCGGAGGAGTCCAACTTTTCTGGCCCTCCCGGGCGATAGCGGTCTTCCCCGGCCGCCACGATTACCGCGTCATCAGAGGTTCGGCCTCAGAGCGCGTGTTTGTCGGTGTGGTGCTGGTTCTGGCGCTCCTTTTCTACCCGGTCTCGAGGGTAGGATTCGACGGTTTGATCTACCGCATGGGTGGCGCGGATCAGGTCTACGGCAGGGTCACGAAGGTCACCGATGGCGACACCGTCTCCGTGGAGGTCTACGGCCAGGTCCAGCCCGTGAGGCTCATCGGGGTTGATACCCCGGAGAAGGTGGCCCAGGACCAACCCGTAGGCTGCTTCAGCAGGGAGGCGAGTGCCTACACGAAGAAGGTTTTGACCGACAGGCTCGTGAGACTCGAGATGCCGCGCATAGGAGACTCGGAGGATGCCTACGGTAGGACCCTCGCCTACATCTATCTGAATACGGACAGAGACGGCTCCTACGAGCATCTCTTCAACGAAGACCTGATCGAACTGGGTTTCGCACGCACCACGACCTTCTCCCACACCTACCGACGTGAGTTCGAGCACTTGCGTGAGGACGCCGAAGCTCGGGGCGTCGGCCTGTGGGGTGCCTGCCCAAGCAGGCAACCGTAGACCGGATATTTCATGTTACTCCAGGATGCGCCGTATCCCTGCCCGCAGCCGCTGCCACAGTGTGGGCTCGTCCGTGTCCTCTGCTATCACTTCGGGGCTCGGCTTCACCCCCTCCACGAAACCTGTCGCCACCAGTCGAACCACCGCTTCTACTACGGCATCCGACGCGGGCGCCTCGTGCTTGGCCTGGTACTCGGAGGTGAGATCCTGCAAGGTGTGCTCGCCGTCGAGGCGCTGCCAGACGAACCAGCCTGCGGGCGAAAGGCGATGGTAAATATCTCGCCTGGGGTCCTTGAGGGTGGTGATGGTCTCTCCGGTAAGAGTGCTGCGGTGATGAACCTCTATCCCGCGCACCCAACGCGGGCGATCACGCATCCGCACAAGCTCGAGCATCCTCTCGCGCGTTTGCGGATCCTCCCCGAGGACCTCCAAGAGATCGGTCCGACGCAGCACGAGCAGCGTGCACGGTTCGATGGCTCTCACCGTGGCATTACGTGGTTCGCCGGTGAGCAGGGCCGCCTCCCCGAAGAGGGAGCCGGGACCGAGCGTGGCCAGATTGCGTTCGTCGCCCTGGGGGCCTCCCCCAAGCACCTCCACACGACCGCTCCGTAGTACGTAGCACTCCTCGCCGGCTTCGCCCCTGCGGATGATGGTTTCTCCGGTCGAGACGTCAATGCGCTCGAGCCGGGCCGCGAGGCGCCGCAGCCGCTCGCCGTCCAGTGTGGAAAAGGGACTCGCCTGCTTGAGAAACCTCGCTACCAGCAAGTCGTCTGCCAACTTCTCGAAGGCAGAGCGCGCTTCGGGATTTGCCTCGAGTGCCCTGTGGAAGTCCGCCGCGTGCAGGCTAAGCAAGAAGAGGGGCTCGATGGCGGTAACCGTAGCCTGCCATCTGCTACCGGGCTCGATCAGGGATATCTGACCGAAGAGCTCCCCCGGTCCCAACGTCGCCGAAGGCACAGTGCCTGAGGGCCCGGTCGTCGATGCCTCGGCCCTGCCTTCCACGATCAAATAGAGTCGGTCGTCGGTATTACCCTCGACCACTACGGTATCGGCGGCCCCGAAGCGCTCCTCCGTCAAGCACGTAGCCAGATCCTCTAGCACCGGAGCGGGCAGGTGCGAGAAAGCCGGCATCCCTGCCAGTAGCTCCAAGCGTCTCCCGGGTGAGACGGCCCGATCCTCCGATCCCGGTTCCCTCACGGCCTACACAAACCTTTCCCGACCTCCGACGTTCCTCTCTAGAGATCATTAAACACAAGCCCGCGCCCGGATCAAGCGCTGGCCCTCGTCCTTTTTAGCTCGCCGTTCATCTTTTCGACAGCGTACTCCAGATCTTCGTTCAGGTTGATACACTGGCTATAATTACCCCCGAGGATATGAGATCCTTCGAACACCCCATGGAGAAGCTACGCCGCAAGGAGCACGATCCTGGCGCGCCGATCGCAGAGGCGGACGCCATGGCGGTACGAACGATGATCTCTGCACTATCGGACAGGTTGGAGTAGCCGCGGTGGGTGTCCCGGGCGAACTCGAACGGGGCCGTGAGTCCTACGCAAGACGAGCGTGGACGGACGCCTACATTGCGCTGTCAGACGCCGATCGGGCGGCTCCGCTCGGGGCCGAGGACCTCGAGTTGCTCGCGACCTCAGCCTACATGCTTGGTCGCGACGATGACTGCCTGGGCGGCCTCGAGCGTGCCTATCACTTGCACCTCGACGCCGGCGAAGCGCTACGTGCGGTACGTTGCGCTTTCTGGGTGGGCATCACCCTTGCGCTCCGTGGAGAGATGGGCCGTGCGAGCGGATGGCTCGGCCGCGCCCAGCGGCTGGTCGAACGTGAAGCGGAAGATTGCGTCGAGCGGGGCTACCTGCTGGTGCCAGTCATGTTGCGGCATGAGGCCGTGGGTGACTGGGAGGCCGCGTACGCCACCGCGGCCGACGCCGTCGAGATCGGCGAGCGCTTCGGCGATGCAGATCTGCTCGCCCTCACCGTACACGAGCAAGGGTGCGCCTTGATCCAACAGGGAAGGGTCGAGGAGGGCCTCGGGTTGCTGGACGAGGCCATGGTCGCGGTGATCGCGGGGGAACTGTCGCCCATCGTCACCGGCATAGTCTATTGCAGCGTGATCGCGGGCTGTCAGGAGGTATATGCGCTGCGCCGCGCCCAGGAATGGACCGCCGCCCTGACGCAGTGGTGCGAGGATCAGCCCGACATGGTTGCCTTCAGCGGCCGGTGCCTGGTACATCGCGCCGAGATCATGGAACTGCACGGTACGTGGCGGGAAGCGCTGGAAGAGGCGCGCCGGGCTCGCCAGCGTTGCGAACAGGGGAACAACCAGTCGGCCGCCGCCCAGGCTTTCTACCGCCAGGGGGAACTCCACCGCTTGCAGGGGAAGTTCTCCGCGGCCGAGGAGGCGTACCGGGACGCGAGTCGGTATGGGTGTGAGCCACAGCCAGGCATGGCCCTCTTGCGATTGGCCCAGGGGAAAGACGACGCGGCGGCCGCCGCGATCCAGCGGGCAGTAGGTGAGACCACCGATCCCCTTAAGCGCACAAGACTCTTACCCGCCTACGTCGAGATCATGCTCGCCGTGGGCGATGTCGAGGAGGCGCGCAGCGCCTGCGACGAACTCCAGGAGATCTCGGCGCACTACGAGAGCCCCATGCTGGGTGCGATGGTTGCCCACGCCCACGGAGCGGTTGACCTGGCCCAGGGCGACGCGCGGGCTGCCCTGCTCGCGCTGCGTCGAGCGTGGCAGGTATGGCAGGAGCTCGAGGTACCGTACGAGGTCGCGCGCGTGCGTGTGCTCCTCGGGCTGGCCTGCCGTGCCCTCGGCGACGACGATAGTGCCGCGTTGGAGCTGGAAGCGGCCCATGACGCCTTCGCACGGCTTGGAGCGGTACCCGACCTCGCCCGCCTCGAATCGCTAATCCGACGTGCCACGTCCGCCGATGCTCAAAGGCTGACGCCCCGTGAACTTGAGGTGCTGCGTCTGGTCGCCGCCGGCGAGACTAACAAAGCTATCGCCACTAAGCTGGTCCTCAGCGAGAGGACCGTGGACCGGCACGTGAGCAACATCTTTACAAAGGTGGGCGTGACCTCGCGCGCTGCGGCCACAGCTTACGCTTACAAGCACGAACTCCTCTGAACGCCCTTATGGGTAGAACTACCCACGCCGCCATGTAGCGGAAGTTGGGTGATTCCCCCGATGCACCACCTCCTCGTCGGGGACAGACTGTCGGTTGTGCAGACCCGCACTGGCGACGAGGAGGCATCGATGAACAGACAGAGTGACATGGAGGAACGCAGTCGACCGCCTACTGGCGAAGTCGTCGTCATCGGCGGCGGGCAGGCAGGCCTCTCGGTCGGCTACGAGCTGGCTAAGCGGGATCTGCCCTTCGTGATCCTGGACGCCAACGAACGGATCGGTGACTCCTGGCGCAAGCGGTGGGACTCGCTCCGCCTGTTCACCCCCGCGCGCTACGATGGGTTGCCGGGCTGGCCCTTCCCCGCGTCTGCCTGGTCGTTTCCCACCAAGGACGAGATGGCTGACTATCTGGAGGCCTACGCAGCTAGGTTCGATCTCCCTGTTCGGACCGGCGTCCGCGTGGACGGGCTCTCTAGGGAGGCAGACCGGTACGTCGTGGCGGCCGGGGACCACCGGTTCGAGGCCGACCACGTCGTGGTGGCATCGGGGGCGTACCAGAGCCCCTGGGTCCCCGCCTTCGCCACCGAGCTCGATCCGGGCATCGTGCAGCTGCATTCCAGCGAGTACCGGAATCCATCCCAGCTGCAGGAGGGCGGTGTCCTCGTCGTCGGCGCCGCCAACTCGGGGGCCGAGATCGCCCTGGAGGTTTCCAGGGACCACCGGACCTGGCTGTCGGGGAGGCACCCCGGCCAAGAACCCACCCGCCCCGGAAGCAGGTGGGATCGGTTACTCACACCGGTGATCTGGTTCATGTTCTCGAAGGTGCTGACCGTGAAGACGCCGATCGGGCGGAAGGTTCGGCGGGAGCTCCATTCCCGAGGTCTCCCGCTCGCCCGGGTCCGGCCGGAGAACTTCACGGCCGCCGGGATCGAGAGAGTGCCGAGGACGACGGGGGCGCAGGACGGCCTGCCGGTGCTCGACGATGGACGGGACCTCGAGGTCGCGAACGTGATCTGGTGCACCGGGTTCGTGCCGGACTTCACCTGGATCGATCTTCCGGTCTTCGCCGAGGACGGAAGCCCAGTGCACGACCGCGGCATCGTGAGATCCGAACCGGGCCTGTATTTCGTTGGACTGTTCTTCTTGTATGCGGTGACCTCGTCGCTGGTCGGCGGGGTCGGAAGGGACGCCGAACACATCGCCAAGCACATTGCCTCACGCGAACTGAATAGCCGGCCGAGAGTACGCGCGCCGGTTGGAGCATGATGCCGTGAGGTACCAAGTGGAACGTGTACCGGAAGATCAGCAACTCGAACTGAAAGCCGCCAACAGAGCCGGGATGGCGTTCACGATGTACACGGGTGCCCTTCAGGATCTTCCTGCGGAGCTAGCCCTAAGGGAGGTCATTCCCCTCCTGTCCCGCCTGGCGAGAGATCCCGACTTTCTTGCCTCACGCATCCTGCCCCGCATTGAGGAGGCGAAATGGGCCGAAGACTGGTATGTAGCCTATCGCCACGACGACCCAGCGCGCTCCTACTCTCTTCAGATCTTCGTCTGGCCTCCGGGGTCTGCTACCAGGATCCACGACCATTCCTCCTGGGGAGCCTTCTGTTGTGTCGTAGGCTCCGTCATCGAAGAACGCTACGAGCGCACTGACGATGGCTCACTGCCCGATCATGCCCGCTTGAAGAAGCTCTGGCGGTTCGAGTGGAGCAGGGAAGATGGAATCTCGACCGTGCTTCCGTATGAGGGGGGCATTCATAGCGTATGTAACCCCACAGGAGAACCGGCCATCTCGGTGCACCTCTATGGTCCCAGGCTTGATGAGATAGACGGGCGGGATTACGATCCTTCCCACGACTACGTCTGCGACCGACCAGACGACTGACGGAGGTACATAAATCATCGAGGGCAGATGGAACAACGTCCCGCTTCCCGAGCCTCACATGGCCGGAATCCTCGTCAGCGGGGTGCTGCACCTTATTCGCCCTTGGAGACTCTCTGGGAGTAAGCGACCGTATCGTGGCGCTGGATGGATCCTTGTCGGGGCCGGAGTCGCGATCTCAGCATCGGCGGTGCGAGCCGCCTCCGAGGTCGACTTGGAGCGACCCTCCACACTCATTTCCAGTGGGCCTTACGCCATCGTCCGCAACCCGATGTATGTCGGCTGGACCTTACTCTATCTCGGAGTTGCTCTTATCACGCGGAACGCGTGGTTGGTAGCATCACTCCCAGTTGTGGTAGGACTTATCCACCGGGACGTACTGCGAGAAGAGCACACGCTGGAGCGCTCATTCGGGGAAAACTACACCCGATACCGGAAGCTGGTTCGTCGATATCTTTGATTGCTGGTGCCGAACGCCAGTTTGTCAGCGTACTCTGTTGGAATTGCGTATTCCAATCTGACTT
>Ga0126311_10001809_pt1 | contig 10488 bp, 10 predicted proteins | sample Plot61_FD_92539 | JGI IMG/M metagenome (GOLD analysis project Ga0126311, IMG submission 92539) | Serpentine soil microbial communities from UC McLaughlin Reserve, CA, USA - Plot61 | ecosystem: Environmental > Terrestrial > Soil > Grasslands | place: USA: UC McLaughlin Reserve, Lake County... | reverse complement strand
GAGATGCAGATGATCTTCCAGGACCCCTACGCCTCGCTCAACCCACGCAAACGAGTCGGGCAGATCGTCGGCGACCCGCTCAAGCGCCAGGGGGTGGCGTCGGGGTCGGAGCTGCGGCGCCAGGTGCAGGAGCTGCTGGAGCGGGTCGGTCTTTCCAGCGAGCATTTCAATCGCTTCCCGCACGAGTTCTCCGGCGGCCAGCGGCAGCGGATCGGGATCGCCCGGGCGATCTCGCTGAAACCGAAGCTGGTGATCTGCGACGAGCCCGTCTCGGCGCTAGACGTCTCGATCCAGGCGCAGATCGTCAACCTGCTCGACGACCTCCAGGACGAGTTCGGCCTCGCCTACCTCTTCGTCGCCCACGACATCGGCGTCGTCCGCCACATCTCTGACCGGATCGCGGTGATGAACGAGGGCAAGATCGTCGAGCAGGGGAGCGCCGATCAGGTCTGCGAGCACCCGCAGGACGACTACACGAAGAAACTGCTGGCGGCGGTGCCGATTCCGGATCCGCGGGAGAGTCGGGAACGCACCAAGGCCTAGGCCGGCGGGTCCTGCCGGACGTATGCTCGGGAAATGACGCTTCCCCTCGAGCCGCCGATCAAGCCTCAGCTGGCGCTGACGCGGAAAGCGTTGCCGGAAGGGGAGGATTGGGCTTATGAGCCTAAGTTGGATGGGTTTCGGGCGATCGTCTTCGTTGACGGCGAGGACTTCTTCATTCAGTCGCGTGGGGGCAAACCGTTTAACCGCTACTTCCCCGAGCTGGAGTTCGCGCCTGGGCGTTGGGTACTCGACGGGGAGCTGGTAATCCGGGACGCCGATGGCAACCTGGAATTCGACTCGATGCAGGAACGTATCCATCCGGCCGAGTCGCGGATCGAGATGCTCTCGAAGCAGATCCCCGCCAGCTACATCGTCTTTGACCTGCTGGCCGAGGGCGACGAGGTGCTCTGCGAGCGACCGCTGCGCGAGCGCCGCGAGCGGCTGGAGGCGATCGCCGCCGAGGCGGGTCTCGAGCTGACGCCGCTGAACGCCGACGCGGAGCAGGCTGAGCGCTGGCTGAACAGCATCGAGGGGGTGATGGCCAAGGACCTCAGCGCCCCCTACATCCCCGGCAAACGCAAAGGCATGGCGAAGGTCAAGCGCGAGCGGACGATTGACTGCGTGGTGATGGGCTGGCGGCCGGGCAAAGAGGAGGGCACGGTCGGCTCGCTGATCCTCGGCCTCTACGACGACGGCGATCTGCGCACCGTCGGCCACATCTCCGGCTTTACCGCCGCGGCGAAACGCAGCATGCGGGCGATGCTGGCGCCGCTGGAGACGGGGCAGAGCGGGACGGCGGAGCCGAGCCGTTGGACTGGCGGGCGGGACTTGGAGTGGGTCGAGCTTCGGCCTGAGTTGGTGATCGAGGTTGGGTATGACCATGCGGCTTCTGGGCGGATACGGCATGGGGCGCGGTTTCATGCGTTTCGGGACGACAAAGCACCCGAGGAGTGCAAGTTCGAACAGTTGGACGAAGGCGGGTAGGCGGGCGGGGCCTGTCACGGCAGGGACCCACCACCCCTTCCGGTAGCTAAAGCTTCCTCAGGGGTGGTCCCCCCTACCGTGCCACCCGCCCGAGACGCCGCTTGGTCAGACAGTTAGAAGAGCGAGGGCTGGGTGGTTACCCGCCGAGGGCTTGGCGGCGCCGGCGGGGGTCGCTCCGGGCCGCTTGAGGTGGGGCGGGTTGCTCTTCCTCTGCCCCAGCCTTTGACAGCTCTCGTTGCGTGGCGGCGTTGCTCCGGCTTCATGTAGGCGCGGTCTTGGTAGAGGGCCTCGTATTTGGGGATCAGGTCGGGGCGCTTGGCTTGTAGCCAGGCGAGGAAGACGTCCTTTACCTCTCCTCGGAGGTGGAGGGCGGCGGTGCCTAGGAAGGTTGCTCCGGCCTTTTTGGCTCTTTCGACGATCGGGCGGACTTGGTCGGGGTGGTCGTTGATTCCGGGCATCAGCGGCGCGATCAGGACGCCGGAGTCGATGCCGCGGCGGCGGAGCTCGGCGACCGCGTCGAGGCGCGCGGCGGGGCTGGGGGTGTGCGGCTCGGTCGCGCGCCAGGCGTCCTCGTCGAGCGTCGGCACCGAGAGGTTGACCGAGACCGGCAGCTTCTTCGCCATCCGCTCGAAGATCTCAACGTCGCGCATCACCAGCGGCGACTTGGTCAGCACCGTGACCGGCGTCTCCGCCTCCTCCAGCGCCGCGAGGATCTCAGGCATCATCCGGTAGCGGCTCTCGACCCACTGATACGGATCGGTGTTCGTCCCCAGCGCCACCAGTTCCCGCTTCCAACTCGGCCGCGCCAACTCCGCCCGCACCAGCTCCGGCACGTTGACCTTGACGACAATCTCCCGCTCGAAGTCGCGGCCGGGCCCGAGGTCCAGATACGAATGGGTTCGGCGGGCGAAGCAATAAGTGCAGGCATGACTGCATCCTCTGAACGGGTTGATCGTCCAGCTGAACCCGAAACGTCCTCCCGGCACGTGGTTCAGGGCCGAGCGGGCGCGGACCTCGTGGAAGTTGATCCCCATCGCCTCGGGGGCGTCGAAGGTGCGGACGACGGTGCCGTCTCCTACTCCAGGCAGACGCAGGTCGTTCTCAACTCGCTGCTCGTCCCATCTCATACGAACATATGTTCGCACACACCGCGGATGGGCCGGGACGCTAGACGCTCGAGCCGGTCTCTTCCCGCTGGTAGGAGGCGAGCTGCGCCAGCGCTTTCGTCCGGGCTTTGGAGCGGAGCGGCGGCAACAGCGCGATCAAGTGGCCGCTCGGCCCGGGGCCTGCTTGGCCCAGTTGCGGAAGTCGAACTCGTCGACGTGGTCGGCGATCCGGCCGTCGTCGGCGAAGCGGAAACGCGCCTTGATGTCGTTGACCACCGGCCGGCCGGTGGAGAAGGTGTAGCGGGCGATCCAGTGGGCGCTGCCGGTCTCCTCGCCGGCCTCGTGCTCGTGCAGCTCGATCTTCAGGTCGCTGGCGCGGCCGGTCAGCATCCGCCACATCGCGCCGATTTCGTCGCCCTCGAGGTCGCCGAAGGCGGGGTCGCGAAAGTGTGCGCCCGGCGCGTAGCAGGCGGTCATCGCGGTGCCGTTGCACTGCCCGAACGCCTCGTAGAGCCGCTCGATCGTCGCCTGGTTCGCCTCTGCCGACATGCGCCCACCTTACGCACTGCAGAGTCGATCCTGCTGGAATCCCCGCGGTGCGCCCGATCCTCCGTGACCGCAGGACCTGGATCTGGCTCGCCGTGTGGGTGTCCACCCGGGCCCTGATCGTCGCCGAGGTCGGCTTCTGGGCGACCGCTCACCCGCGGTTCGAGGACGTCAACAACTACGAGACCTGGTCGCACCACATCACCAGCCACGGCGCGCTCCCAGGTGGGGAAGCCTGGCAGTACCCGCCCGGCGCCGGCCTGCTGATGCTCCTCCCCCGGCTCGTCCCGGCCGGCTACGGGGGCGCCTTCGTTGGCCTGATGCTCCTGGTCGATTTCATCGGATTCCTCCTCTTGGCCCGGCTCTGCCGGCGCTCCGGCAGCGACACCGGCGTCTGGGTCTGGCTGCTGGGGCTGCCGCTGCTCGGAACCTTCGCCGTGCTGCGCTTCGACCTCGTCCCGACCGTGATCGCGATGGGCGCCTTGCTCGTTATCCACCGACGCCCCACCTGGTTCGGTGCGCTCATTGGGCTGGGGGCGGTGATCAAGGTCTGGCCGGCGCTGCTGCTGTTTGGCGAGTGGGACCGGCCGCGGTTGCTGCGGTCCGTCGGCGCCGCCCTGGCCGCGATCGCCCTGGTGTTCGTGATCTCGACGATCGCCTTCGGCGACACGACCGGCTTCCTCTCCCACGGCGGTGATCGCGGCCTGCAGGAGGAAGCCGTGGCCACCATCCCCTGGCAGCTCGGACAGATCGTCAGCGGCGACCCCTACCAGCGCGAGATCCGCTCCGGCGCCTGGGAGATCGCCACCCCGACCGCGGACACCGTCGCCTCCCTGCTGCGGTGGCTGACTCTTGCCACCCTGGCCGCCGCCGCGGTCTGGTGGCGGTTCCGGACACGGGCGATACGGGCCGGGCGGGAGGATCTGGCCGACCCTGCGCTAAGCCGCGACTTCGTCTTCACCGTCGTCCTGCTCGTCGTCATCCTCAGCCCGGTGCTCAGCACCCAGTACATGGTCTGGCTGCTGGGCCTGGCGGCGGTTGTTCTCAGTGCCGGGACCATCCGCCTCGCCCGGCCTGCATGGATCGTGGTCGGCGCGACGCTGCTCTCCACCGCCACCTTCAAATCGCCGGAACTAACCCTGATCCGAGACCTCGCGCTGCTATGCGCGACGGTAGACGCAACGGCGGCGATGGTCGGTCTGCTGAGACGGCGAGAGCGTGACAGTCCGCAAATGGCTGCCACAGCTCGCCCTTGATCACTCGCCGAAACCGCAAAAAAGGTCCCTGAAGAGACGTTTTTGCGGTTTCGGCGAGTTGCTAACGTATTTGACGTGAACGTTAGGAAGAGATTTGGTGGGGTCGAGGCCGACCATGAGCACTACAAGTGGTGGGCTCTCTCCTGCACCAGCCTGGGGATGCTCCTGGTGGCGACGAACTCGGGGACGCTGATCATCGCCCTGCCGGACCTCGAGCGCGCGCTCGGCACCAGCCTGCTGGAATTGGTCTGGGTGATCCTCGCCTACATGATCTCTTCAACCGTGCTGGTGCTCACCGCCGGCCGCCTCTCCGACCTCTTCGGCCGCAAGACCGCCTTCGTCGGCGCCTTCGTCATCTTCGCTGTCGCCTCGCTCGGCGCCGGGTTCGCCGCTGACGGGACCCAGCTGATCCTCTGGCGAATCGTGCAGGGAATCGGCGGCGCCTTCATCTTCGCCAACGGCCCTGCCCTCGTCACCGACGCTTTCCCGCGTGAGCAGCTCGGCCTGGCGATGGGGACGAACACGATGGTGGCGGCCATCGGGCTGGTGATCGGTCCCGTCCTCGGCGGCGCCCTGGTCGCGATCTCCTGGCACTGGGTCTTCTGGTTCAACGTGCCGCTGGCGCTCGCCGGCGGCCTCTGGGGCGCGCTCGTCCTGCGCGAGCTCTCCAGCCGTGACGCCGTCCGCGGCTTTGACGTCGCCGGCACGCTCACCTTCGTCGTCGGCCTGACCGGCCTCGTCTACGGAATCTCGCGTGGCGGTATCTCCGGCTGGGACGACAGTCTTGTGATCGGCTCGCTGGCGGTCTCCGCCGTCATGCTGCCGCTCTTCGTCTTGATCCAGGACCGCGGCTCGGCGCCGATGCTCGACCTCTCGATCTTCCAGAACCGTCTCTTCGCAGCGGCGACCGGGGCGGCTTTCATCAACGGCCTCTCCCGCTTCGCCCTGATGTTCATCTTCGTCTTCTACTACCAGGGCGCCCAGGGGGACGACCCGATCACCGCCGGCATCAAGCTGGCGCCGATGGCGATCGGGATGCTCGTCGCCTCGCCGCTCGCCGGCGTCTGGGCCGACCGCCACGGCTCCCGCACCCTGGCCGCCGCCGGGATGCTTGTCACCGCCCTCGGCCTCGGCCTGATGACGACGCTGCAGGCCGGCTCCCCCTACTGGCAGGGCGGCCTCTGGCTGCTGCTGGTCGGGCTCGGCTCCGGGATGTTCAACTCGCCCAACACGGCGGCGATGATGGGCACGGTGCCGGTCGAGCGCCGCGGGATCGCCGCCGGCGCGCGGACGATGCTGCAGAACACCGGCGCTGTGATCTCGATCGCCTTCGTCCTCGCGATCGTCACCAACTCGATCCCCAAGGAGGTCCTCTTCGCGATCTTCTCCGGACTCGCCAGCGGCCTCTCCGCGGCGCAGCTCGATCCCTTCATCCACAACATGCACGAGGCGCTGTGGGTGCTGGCGGCGACCTCGGTGATCGGGGCCGGCGTCTCGATGCTGCGACCGAAGCACGTAGGCAGCGAGGTCCCGTGTCCGCCGGCCGAGGCGACCCGGGAGGCAATCGGCGAGGAGCTGAGGGCGGCCCCATGATTTCCGAGGAAGAGCTGCGGATCGGCGAGGTGGCGAAACTCGCCGGCACCACGCCACGGACGATCCGCTACTACGAGGAGATCGGGCTGCTGCCGGTGAGCGGCGGCCGCCAGCCCGGCGCCCACCGCACCTACGCCGAAGCCGACGTCGAGCGCCTCACCGAGCTCCTGCGCCTAAAGGACTTGCTCGGCCTCTCGCTCGAGGAGCTGAAGGAGCTGGTCGAGGCAGAGGGGGCCCGCGCCGAGCTCCGCCGCGAGTGGCAGGGAGGCGTCGAGGACCCTGTCCGCCGCCGCCAAATCCTCGAACAGTCCCTCACCTACATCGTCCGCCAATTAGACCTAGTCCGCCGCCGCCGCAACGAGATCGCCAAGCTAGAAACCGAGCTCCTGTCCCGCCGCAAGCGAGCGCAGGCGCTGCTGCGGGAAGCCGAGCCGGTCGAGCGCTAGGCGTCGACCGGGACCGAAACGCCCGCCGTCTGCTCCTCGAAGTGCTTGCTCAGCATCGTCACCTGGCCCTGGTAGTTGGAGCCGAGGCCGCTGCCGTAGAGCCGCTCCGCCGGCGCCGCCATCCGCTCCAGGCCGAGCTTGCAGACCGGCTGGCGGTGCTCGACCATGAAGGAGACGTCGCGGGCGCGGACCTCGAGGGCTGCGCGGCTGCCGTGGCGGCCGCCGTCGGGGTCGTAGCCGAAGCCGGGGTCGAAGAAGCCGGCGTAGTGGGTGCGGAGCTCCCCCGCGGTGGGGTCGTAGGCCATCATCTCGGCGGCGATCTGCGGCGGGATGCAGACCCCCTCGGCGGAGAGCAGCAGGTAGAAGATCTCGGGCTCGAGCACGACCCTGCCGCCGGGCTCGGGGTAGACCGGATCCCAGTAGTCGGTCCAGCGGTAGGCGCGGATCCGCGAGAGGTCGACCGGCAGGCTGTTCTTCTTCGCCCGGTACCCGACCACACGATCGGTCGGCCCCGAGAGATCGAGGCTGAGGAAGAGGCCGTCGGAGACCGCCAGCTCGGACTGACGCAACACGTGTGAGTCGAGGTAGAGCAGCGGAAACTCGTCCTGCAGCTCGCGAATTTCGTCGTCGGAGAGGCGAACGTCACCTCGGGCCAGTCGCAGCTGGTTGAGTGACAGTCCGGTCTTCACCTGAATCGCAAATGAGCGCGGGACGATCTCCAGGTAGAGCTGGCCGCGGTAGCCGGTGCGGATGTCGTCGAACCGGTGGTGTCGGTCGGTTATCACCCGGGTGAAGACGTCGAGGCGACCGGTCGAGCTCTTCGGGTTCGCCTTCGCCCGCACGTCCTCGGGAAGGTTCAGTTCCTCGATCAGCGGCACCAGGTAAGGCCGATCGCGCTCCAGCACCGCCCCATCGCGCAGGTCGACCCGCTGAAAGGCGAGGCCCTCGATCTTCTCCTCCACCGTCGAGTCGACGTCCGGCAGGAACGAACAGCGCAGGGCCCAGGCGAAATCACCAAGGCGCAGATCGATGCTCGCCGGCTGCACCGCCTGAGGGCGAATCCGGTACTCGCCGGAGTTGACCCACTCGTCCTCGATCGCCTGGTTCAGTACCTGGGAAGGGAGGACGCCGCGCGTCGGTTCGCTCATCCGGCGGAGACTATTCGCCGCGCCTCCTCCGCGCCCAGGTAGGCGGCGAGGGTGAACTCGAGGATCTCCGGAAAAAGCTCACTCAGCTGCTCGGCTTCGCCCGCGAGGACGCGCCTGCCGAGGAGAGAGGCAATGCCACCGACAACAGCTTCGTCGGTGGCCTCGGGGACTACGCCGCCCTGCGGCGGCTGAGGGACGCGTTGGCGCAGAACGACGACGAAGGACTCGACGGCCGACTGGTAGCGGTCGTAGACGCCGCGGCCGGCACGCAAACCTTCCACCAAGGCAATGCTCGCCAGCGCCGGTTCGCGAGAGAACAGGTCGAGCAATGCCGCGATTGCGTCACGCACCCGAAGGGCCCATTCCCCCTCCCCCGCCTCACAAGCGGTTACGACCTGCTCTCGAATCCGTTCGATCGCGGTGTCGTAGGCCGCGGCGAAGCAGTCATCCTTACTCTCAAAGTGCTTGTAGAAGTCACTCTTCGAAACGGCCGCCTTCTGGCCGATAAGTGACACGGTGGTTTTCTGATACCCCACCTCATACAGAGCCTGGGTGAGTCCCGCGATCAGCCGTTCGCGCTGGTTGCGCGCTACGAACTCCGGCGAAAGGCCGTGGCGTCCTCGGGGTAGTCGGTCCATTCCAGCAATGGAGTCTGCCACCGTACTGTCACTTTCGTCTCCCGGTGTCGACTACTTTTCCTACACCGAGGTACGGCGATAAGACGAACTGGGACAGTTCGGGCAGGAGCTCAGAAGCCTGCTCGGCTTCGCCGCGGCGGATCTGCAGTTGGAGGATCCAGGCCACCCCGCCGACCAGCGACTCCTCAATCGTCTCCGGTAGGTCGGTCCCCTCCGGCGCGTTGCGGCGGAACAGTTCGACGAAGTCGCGCATGGCGGCGTCGTAGAGACGGGCCGAGCTCGGGGTTGCCGAGATCGCCTCGACCATGCACATCCGGGATGCGGACGGATGCTCGGCAACGAAATCGAGGACGGCCTCGATGCCGGCGACGATCCCGCCCTCGCGTGAGTCGGCCTCGGCACACGCGGCTTCAACTTGCTCCCGCATCTCGGCCACCGTCGTGTCGATCGCCGAGAGGAAGAGATCCTCCTTCCCGTCGAAGTTGTCGTAGAGGGTCTTGCGGGCGACCGCGGCGCGGCGGACGATGTCGGCGATCTTCGTCGCCTCGTAGCCGCTCTCGGCGGTGAGTTCCGCGATCGCGTCCATCATCCGGCGGCGCTTGTGGCTAGCGACGAACTCGCGGGGCAGCTCCGGGCGCATCGCGCTCATCGGGAACCCCCAGATCGGAGACCCGAATCAGGGCTCAGTTGAGCGCAAAATTCCCCAATGTTCTGGTACCGTGACAAAACTTGAGTTGTTTTTAATCGGAACTTGTGAGTTTCCCGGTGCCTTACGATCGAATCCAGCTGAGCCAAGAGACCCTCCTCGCTGCGATTGGTGGTGATTGGCCCCCCGCGCAAGTCGAGGCTGCCCTCGAGCTGCTCGCCAATAGCAGTGGCAAATTCCCCTCCGGTGTGCGCAAGCTCCCCGCCGAGCTGATCCGCGCGGTCCAGCGGGAGCGACTGATCGTAGCGATGCTCAATGCCGCTGCGGATCTCGGATACCTCGAAACCAACGTTCAGGACGTGATTGATCGCGCCGGCGTCTCCCGCCCAACCTTCTACGAGCACTTCGCCAACAAAGAAGACTGCTTCCTGGCCGCCTTCGACACCAGCGCCGAGCGACTCCAAAAATCGGTTCACGCCGCCGCCCGCAACGGCGGCGACATCTGGCGCGACCGCGTTCGCTCCGGCCTCCAAGCTCTGCTCCGCTTTGCCAGCCATGAGCCGGACACCGCCCGCACCATGGTGGTCGAGGCGCGCGCTGCCAGCGCCGCTGCCGTTAGGCGTCGTGTCGAACTGCTCGACGACTTCGCCCAGTGCCTCGATTCGCAGGCCGGGGAGCTGCTTCCCGGCCATCGCCCGAACAGCCCCCTGACTGCCTCGGGGATCGTCGGCGGCGTCGAATCGCTGCTCTATTCCCGCCTCTGCAAGCAGGAGTACGACCAGCTCGAGTCGCTTTTGCCCTCGCTGATGTACTTCGTAGTGCTTCCTTACGAGGGTCATGAGGCGGCGGCTGAGGCTTTCGCGGTCAACTAGGTTCAGAGTACTAAAATTAGACAACAAGTACAGCCCTTTCGGGTGCGCGTCTTTTGCAAAAACTCTCTCTTCCATACCCACTTGCAGAACTCTCAGGCCCCTGCCGTTGAGCTTCGAAGCCCTGGAGAGGCCGCGACTCTAGAATCAGTCGCCACACGGCCAACCTGGAGGGGTGCCGGAGCGGTTGAACGGGGCAGTCTCGAAAACTGTTGGCGTCGCAAGGCGCTCGTGGGTTCGAATCCCACCCCCTCCGCTGATCGCCTTGCCCGATTCAAGGGCGATGGGGGCGCTGTCGAAGAAACCCCGTGGCCGCGGGCGAGCAGACTCGGATTGGGCGTTTCTTCGACCAGCACCCGCTTGTCCTGCGGACGCTGGCGCTGATCGCGCTGGTCTGGGGAGCCGGATACCTCACCTGGCGCGTCGGCTGGAGCGGCGAAGGAGCCAACCCGTTCGCCTTCGCGATGCTGCTTGCAACCGAGATCTACGGCCTCTATGCGCTGGCGATCCTCGCCTGGTTCTCCTGGTCGCGGCGCCCGATGGAACGGCCGGCAGCGACGGCCGGGCGCAAGGTCGACGTCTACGTCTGCACCTATGACGAGCCGGCCGAGGTTGTGATGGCGACCCTCGCGGGCTGCCGCGCGCTCACCTACCCGCACACCACCTACCTGCTCGACGACGGCCGCCGCGCGGAGATGCGCGAGCTCGCCGAG
>Ga0126311_10001808_pt1 | contig 10492 bp, 3 predicted proteins | sample Plot61_FD_92539 | JGI IMG/M metagenome (GOLD analysis project Ga0126311, IMG submission 92539) | Serpentine soil microbial communities from UC McLaughlin Reserve, CA, USA - Plot61 | ecosystem: Environmental > Terrestrial > Soil > Grasslands | place: USA: UC McLaughlin Reserve, Lake County... | reverse complement strand
GCCCAACTGCGTGTTGGGCAGGAACTCCAGCCGGCCGTTCTGCTCGACGAGCTGCATGTTCCCCGAGTCGGTGATAGTCCACTTCGAAGTGTCGAAGACGGCGTCCTCGAAGTCGTCGCCGAAGTAGTCGGGCGCGACGGCGGGCCGCGCGCCGACGACGCTCCAACGCGTGCTGAGTTGAGAGCCTGCGGGGAGGCCGTCGTCGTTGACGGAACCATTCAGGTTCACGCTGTCCGTCGGCAGCGTTATCGCCTGCGGCGTCCCGGCGTTGACTGTCGGCGGTTGGTTGACGCCCACGACGCTAACGGTCAACTCGTCCTCGCCCGTCAACTCCGTATCGCTCGCGGAGAGCTTCAGCACGTATGTGCCCGCCGCCGAGAAGGTCGCGATGGTCGAGGCCGAGTGCGCGTCCGCGAAGGTCACCTCGCCGGGGCCGCTCGCCTTGCTCCACTCGACGACGAGCGCAGCGCCGCGCGGCAGCCCGTCGTCGGACACACTCCCGACGAGCGCGGCCGAGCCCGGCAGGCTCACCGTCTGATCCGCGCCCGCGTTGACCGTGGGCGACGCGTTGGCGGGCTCGACCGTCACGCGCACTTCGTCTGCGATTGTGTATTCGGAATCACTCGCCACAAGCCTGAGCACGTACTGGCCCGGCTGGTCGAACGTCGCACTCGTCGCGGGTGCGCTCGCGTTGGCGAACGTAACCGAGCCGGGGCCGGACGCCTTGCCCCACGAGTACGCAAGCGAAGAGCCCGAAGGCAGACCGTCGTCGGTTGCTGCGCCGCTCAAGCTCAAAAGTCGAGAGACGGTGGCGCCCGCGTCCGTGCCCGCGTTAACAACGGGCGGAAGGTTCGACAGAGCGACGTTGACCGCAACGTCGTCCGAATTGCTTAGCTCGGAATCGTTCGCGGTCAGACGCAGCACGTATGTGCCCGCAGCGCCGAACGTCGCGGTCGTCGCCGCCGCCGAAGAGTTCGAGAACCTGCCTTCGGCGGGGCCGCTCCACTTCCTCCACTCGGCCGTGAGCGCCGAGCCCTCGGGGTTCCCGTCGTCGATCGCCGAGCCAGCGAGTGAGACGGCGGTCGCGCCCCACACGCGCAGCGAGAGGTTGTCGAAGAGGCCGCCGCCCGGCTGCGCGTTTGCCTTGACGCTCAAGAGCCTCACACGCACGACGCGCGTCGAAGCGGGCGCGATTCTCGCGTCGGACACTTCCGCCCACGCGTCCGCGGACGAGACCACGCCCGAGTCGAACGAAGACAGCACCGCGCCCGAAGCGTCGCAGTACTCGACCACGACGCGCGAGCCGTCGACGGGAAGGCCCGCGCCCGAGCGCACGTATCCCTTGAACTCGAACGACTGCGCGCCCGCGTCAACGAGCGGCGCGTATGCCGACACGTCAACGTCCTGTCGAAGCTCCGTGTCTAAGAGCGCGGCCGGGTAGAAGTAGGTCGAGCCCTCGACGCCGAACGGAAGGTCAAAGCTTCCGGGCTCTCCTCTGGCCCACGCGACGCCGTCCTCGGCGACCCAGAAAGGAACCTTCCCTTCGACCAGCACGTCCTCCGCGCCAGCGTTACGCAGTAGGTTCGCCCCGAGCGACGCCGCAACGTCGGGCCCCGCGTTCACCGTCGGCGGAAGGTTTACGGGTAGGACTTTAACGACTACTTCGTCGCTCGCCGTCGTGCGCGTGTCGTCGGCCGTAAGCCTGAGCGTGTATAGGCCGGGCGTGTCGAACGTCGCGGCCGTCGTCGCTTGCGAAGCGTTAGCGAAGGTGACCGCGCCAGGGCCGGAAATTTTGCTCCACGAAGAGGTTAGTGTGCTGCCGTGCGGGAAACGGTCGTCTGTGACCGAGCCGTTGAGCGTCGCGCCCGTCTCGATGCTTACAGTCTTGTCAGGGCCTGCGTTCGCCGTCGGCGGCTGGTTCTGCGGGTAGACTGTGACGGATATGTCGTCGCCGACCATGAACTCCGTGTCGCTCGCCGTCAGACGCAGCGTGTACGTGCCGGGCGCGCCGAACGAGACGGTCGTGGCGAGCGCGTTCGCGTTCGAGAAGCTCACCGCGGCGGGGCCTGCGACGAAGCCCCACGCGTACGTGAGCGTCGAGCCGCGCGGGTATCCGTCGTCGGTCACACTCCCTTGTAGCGTGGCCGCGTCAGGCGACTCGATTGACTGAGGCGCGCCCGCGTCGACTGTGGGCGGTACGTTGCGCGGGTCAACCGTTACGGTCACATCGTCCGACGCTGAGAGCTGTGTGTCGCTCGTGTTCAGCCGGAGGACGTACGTGCCGCTCGCCCCGAAGGTCGCGGTCGTGGAGGCCGTGTGCGAGTTCGCGAAGGTGACCGCGCCGGGGCCGCTGACTACCGACCACGTCAACGTGAGCGAAGAGCCCGAAGGCAGTCCGTCGTCCGTCGCCGTGCCCGATAGCGTGGCGGCGTTCGGCAGGGCGACGGTCAAATCCGCGCCCGCGCTGACCGTCGGCGCGTGGTTCTCCGCGTTGACCGTGACGGTCACGTCGCTCATCGAAGCCAACTGCGTGTCGCTGGCCGCGAGGCGAAGCACGTACGTGCCCGCCGCGCCGAACGACACGGTGGTCGTGGCGGCATTGGCGTTCGCGAACGTCACGCTGCCGGGGCCGCTCACCTTGCTCCACGTCACGGTGAGGCCACCCCCCGCAGGCAACCCATCGTCGCTCGCGCTTCCGTTCAGCGAGGCAGTATTGGGGAGCGTGATTGTCTTGTTTGAGCCCGCGCTGACGGTCGGCGCTTGATTGGTCGGCGCCGCGCAGCCCATCCATTCGAGGCTCGCGCCGCCGTTCACGGAGAGGCGGTCGCTCTCGACAGACCCGCGCAGGCGGCCGTTGACGTTGACGGTGCCCGCGGGCGCGCGCACGACGCCGTAGAGCGCGCCGAGGCTGTTGACCGTCACGTCGTAGCGCGAGACGTTTAGCTCCATCCAGCGCGGGTTCTGGTCGTAACCCATGACCGCGCCGCTGCTGACGTTGACGCGGCTCGCGACGTTTACACGGACGGGGCCGACGAGGCGCAGGGCGGAGTTGCTGTTGAGCGTGAGCGTGTCGAAGTTGTAGACGCTCGGTACGGTCGCGCCTGCCGTCCCGAAGACGAGGTACGAGCCGTCGTTGGCGGTGAAGTTGTTGTAAGTCCCGGCGGGGACTGTGACCGCGCCCACGCCCGAGTTGAGCGTGAGGTCACGCACGGTAGACCAGGTGCCAGCGCTCTGCCCCGGCGAGTTGATGGTGACCGAGCGCGTGCCGGTCGAGGACGGCGGGACGGGGACGCTCGTCAACGCGGCAGGGTTCGTGCGCCGGACGACGTGACGGACTTGCGCGCCGCTGTTTATCGTCACGCCGTAGCCCGTCGGCTGCGCCGAGCCCGCGGCGTCAATCGTGCCCTGATAGTTCGGCGTGCCGTTGATTTGTACGGAGGGCGTGCCGGGAACGAAGAGGTCTGAGGTGATGACGTTGCCGCTGTTGAGGTTCACGTACTCGCCGAGGAGCATCTGGACGGAGCCTTCGACGCGGCCGTTTACGTTCGGCGCGTGGCGCACGATTGCCGTGAGGTCGCCGCAGTCCGTCGTGTTCAATGTCGTCGGCGAAGTTGCGTTGAGAGTGTTCCCCGCGCTTGAGTCTTTGCCGCGCGACGCCGTCGTAAGGCTTGCGCCGACGGAGTAAGCGTACCGCGAAGGCCCGTCCGAGCCGTACGCGACGACTCCGAACGGGGTCGCGGACGCGAGCCTGTGTGCGCCGCCGCGCACGTCTACGGTCGCGACGTTAAAGCGGCCTTCGCCGATTGATGCGTACGCCGAAGGCGCTACGGGCAAGCCGTCGAGCGTCACGTTGGTGACCGTGCCGTCGGGCACGACGAGGCTCAATTGATGGCGGTCGAAGCCGTCCGAAGGGGTCGCGAAGGTGTAGGTCTTCGCGTAGCGTTCGGCGGGCGTGACGATGACGAGCGGCGCTTCCGTCGTCGTCCGGCCCGAAGGGTCGAACTCGTTGTCGCGCAGCGCGACGAGCACGGGCTTGTCCGAAGAGACGAGCGCGTGCGAGCCGACGGACTGTTCATAAGTGCGTCCGCGGTCGATCGTCGCGACCTCCGCGCCGTCAACCGTCACGCGCGTGCCGTCCGACGAGGCGACGACGCGCACGCGCACGCCGTACTCGCCCGAAGGCGACGCGACGAAACTCCTGCCCCATGCCTCCGTGGGCGGCAACTGCACGAACCATCCCGCGCCGCTTTCCCCGCCCCGCGTGACCGAAGAGTCCTCGTACCCGACGAACGCGGCCACGGGCTGGTCGGACGAGACGACCGTGCCCGTCAGGTCGCCGCCAGTGTTCGAGTCCTCCGCTAACTGTAACGATTCTCCCTTCTCAAGCTTGACGCTGTAAGACTCTCCGGCAGCGTGCCCCGCGGCGGCGATTGTCTGGTTGATCGTCACCGTCGTCGCGTCGGAGGCGGCGAGCACGTAGAGGCGCGAGTGTCCGTCCGCGTCCGCGCCGCCGCCGCCAACTGCGATGTACTCCGTGCCGAGCGCGTCAGAGGGAAGCCCGATGTAGGCACGCGCGCCTTCAGCGCCGCGGCTCAACAATGCCGCGGAGACGGGGCCCGTCGCCTCGACGTGGAGCGCGACGCCCCCCGCGCCCTTCGCTCCGTCGTCGCCCCCCGGCAAGGGCACCTCAACCGTCGTAGCCTTCCCCGGCGTGATCTGGAACTTCTTCCCGAAGCCCGCCGACGGGGACGAGACCGTCCCTTCCGCGTCTGAGTCGCCCGCGAGCAGTACGCTTACCGCGCCGCCGCGTTCGCCCGACGGCGATACCAACCAAAAGTCTGTGCCGGTGCCGGCGGACGCTTCGTGTGTCGCGGCCTTTGGGGCTGCCGGAGTGACCGAAGGCGGCAGCGCCGCAGTCGCGCCGCGCACGCGGCCCCCAAAGCCCGACGGCCGCTTGAGGCCCTGCGACTTCGCGCCGACCGCCCCGGCGAGGGCGAGCGTCGGCGTGAGCATGGACCACGCGAGCAGTATGAGCAGGGAGTCGCGTAAGGCCGGGCCGGAAGGGAGAAAAGACGAAAGGGTGACTATCAGGCGAAAGGGGGACGAGGTATTAGACATGAGGGGGCAATCTTCCTTAACGGGAGTTCCGTGAACAACGCCCTCGGGTAATGGACTGACGTCACGGGTAGAGATTTATGTACTTTTATTTTGACGCGGTCGAAGTCGGCGCCGCTGTCGGTCGGCCGCCGGGCTCAAGATGAGAAACGTCTCGCCTTACGACGAATCGGGGAATGCGTAACGAGGCCGGCGCGTTGAGTCGTCTACTTTTTCGGAGAGCGAGTGAGGCTAACGAAGGGTTGACTGTCGGTAGACCTCGGCGGACAAGTCAGTGAGACGCTTTCGGGGCGCGAGCGAACCGTTCCTACCAATGAGCGCGCACAATCTATTCAAATCAACGCAGGATGTCAACCGGTTTTCCATAGTTTGTGTTACCCAAATGAAACTGTCAGTGCTAACGCCCAGGTGAAAATGTCAGTAGAGTGCCTCCGCCGCAGGGCAGGAGGCATGGATGCTACTGAGGCTGAAAGACCAACAACGCATCAAGCGCGTGATGGCACCCCGTCCGGTTCCGTTGCGAAAATTGATTGGAAACGAAGAAGGCTGCGTTACGAAAATTGTTTCAGGGCGCGATAGTACTCCGAGTGTGTTTGGCTAAGCGGCGATCCCACCACCGGCACTTCGGCGGGACAAGAGTTCTCACCGATCAGGCTGAACTATATCTCCCAGGAAAGAGGACAAAGCGTACCGTCTCATCACACTCGCACGCTGCATCACTTGGCTAAAGCAATGTCGCGAAACTCCGCTTTAAGGTTGAATCCCCTGCTGCCGAAACCACCCCTATTTTCCGTCGGCCCTTTATACGAAGGTGCATAAAATCGAAGAGTTAGCAACTTAATGACTGATGGGGGCTCTTGGAGTCCCTCGAAGACGACTTTCGCGCTGACGGGGATTCTGGGGGCGAGCGGCATCGCTTGGCTGTCGCTCCTGTCCGCGATCCTACTTTCCGACGCCTTACGCTCGTTACCCTTGTCATCGATCATAGACGATGAATTTCCGGCAAGCGTGAATTCAATTCCCTTCTCTATGCTGTCGGTGTTCGTGATCATCAGCTCGCACACCACCCTGTCTCCCGAAGCCCTGCACCCGCCCAGGTCAAACGTGAAAGAGCCTGCCCTAACGCTCTTTTTCTTGGCAGGCTCGTTCTGGGCGACAGCCACCGTCTTCGCCGCCGCATCCTTAGGGTCGTTGCCACGGCCGGCTTCGCGAGCGTCGGCGGCAGGAGGAGCGTCCCGCTCAGGATTCCTTTCCGGCGAGTCCTTAGACCTTTCCAACATCGCGACAATAATCTTTTCGTCGACGCCGGCCTTCTTTAACTCGACGAGGGCACTGGTGCTCGTATCAAAATTAACGGAGGCTGCTGTCTGCACTCTTTTGATAACCGTGTCTACTGCGAACTGCGCCTTCACCAGCTCGACAATATCTTTGTTGGTTATAGTCTGCTGTCCACGACTCTGAGCGAAACAGACGACCGACAGCGATGCGACGACTATTACAATTAAAAGCGCCTTCATGATCTGCCTCTGTTTTAAGTTGAAGAGCCGCCGCAGTGTCCTCGCTACAGGCTATGGGAGCCCCGAGCATGGCCGCGCGAACAATGATCTGATGGGCGACCGTGCTGAATCCGATGCCGCGGCATATATACCAACCGCTAACCAAAGGCAAGCTTTTCAGTGTCAACGCTACACAATGTTCGGACAGGATTCGCTGCCTGCCGCGCGCCCTACATGTTAGTATTCGGGTCGCGAGCGGGCGCTAACAGACCGACCCGGCTTTTCCTTTGGGGAGAAGCCGCACTCCAATTTTGCTCTCACGGCCGGGGGACAGTCTGATGAAGCTGACACTGGGAATCGTTTCGCTTGTCATCTCTTTAGCCCTTGTCTCACAGGGGCAAATATTAAAGACTAAGGCCACGAGGACATCCGCGCCCCCGGCCGAAGCGTACTTCATGTTCGCCCACCAGAAGGACACGTTTATCTTCAAGTTGAACGACCCGCGGCGGATACAGGAGGCACGAGACATCCTGTCCGGCAAGGAGAAGGCAAAGGTTCACGTCTCAGGCATCATCGTAAAGGAGCTGGCCTCTTACAACCCGTCTTGGCATTATCACTTGAATCCCGACTCTGTATCCTTCTTCGAGAACAACGTGGAGGTGTGCGACGCGGGGATCACCTATGTTGAGGAACACTTGGCCGAAGCCGGCGGGGCTTTCCTGCCGGGCAACAGGTGGTGCCCGTGGAAGTCCCAGTTGGTGAAGGAGGTGACTCCGGCGGGCCGGAGTCTCGCATTACTTGATAATACCGTCGGGCGTTCCCCGCGGCTAACAGGGGGCTTCATCCAGCTAGGCGACGACGAGAAGAGGCTGCCCCGGGCCAAATGGGGCGAACTGCTCGGAGAGATGAAAGACAAGCTAGGCATGGACACCGTGCTCGTACAGGCGCTCTTCTACGAGAACTCCAGCAAGCACCCTTACATCGTTCTGAGCCGCGGGACGATCAACCCGGAAGACCCGCGGTACGACCCAAAGATGGTGCTGTCGAGTGAAGACCCCACCGACGCCATGCTTACTTATGCGGACGGCCACGGCATGGAGGTCTACCTCGGGCTGTGGATGGAGGAGGTCACCTATGGCAAGGTGACGGGCAAAGTGTCCGCTCTCAGCGATTTCCTCAAGACGGCGGCGCGCAAGTCCGCCGCCGCCGCCGAGCTTGCGTGGAATCTTTACCACAGCCACCCCTCGTTCCGCGGCTGGTACATACCGTACGAGCTTTGGAACTTCCCGCTCCGCTTCGACCCAGAGCGCGCCGCAAAGCAGCAACTCTTCAATCAATTTCTCGGCGGCGTGGCCGCGAAATGCAGGGAGTTGAATGGCCGGCCGGAGGCGGACGGCAAGGGGGCGAAGAGGCCGGTCGCGGTCTCCGCATTTTTCAACCCGTGGTTCGACCGCCCCTCGGCCGGTCCTGACGTCACGAGAGAAGTCTTCACGGCGGTCCTCAGCGGCTCCGGCGTCGACACGCTGATCCTACAGGATAGCGTCGCCGCGAAGTGCCTGGGCGGAGAGGTGCTGGACGAACGCAAGAGGGCCGAGCGCGAAGAGATAAAGCGTAGGGTACTGCCCCAATACCTCAGGGCCTTCTACGACGCCGCGAGGGCCTCGGGCACGCCGCCGCGGGGCATTCAACTCTGGGACGACGTAGAGGCTTATGAGACGGTCTCGGGCCGTTGTCCGACTCCGGGGCAGTTCGACACGCCGGAGGCGACCCTGTCATTCAAGCCCTCGAACATTACCAGACTGAAGTGGCAGTTCGATGTGGCGACCCGCAACCCTCAGACCGGCAAGCCCTACGCGGATGATGAGACTGGCCAGCCCATACGGCTCTTCGAGAAGTTCGTCGTCTTCGACGTCTTCCACTACATGAACACGGTAATCCCCCAAGGCTTCGGGACTGACGCCGCGAACACGCCGCAACTCAGGGCCGAACTCTTCAACGCTTACGAGCGGGAGTTCGTGGAAGGAAGTTTACAACCTTCCTTCCGGGGGTTGAGGGCGCCGTCGCGAAGAAGGTCACGACGCTCACGTCCGAGGAATTAACTCACCAGTTTTCCTGCGTTGGCCTGCCCAAGAGATTTCTTCTCGTCTTGTGCTTGCTCCCGGACGGCCCCAGTGCCCCCGCGTAATTGTTGACCAGCCAATCGGTCCCCTCGCGGGACGTGGAATTGACGCTCTCGTCCGCCTCTCGCGTCTCGTGGCAGGAGGACACCCATCCAGCTATGGTTTGGCTTACCACCTTTAGGCATGGGAACCGGCCCAGAATCGGCCGAAGCTATTTAGTTCGTCCTGCCGGGGGAGAGCGCCAAAATATGGCTTCTTACTCATAGCCTGGGCAAGCGCCGTGAGCCCGCTCGTGAATTGCTGATACGACTCATCCGCCGTCGCGAACGGCGTGTCAAAAACGGGAGCCATGTCTTCGCTGTAATAGTTGTATCTCTTATGGTGTATCTTCATGCCGTACCGTTCCGGGTGCTCATACATATCTCCCCCGGGGTAAGGGACTAGGACTTGCAGGTAGGACGCCTGGAGCAGGTCTCGTTGGATCAAAGAGCAAGCCCAGTCAACCGAGCGTTTCATCTCGTCCAAGGTCTGGTTTGGGAACCCGTTGACCATGAAAGAGCAAGCGGCTATGCCTGCGTCGCGTATTCTCGCCAGCGTGTCTTCGACGGTATCGACCTTGACTCCCTGTTTGAAAATATCCTGGCTCTCCTGATTACTCGTTTCAAGTCCGATCTCCACCCACCTACACCCGCTCCTCGCTAAGGCTTTAACCAAGACCGGATCATTCAGGCAGTTAAGGCGCGTCTGGCAGTCGTAATATATGTCCCCCTCGGCTTCCAGCGCGGCGCACAACTCAAGTGTGCGCCCCGTGTGCAGCGTAAACGTTTCGTCTCCCCAGTAAATATTGTGGTGTTCGCCGTAGTAAGCCTTATACGCTCTTACCTCCGAAAGGACTCGGTCGATGGCGAAGTAGTCGGGTTTGCGTCCGATGGTCTGTATCGTGCAGAAAGGACATTTGTACGGGCACCCTAACGCGTGCACTATGCGAATATATCTCAGGTCATTGCCTGCGGACTGAGGAAACAGGTCTATCTTCGGGAACGGGATGTCGCTAACCGGCGGATAAGGGTAACCAACAGGATTCGTAACGACCGTACCGGATGAATCTTTATAGGAAAGATTACCGACCTTGGACACGTCCCCCCTTTTTTGAATCGTGGTCAACAGTGACGGCAGGGCATACTCTCCCCTGTCGAACACCACGTAATCGACGCTCGGGTGGCCGGCGACTTCTCGATGAAGCGGCGTCGCCATAACGCCCCCGAATATGGTGACGCTTTCTGGGTAGATGGACTTGATAACGTCCGCTATTTCGTAGGCAAAGTTAATGTTGGCGGTCATCGGGGAGAAGAGATAAATGTCGGCCGGATGATCGGTAAGAGCGGCGCATATACTCTCCCTGTTTAAGCCCGTGGTTAGAGTCCCGGATGAGTACAAGTCGAGCGTGTCTAGCGAGGTGAAGCCTTCGCGGATAAGCACTCCGGCCAGCCAATGCATCCAGTGAGGTAATTCCCAGAGATTACCGACCATGTGACGCAGGCCGGGATGGGCCGCGTGATACTGAATGTCGAAGTGCCGCCAAAATAGTTCTCGCTCCGGCACAGAATGCGCGGGCATCGGGGTGTGGACGAATGTAACGTTCATGAGCGTGAAGTCGTGAAGCTGGCTATGAGGAATGTTTTCGCTGCGGCCCTTAACAGGCCCATGTCGCAAGCCGCCGTAGAAGGTTATGTCTTACTCGATTAAGTCAGATAATTCCTC